>SCPP01001571.1_pt1:115000-500000 | contig 634253 bp, 737 predicted proteins | sample 6106811 | NCBI WGS metagenome assembly SCPP01 (sample SAMN10720449, study PRJNA508395) | human gut metagenome | isolation source: Participant 2 stool, 15 month | host: Homo sapiens | collected 2018
ATGCCTTGGCACTAAGAGCCGATGAAAGACGTGATAAGCTGCGAAAAGCTTCGGGGAGGAGCAAATATCCTTTGATCCGGAGATATCTGAATGGGGAAACCCGGCTGAGAAGACCTCAGTCGTTGTATGGTGAATCCATAGCCATACAGAGGGAACCCGGTGAACTGAAACATCTAAGTAGCCGGAGGAAGAGAAAGAAACATCGATTCCGGAAGTAGCGGCGAGCGAACCCGGAAGAGCCCAAACCAGCGTGCGTGCATGCTGGGGTTAAGGACTGCATAAGTGAGCCGATCTGTTAATGGAACTGCCTGGGAAGGCAGGCCAGAGAGGGTGAAAGCCCCGTACATGAAAACAGCAGGCAGCGGCAGGATCCAGAGTACCGCGAGACACGAGAAACCTTGCGGGAAGTCGGAGGGACCACCCTCCAAGGCTAAATACTCCTTAGTGACCGATAGCGCATAGTACTGTGAAGGAAAGGTGAAAAGGACCCCGGGAGGGGAGTGAAAGAGAACCTGAAACCCTGTGTTTACAAGCTGTGGGAGCACGTTAAGGTGCAACCGCGTACTTTTTGTAGAACGGTCCGGCGAGTTGCCGGTGCTGGCAAGGTTAAATGGTACAGCCATGGAGCCGAAGGGAAACCAAGTCTCAAATGGGCGTAAAGTCAGCACAGGCAGACCCGAAACCGGGTGACCTATCCATGTCCAGGATGAAGCGGAAGTAAAATTCCGTGGAGGTCCGGATCCACATCCGTTGAAAAGGGTGGGAATGAGGTGTGGATAGGGGAGAAATTCCAATCGAACCCGGAGATAGCTGGTTCTCCTCGAAATAGCTTTAGGGCTAGCCCCGTATTAGTTTAGCGGAGGTAGAGCACTGAATTCTAAGGGGCGTCAAAGCTTACCAAGGGATATCAAACTCCGAATGCCGCATAAATGATGTACGGGAGTCAGACTGCACGAGATAAGTTGGGCAGTCAAAAGGGAAAGAGCCCAGACCTACAGCTAAGGTCCCAAAGTGTGTGTTAAGTGGAAAAGGATGTGGGATTTCAGAGACAACTAGGATGTTGGCTTAGAAGCAGCCACACATTCAAAGAGTGCGTAATAGCTCACTAGTCGAGAGGTCCTGCGCCGAAAATGTCCGGGGCTGAAACACAACACCGAAGCTTAGGAATGTAGAAATACATTGGTAGAGGAGCATTCTTAAAGGAATGAAGCAGTACCGGTAAGGAGCTGTGGACTTTTAAGAAGAGAGAATGCCGGAATGAGTAGCGAGATGGAGGTGGGAATCCTCCAGGCCGAATATCCAAGGTTTCCAGAGTAAAGCTGATCTGCTCTGGGTAAGTCGGGGCCTAAGGTAAGGCTGAGAAGCGTAGCCGATGGACAACAGGTTGAGATTCCTGTACCGCGTATCATCAGAACTGTGGGGACACAGAAGGACAGCACATCCCGGGAATGGAAAGACCGGGGCAAGCAGGGTAGGAGTTAAGCTGGCAAATCCGCTTAACAATCCGAAGCTGTGATGCGGAGCGAATTTAAGTAGCGAAGTGTGCGATTCCGGCTGTCAAGAAAAGCCGCTATTGTGTGATACGTGCCCGTACCGTAAACCGACACAGGTAGATGAGGAGAGAATCCTAAGGCCGGCGGGAGAAGCATTGTTAAGGAACTCGGCAAAATGACCCTGTAACTTCGGGAGAAAGGGTGCCTGGGAAACCAGGCCGCAGAGAATAGGCTCAAGCAACTGTTTAGCAAAAACACAGGTCTATGCAAAACCGTAAGGTGAGGTATATGGGCTGACGCCTGCCCGGTGCTGGAAGGTTAAGAGGAGGGGTTAGCGCAAGCGAAGCTCTGAATTGAAGCCCCAGTAAACGGCGGCCGTAACTATAACGGTCCTAAGGTAGCGAAATTCCTTGTCGGGTAAGTTCCGACCCGCACGAAAGGCGTAATGATTTGAGCGCTGTCTCGACAATGCACCCGGTGAAATTGAAATACCAGTGAAGATGCTGGTTACCTGCGCCAGGACGGAAAGACCCCATGGAGCTTTACTCCAGCTTGATACTGGGATTCGGTACTGCATGTACAGGATAGGTGGGAGACTGAGAACTATGAACGCCAGTTTGTAGGGAGTCGCTGTTGGGATACCACCCTTGCGGTATTGGATTTCTAACCTGCAGCCGTGAGCCGGTCAGGGGACAATGTCAGGCGGGGAGTTTGACTGGGGCGGTCGCCTCCGAAAGGGTATCGGAGGCGCTCAAAGGTTCCCTCATAATGGTTGGAAACCATTAGAAGAGTGCAAAGGCATAAGGGAGCTTGACTGCGACACCGACGGGTGGAGCAGGTAGGAAACTAGGACTTAGTGATCCGGTGGTATGAAAGTGGGATTGCCATCGCTCAACGGATAAAAGCTACCCTGGGGATAACAGGCTTATCACTCCCAAGAGTTCACATCGACGGAGTGGTTTGGCACCTCGATGTCGGCTCATCGCATCCTGGGGCTGTAGCAGGTCCCAAGGGTTGGGCTGTTCGCCCATTAAAGCGGTACGCGAGCTGGGTTCAGAACGTCGTGAGACAGTTCGGTCCCTATCCGGCGCGGGCGTAAGATATTTGAGAGGAGCTGTCCTTAGTACGAGAGGACCGGGATGGACGGGCCGCTGGTGTACCTGTTGGAGTGCCAACTCCATGGCAGGGTAGCCAAGCCCGGACGGGATAAACGCTGAAGGCATCTAAGCGTGAAGCCCCCCTCAAGATGAGATATCTCATACGCAAGTAGTAAGACCCCTTGAAGACGACGAGGTAGATAGGTCAGAGGTGGAAGTGCGGTAACGCATGGAGCTGACTGATACTAATCGGTCGAGGGCTTGACCAAAAAGGTTTAGGGAAAACAAGGTTGTAAGTATTCGGAAGATCAACAGTTCAATATGTGGTTTTGAAGGTATGTACCTTCTACCGTCAATATTCCTCGATAGCTCAGTCGGTAGAGCAAACGGCTGTTAACCGTTGGGTCGTAGGTTCGAGTCCTACTCGGGGAGTTTTACAAAGTTTATATTTTTAGCAAGGCCCCATGGTCAAGCGGTTAAGACATCGCCCTTTCACGGCGGTAACAGGGGTCCGAATCCCCTTGGGGTCATTTAACTAAATATGGCGACATAGCCAAGCGGTAAGGCAAAGGTCTGCAACACCTCTATCACCGGTTCGATTCCGGTTGTCGCCTCTCTCAAGAATCACAGAAATGTGGTTCTTTTTTTGTCTGAAATATGCCCTTTTCATATTGAGGTCAATATGGTACTATGTATAAGGAAAAAATTTGACAGGATAAAGACATGAATTATATTGTATTTGATCTGGAGTGGAACCAGAGCGCGGAGGGGAAAGAATGCTCTGTGGAGCATATGCCTTTTGAGATTATTGAAATTGGAGCTGTGAAGCTGAACAGTCAGATGAAGCAGGTAAGCGAATTCCATCGTCTGGTCCAGCCGAAAGCATATAAAGAAATGCATTTTAAAATATCAGAAGTGACCCATATGGATATGGAGGAGCTTTGTAAAAAGGGACAGCCATTTCCGGTTGTGATGGAGGATTTTCTGAACTGGTGCGGGGAAGATGAATATGTTTTCTGTACCTGGGGATCGATGGATCTGACAGAGCTTCAGAGGAATATGACCTATCATGGCATGGAAATACCGTTTCCAAGGCCCTTATTGTATTACGATGTACAGAAACTGTATTCTCTGGAGTATTCTGATGGAAAGAGCCGTATTTCCCTGGACCATGCAGTGGAACAGCTTGAATTGAACCAGGAGCGTCCGTTTCACCGGGCCTTGGATGATGCGGTGTATACAGGCCGGACCCTTCGTATGATCCATATGGAAACATATGGGATATACAGATCCATTGATTATTACCGGCTTCCTGAGCGGGGAAGCAGCTATAAGTTGAAATTTCCGGAGTATTCCAAATATATTTCAGGGGAATTTGACTGTAAGGAAGAGATCCTTAAGGATAAGGAAATATCGGATATCATCTGTGTAAAGTGTTCAAGGATGCTGCGGAAAAAGATCCGCTGGTTTTCTTATGGGCAGCGGTTTTATTTTGCACTGGGTATTTGTCCGGAACATGGTTATATGAAGGGCAAGATCCGGGTGAAGAAATCGGAACAGGATCTGTATTATGCAGTAAAGACGATCAAGGCAGTTGGAGAAGAGGCGCTGCCTATGTTAGTACAGAAAAGAGAAGATAATAAAAAGAAAAAGAAGAATTCGTCCAAACAGTAGGCTGGGCGAATTCTTCTTTTTAATTTACTATTCTTCACGCATGCGGTAGCCAACACCGATCTCTGTAAAAATGTACTGTGGTTCTGCCGGATTTTCTTCCAGTTTCCGGCGGATGTGGGCCATGTTTACACGCAGGATCTGGTTGTCATTATCTGCATAGGGTCCCCAGATCTTTGTGATAATGGACTCATAGGTCATGACCCGTCCTGCATTCTGGGCAAGAAGACATACCAGTTTGTATTCGATCTGGGTTAAATGGATCTCCTGATCTTTTACTTTTACCAGACGGCGTTCAAAATCCACCAACAGATCGCCTACCTGGTATTTGGAGCTTCCAATATGCTGGTTGCGCTGGGAATGGCGCAGAGCGGTACGGATACGTGCCAGAAGCTCTCCTGTACCAAATGGCTTGGTGAGATAGTCATCTGCGCCCAGATCCAAAGCAGCGATCTTGCTCTTTTCAAGGGTTCTGGCAGAGATAACGATAATCGGAGTGATGCTCCAGGAACGGACCTGTTCAATGAGCTTTAAGCCGTCCATATCCGGCAGACCTAAATCTAACAGGATCACATCCGGATGCTCGGAAGTGATGTACTGTAAGCCTTCCTTTCCTGTATTGGCGCTGATCACCCGGTAGCCCTGAGGCTCTAAAATATGTTCAATAAAACTGCAGATATTTTTTTCGTCTTCAATAATGATGATATTTGCTTTCGTAGTCATAATTAATACTCCTTCCAGTCGGGTAAGGTAAAAGTAAACATGGCGCCATCTGCATGATTTGCAGCCTGGATCATACCGCCATGGGCATTGATAATAGTTTTACAGATCGAAAGCCCGATTCCCATTCCTTTGTGGCTGTCGCCGGATTCATTTGTGTTTACGCCACCGCCATCAAAAGGGTTGGGAGCCGCTTAGGATCAATACCTTTCCGTGGTCTTTAATAGTAATATAAAGTACTCCATTTTCTGTACGTACTTTTAATTCAATGGGCTTTCGCTGCCGGAATGAAAATGTGCATTTCTAAGAGATTGTTAATAACCTGCTCAATGAGCATGGCATCCATGGGGACCATGATAAAGGACTCAGGAATATGAACCTGGACAGTTACGCCTGGAAAACGCTTATGGAAGCGTCTGACTGCTTCTGAGATCACTTCTTCCAGGGATTCATCTGTTTTGTAACACTGGTAATGCCTTTGTCATCCTGGATGCGTGTAACAGAAAGCAGGTTTTCTACCATGTTTAAAAGCCACTGGGCATCTTCTTCAATATTGTGGATCAGCTTCCGCTTTTCCTCCGGTGACATTTCATTTTCCTGCTCTAAGTAGGCAGCGCTGGAACCAATGATCGTGGTAAGAGGGGTACGCAGGTCATGGGACATGGCGCGCAGCAGATTGGCACGCATAGTTTCTTTTCCGCCTGCATCAGCATACGGTCCTTTTCCTGGATCTGTACGCTCTGTTTGGAGCATGATGCAGATACTGCTGGTGAAACAGGAGATAAAGGTCATTCCACGAATGTCAGCGGGTAGCCGCTCAATGTAAAATTCAGGGTCATATATGGGTAAGTATAAGCGTAATTGACCCAGAACACGCTGTAAAGAGAAGCGATGATACCACTGTAGCATTTGGTATAACGGGCGTGGAGCAGAATGGCAGGATGTAGATGATCGATACATTAATGGCATTTCCGCTGAGATGAAAGATGGCATTGGCAGTCAACGTAGCTACCGCCATACAGGCGACCGTTATAGGAAGCGTGTGCAGTGTATTGAAAAAGTAACTTTTAATAGCGCGGGCAGTTTTTCAAAGAGCCTTTTTAAAATCATAATATTTACCTCAGTATTAGGATAATTATATTATAATTCATTCTGCTTATAAGCGCAATGTAAGAGAGTGTTACCATTTTTACGGGGCCGCTTTACTTTGTGTGTCTGCTTTTGTAAGCAGGAGTGGAACTTCTTTTCTGGGAGAGAAGCTGGTCAAAATCGGAAGAAGAATAACCGATATCTTCCAGGCGTTCCAGACGGCGCTTACGGCGCAGGAGCAGATCTTCTTTTCCTTCCTGTGAGAATGGAGAAGGAGAAAAAGGATCACGCCTACAATGATCAGGGCTGCAGAGCAGATCCCCACTAAAAGGAATGGAAATGCCTTTTGGAAGCGGAGGAACGTGTCTGTGCGCTGGAACGGGCATTTGCATCAGGAATTTCCTTTGCTCGGGAGTTTCTGCAGGAGCAGCAGTGCTTTCTGTCTGTGCAGCGGGTGCCTGTGATCCGGCGGATATGTTTTCTGTATTTGCCTGTGTATGGGCAGCAGAGCACAGATAGACCTGTCCAATGGAATGGCCCTGGTATTCATATAAAATGCGGGCAATAGCATGATCCGGCGCATTTTCATCCAATTCGTAAGAAAGGGAAGCTTCTGTGTCAGAGAAATCGGCATCTTTTGAATGATCACAAGACTGTTTTGTCTAACTCCAGGGAAACATTGTCCTGGGCAGTCATGCCGCCGATGGTCATATCGTTATCAAGTGCCTGGTAAGAGGTTTCATGGTCTACCGCTTTTAACGCCTGGAAACGATCAAAACCAAAGTCAAAAGAGCCTTGGTATCGGAATAATGAGTCTGATGCCCGTTTAAAACAACGGCGATCAGGGTCATATCGTTTTCTCTGCACAGGTAACAAGGGTATTGCCCGCAATGGAAGTGTAACCTGTCTTTCCGGCAAAAGCCCCTGGATAGTACACAGATGTGTTTTACCAGCATACGGTGGTGGTTGGCTACATAACCGCCTTCCAAATTGCGCTTGGTAGGCGGAAGCTTGTAGTTGCGTGCGCCATCGATCTCTAAAAAGTCCGGGTTCTGGATGGCTGCTCTGGTGATCAGGGCCATGTCATGGGCAGTGGTGTAATGATTTTCATCGTTTAAACCACTTGGATTGGCAAAATGGCTTCCTGTACATCCAAGGCTTTCTGCAGTCTGGTTCATAAGCTCTGCAAAGGCTTCTCTGGAGCCGCTTACGTGGCAGGCAAGGGCATTTGCACTTTCGTTGGCAGAAGCCAGCATAAGGGCGTACAGGCAGTCACGGACCGTAAGGACATCTCCTTCGTCAATACCTGCTGTACTGCTGCCTGCTTCCACATTGTAAACATCATCATGGGAGAAGGTTACTTCTTCATCTAAACTGCAGTGCTCTAATACAATAAGGGCAGTGAGGATCTTCGTAATGCTGGCAGGATAATAAGGCTGGTCCTCATTTTAAAAAGAACCGTTCCGGTCTGCGCTTCCATAAGAATACCGCCATCTGCTTCAATAGAGACAGCAGACGGCCAGGAAGGCGCGGCCAGAACGGTTCCGGGAACCAGGATAAAGATCAGATTGATACTGAGGATAAAAGAAAGAATTCGTTTCATTATAAGCAGCTCCTGTTAACGGCGTTTATTTTTCAGTGTCATGATCAGGCAGATGCCAAAAGGATCAGTGACAGGGCGCCGAACAGAAAAGCAATGCGTCCGGCAGTATCCATGAAAAATCCTTCGGGCACGATATTGATCAGCATATCTGTGGTCGGGTCTAAGATCCACAGGTCATTGGTAAAACATGTGGTGGAACATGATGAAATATTTTGTAAAATTGGTGGATATAATAGCAGCCAGTGCTGCGATTACTGCAAAACAGCCCGGTTCCTATACAAAGGGAAGAAGGAAGCAATGTGCGCAGGTCTGCTTTTGAGAGGATCATAAATAAAAGCATAACGACGCAGACCACCAGGCAGATCCGGCGCAGGGCAATGGCTTTTAAAACAGTCCCTGTACATCTTCCATGTGGGCAATTTCCGTTCATTGAAAAACTCACGGGTTTCGCCGCCCATATGGGTGGAAACATGAAGGTCTGCACGTTTTCCCTTTAAATATGCCATCATCTGGTCTGTTACATCTAAGAGGTCATCCATAGTCATAGAAGGAAGGTCGTCTAGAACCTGGTATTTGGTATATTCTTTTCAAAGTATCCCGGAGTCCAGTAGACCACTGCTTCTACAGAAGTGAAAAAGTATGATCATAAGGCAGAATGCAGTAAGGATACCGGCAAATCGTTGAAGGTGTTTCATAGTAGTTGCCTCCTTTGGAAGATAAGTATATGTTCTCTCAGAGAGAAATTTCCTTATATACAAAGAAAAGCCCAACCCCGCAGCTTCTGGTATCTGCAAAGTCAGACCTTTAAGTGCGCCTTCAGGGACTCGAACCCTGGACAAATAGATTAAGAGTCTACTGCTCTACCAACTGAGCTAAAGGCGCATGTCTATGTGCTTTTGAATGACACGATAGACATTATAAGGGATTTTATAGAGACTGTCAAGAGGTTTCTTGAAAAATTTTAAAACTTTTTACATTCACATCTAACTGGTTAAATGGAATTTCAATGCCGGCCTGGTCAAACTGTAACTTGATCTGTTCTAAGATCCTCCAGCGGACGGTCCAGTAATCAGAAGTGTTGGTCCAGCCTCTTGCACCGAGGACAACGGAGCTGTCTGCTAATTCGTCTACATAAACGGTGATGCCGTCTTCTTTGATGATCAGGGGATCATTGGCATAGATCTGCTTTAAGATCTCTTTGGCTTTTCAGATCAGAGGTGTAGCCGATGCCAACAGTCAGGTCCACACGGCGTTTTGGCTGGGCTGTTACGTTTGTGATGACCGCATTGGAAAGGCTGCCGTTTGGAATGGTGATCTTTCGGTTGTCTACAGTAACTAAGGTTGTGTATACAAGACCGATGTTCTGTACTGTTCCCTCGGTACCTTCACAGACAATGTAATCATGGATACCAAAAGGCCGCATAACAAGGATCAGGATGCCGCCTGCGAAGTTTGCAAGGCTTCCCTGAAGTGACAGGCCGATGGCCAATGTTGCAGAACCTAAAAGTGCGATAATAGAAGCGGATGGAACGCCGATCTTTCTAATGCCATGAAAATGACAATAGCATAGGTAATGGCATTTGCCAGAGAAATAAGGAATTTACTCAGGCTCAGGTCCATTCCCATACGGTCAAAGGTCTTTTCAGAAAATGGCTGATGTATAAGGCGATCCGAGAACCGATGAAGATAATAAGGGCAGCAACAAATAACCGGTAAGCCAGGGACAAAAGGCCGGGAGTCCAGGACTTTATAGACTCTAAAATGGCATTGGGCTTTAACTGCTGTAGGTCTTCGTGGACTTCGGCAGCAACTGCCTGGGTCTCTGCAAGGGTAGGAAGAGCGCTGCTTTCCTGGGCGGTGAATAGTATCATAGGTTTTCCTCCTGCTTTTCGGTGTAAACTCAGGTTTCCCGCGCTGACGCGCCCACTGCCTGCTACGCAGGCGGAACCTTCGTTAATAGCCCAAGAAAACAAATGCCGCTCTTGGCGGCGCTTGTTTTCTCTTGACTCATTATATCATGAATTGAAAGTGTGGACAATGTATTGTAAACATTCGGTGAAATTTTTAAAAAAATATTAAAAAAAATTATTGACAAGAAGAGGATGATACGCTATAATTCTCGTTGTGTTCAAGAGAACGCGCCTTTAGCTCAGTTGGTAGAGCAGTAGACTCTTAATCTATTTGTCCAGGGTTCGAGTCCCTGAAGGCGCATTGAAAGGTCTGATTTTGCAGATATTGGAGGCTGCGGGGTCGGACTTTTTGTTGTATAAAATTAGATGAACAGGCGCAATGAGATTGTGGCTGGATCATTATTTCTTATGGCAGTGTTTATGGCTGGGACAGGGACCGAGGCATTTATTTACCTCGCGAAAAGCTTTGCAAAGCTTTAAAGCCCGTTTGTCCCAGTCTTTTTGTCGCAGGTGGCTTTGCAGAGTTGTCGGGTCAGTTTGGGTGGGAGTTTCATGGAAATGAGGCTCCTTTTTGTTTTGTTATTTCTATATATAATATGTAGGAAAATGAAATGTGGATAAAAGAAGGAAAAAGAGATAATATGTGGATGAATGTGGATAAAATGAGATAAATGGATTTAAAATGCAAAGATCCCGGCGGATTGGTATGCCGGGACCTGGGTGCATATACGGTGGTTTATTTTTCTTTGTTTTCTTTAGGCTCTCTCATAGCGATCAGTTTGCAGATAGGATTTCCCATAGAGGAAAACTTTTCTTCATATTCTGTCATTACATTTCCGGCACACATGACCGGATCGTGGTGCAGATCGAAGGTGTGGGCGGTAATGGTCCAGCCAGCTTCAGGGATTGCTTCCAGGAGTAATCAAAAAGGCCCTTATTGTCGGTCTTAAATTCTACCATACCGTCAGCTGCCAGGATCTTGTCATATACGGCCATAAAATCCGGGAAGTCAGACGGCGCTTTGCATGGCGGTCTTTTGCCATGGATCGGAGAAGTTAAGGTAGATCTTGTCTACTTCTCCCGGTGCAAAGTAGTCTGCCATGTTTTGGCATCGATGCACATGAAATAAATATTGTTTAATTCTAACTGGGCACGTTTTGAAGTCCTCTTAAAAGTACGCTGGAATAGCGTTCAATGCCGATGTAGTTGATATCAGGGTTCTGCTGTGCCAGTTCCATGATAAAACGTCCTTTCCCATACCTACTTCGATCTGGATGGGGTTGTCGTTGCCAAAACCTGGTTCCAGCTGCCTTTGTGAAGCTCTGGTTCCTGGATCACATAGGGGCTGGTAGCAATAGTCTCTTCTGCCCCGCGTATATGTCTTAAACGCATGGATATTGTCCTCTTCTTAATATGGTGAAAAGTATCTTCCGTAACTGCGGAAAATACGGATATATGGTGAAAATATATCTGCTAGTAACTATATCATATAGTGCTTAGTGATTGCAAGGTGAAGGAAAATTTAGTATACTTACGTTAGCAGATAAAAGAGCAGTCGGGAGTGAAAACAAGGGTGTTGCAAGCTTGCTTGCATAAGCGCTTGCTTTCGTTTCCGAATATTCGCAGCGCCGAAGCTTCGTGTTTTGCCAAAACACGAAGACTGCTCTTTAAGTTTATGAATAAGTGATTTCGGGGAAAATTACATACAAAGGAGGAAGGGCGATGTCAAACTTTGAACGTACTACCAGCTGGCAGCAGATCCAGCAGGGGTGAAGGAAGCGGAGCGCCTGATCGTCAGTAAAGATTACAATCTTGTTATGGTGAAGGCCAGACAGACGTTGGAGTGTATGGTCCGATGTCTGGCTGAGAAGGCGTGTCTTGTAGATGGAGATCTGGCAGATACCATAGATCAGCTGTATGAGGGACATTGATCGACAAGACGACCAAGGATGATTATCATACCATCCGTATTCTGGGAAATAAGGCGGTCCATGAAAACGATAATACGGCCTATAATGCAAATCAGGCATATCAGCTTCTAACCAAACAGGTTTATGCGTTTTCTCATGATTTTCAGGTGGCAAAGACCTTTACAGTACCGGTAACAGATACAAGACCGGTGCGAAATGCCAGAACAGGTGCAACCACTGGCAGTTCAGGTGCAGGAAGTGCATCCTATGGTCAGACAGGCGGGCAAGACCGCGTACAGGTACGGTGCAGGGCAGACTGCAGCTTCAAGAGCACAGTCATCTGTAAGAAGTCAGACATCCCCGAGATCCCAGACATCAGCCAGAACCTCTAACGGTACAGGAAATGGACCGCGCTCCGGTGCAGAACTGCAGGGACTTTCCAGTCGTTCCGGAGCAAACGGAAGCCGGAGAACGGCAGGAAGCAATAGCAGCACAGGCAGCAGAAACAGAAATTCCCAAAGTACCAACCGCTCCTACAGCGGATCTTCCCGCAGCGGAAGAACCCGCAGAAGAAAACACAGACCATCACCTGTGGCAATGGTATTAAAATTCCTGATCCCGATCCTTGTGATCGTAGTCCTGGTAGTAGCGATCCGCACTCTGGTGCCGGGAAAGAAGAAAGCAGATCCGACCCAGCCGGAGACCATGTCCACAGAAATGACATCAGCAGAGACAGAAGCACCGACTCCGGAAGAGACCCAGCCACCGGCTGATGTATATGTAGTTACAGGAAATAAAGTAAATGTACGTACAGAACCGTCTACCAATGGCCGTATTTTAGTACAGTTGGAAGGCGGAACAGAAGTTACTTATGTAAAGCGTTATAATAATGACTGGACTGTGATCAATTATGATGGTCAGGAAGCTTATGTTTCCAGCCAGTATATAGCAAAACAGGAAGCAGAAACAACTGCAGAGACCCAGGCAGAAGCAGAAACAGCCGCTGAAGGCGAGACTGCAGCAAACCAGTAGTGTCGCTGGTTTGGTCAGTGTATGGCTGAGTTATTGAGAACTTTGTGCAAAACAGGAGAATGAGACCCATAAAAAGGTCCCATTCTCCTTGTTTTGTGCATAACGCTTAAAATTTCGTTAAATTTTTAATTTATGTACAATTTCGCTCTGTTAATTTTAAAAAAGTAGTATGATAAAAAATGCAAAAGCAAATTGCATTAAAAAGAACAAAGAAAGGGAGGACTGTGACATGGATACAGTGATCAACCGGCTGTCTGATATTGAGAAAGCCGCCGTTTCTGTGATGGATGGTGCCAGTGAGCGAAAAGCAGATGGCCCGTGAAATGGAAGAGAAAACGGCGGCTTTGATGCACAGCTGGAAAAGAAAACCAGGATCGCATTTCCCAGATACGCAGCAAAATGGAAGAGGAATTACAGCAGGAGTTAAGACAACAATCAGAGGATGCCAAAGCTACGATGAAGCGCCTGGAGGCCACCTACGAAACCGGCATGAGGAATATGCGCAGGCTCTCTTTAAAAATATGATAAAGGAGTGAGAACATGGGAAGCCTGATCAGTTACAGCGGCATTTCCACCAAGGTGAAGGCTATGGAGCGTTTCAGGATCCGCCCGGAGCAATTTGAGGCAATGGCAGACCTGGGATCTGTGCCTGAGGCGGTTCAGTTCTTAAGGAGTAACCCTCTTATGAAAAGGCATTTTCCAAAGCTTCTGAGGATGAGCTTCACCGCGGAAAGATCGAGCAGCTGTTAAACTTAAGCAAATACCATGATTTTGCAAAGCTGTACCGGTTTGCAAATGTAGGGCAGAGGCGTTTCCTGGATCTTTACTTCATGCATTATGAGATCGATATATTAAAGACTTGTCTCAGAAATGCAGCGGGAAACAGAGAAAGTGCCCAGGATCTTTCGGGGTTTAAGGAATTTTTGATAAACATTCGGATATGGATCTGGTGCAGCTGTCCCAGTGCAGGAGCATAGAAGATGTGATCCGCGGGTTAAAAGGTTCTGCTTACTATGAGCCATTAGAAAGCTTTTAGAACAGGGAAAAGCAACGCTTCCGGCCTGTGAAACGGCTATGGATATGCTTTATTTCAAGACTATCTGGAAGATAAAGGATAAATATCTTTCAAAGGCGGAGGCAAAATGCTGGCCCAGTGCTTTGGCACGAAAATGGATATGTTGAATTTTCAGTGGATCTGCAGGGCGAAAAAATATTATAACCTGTCGGAAGGTGATATTTATGCGCTGATCATTCCGATCCAGTATCATGTTACCAAAAAGAGATTCAGACCATGGCTCAGGCGGAAAACATGGAACAGGTTTACGGGGTGATCAAAACAGCTGGTACAAATGCCAGAATATAGAAGAGCTGATGGATCAGGGCCTTGGAAATGCGGCAAAGGAGCTTACAGATAAGATCTATGAGCTTACCAGCAGGAAAGAGCCTTATTCAGCAGCAGTATTAAACTCTTATCTTTATTTTAAAGAAAGAGAGATCGAGCAGATCATAACTACCATCGAAAAGATACGTTATGGGATGACAGCAAGGACATAAGGGGTTAATGTGAAGTGATAGAGAAGATGAAGTTCTTAAGCATTACCGGCCCCAAGGCAGACATTGACCGGGTGGTGGATACCTATCTTTCCAGATATGAGATCCATCTGGAAAATGCCCTGTCAGAGTTAAAGACGGTAAAGACTTAAGACCTTATATTGAGACCAATCCATATAAGGAAAAATTGAATATTGCCAGAGAACTGGCAGAAAGATCGGCGGACAGCTGCCAGAGGTTTCAGAGACGGAACTTCCTACACAGGAAGAAGCAGCAAAGATGGTAGATGATCTGAACAGCCGGTTAAAGGAATTAAATGATAAGAAAGAAAAACTTCAGGCGCAGATCCAGACTTTAAAGCGCTCTAAAGACCAGGTAGCACCATTTACAGAGTTAAATTACAGCGTAAAAGAGATCCTGGGCTTCCAGTTCATCAAGTTCCGCTTTGGCCGTATTTCCAGGGAATACTTTGACAAGTTCAACAGCTATGTGTACGAGACCATTGACACGGTGATGTTTAAATGCCTGGAAGATGCGGAATATGTCTGGATCGTCTATTTCGTGCCGGAGAAGCTGGCAGACAAGATCGATGCCATTTACGCGTCCATGCATTTTGAACGGTGTTTCCTGCCGGATGAGTATGAAGGTACTCCGATGGAAGCGGAACATGTGTTAGATGACAGGATCAAGGCGTTAGAGGCTGAAAAACAGGAAGTGGAAGGAAAGATCCTTCAGACACTGGATGAAAATAAAAAAGAGCTGGCAGCAGCCCGTACCAGACTGGAGCGCTTCTCCGTCAACTTTGATGTGCGTAAAATGGCAGCCTGCACCAAGCATGGAGATCATACTTTCTACATTCTCTGCGGCTGGATGAGCGAAACAGACGCAAAGAAGTTCCAGAAAGAGATCGAGTCTGACGCAGATACTTTCTGCATCATGGAAGATAACCACAACAACATTATGAGCACTCCGCCTACGAAAATGAAAAATCCGGGACTGTTTAAGCCATTTGAAATGTATGTGGAGATGTATGGTCTGCCTTCTTATAATGAGATCGATCCTACGATCCTCATCGGTATCACCTATTCTATTTTATTTGGATTTATGTTTGGTGATGCGGGACAGGGACTCTGCCTTCTCATTGGTGGATTTTACTGTATAAGTTCAAAAATGCGTCTGGCAGGCATTATTTCCTGCTGTGGCTTCTTCTCTACCATATTCGGCGTGCTGTTCGGCAGTGTGTTCGGATTTGAGGATATCATTGACGCAGTGTGGTTAAGACCTCAGGAAGCCATGACAGATCTTCCATTTATTGGAAAATTAAACACTGTATTCGTAGTTGCTATTGCCATCGGTATGGGCATTATCCTGTTATGCATGATCTTAAATATCATCAACAGCGTAAAGGAGCACAACACAGAAAACATGGTTTGACACCAACGGCGCTGCGGGACTGGTATTTTACTTTGCACTGGCAACTGTCATTGTCCTGTATATGAGCGGAAATGCGCTTCCGGCGACTATTGTACTGACTGTATTATTTATTATCCCGTTACTGCTTATGTTCTTTAAGGAACCGTTGTCAGCAATGGTAGAGAAGAAGGCACAGAAATGGAAGGCGGCGTGGGAATGTTCATTACTCAGGGCGTATTTGAACTGTTTGAAGTGCTTTTAAGTTATTTTTCCAATACCCTTTCTTTCGTCCGTGTAGGCGCTTTCGCAGTGAGCCATGCAGCCATGATGCAGGTGGTTTTAATGCTTGCAGGCGCAGAGGCCGGAAGTCCTAACTGGGCGGTTGTTATCGGGGAAACCTGTTTGTATGCGGTATGGAAGGCCTGATCGTAGGTATCCAGGTACTTCGTCTGGAATATTATGAGCTGTTCAGCCGGTTCTACAGAGGAAGCGGACGGGCATTTGAGCCGTATGGCAAGCATTAGCAGAATGAAGAGAAAAGGAGAAATCAATCATGAGTTTATTAGTTAAAATGACATTAAGCGCAGCATTAGTATTAAGCATCGGTGTACCTTTTGGAGCATTTGCAGCAGAAAAGACAAAGGGACGTTATAAAACAGCTCTTGGCGTAAACGTATTTTATTCTTCGGTACCATGATCGCAGCAGCAGCTTTCATGTTTTCAGGAAATGCATTTGCAGCAGAGGAAACAGCAGCAGCCGCTTCTAACAGCGCAGCCGGAATGGGCTATCTGTCAGCGGCTCTTGCAACCTCTTTCCTGTTTAGGCGGTGGTATTGCAGTATCTGCAGCAGCAAGTGCAGCACTGGGCGCTATCAGTGAAGACAGCTCTATTCTTGGTAAATCCCTTATCTTCGTAGGTCTTGCCGAAGGTGTGTGCCTGTATGGTCTGATCATTTCCTTTATGATCTTAGGTAAGCTTTAATATGAAAATGTATCTTATCAGCGATAACATCGACACCTGGACCGGCATGCGCCTGGCAGGTGTTGACGGGCGGTGGTACATGAGAGGGACGAACTGAAACGTGAGCTGGATAAGGTTCTGGCCGATAAATCCATTGGCATTATCCTGTTAACTGAAAAGTTTGGCAGGAATTTCCGGAGATCATCGACAATGTAAAGCTGGAGCGGAAGCTGCCGCTGATCGTAGAGATCCCGGACCGCCACGGAACCGGCCGCAAGCCGGACTTTATCACCTCTTATGTAAACGAGGCCATTGGACTGAAACTATAGAAAGCAGGTGAAGAGCTTGACAACAGAGGAAAAGCTGAAGCATTTTCAGGAGATCTGTATGACAGATGCAAGGGAAAAAGTGCAAAAATACTGGACGATTACGCAAAACTCTTGATAAGGCCTATGAGGAGCATACAGAGGATGCCAGGAAGCGGGCGAAAATGCAGGAAGAGGCTGAGACGGAAAAGTTAGGGCGTGAGCGCAACAAAAGCTTTCCATCGGACAGCTGGACTTAAGAAGAGAAGTAAGCCGCAGACAGGAAGAATTAAAGGATAAACTGTTTGTAGAAGTGAGAGATAAACTGGCGAATTTCATGGAAACCAGAGTATCTGGATCTGTTGGAAAACAGATCGGGGCAGCTAAAAAGGTTGCCGGTGATGAGGCCATGATCGTGTATATGGATCCTTCAGATGAGGATAAGGCCCGCAGACTGGCCATGCACCACAATGTAACAGTGAAGATCAGTGAATATTCCTTTGACGGCGGTATCCGCGCAGTGATCCCGTCCAAACATATCCTGATCGACAGTTCCTTTAAGACAAAACTGGAAGAAGCGCGCCATGAATTTAAGTTTGACTTGGGAGGTAAGCAGTAAATGGCTAAGACAGGTGTGATCTACGGTATCAACGGACCTGTAGTTTCTCTGGCCGGTGATCCCGGATTTCAGATGAACGAAATGGTGTACGTTGGTAAGGAAAATCTGGTAGGCGAAGTCATTGGGCTTACCTCAGAGAAAACAACGATCCAGGTGTATGAGGAGACCAGCGGTTTAAAGCCTGGTGAGGTGGTAACAGGAACAGGAGCACCGGTTTCTGTTACACTGGCCCCTGGTATTTTAGATAACATTTTGACGGTATTGAGCGTCCTTTAAGCAAGATCGCAGAGCGCAGCGGCTACTATATCAGCCGTGGCATCAGCGTAGATTCTCTGGATACTTCCAAAAATGGAAAACACATATGACAGTAAAGAAAGGCGACCGGGTGCTTCCGGGAACCATTATCGCAGAGGTTCCTGAGACAAGGGCTATTATCCATAAGGTAATGGTGCCGCCGGATACAGAGGGCTATGTATTAGACGTAGTGGAAGATGGGGAATATACCATTAATGAGCCTCTTCTTACGCTGCAGTTACTTGATGGAACAGAAAGAAGCTGACTATGACCCAGAAATGGCCTATCCGTGTGCCGAGACCTTCTGCAAAGCGTTATCCTGCAACCAGACCTCTGATCACCGGACAGCGTATCCTGGATACCATGTTCCCACTGGCAAAGGGCGGTACAGCAGCGATCCCCGGCGGTTTCGGTACAGGAAAGACCATGACCCAGCATCAGATCGCAAAATGGTCTGACGCAGATGTTATTATCTACATCGGCTGCGGCGAGCGTGGAAATGAGATGACCCAGGTTTTGGAAGAGTTCTCAGAACTGATCGACCCAAAGAGCGGAAATCCTTTGATGGACAGAACCACACTGATCGCAAATACCTCCAACATGCCTGTTGCAGCCCGTGAGGCAAGTCTGTATGCCGGTGTAACACTGGCAGAGTATTACAGGGATATGGGCTACGATGTAGCGATCATGGCGGACTCCACTTCCCGTTGGGCGGAGGCTCTTCGAGAGCTTTCCGGACGTCTGGAAGAGATGCCTGCCGAGGAAGGTTTCGGCTTATCTGGCATCCCGTCTGTCTTCTTTCTACGAGAGCAGGCATGATGCGCAATTTAAATGGTACAGAAGGTTCTGTTACCATTATCGGTGCGGTTTCCCCTCAGGGCGGTGACTTCTCCGAACCGGTCACACAGAATACCAAACGTTTCGTCCGCTGCTTCTGGGGACTGGATAAGAGCCTTGCCTATGCAAGACATTTCCCGGCGATCCACTGGCTGACCAGTTATTCAGAGTATGTAAATGACCTGTCATCCTGGTATATTGATAACGTAGACAAGAACTTTGTAAGTGACAGAAACCGTCTGATGGCGTTATTGACCCAGGAAAGCAGCGATGGAGATCGTAAAGCTGATCGGTGCAGATGTGCTTCCTGATGACCAGAAACTGGTCCTTGAGATCGCAAAGGTCATCCGTGTTGGCTTCCTGCAGCAGAATGCGTTCCACAAGGATGATACTTCCGTGCCCTTACCAAGCAGTTTAAGATGATGGAGACCATTTTATATCTGTACAAGAAGTCAAAGGCACTGATCGCCATGGGAATGCCTATGTCCGTGTTAAAGAAGATAAGATCTTTGATAAGATCATTTCTATTAAATATGATGTGCCAAATGACCGTTTGGACATGTTTGATGATTATAAGAAACAGATTGACGCGTTCTATGAGCATGTGCTGGAGCGCAACGCATAAGGAGGACTTAAAATGGCAGTTGAATATTTAGGTTTAAGTGAGATCAATGGTCCTCTGGTAGTGTTAGAGGGCGTTCAGGGCGCAGCTTATGATGAGATCGTGGAAATGACCGTTGGCGGCACTACAAAGAAGATCGGACGTATTATTGAGATCTACGGGGATAAAGCCATTATCCAGGTGTTTGAGGAACAGACGGTATGGCCCTTAGAAATACCCATACAAGGCTGACAGGACATCCAATGGAGATCGCAGTTTCTGAGGAAATGTTAGGACGTACCTTTAATGGTATCGGACAGCCTATTGACGGACTGGGGACATTATCTCTGATATCCGTATGGATATTAACGGACAGCCATTAAACCCGGTATCCCGTGAGTATCCGAGAAACTATATCCGTACAGGAATTTCCGCCATTGACGGACTGACTACACTGATCCGCGGCCAGAAGCTTCCTATTTTCTCAGGAAATGGCCTTCCTCATGACCAGCTGGCGGCCCAGATCGTGCAGCAGGCATCATTAGGTGATAATTCTGATGAAAAGTTTGCCATCGTTTTGGCGCTATGGGCGTAAAGCATGATGTGGCTGATTTCTTTCGCCGTACCTTTGAGGAAAGCGGTGTTTCCGAACATGTAGCCATGTTTATCAATCTGGCAAATGACCCGGTAGTAGAGAGGCTTATCACGCCAAAGATCGCATTGACACTGGCAGAGTATCTGGCTTATGAAAAGGGAATGCACATCCTGGTCATTTTAACAGATATGACCTCTTATGCAGAGGCATTGCGTGAGGTTTCTTCCTCTAAGGGCGAGATCCCTTCACGAAAAGGCTTCCCAGGTTATCTGTACAGTGATCTGGCATCCTTATATGAAAGAGCCGGTATCGTAGCAGGAAGAAATGGATCTGTTACCCAGATCCCGATCTTAACTATGCCAAATGATGATATTACACACCGATCCCGGACCTGACCGGTTATATTACAGAGGGACAGATCGTTCTGGACCGTCAGTTAAACAGCCAGTCTGTTTATCCGCCGATCAGCGTACTCCCATCTCTTTCACGACTGATGAAGGACGGTATCGGTGAAGGATATACAAGAAAAGACCACCAGGATGTGGCAAACCAGCTGTTTTCCTGCTATGCCAAGGTAGGTGACGCCAGGGCGCTGGCATCTGTTATCGGTGAAGATGAGCTGTCTGCCATTGATAAGAAGTATCTGGAGTTTGGTAAAGCATTTGAGGAGCATTTTATTGGTCAGGCACATCATGAGAACCGCTCCATCATAGAGACTCTGGAGATCGGCTGGAAACTTTACGTATGCTTCCAAGAGATTAGACCGTATTGATACCAAGGTTCTGGATCAATACTACGAGGAGTGAGGTGAGCAGGAATGGATCCAAATACATTTCCCACAAAAGGTAATCTGATCGCTGCGAAAACTCCCTGAAACTGGCAACTATGGGCTACGGATTAATGGATAAGAAGAGAAATATCCTGATCCGTGAGCTTATGGGGCTGATCGATGAGGCAAAGGGATACAGTCTGAGATCGACACTGTGTTTAAGGCTGCTTATGAAGCACTGCAGAGCGCCAATATTGAGCTGGGCATCAATTATGTCCAGGAGATCGGAATGTCCGTTCCTGTGGACGATACGGTAAAGATCAAGGCAAGAAGTATCATGGGAACGGAAATCCCTCTGGTGCAGCATCAGGAAAAGCCTATGGAGCTGGCTTATGGGTTTAATAATACCTCGGAGGCGTTAGACATTGCCAGAGAACGGTTTGAACGGGTAAAGGAGCTGACCATTAAGCTGTCTATGGTGGAAAACTCTGCATACCGGCTGGCAAATTCTATTAAGAAGACTCAGAAGCGTGCCAATGCGTTGAAGAACATTACCATTCCTCATTATGAAGAGCTGTCCAAGTCTATTTCCAATGCTCTGGAAGAGAAGGAAAGGGAAGAATTTACCCGTCTGAAAGTCATTAAGAGGATGAAGACCGGGTGATGGAAATAATAAAATGGAGAAGCTGACAAAGCGCCTGAATGGATTGAAATAGGGGATATTGTATCATGTATACATTTAAAGATCTGGTAGAAATCACCGCAAAGCTGCGGGCAGAAGACGGCTGTCCATGGGACCGGGAACAGACTTTGAGAGCCTGCGAAAATATATGCGGGAAGAGGCAGAGGAAGCGGTTCAGGCAGTGGACAATGAGGACATGGAAAATCTGTGTGAAGAACTGGGAGATGTGCTCTTTCAGGTGATGTTAAACAGCCAGATCGCAAAGGAAAAAGGGCTGTTTTCTGTAGATGATGTGATAGGTGGGATCTGCGAAAAATGGTGCGCAGACACCCTGGGTATTCGGTGGTGAAAAGATAAATTCGGCCGAAGAAGGAGAGGCTCTCTGGGCCCGGATAAAAATGCAGGAAAAGGCCAAAAAACCTTGACAAATTATAGTAAAACAGATATAAATGATAGGGTATCACAGACAAGAACGAAAACGGTCCGAACCTGTTTTTTTCGGATTCGGTTTAGGAGGAAAATTTGATGAACAAGACAGAGTTAATCGCAGCAGTAGCTGAGAAGGCAGAAATTTCTAAAAGGATGCAGAAAAGGCAGTTAAGGCTTTTACTGATGCAGTAGCAGAAGAACTGGCAAAGGGCGGAAAGGTTCAGTTAGTTGGATTTGGTAACTTTGAAGTTAGCGAAAGACCAGCAAGAGAGGGAAGAAACCCAAGAACCGGCGAGACTATGACCATCGCTGCTTCCAAGACACCTAAGTTCAAACCAGGTAAGGCTTTAAAGGACGAGATCAACAAATAATTGATTTTATAAGAAATTCGGTAATCCCTCCGTGAACATTTGCATCATGGAGGGATTTTGTATTAAAAGGAGTGACTTTATGAGATTAGATAAATACCTGAAAGTATCCCGTATCATCAAGAGAAGAACCGGCCAATGAAGCCTGTGACAGCGGCCGTGTTATGCTTAATGACAAAGTAGCAAGAGCCAGTGCAGAGGTTAAAGTAGGTGATGTGATCGAAATTGCCTTTGGTACCAAGGCTGTGAAAGTGAAGGTCACAAGCGTACAGGATGCCATCCGCAAGGAAGATGCCAAAGAGATGTTTGAGTATCTGTAAAAACAGACCAATAAATAGACTTCGTCAGGGAATTCTGTGAAAGTTACAGGATCCTCTGGCGATTTTTAGTTGCCTGAAAAATTTTTTAATCTATAATACAAATAGAGTGTCAACTCAGTTGTGTAGCAAAACTTTAAAATGTGTTTCTGATCTGAAAGGTTGGGAATGCATTAAAACATGGAGAACGATATGGCAAGAAATACGGAACGTGACGAGAGAGAAGCCACGCGCAGAAAAGAACAGCTGATGAAAGCTGGATTTAAACTGTTTTCAGAGAATGGGATCGAAAATGTAAGTTTGCAGAAGGTGGCAGATGCAGCGGATGTAGGGTTGCCACTATGTACAAATATTACCAGACAAAGGTAAAACTGGTAGTAGCCATCAGTGGAAAGATATGGGGATATCTGGAAAGTGTGCTGGCCCAGAATGGACCGGATTTCTTTGAAAACTTTACAGCTTATGAGTATATTGAATTTTATCTGGACATGATCATCCGGTTATACAGGGAAAACCGGAAATGCTCCGGTTCAGCAATAATTATAAGAACTTTATTTACCATGAAGGAATTGAAGAAGAGCCTTTAGGGGAACACCTGGACGTGTTGGAACCTTTAAGAGCCATGTATCACAAGCTTTATGAACAGGCAAAAGTGGATCACAGTATCCGCACCGATCTTTCAGAGCAGGAGCTTTTCACAACTGTAGCCATTGCCATGCTGGCGGTGGCAGAGCGCTATGCCAGGGGATCGTATGGGCCAATGATTATAAAACGGACCATACCCAGGAGTTAAAATATCTGAAAGAAATGCTTCTTATGTGGTGTAAGGGAAAAACGGAATAAAAGAAGACAGGAATAGAAGATGGGATCTGGTTTGGAAATTTTTCCCCAGCTTCTTTGCTATGATCTGGTAACAGAGATAGCAAAGGAGGATTTTCTTATGAATACACTGTTTACCAGCCGTTTAAATGGGATCTTTATTTTAAACACATTGTTGGAGCTGCATAAGCCGGTTACAGTGTCTGAACTGGCAGGGATCATTAACCATCGCTATGATCATGTAACAGCTCCCGGAAAATGGTTTCTGCAGATACGGTAAAGCGGTTTCTCAACGATTTTACCAGACCACTTCCGGGACCGATTACTGCAGCATCCGGCTTTTCTGTTTTAAGAAAAACCGTTATGGCAGTCTGGTCCCGGATCATGATCTGGAAAATGTGACTTTAGCTACTTATGTAGCTGCCTGTCTGGAACTTAATCCTTCGATGAACGTGCGAGACGGAAGGGGATTAAAATCCAATTCTGTTGTGCACTTTCACACGGCCTGAGATCTGTTTGTTTTCTTCCCTTGCCCGCCGGATCGCGCCTTCAATGTCGCTGATCCGGCATTGTTTTATGGCTTTTCATTAATGGAATTTTGAAGACCTCCGTTTGCATCGCCCATGATCCGTTTTGCCATCTGGACAGAAACTTTTCAAATAAGGCTCTGGCTTCACGACCGTTTCAAAGTTTTCATCATTTACACGGGTTGAAAATAAGCAGTGATCGGTTCTTTCCAGTTTTCCGGCAGTTCGTATCCACTTATTTCCGCATGTTTCTTAAAGATCTCCGCCATCTCCGGGGCTGTATAGGACGGAAAATAGAAAGTGGAGTTAATACGGCTCTTGATACCGGGGTTGGCATCGATAAATTCTTTCATCTTGTTGTTTTTTCATCTATATCCGTTCCGCCATATCCGGCAAAGATCACCAGTTTATCTTCTGCATGTTCTTCTAACTCGATCACTAACTGGGCAATGGCTTCTCTGCTGAAGGAGTCCGGTTCGCTTCGGTCACCGGTGAGAGAATAAGCTTCATCAATAACGATAATGTCATTTCCTCAAATAAAGCTTTGGTTTCGGGGCGGAATGGCCTACATACATGCCCTTTAATTCAGCACCGTTTACGCAGGTGAACTGACTTCCAGGCAGAAGTTTTCTTCTTCCATGATCTTTCCCATTAATTTAGCTACTGTGGTTTTGGCAGTTCCGGGAGCACCAAGCATCATGTGAACGTTGTGGTAACTGCTCTTTTCATGCCCATTTCCTTGCGCAGACGGTTGAATTTCATGACCTGGACGGTTTCCATGACCTGTTCTTTTACCTGGTCCATGCCGATCAGATCTTCTCTTAAACAGCGGATGGCAGAACGGGTCTCTGTATTCTGCTCTGCAGGTCCCCGTTTGCCTGCAAAACGTTCCATAAACTGAAAATCCTTTTTTCGCAGGATACCATGTTCCTTGTTCCGCAGGGCATATTTTAGGATCTTATCTAAAAGTCATAGGAAAACTCTTTATTCATTTTTCAATATCCAGTAAAAATCATGGACCGGAAATTTACGTTCCAGCTTGCAGCCGCTGTTTGTGACCATTTGTTTCCAGATATTTTCATAATAGAGAGACAGAGCTTGTTTTGGTATTTCCAGCTCTTCTGCGGTAAGGCTTAATATGATCTGGTTCAGGTTTTATCCTCATTTGACTCAAAGGTGTCAAATCCGCCAAATCCTCCAAAAGAGTTAAAGGAGTCGAAGTCATTTTCTTCGTGAAGGATCAGGACGTAGACCTGTTCATTGCTGCGGAAGCTATTTAAGGTATCAATGATCGGGTCACACCTGAAAAACTGATATTCTCCATAGAGATACAGACAGGTTTATCCTCATTTTCTGCCCAGTAAGGAACAAAGGTGTCATTTGTCTTCTGGCTGGCAGAAAGGAGTTTCCAAAAGAGGAGAAGTCATTTTCCTGCCAGTTGTAATAGTCATCGGCTTCTTTAAATGGAATAATGGGAGGCATTGCCAGCTGTCTGATCACTGGATGTCAGGCTCTGCCCTTCTTCCCACTCTCCACGACTGTGAATCTCATTGTAGATACCTGCTAAAAGGCTGATAGCCAGGTATCCTTCTTCCAGTTTGGAAGCGTGTACCAGGATATACTGTGGTTCCTGGTGATCCTTTACAAATTTCTGGATTTCTTTAAACTGCACTCCCCGTCTTTTATGATCTGTGAAAGTCCTTCTTTACAGAACTCTTTGGATATATATAAATACTCTGCTTTCTGGGATTGACTTTGCCCAGATTTTGTTTTTGAAGTTTTGGTACGATCAGGTTCTTTTTAGTACTCATAGGATCCGCTCCTTTATCTGTATCTGTTTTCAGGTTTTAAGGTTGTTGTCTTGTTGATCACGCCCTTACTATAACGGATCAGGCTATGCAAAATTGCCTGATTTTGAAAAATTTATTTTTCCTGTATACTTGTGAAAGAGAATGGAAACGAGGGTACATAAAATAAGATTACATAAAAATACAAAAGGAGATCACAGACATATGGCTTCCCGGTACAATCAGCTGACTATGCTTTATATTTTTAATATTCTGAAACTGGATGCTTCTCCGAAAAGCCCTATTCGGCACCTATGGTCCATCGCCGTTTAAAGGAACTGGGGATCGATCTGGACCGGAAGACGGTTTTAATCATATGAAGATCCTTACAGACCAGATGCTGTCTGCGGACCAGGATGAAGAGTCTTTTTCAGACAGTATCTGTGCAGCAGGCTGTTTCGCTGCCGGAAAGAGGAAGGAAAGAAAAGCAGGGAAAATGGCAGAAAGCCCGGAAATGAAAGCAGCTACCGGATCTGTCTGCCGGAAGAGGAAATCCCGGAAAACAGTGTTTTATATTATTATATAGAAGATGAAATGTCACCGGAGGAGCTGGAACTGCTTCAAAGTACCGTTGCTATTAACCAGTACCTTTCAGCGGAAAAACAAGGGAGATCCTGGCTGATCTGGAGCATAAAAGCCTTTTGACTGCCGGGAACAGTCTCTTTATACAGCATTTGCGGACCCCAGGCTGAAAAACCAGGCAACGGATATTTTCGCCAGTTTGTCAGTAATACGGGACAGTATCCGCAAGAAGAAAAACTCCGGATCCTATATGGACGGTATGACAGAAATCTGGAACTGGCGCCTACCAGTGAAGATGCACGGACCATTGAACCTTATGCAGTGATGTCAAGTAACGGTTATTATTATCTCATAGCAGGAAATCCCAAATATCCCGATGGACTGACCAATTTCCGCATTGACCGTATTTTACAGATCCAGATGTTGGATGAGCCCAGAAAACCATTGCCGAGCGCCCTTCTTCCCTATTTCAAGGATGCGGCCCATGAAGTTTTCAGGCCAGCGAGTACCGCAATGACCATCCGGTCATGTATTCAGACGAAACAGTGCGGATCCATTTAAGCTGTGATCCGGTGATCTTAAATAATCTGGTGGATGATTTTGGCTGGAGCATCCAGACACGGGATATAAAAGATCCGGACCATCCAGACTGGGTCCATGTAACTGCAAAAGCAAGCCTGATGGGGCAGCTGTTTTCTGTACCCATCACTGTAGGCACTGCAAGGTGATCAGCCCTCAAAAACTGCGGGAAAAGTGGTTGAAAACCTGAAAGCAGGGCTGGCTCTTTACGAATAAAACTTAAAAGTCATAGAATGTGTTTCCACCCCATATATTTAACTGATACATACTCTGAAAGCTCAGAGCAGGTTAATGAGTGAATATATGGGGTAATTTTATGGAAGAAAAAATATCATCCGGCAGGCTTCACCGGCTGGTGCTTTCGGACAGGCATACAGGTTCTGTAACAGGAGTCAATGATGTGGTGTCTTTTGATGAAAATGAGATCGTGCTGGATACGGATATGGGCCTTTTGACTGTCAGGGGAAAGGAACTTCATGTAAAGCGGCTTACATTGGAAAAGGGGAGCTGGATCTGGAAGGACAGGTGGACAGTTTGAATTACAGTTCAATGCAGCACTGAAACGGTCGGGAGACTCATTTCTTAACCGTCTTTTAAATAATCCTGGAGGTGATTTATGAGCATGCAGATCCGTTTTGAAGCCTGGCTGCTACTTTTGAGCCTGTTGGTGGGCTGCTGGCTGATGCTGGTGTATGACCTGCTGCGGGTATTGCGGCTTATGATAAAACACAGCTCTTTGTAATGGGGATAGAAGACTTTTTACTGGATCTATGCGGGGACAGCCACTTTTATGCTGCTGTATGAGCTAAATGACGGCGGAGTCAGGATGTATGCAGTTGCGGGCGTCTTTACGGGGATGATCCTTTATGATAAAATTGTCAGCGGTTTCTCTTTGCAGCCTTGAAAAAGGCTGGTAAATGGTTTAAAATAAAAAGAAATAGATAAAAAGATGGTGACTGATACATGAGCTCCTACGGAAGATCAAAACGCGTAAAGCGGGAAAAATGGGCAAACAGAATGGCTGTACTGGGCGTTACAATGGTAGTTCTCTGTCTTGCAGTTGCTGTAAATGCCAAGGGCTCAACTTTGAAGAAGTCTGACCTGGATTATCAGCAAAAGGAGAAGCAGCTGGAAGAACAGGTACGGGAAGAAGAAGAACGGACGAAAAAGCTGGAAGAGTACAAGGTATATGTAAAGACAAAACAGTTTGCAGAAGAAGTTGCAAAGGAGAAACTGGGTCTGGTAAATCCGGATGAGATCCTTTTAAAGCCCAATCAGTAAAATGAGTTTCGGAATAAATGACCGGCAGAAAATGTCGAAACATTTTCTGGAAGAAACATGAAAATATGACAGATATTTCCCTCCTGGGTGCGTATACTGGATGTTGCGCAGATTAGGAGGGATTTTTGTGTTATCAGGCAAAAATGAAAATGGGATCAATTATTATACAGCCAGGAAATTAAAAGATATGGCGCAGTCATTAGAGCAGCTGGCAAAGGCCTTTGATGAAGGTGCCGGTGAGACAATGAGCCTTACAAAGGATGATGGACTGGCTGCCATGCAGACCTGCGCTGCACTGGTCTGCGGTAACTGTGGCGGATGCAGCCTTTATGCAGACAGTGAAAAAGAAGACAGTTATTATCTGTATTATCTTTTGCGTATATTTGAACAGAACGGGCGGATCGGCACAGAGGATATGCCGGAGCTTTTAAGAAGGACTGCCGCAGGAAACGGGATTACTTAGAGCAGTTAAACCGCAGTTTTACCAGGGCTTCCATGAATTTGTCCTGGAAAAACCGCTTCCTGGAAAGCCGGGATGTGGTCATATCCCAGTTTCGTGAGCTGGCAGTGATGCTGGAAGAATTTTCCAGGCAGATCGATGAAGCAAAAATATTACAGAGGAATATAAAGGAGCAGTAAAAAGCATTTCGCAGGTATCATATCCTGGTGGACAGTATGCTTTTGCTGGAATATGAAAGCGGGCGCAGGGAGATCTATCTTACAGCAAAGACCACAAACGGACGCTGTGTTACTTCCAAGGATGCGGCAGAGCTGATGGAGAGCGTTTTTCCTGATACCACTTGGCTTCCGGCAAAGGACAGCCGCAGTATCATCACACGCAGGTATGAAACAGTGCGGTTTGAAGAAAAAGGAGATTATTATCTTACCTGGGGTGCTGCGGGAGTTCCCAAACAGGAGAACGCTACTCGGGCGATAATTACAGTTTTGTGAGCGAGGCAGCTGTCAGGTAATGTTCAGCCTGTGTGACGGAATGGGAAGCGGGGCAGTGGCAGGACAGGAAAGCCGGCGGATCGTGGAACTTTTAGAGGCGCTTTGGAAGCCGGTTTTGCCCCAGATCCGCTTTTAAACTGGTAAATACAGTACTCCTTTAGCAGGCGGAGAACAACACCCGGCAGCGTTGGACGCAGGCTGTATTGATCTGTATACAGGCGCCCTGGAAGTATTCAAACTGGGGCTGCTCCTACTTTGTAATGGGAGAAGAAGGCATACAGGTGTTAAAAGCAGGCCAGGTACAGGAGCCTTAGGACAGGCGGAACGGTACTTCTTTCACAGAAATTATGGGACGGGGACAGGCTTGTTATGGTGACGGACGGTGTTTTAGACGCCCTTCCGGGAGAAGATAAGGAACAGGTCATGGGGCAGTTTTAGAAAGTCTGGAGGAAATGCCGCCTCAGGATATGGCAGAGCGGATCCTGGAGTTTGCCCTTTCTTTTGTTCCTGGGGCAAGGGATGATATGACAGTTCTTACTGCGCAGGTGTGGAAACGGTAATATTGCATATGCAATGCAAGAACAGCGGCAGGATAAGGTTGTGTAACAAAATAAAGAGCCTTGCGTATGGGGAAGGATGTGGGTATAGTAAGAGTGGACATGATCTTTAAGGGTCATGTAAGCAAGACAGAAACGGAAATGAACATACTATGGAGAAACTGGAGTATACAGTCAGGCAGACGATCTGCCGGTATCATATGCTGCAGCCCGGTGATCAGGTGGTCATCGCGCTGTCCGGAGGGCAGACTCTGTCTGCCTTTTAAGTCTGCTTGCGGATATGAGAGAGGAAATGGGGCTGAAACTGAGGAGTCTTCATGTCCATCACGGACTGCGGGGAGAAGAAGCGGACCGTGATGGGGATTTTCCATAAAGATCAGTGAAGCTTTGGGTGTCCCCTGTCATATGATAAAAGCAGAGGTAAAAATATGCATCCCAGACGGGGATGTCGGAAGAAGAAGCCGGAAGGATCCTGCGTTATAAAGCCCTGGAGGAAGAAGCAGGGGCCTGGGAAGGAGAAAACGGTCAGACAGTAAAGATCGCAGTGGCTCATCACAGCAGGGATCAGGCGGAGACCATACTTTTAAACCTGTTTCGGGGCAGCGGTCTTGGCGGTTTAAAAGGGATCCCCTATGTGAGAGATCGTATTATACGCCCTATGTTGGATGTTTCCAAAGAAGATATCATCCCTTATCTTGAAAAAAAACGGTTAAAATGGGTCAATGATTCCAGTAATGACACAGACCATTATGCCAGAAACCGTGTCCGTTCCCACATTCTTCCGGCGATCAAAGAAGAGATCAATCCGGGAGCAGAGGCAGGAATACGCCGTGCCGGGTATCTGGCAGGAATGGCAGATGTGTATCTGAAAAAACAGGCAGATCAGTGGGTGCAAAAATATGTAAAAGAGGAAGAGCATACCTGGATGATCCCGGAAGGACCTTTTAAAGAGGCAGATCCGGTGATCCGCCTTTACAGTGTTATGGAACTTTTAAAAACAGCCGCCGGGTGTGCAAAGGACCTGGGACTGGTCCATGCAGAACAGGTAGAAAAACTTGTTGACCTTCAGACCGGGAGGAAGGTGTCTCTTCCTTATGGACTGGAAGCCCGAAAAGTATACGGCGGGATCAGCCTCCAGGCAGTAAAAAAGGAGCCTTTGGAGGAAAGAATAAAAAATCCCCTTCCGGAGCTTTCTTTTGAGGTTTTTTCTTATGAAAAAGCAATGGAATTTCCCAAAAAGACGTATACGAAATGGTTCGACTGTGATAAAATAAAGGGTACGCCCGTTGTCAGAACCAGGCAGACCGGGGATTATATCACCCTGGAAAATGGCAGTCGCAAACCATTAAGACGCTTTATGATCGACGAAAAAATACCTGCAGATAAAAGGGATGAAATAGCCCTGTTAGCAGATGGGGACCATATCATGTGGATCATAGGCAGGCGGATCAGCAGTTATTATAAAATAGGCCCTGATACACGGCGTGTATTACAGGCGAAAGTTTCCCAAAGTACATTATCATAGAAAACGGAGGATAAATCATGGCAGACAAAATTCGTGTATTATTAACAGAAGAAGAAGTAGATAAGCGGATCAATGAAGTAGCAGAGCAGATCAACAAAGATTATGCAGGCAAGAGCGTTCACCTGATCTGTATTTTAAAGGGTGGTGTATTTTTTACCTGTGAACTGGCAAAGAGACTGAACATGCCGGTTTCCATGGACTTTATGTCCGTATCCAGTTACGGCGCAGGCACTGTGTCCAGCGGTGTGGTAAGGATCATCAAGGACTTAGATGAACCGTTAGAGGGAAAGAATGTCCTGATCGTAGAAGATATCATTGATTCCGGCCGTACCCTGGCTTACCTGATCGAAGTATTAAAGCAGAGAGGACCGAAGGATATCCATCTTTGTACCCTTCTTGACAAGCCGGAGCGCCGTGTAAAGAAGCAGGTAAAAGTAGATTACACATGCTTTACCATTCCGGATGAGTTTGTAGTAGGTTATGGACTGGATTATGACCAGAAATACCGCAACCTTCCTTATATCGGAGTAGTAGAGCAGGATCAGGAAGAGACACAGGAATAATTCCGGGTCCTAAAATTAAGGAGGCAATTCGTTGAAACAGCAACAGACATTCAGAGGTTTTATGTTTATTATCCTGATGCTGATCCTTCTTATGCTTGCGCTGCGTTTTCCTTATGCAAGGCAGGCACAGACGGTAACAGCCCAGGAATTTGAGCAGATCTTGGGAAGCGGAAACGTGGCAGAGGCAGTGATCAGCCCAAATCCCCAGACACCAAGCGGATATGTGACAGTTACACTGGCAAATGGCCAGACAGTCCGCCAGAACGTATCTGACGTAAAAGATGCAGAGCAGCTTTTAAAGGACAATAGCATTGATTATTCCATGGAGGATGTACCTCAGGAGAATACCCTTCTTACTGTGGTAATGCCTTTCATGCTTTCCATCGTAGTAGTGGTAGTGATCGTTACCATGATGAACCGTGGAGCAGCAGGCGGCGGTTCCAATGCCAGAATGATGAACTTTGGCAGAAGCCGTGCAAAACTCAGCCGTGACAGCAAGGTGAATTTCACCAATGTAGCTGGTCTGGAAGAGGAAAAAGAGGAGCTGGAAGAAGTAGTGGATTTCTTAAAAATCCTCAGAAATACACCAGCGTAGGTGCACGTATCCCTAAGGGAATGCTTTTAGTAGGCCCTCCAGGAACCGGTAAGACCCTTCTTGCAAAGGCAGTAGCCGGAGAAGCGGGAGTTCCATTTTTCCATTTCCGGTTCTGATTTCGTAGAAATGTTCGTAGGTGTGGGCGCTTCCCGTGTCCGCGACCTGTTTGAAGAAGCAAAGAAAATGCACCATGTATCGTTTTCATTGATGAGATCGATGCAGTGGCCCGTCGCAGAGGTACCGGAATGGGCGGCGGACATGATGAGAGCAGACATTAAACCAGTTACTGGTTGAGATGGATGGTTTCGGTGTCAATGAAGGCATTATCGTTATGGCTGCTACTAACCGTGTGGATATCCTTGATCCGGCGATCCTTCGTCCGGGACGTTTTGACCGTAAGGTGGCTGTAGGCCGCCCTGATGTAAAGGGAAGAGAAGAGATCTTAAAGGTACATTCCAAAGCCTTTAAGTGAAGACGTAGACCTTCGCAGAGTAGCCCAGACAACAGCTGGATTTACAGGTGCAGATCTGGAAAACCTGATGAATGAGGCAGCAATCATTTCCGCAAGAGACAACCGCCGTTTTATCCGCCAGGCAGATATTGACAAGGCATTTGTAAAGGTTGGCATCGGTGCTGAGAAGAAGAGCCGTGTGATCTCTGAGAAAGACAAGAAGATCACTGCTTACCATGAGGCAGGCCATGCGATCCTGTTCCATGTGCTTCCTGATGTAGGTCCTGTGCATACCGTTTCCATTATTCCTACGGTGTTGGCGCAGCTGGTTATACCATGCCGCTTCCGGAAAAGGATGAAATGTTTAACACAAAGGGTAAGATGCTTCAGAACATTATGGTAGACCTGGGCGGACGTATTGCAGAGGAGATCATCTTTAAAGATGTGACCACCGGTGCTTCCCAGGATATCAAGCAGGCAAGCAAGCTTGCAAGAGCCATGGTCACCCAGTATGGTATGTCTGATCGTGTGGGAATGATCCAGTATGGCAGTGATGAGGACGAAGTATTTATCGGCCGTGATCTGGCACACCAAGTCCTACGGAAACGAGATCGCAGATGTGATCGACGAAGAAGTAAAGCGGATCGTAGATGAATGCTACACCAAGGCGAAAAATATCATTCTGAACATGAAGATGTACTTCATTCCTGTGCAGCCCTTCTCATCGAAAAAGAGAAGATCGGACAGGAAGAATTCGAGGCTTTGTTTAAAAATCACGAACCTGTCATGCACAATGACGGTGAGATGTAAAAATACAGCAAAAGCGGCTGTTAAAATCGACAGCGAAAACCGTGAAAAATATATCTTTGTGCACTTTTGTGGGGTTATGCTATTATAATAGATGTAACCCCAATACATTATATAGTTTTTGCTACACCCCATAAGAAACGAAATACCTTCTCCTGAAAAGCCTGGCTACCCCGCCAGGCTTTTCGCATATCTGGATATGTGGAAAAAATGGAAAATAAAGAGAAGAAAGTTAATAACCGGTATACCGGTGTGTTGCATATTTGAAAAATTGATTTAAAATAATTATGAATTTAATAATAAATATAAAAGAGGAAAAACCTGTGAAAAATAATATTCAGATAAACAGGGATGCCCTGTTTTCAGCAGAAACTCAGGATTACCGTATGCCTGCAGAGCCGGATATTCATGATAAAGTTGTAGTGAGAATGCGCACGGCAAAGGATGATGTGGATCATGTTTATTATATAGAGGGAAAGAAAGAGACAGAGATGAAAAACTGTCTCAGATACTCTTTTGACTATTATGAGCACACAATGACAGCAGGAGAGGAACAGATTCTGTATCATTTTAAAATAGTAAAGGGAACAGAAGTCTGTCAGTATAACCGCCTGGGAGCTTCTGATCAGGACACGGACCAGTTTGATTTTAAGATCACACCTGGTTTTCACACTCCGGACTGGGCAAAAGGTGCCGTGATGTACCAGATCTTTGTAGACCGCTTCTGCAATGGAGATCCGACCAATGATGTACAGTCCTGTGAGTATGTCTATATTGGAAAACCGGTTTACCAGGTAAAGACTGGAGCAGAAATCCTTCTACTATGGACGTAGGCTGTTTTACGGCGGCGACCTTCAGGGCGTGTGGGACAAACTGGACTATATCAAGAGCCTGGGCGTAGAAGTTATTTATTTAAACCCGGTATTCGTATCCCCGTCCAACCATAAATACGACTGCCAGGATTATGAACATATTGATCCTCATTTTGGAAAGATCGTAAAGACGGCGGTTCCATGGTGGATCAGAATGCTGCGGATAACACAAAAGCAGAGCGGTATGTAGTGCGCTCCGCAGACCGTGAAAATCTGGAAGCCAGTGATGCCTTTTGCGGAATTCGTAAAAGAAGTACACAACCGCGGCATGAAGGTGATCTTAGACGGTGTGTTCAATCACTGCGGATCCTTTAATAAATGGCTGGATGCAGAGCAGATCTATGAGCGTTCCGGTGATTATGAGCCAGGGGCCTATATTTCCAAGGACAGCCCTTATCACAGCTTTTCCATTTTCATGACAACAGTGATAAAGCATGGCCTTACAACCGCACCTATGACGGCTGGTGGGGGCATGATACCCTGCCAAAGCTGAATTATGAAGGCTCTGATAAATTAGTTGAGTATATTTTAAATGTGGCAAAATGGGTGTCTCCGCCTTACAGCGTAGATGGCTGGCGTCTGGATGTAGCGGCAGATCTGGGACATACAGCAGAATATAATCACGCTTTCTGGAAAAATTCAGAAAGGCGGTAAAAGAGGCAAATCCCCAGGCACTGATCCTTGCAGAGCATTACGGCGACCCGTCCGGCTGGCTTCAGGGAGATGAGTGGGACTCTATTATGAACTATGATGCCTTTATGGAGCCGGTCACATGGTTCCTGACAGGTATGGAAAAGCACAGTGACAGCTATAATGGCGGTCTTTACGGAAATGGACAGTCTTTCTTTGATGCCATGGCTTATCATATGAGCCGGATGCAGACCAACACGGTGTTTACAGCCATGAACCAGCTGTCAAATCACGACCACTCCCGCTTCCTTACAAGGACCAACCAGGTAGTAGGCCGTATCGGAAGTATGGGACCGGAACGTGCTTCTGAAAATGTAAAGAAATGTGTTATGAGAGAGGCGGTCATGATTCAGATGACCTGGCCGGGTGCTCCTACACTGTATTACGGCGATGAGGCCGGTGTGTGCGGCTGGACCGATCCGGACAGCAGAAGAACTTATCCATGGGGAAGAGAAGACCTGGAATTAATGGAATTCCACCGTTATATGGCCGGTATCCACAAACGTCTTCCTGCACTGCGAAAAGGCGCTGTAAAGCCATTATTTGCGGCAAACCAGCAGATTGCCTATGGCCGTATGTGGGACAGATACCAGACAGTGACAGTTATTTCCAATTTGCCACAACCGTCTACGATAGAAATTCCGGTATGGCAGTTAGGCATCACAGATGAAGATATTATGGGACGTCCTATTATAACAACGGAGGACGGCTACAATGCAGGAATTTTATTCTACCATGTAAAAGACGGTATTTTGAAAGTAAGAATGCCTGCATACAGCGGTGCGGTCTTTGCTTCCCATCCGGAAGATTTTATCCGGTGCTTCCATCTCGTTTTGTAGAAGAGGGAGAAGAAGAGGCAGAAAAAGAGCAGCTTGAGAAAGCTGCGGAAGCATAAAAAGATATAAAGAGCATATAAAGAAGCAGACTCCGGTTTTGCTGGGAGTCTGCTTCTTTGCAGTTATTGTGGCAAGACGAAACGAAATTTGCCACGCTGTTTACAAAAGAACAGAACCAATCAGGTTCTGTTCCAAAAGCTGCCGTAGACCGGAATCGAACCGGTACGGGTATCACTACCCACGGGATTTTAAGTCCCGGCGTCTGCCAGTTCCGCCACTACGGCATATTCTTTTCATACATACCTATTGCTGAAATCAGGCGCATACGTGCAAGTACTGTCGCTCTTAGCAGGTATGTAAATGGGCGAAGGTGGATTCGAACCACCGAAGGCAGTGCCAGCAGATTTACAGTCTGTCCCCTTTGGCCACTCGAATTCGCCCATGGCTTTTCAAGCAGTAATGATGATACCATAGAAAAAAGGAAAAATCAATACTTTTTAAAAAATTTACGGAATTCTTTGACTGATAATGTTTATCATGGACGAATGGCCCTGCATATGGTATAATTCATAAGATAGGCGTATTCCATTCATTTTTGGGTACGATTGGAGGAAGACTATGGATGAGAAAAGGAAGGTGCGGGGAACTTCCGCATTTATCTTCAGTGGCCCATTTTTTATCGGTCCTGATGGTCCTGCTGACAGCTGCTGTGGGGGCAGTTTCATTAAGAGCAGGCATTATAGTTTCATTTTTACTCTTATCTATATTGGAATAGCGTTATGGATCTACTTTTCCAGAAGAAAGGGCATTCTTGCGGGACTGATCGCATTTTCACAGGCCTACGACAAGAGCAAAAGTAAATTTCTGGAAGAAATGCTGGTGCCTTACTGTGTGGCGGATATAGCAGGTCGTATTTTGTGGATGAACCGGGAAATGGAAGCCATTCTTGGGGATGATAAAGCAACCATCAAAACATTACCCAGATGTTTCCGGATGTCACAAAGGAAATGCTTGCCACCGGTGGAGAAACTGTAAGTATCCACAGCTCTTTTAAAGATAAGAAGTACCGTGTGGACATGAAAGAGATCCATACAGAAGAGGCTCAGGCAGCGGCAGCTGACTGTGGACTGGATGAGGGAAATTCCTGGTAACAGCCATTTATCTGATCGATGAGACTCAGATGCTGTTATATAAGCAGCAGATCAATGACCAGAAACTGGTAGCCGGTCTTATTTATCTGGACAATTATGATGAGGCGCTGGAAAGCGTTGAGGAAGTACGCCGTTCTCTTTAACAGCTTTGATTGATCGAAAGATCAGCAAGTATATTTCTTCCATGAACGGTATTGTAAAAGTATTGAGAAGGATAAATATTTCTTTGTGATCAAGCAGCAGTATGTTGCAAAGATGCAGGATGAGCGTTTTTCCATTCTGGAAGATGTAAAACAGTCAATATCGGTAATGACATGGCAGTCACTTTAAGTATCGGTATTGGTATGAACGGTGAAAGTTATGCACAGAATTATGATTATGCAAGAACTTCCATCGATATGGCACTTGGCCGCGGCGGTGACCAGGCAGTTGTAAAGGACTCCGATAAGATCCTTTATTACGGCGGAAAAGCCCAGCAGATGGAAAAGACCACCCGTGTAAAGGCCCGTGTGAAGGCACATGCTTTAAAAGAGCTGATGGATAATAAAGACCGTCTGTTGATCATGGGACACAGGATGGCAGATATTGATGCTTTCGGTGCGGCAGTTGGTATTTACCGTATTGCCATGTCCATGAATAAAAGGCAAATATCGTACTCAATGATGTAACTTCTTCTGTACGTCCTATGATGGAACGTTTCCAGAACAATCCGGAGTACCCGGATGATATGTTCTTAAACGGTGCCAAGGCTGCGGAGCTGGTGGATGCAGGTACTATGCTGGTGGTTGTGGATGTAAATCGTCCAAGTATTACCGATGAACCAAGTCTGCTGCGTCTGATCCGTACCATTGTAGTTCTGGATCATCACCGTACCAGCAGCGAGGTGATCGACAATGCGGTTCTTTCTTATGTAGAGCCATATGCTTCTTCTGCCTGTGAAATGGTTGCGGAAGTGCTTCAGTATATTGCAGACGGCATTAAAGTAAGGCCCTGTGAGGCAGATGCCATGTATGCAGGTATCGTGATCGATACCCAGAATTTTACCAACCAGACAGGCGTGCGTACCTTTGAGGCGGCAGCATTCCTTAGAAGAAGCGGCGCGGATGTAACAAGAGTGCGCAAGCTGTTCCGTGAAAATATGGTAGATTATCAGGCGAAGGCAGAGGCAGTAAGGGCGGCAGAGGTTTATATGGACGCATTTGCCATCAGCGTCTGCCCGGCAGAAGGGTTAGACAGCCCGACGATCATCGGTGCCCAGGCGGCAAACGAGCTTCTTGAGATCAAGGGCATCAAGGCTTCTGTGGTACTTACTGATTACAATAATACCATTTATTTCAGCGCGAGATCTATTGATGAGGTAAATGTTCAGGTCATGATGGAAAAACTGGGTGGCGGCGGCCACAGGACCATTGCAGGTGCCCAGATGCAGGGTGTTACCATTGAAGAAGCCAAGGAGCGCCTGAAAGCGGTTATCCGTCAGATGATGGATGAAGGCGATGTGTCTTAATAAGTATTACAAAAGATGATCGCATGTTTTATCAAAGATATTCAGAGATATAAGATAGAGATATTCAGATGATATAGAAAGGAAGTTTTGTAAAATGGAAATCGTATTATTAGAAGATGTAAAGGCATTAGGTAAAAGGACAGGTTGTAAAGGTAAATGACGGTTACGCACGCAACTTCATCCTTCCAAAGAAATTAGGTGTAGAAGCAACCTCCAAGAACTTAAATGACTTAAAGCTTCAGAAAGCAAATGATGCAAAGATCGCAGCGGAGCAGCTGGCAGCAGCTAAGGAACTGGCTGAGAAGTTAAACAATGCTTCTGTGACTGTTTCTATCAAGGCTGGCGAAGGCGGAAGAGCTTTCGGTGCTGTTTCTTCTAAGGAGATTGAGAAGGCAGCTATGGATCAGTTAGGTCTGGAGATCGACAAGAAGAAGATCGTATTAAACACACCGATCAAGGCAATCGGAAGCTTTGAGGTATCTGTAAAGCTTCACAAAGAAGTAACTGCAAAACTGGCAGTTAAGGTAGTAGAAGCATAAAGATAACACAGTCCGGGAACACTACCCGGAAATGTAAGGAGATAAGTTTATGGAAGAGACCCTGATCAAGCGGGTGCTTCCTCACAGTATAGAGGCGGAACAGTCTGTTATAGGTTCTATGTTAATGGACAGGGAAGCGGTAATCGCTGCATCGGAGATCATCACGGGCAGCGATTTTTATCAGCAGCAGTACGGGATCATGTTTGATGCCATGGTGGAACTGTTCAATGAAGGAAAGCCGGTAGACCTGGTCACACTTCAGGACCGTTTAAAGGAGAAGGATGTTCCGCCGGAAGTCAGCAGCCTGGATTTTGTCCGGGATATCATTACCATTGTGCCTACATCAGCCAATGTTAAATCCTATGCTACGATTGTCAGTGAGAAAGCAGTTCTGCGCCGGCTTATAAAGACAACAGAAGAGATCGCAAATACCTGTTATGCAGGAAAAGAGCCACTGGAAAATATTCTGGCGGATACGGAAAAATCTATTTTTGACCTGCTCCAGAACAAGGGCGGACAGGAATTTGTACCCATCAAGCAGGTTGCCATCAATGTTCTGGAAAAGATCGAGGATGCATATAAAACCAGGGAACGGTTACCGGTATCCCTTCCGGATTTATTGATCTGGATTATAAACTGTCCGGTTTCCAGCCTTCCGATTTTATCCTGATCGCAGCCCGTCCTTCTATGGGTAAAACGGCTTTGTCTTAAATGTAGTTGACTATGTTTCTGTGCGTAAGAACCTGCCCTGTATGGTATTCAGTCTGGAAATGTCAAAGGAACAGCTGGTAAACCGTATGCTTTCCATGGAGTCCAATGTAGACTCCCAGAAGCTGCGTACAGGTACGCTGACAGACTCTGACTGGGATGCGGTTGTGGAAGGTATCGGCATTATCGGTAATTCCAAGCTGATCATTGATGATACACCGGGTATTTCCATTTCTGAGCTGCGTTCCAAGTGCAGGAAAATGAAGCTGGAATATGGCTTAAGTATTGTTATCATTGACTACTTACAGTTGATGAGCGGAAGCCGCAAAGGGGAAATGACAACCGTCAGCAGGAAATTTCCGATATTTCCGTTCTTTAAAGGCACTGGCAAGAGAACTTCATGCCCCGGTCATTGCCCTGTCCCAGCTGTCCCGTGCCTGTGAGACACGTACAGACCACAGACCTATGCTTTCCGACCTTCGAGAGTCCGGAGCCATCGAGCAGGATGCGGACGTTGTTATGTTCTTATATCGTGATGATTATTATAATAAAGATACGGAACATCCAAATGAGGCCGAAGTTATTATCGCCAAACAGCGAAACGGCCCTATCGGTACTGTAAACCTGATCTGGAAACCGGAGTACACCAAGTTTGTAAATGCAGTGCGTCCTCAGGGTGGAAATCAGGAAGGATAATGTATATGATCTGGCACTTGTATCAGTTGATGCAGGTGCCATTTATATTTTAGTCATAATAGTCATTCTCAACGCATACATTGATAATAAACAGCGGCAAAAGGGCTGCAGTTAATCAGAATGATACGTGTTGTGAAGGAGAGAATGGCTATGGATGAAGTACATTATCTTATATCGGATGCATCCAGAAAGGTGGATGTGGAAGCCCATGTATTAAGGTACTGGGAGGAGGAGTTAGAACTTGCGATCCCACGGAATGAAATGGGACACAGGTATTATACGGATTTTCATATCCGGCTGTTTAAGCAGGTTAAAAATCTGAAGGAAAAAGGGTATCAGTTAAAGGCGATCAAACATGCTTTAGAACAGATAAAAAGGACGGAAAGCTGGAAGGCGAACTGACAGATGAGATTTTAGAGCAGGATATGGATGCTGCTTTAAAAGAACTTAAGGAAGAAGAGAAAGAGGAAAATACAGCTATGGTAAGCACATCTGCAGATGGAAGTCCGCTGCCTGTAAGCGCAGAAGAGAAAATGGCCCAGTTTCAGCAGATGATGAACCTGATCATTGGACGGGCCCTTGAGGTAAACAATGAAAAACTGAGTCAGGATATCAGCTGCCTGGTAAAACAGCGGCTGGCAGGTGAATTGGAACTTCTTCTTCAGGAGTCCGGCCAGAAGGAAGAGGAACGTTTTCGTCTCCTGGATGAAACCATCCGTTCCTTCCAGAAAGCAGGACAGGAGGAAGCTGCTGCAACAAAAGTGCCATTTTTAAAAGAAAACGCTTTGGACGGGGGCTAAGAAGCTTTTCACAGGAAAAGAGAAGTTAAAGAAAATAAGAAAAATAATAAAACAAAGAAAAAGAAGGACAAGCCAGGGAGCGCTGTTATGGAAGCTGTTTCTGGTTTGTCCTTTTGCGATTTTCTTAAGACTGTGAAAAATATCGAAAAATAGTAGGATATGTGCTATAATCTGATAAGCGCAAGCAGTAGAGCGCGCAAGCGCGTGGTCCTGAGTGAAACTAGTGGAAGCGAAATCTTCAGGGATTGGATTTACAGAAGCAACAAACAACAAGCGAGGATACATTTCATGAATGAAAAATATACATATTATCTGCGATATGCCTGCATATCCAGTGCGCTGGCGGCAGCGTTGGCGTTAGGAGGCTGTTCTTCAGGGAAAGAGGAGTTGCAACTCAGAATGAGGCTGTAGCTGCAAATGCCCAGGACGGACAGGCAGCAGTTTCAGATGGAACAGATGAGACCATAGCACCTTTAGGAATGGATGGGCAGATCCTTCCTGGACTGGATGATGTAGAACTGCCGGAAGATGCACAGGCAGCGCCTCAGTATTTAAGAGAAGGTGTACGCCATGAGATCGTAAAGAAGTTACAGCAGCGATTAATGGACTTGGGCTTTATGGATAACGATGAGCCTACTGACTATTTTGGTCAGGTCACTCTTACAGCAGTGAAACATTTCCAGAGACAGAATGAACTGCCTCAGGATGGTATTGTAGGTGATACCACCTGGAATGAACTGATGGCAGATGATGCCAAACATTACGCAGTATCAAAGGGAACCCAGGGGATGATATCCAGAAGATCCAGCAGCGATTATACGAACTGGGCTATCTGGCTTCTGCAGACCAGGTAACAGGCAACTTTGACGATGCCACAGAAACCGCTGTTTTAAAACTCCAGGGCGTCAATGGCCTTGCAGAAGACGGCAAGGTAGGCCAGCAGACCTATAACCTGATGTACAGCGATGACATTAAGGCAAATATGCTTGCATATGGCGAAAAGAGCGATGTGGTATTAGCATGCCAGCAGCGTTTAAAGGATCTGGGCTATCTGACTACTACACCGGACGGTACCTACGGTCAGGACACTGTGATCGCAGTTAAGCAGTTCCAGGCAAGAAACGACCAGGTAGTAGATGGTTACTTAGGACCATCCACACGTATTGTATTAAACAGTTCTGACGCAAAGCCAAACGGCCTGATGATCGGCGAACAGGGCGATTCTGTTACCAGAGTACAGCAGCTGTTAAGCAAGTACGGCTATCTGCCGTCTTCCAATGTAACCGGCTACTATGGTGAAGCAACAGAAGACGCGGTAAAGAACTTCCAGTCACGAAACGGCCTGTCTGCAGACGGTAAAGTAGGCGTACAGACCATGGCAAAGCTGACCAGTGATAATGTTAAGAAGCCGGCGCCTACTACAGCAGCGTCAACTAAGAGTAATAAATCAAATAGCAGCAGCAATAAGAATAATAGCTCAAGTAAGGGCAACAGCGGTGGAAATACCAGCTCACCGGCTCCGAGACCAGCTTCCGGTGCAGGTGTTTCAGCTTTAATCTCTGTAGCATCTTCCAAACTGGGAAGTCCATATGTATGGGGTGCAAAGGGACCAAGCTCCTTTGACTGTTCCGGTTTTGTATACTGGTGCTTAAAGCAGGTAGGCGTAAGCCAGAGTTATATGACTTCTTCCGGCTGGAGAAGCGCAGGACGTTATACAAAGGTAAGCAATTTTAATGATATCCAGGCAGGAGATATCGTAGTAGTAAGAGGCCATGTAGGTATCGCTGCAGGCGGCGGAACAGTCATCGATGCTTCTTCCAGTAACGGTAAAGTTGTCCACAGAGGTTTAAGTTCCTGGTGGAGAAGCAACTTTGTCTGCGCTTGGCGTATCTTCTAAATTAAGTTGCCCGCGCCTGCGCGGACGCAGGTGGTACAAATTGTAGCAAATTTGCGCCCGGCCGGGCGCAGAAGGATATATCAATAAAAGGAGGGACATTTATGCAGACGATTCTGGTATGTGATGACGATAAACAGATTGTGGAAGCCATTGACATTTATCTTACAGGAGAAGGCTTTAAAGTTATAAAACATATGACGGTTATGAGGCTCTGGAATATCTGGAGACCCAGTCCGCAGATCTTTGATCTTAGATGTAATGATGCCGGGACTGGATGGCATCCGCACTACTTTAAAGGTACGTGAGACCAGCAGTATCCCGATCATCATTCTTTCCGCAAAGTCAGAAGATGCAGATAAGATCTTAGGACTTAATATTGGTGCAGATGATTACATTACAAAGCCATTTAACCCGCTGGAACTGGTTGCAAGAGTTAAATCCCAGCTGCGCCGTTATACACAGCTTGGAAACATGAACCAGCAGGCGGAAGGACAGGTCTACAAGTGTGGCGGTCTTCAGATCAATGATGATAACAAAGAAGTTACAGTTGATGGAGATCCGATCAAGCTGACTCCTATTGAATACAATATCCTCCTGCTTCTGGTAAAGAACGCAGGAAAGGTATTTTCCATTGATGAGATCTACGAAAAGATCTGGAATGAGGAAGCCATTGGCGCGGATAACACAGTAGCTGTCCATATCCGCCACATCCGTGAAAAGATCGAGATCAACCCAAGAGAGCCAAAATATCTGAAGGTAGTATGGGGCGTAGGCTATAAGATCGAGAAACAGTAGGTGGCCTATGGAAAAAGAGCGTTTGGTCTGAGAAAATGGAAGGTGCTTCTGTCAGTGTTTCATGTGATATTTCTTGTTATCACACTGGCAGGGATCAGCGCCATGTACTTAAACGGCGGATATGGAAAAGGGATCCGCTGGATCTATGATGAGACTTATGAAGACTCAGATGCCTTCTGTTCCCAGCTTGGCATAGATATCAGCAATATTTTTACCTATATCGGATATAAGGATATGTTTGAGACCAATGGTGTCCTGGATATGCACAAACCCATTGTGCGTATTATAGACGGTCCCGGTGTAGATGAGGATATGACACTGGATCAGATCGTCCGCTATGCCAAGATCCGGGATATTATCTGGGAGAAGATTTTACAGTACAGGGATCTCCTATGGCCATGGATGATGATGACATGGAGATAACGGTAGAGTATAAATCCGCAAAACGGACCTGGCAGATGTTGATGGCCTGGAGACCAGGATGACCAAAGAGAAATGGCACTGGACATCCTGGACCGGTTGGGAAAATATTATACCATTTATTATAATTTCATCAGCAATAACACAAATGTCCGTTTCCGTATCCTCTATAAAAGCAATGATGGAAGAGAAGTGGTTTATACCAATGTTCCTTCTATGTCTTTAGATGAGCTGCGGGGATTTGGAAAATATCTGTTCATTCCCGGAAATACCATTCGTATGGAAAGCAATCTTGCAACGATCCCGGACAATGCGGCTTCTCTTCTGGAAACATGGAATCCCTTTGACAATGACCAGAACTATATGGTGGTCTCTGTGGATACCACCTATCCTTATTCTGATAATTATGCAGAGGAAGCCGGGGAATATAAAGTGCCAGATCCACGTTTATCATGGGAATGGGCGGTGTGATCGTAGGAATTGCAGGATTTTTGCTACACTGGTAACATTGGTCCTTTTATCCGGCCATGAAGATGGAGCAGATGGCAAGATCCGTCTTTTCCCCATCGACAGGATCTATACAGAAACCTGTGTCCTTTTGTGGGCGGTGGTGACAGCTGTGATCTTGTACTTCTGTAAAAGACTGGGGATGATGGTGATCGGCTTATTTGCCTCCGAAGAACACCTGGCATACTGGAGTAAACTGCTGAAATATGTGATCATCTACGGGTGCAGTATTCTATGTGGTTTCAGTCTTTTAAGAAGATACAAGGCAGATACCCTGTGGAAAAAGTATTGCGAAAAGGTAGTAAAGGCTTCTAAGGATTATATTGCAAAAGCCAGTTTTGTAGCCGGGACCGGACTTTGCTATCTTCTGTTTTAGGAGCCAATGGCGTAATGCTGTGGGGCATTTTATTCCTGTTTGCCTATATAGATGAGAAACTGACTTTCCGTATTCTCTTTTATGTATGCGCTGTTTTGTTTGTTGGTCTGGATGGATGGGTATTCCATAAGCTGTTCAGGAAAGCGGAGCAGAAGGATCTTTTAAATAATGCGATCACCTGTATTGCAAAGGCGATACCGGTTTCCGCCTGGATACGAAAAAGCTGACAGGAAAAGAGCGGACAGTGGGAGACCACATTAATAACATTGGAAGCGGCCTGGACACGGCTCTTCAGGAGAAGGTAAAGAGCGAACGCCTGAAAGCGGATCTGATCACCAATGTGTCCCATGATATTAAAACGCCTCTTACGTCCATTATCAACTATGTGGATCTGTTAAAACGCCAGAAGATACAGGATCCTAAGATCGCTTCCTATCTGGAAGTTTTGGACCAGAAATCCCAGCGTTTAAAACACTGACGGAAGATCTGGTGGAAGCTTCAAGGCAAGTTCCGGAAACCTGAAGCTGGAGATGGCAGATATTGACCTGGTGGAGCTGGTACAGCAGACCAATGGTGAATTTGAAGAGCGTTTTGAACAGCGCCATTTAAAGATCATCTCTGATTTCCCAGATGGTATGATCATTATTAGAGCAGATGGGCGCAGATTATGGCGTGTTCTGGAAAATCTTTATACCAATGCTTTTAAATATGCCCAGGAAGGCAGCCGGGTATATGTGGATGTGGCTTCTGTAGATGGAAAAGCCATTTTCACTATGAAAAATATTTCGGAAAAGCCGTTAAATATCAGCCCGGATGAACTGACAGAACGTTTTGTCAGAGGAGATGTGGCGCGGACAACAGAAGGCAGCGGATTAGGACTTTCCATTGCCCGGAGCCTGACCCAGCTGCAGAAAGGTGAGTTTGTGATCACCATTGACGGCGATCTGTTCAAGGCTCAGGTTATTTTCCCGCAAGTGCGCCAGGAGACCAGGGCGGAAATGCGTCTGGAACGGGCTGCGGAAGAGAAGCAGGCAGAAGAACAGTCCGGGAGAAAATGTCCGGGGAAATGCCTGTGGGAGAGAACCTGCTGGAAAGTGCCCCTATAACTGGGATGTAATGGTAGAAAATGACAAGAATTTAACAGCAAAGAGGAAATCCTGATCCAGAATGGAAAACGGGAGCATAAACCGGAAACGTAAATAGAAAACATAAATAGTAAAAAATAAATAGAAAATGTAAGGAAGATCCTAAAGAGACAGGCCACAAGGAACCTGTCTTTTTAGATTCGGATGACCGGAAACTTTATAGCAGAGGTGTGACTTAGGAGTATCAGAGAGCAGGTATTCTTCTGTAGTCATGAGTACTGTGTGGAGCGGAGCAAAGTAAGAGATAATGTTTTCGGTTTCTTTGCGGGAAACTTCACTGAGTCCGGCTACGGCATCGGTCAGGTAAATGACTTTACAGCCGGCGTCAATGGCAGAAAGCACAGTAGAGAGTACGCAGCATTCTGCTACTACGCCGGAGATGACAAGATGCCGGGCTTTTGCGGCTTTACAACCTCGGGGATGGCAAAGGAGGAATAGACACTTTTGGTGAATACCGGGTATGTTTTTACCCATGGAAGGAATTCCGGCATCATTTCATTGAGCCATGGATCAGAGTTTACAGCCGCATTAACTTTATTATATTCTTTCCAGACACCGTCCGGGTGTTCTGTAGCCAGATATTGGGTAAAGATGACCTGCTTTGTTTTTTGACTGTTTAATAGACGGAGGATGGAGGCAGATGCATGTTCAATGCCTTTACAGGCCCATTCCTGTCCTTTTGTATAAACATTCTGCATGTCAATGACTAACAGCAGGTCTGATGAATTGTTTTGTTCCATTCTGAAAATCCTCCGGGAGAACAGTATTAATGTATTTTCAGTATAGTTTTACACTTAAAATTTTACAAGCAAAACAATATGTTAATTTATTAACAATAAGACTCTGAATTGGCTCATTTCATTGACTTTGTGTAAGGATAATGTTATCTTTATCGTAAATTGTTGTTAAATTCATAAATGGGTGTACATTTTCCTGATTTAGAAGGAACAACATGAAAAAATCTGGTGGCAGATATACAAGGTACAAAGTGTCATACAGTTGGGAAGGAGATTGTGAAATGGGAGAAAATAAAATGCCGCATATCCAGCTTCCGGAGAATCTGGGAATCCGGTATGCAGTGCTGCCGGGAGATCCGGCCCGGGCAGAGCGGGCAGCAGGTTATTTAAAAGATGCAAAGCTCTTAACCTTCAACCGGGAGTATAAAAGCTACAGCGGTTTCTGGAATGGTGTGCCGGTTCTGGTCATGTCCACCGGAATGGGTGGTCCGTCTATGGCAATTGCTGTGGAAGAACTGCAAAAGATCGGTGTAGAAGCGGCTGTGCGGATCGGAAGCTGCGGTGCGCTGCAGCCGGAGGTCAGAGTCGGAGATCTGGTTATGGTAGAAGCCGCTGTACGTGATGAAGGAACTTCACTTGGATACGCGCCACTTAGTTATCCGGCTGTTGCAGACCACAGGCTGCTTACCGCCTGTGAGGAGAGCGCAAAGGAGGCCGGCTGCCGGTTCCATACCGGCATTGCCAGAAGTCATGACTGCTTGTACCGGGATGACAATCCGGTTATTTATGAGGAATGGGCAAAGAAAGGCGTGCTGGCGTCTGACATGGAAACTGCGGCACTTTTTGTGGTTGGCAGGATACGTGGTATGAGGACAGCATCTATTTTAAATGTAGTGGCAGCCTGCAAGGGCAATGTAGCTGAAAACATCGGACGATACGTGGATGGTGAGACATTGACTGCCCAGGGCGAGGAATATGAGATCTTGACAGCGTTTGCAGCGTTAACAAGACAGTAATGCAGCAAAAAATACAGCTTCTGAAACTGGAGCGATCAAATGGGAAAGGATGTATGTTATGAAGAATTTATTCAAAACTAAATTTGATGTGGCAGTGATCGTATTGATTCCGGCCTGCATCGGTATTAACTATCTTGGAAAGCTGTTTGCCAGCGTGTTAAAGCTTCCGTTGTGGCTGGATTCCATTGGAACCTGTATCGGTGGATGCCTGGGTGGTCCCATTATCGGAGCAATCTGCGGAGCAGCTAATAACCTGATCTACGGATTTTCCGCAGGTGATAATATTACGTTGATTTATGCACTGACCAGTCTTGGTATTGGCGCGGCGGCAGGAATCATGGCACGTCTGGGCTTTATGAAGTCCTTCCCGAAGGCTATCATCACCGCCTGTGTGGCAGGTTTTGTGGCTGTAGCTATTTCAACTCCGTTGAATGTTCTGTTCTGGGGCGGCACTACTGGTAACGTGTGGGGTGATGCTGTATTTGCAGCAACCCAGGCAGCTAATATGCCGGTATTCTTAGGTTCTTTATTAGATGAGGTCGTAGTGGATGTACCGGACAAGCTGATCACGCTGATCATGGTATTCTTTATCTTAAAGGGTCTTCCAAATAAACTGACTACTCTGTATGAGGTAAATTCTGAGATTGAGACTCTGGAATGATCAAGAAAAGGAAATATAACAGAACATGAAAAGTATTAGCCTTTTTGTAGATAACGGGACTTACCTGACCAAGGTGCATCCCTTCACCAAATTGATGTACATAGCCGCCGCCATCAGTATTCCGCTGATTTCCGGGCGGCTGTGGATGTTTGGCGTGTTTATTGCGGTCAGCCTTCTTGTGCTGGCCAGTGGCAAAATTTTAAAAAAGACCCTTCCGCTGATTGCTTTTTCCTTTACGATCTTGCTGACCATTTTTCTGATCCATGGATTGTTCAACCAGAAAAACGTCAATGTGCTGTTTCAGGTCGTCGGATTGAAATTTTACCGGGAAGGCATATTTTATGCTCTTCATATTGGTCTGAATATCCTAAATATGCTGTTGTCTTTTGCAGTATTTGTGCTTTCCACAAAGCCCTCTGAATTTGTTGATGAGCTGGAAAAACGGGGATTTTCCCCACGGTTCGGCTACATTGTGACCTCAGTATTCCAGATCATCCCGCAGATGATGGGAACGATGAATACTATCATGGATGCCCAGCGCAGCCGCGGACTGGAGACAGAAGGAAATTTGAGAACCCGCGGGAAGGCATTTCTGCCCCTGATCTCCCCTGTGGTCATGAGTTCCCTGATCAATACCAGAGAGCGTGCCATTGCCCTGGAGGTGCGTGGTTTTGGCGCAGGAAAGAAAAAAACCTGGCTGACAGAGCGGACACGCCATAAAGGAGACCGTGAGATCACTATCTTTTTAGGTGTCTGCATTTTGGCGGCTGTGGTATGGAGGATTGTAGGATGTCTGTGATAACCGTTGAAAATTTGCGATACCGTTATCCCCACACGAAGGAACTGGCGTTGGATGGACTGGACTTTTCGGTGGAAAAGGGAGAGTTTATTGGCATCATCGGGGAAAACGGAGCTGGAAAGAGTACGTTAAGTCAGGCCATTATGGGGCTGGTGCCGCAGTTTTATAAAGGAGCTTACGGCGGAATGGTCACGGTAGATGGCATTGAGGCAGGCAAGACTCCGGTGGCACAGCTGTGCGGCCATGTGGGACTGGTATTCCAGAACCCCTTTAACCAGCTTTCCGGCGCAAAGGATAACGTATACGAGGAAGTGGCATTTGGCATGCAGAATCTGGGTGTGCCGGCAGAAGAAATGAAAAAACGGGTAGAGGAAGCCTTAAAGCTTCTGGATATCTGGCAGTACCGGGATCGCAATCCATTTGATCTGTCAGGCGGCCAGATGCAGCGCGTGGCTATTGCCAGTGTGCTGGTTATGCGGCCAGATGTGATGATCCTGGATGAGCCTACTTCTCAGCTGGATCCAGAGGGAAGTGACGAGGTATTTAGGGCAGTGGAAACCCTGACCGGCTCTGGTATCACCATTCTGATGATCGAGCAGAAGATTGAGAAGCTGGCGGCCTACTGTGACCGCATTCTGCTTCTGCACAAAGGAAAGCAGATTGCATTCGATACGCCGCAGAAGGTATTTTCTATGCCGGATTTAAACGATTATGGGATCCAGGCGCCGGCATTTACCCGCATTTGTAAAGCAGAACAGGTGACTCTGGCAGATGGAACGTATCCGGTGACAGTGAAAGAGGCGGCGGAAGTGCTGAGAGAGAAGCGGCTAGGTGTATATGAGCATGCGAATGCGGAAGCAGGTGTGCAAAAAGCAGTGGGAGCGAGTGCGGCAGGCACCGGACAGGTACAGGCAAAGAACGCTGAAACAGGCGCAAGGTCCGGGCAGTCTGGGACTTGCAGGAAGGCTGAAAACGTTGCTTCTGTGGATGAGCAGTTCCGGATTGAAAAACTGGATTTCTCTTATCTGGCAGATATTCCGGTTTTAGAGGATCTGAACATGAAGCTGGATCAGCGTCCTACCGCCATCATCGGCCAGAATGGAGCAGGAAAGACCACGCTGGTCAAACTTTTAAAGGGTTTGTTAAAACCGGTTTCAGGTTCCATTTATTTCCACGGTGAGGACATTTCAGGCAAGACAGTGGCTATGCTGGCAGGAAGTGTAGGTTATGTATTCCAGAATCCGGATGACCAGATCTTCAAGTACAATGTTATGGATGAGGTCCTGTTCGGCCCGTTAAATATCGGCATGGATCCGGAACAGGCGAAGAAAGAGGCAGCCTGGGCGTTGGAACTGACAGGACTGTCTGGCAAGGAGAAAGAAAATCCCTACGATCTGGAACTTTATGAGCGGAAGATGACAGCCATTGCCTCAGTACTTGCTATGGACACCGATGTACTGATCCTGGATGAGCCGACAATTGCCCAGGACTGGAAAGGGCGGCAGATCATTGGCAGCATTATCCGCAGCCTTTCTGGGCGGGGCAAGCTGGTCATAGCTATTCTTCACGATATGGACTTTGTGGCAGAGAATTTTGAACGGGTTATCATCATGGCCCATGGTCAGGTGCTGGCAGATGGAACTGCAAAAGAAGTATTTGCCCAGGAAGAAGTGCTGAAGAAGGCACGCCTGCAGAAGCCATATGTGATGCAGCTTAGCGAGGCACTTGGATATGAGAAGAGCTATCTGACGGTGGAGGAACTTCTGAAAGATCGGATGTCTTTGTGTGCTGCAATTAAGCTTTGAAAAAATTCCATTACAAAAACTCCTGCCTAAAGCAGGGGTTTTTGTATTTGGACATAGAAAAACAGCGAATAAACAAAATGTTACCCACTGCAAAAGGAATTCTTAATTAAAAAGACAGGCTCGCAGGGGGCCTGTCTTTTTCTGACCGTAAGTTTGCAGTCCGCTGATCGGCGGTCCTGCCTAAATGTGTAAATAGATTTTACTGATACTCAAATACATTGATCCAGCTCTCTAACAGATCTTTCTCTTCCGGACGCTTATAAGCCAGCTGTGCGGCTGCTACGATTGGAAGCCAGCCCTGTACATAGCGTTTTTCTGTACCTGTCTTTTCACAGAACAGATCCATGTACAGTTCTGCTTTCTTTTTGTCCTTTAAGCTGAGCAGAAGATAGGTTCTGGCCACGTCGGCACTTGCATTACCCTGGGAAGCATGTACCCAGTCAATGACATAGAGCTTTCCGTCATCACCAACAATGATGTTGGATGGATTGAAATCGCCGTGGCAGAGTTTGGTGTGTTTTGGCATTCCGTCCAGTCTGGTCAAAAGCTCATAGCGTGTGCTTTCATCCAGCTGTTCCACGGATTTTAAGGAACGGATGGTCTTTTCTTTCAGTTTGTTGAGCAGCGGGCAAGCCTGGCTGTGGATCAACAGCTGCAGATCTACCATCTGGGACATGTACTCGTCCAGCTTGTCCGGATTTTCATCCATCAGCTGTTCTAAGGTCTTACCTGGTACATATTCCTTGATAATAGACCATTTTCCATCAGTTACCGTTACCCCCAAAATCTTTGGAACATTGAGCGCTTCAATGGTCTCCACTCTTGCATTACATAATGCTTCGTTTAAAACCTCAGCTTTCGGAAATCCTTCGCAGAATTCCTTAATGGCAGTATCTCCGTCACGGTAGACGGTCTTTTTTGCACTACTGAAAATCATTTCTTTTGCCATAATCATACTCTCCTTCCACACATTATATACGGTACTGCTGCGGTGTGAACTGCCGCATCGATTATTATTTTACTACAGGTGTGGTTAAAAGTACAGCAGAAATTGATAAAAAATTAACGAAATTTACTATGAAAGTGTTGCCAAGCGGCTATGCGGACTGCGTGCTTGCACGCAAGGACGTATAGACATTTGGCAACCAAGCCTGTATGAGTAAGTAGGGCGTTAGCCCGGATTACGAATATTGGCGGCAGTTGTGAAAGTGCTGAAAGCACGTAACAACTGACTTTCATTTATCAGGATGTCACCGTCAGGTGACCTATCCGTTTGTCAGAAACGGAAAATCGCCGTTCCATATCCACCTAACGGATAAGAAATAGAATATGGCTGTCCGTCACATTCACTCTTTACGGATGTATAAGTAGGGCACTGGCTGGGCTTATAAGCACCGTGAACATTATCCAGAAGGAGTGACAGCTTGCACCGTTTCGGTACACCTACACGGTAATCCGGGCGATCCACTGGTGTGAAGTTTACTACAAACAGCAGGTTTTTCTTTCCTGTCTCATCCTTGCGGATAAAGCTGAAAATGCTGCGGTCCCCGTCATTTGCATTGATCCACTGGAAGCCGTTCCAGTCGTTGTCAAGCTGGTACAGACAAGGATATTTCTTATAAATATGAAGAAGATCACGGACATATTCCTGAAGCTTTTTATGGCTTTCTTCTTCAGCTAAATACCAGTCAAGGCTGACTTTTTCATCCCATTCATGCCACTGGCCGAAGTCCTGTCCCATAAATAAAAGCTTCTTTCCGGGATGACCTAACATAAAGGTATAACCGGCCTTTAAGTTGGAGAACTTGTCCTCTCCAAGCCCAGGCATCTTATTGATCATGGAACACTTCAGATGTACTACTTCATCATGGGAGAGTACTAAAATATAATTTTCACTGGTAAAATAGGTCAGGCTGAAGGTCATGCGGTTGTGGTTGTATTTGCGGAAATACGGGTCCAATTTCATGTATTCCAGGAAATCATGCATCCAGCCCATGTTCCATTTAAAGGTAAAGCCAAGTCCGTCATTTTCCGGGTGGTCGGTGACTTTCGGCCATGCAGTAGACTCTTCTGCGATCATGGCAACACCGTGGTTGCGGCCCTGGACAACGGTATTTAAGTGTTTGAAGAATTCAATGGCTTCCAAGTTCTGGTTTCCGCCGTTTTTATTTGGCACCCACTGGCCCGGTTCCCGGCCGTAGTCCAGATACAGCATAGAAGCAACAGCGTCTACACGCAGGCCGTCTACATGGTATTCTTCTACCCAGTAGAGAGCGTTGCTGATAAGGAAGTCTTTTACTTCATTTTTGCCGTAATCAAAGACTTTTGTGCCCCAGTCCGGGTGCTCGCCTTTGCGTGGATCCTCGTATTCAAAAAGAGGATGTCCGTCAAAATCAGCCAGTCCATGGGCATCTTTCGGGAAATGGGCCGGAACCCAGTCAAGGATAACGCCGATGCCATTTTTATGTAAATAATTTACAAAATACATGAAGTCTTTTGGACTTCCGTAACGGGATGTAGGGGCAAAATAACCGGTCACCTGATATCCCCAGGAGCCGTCATATGGATGCTCCGCAATACCCATAAGTTCTACATGGGTATAGCCCATTTCTTTTACATAGGCAGCCAGCTCATGAGCCGCTTCCACATAGGTATAATATCCGTCTTTTTCTTCCCGGTCTTTCTTCTTCCAGGAACCTAAGTGGACTTCATAAATGCTGATGGGCTGTTTGGTCATATCTGCCTGGGAACGCTTTGAGATCCAGTCACTGTCATTCCAGGAAAATCCGCTGATATCTGCGGTAACGGAAGCAGTACCCGGACGGTATTCTGCGCTGAAGGCAAATGGATCAGCTTTGTAAAGGATCTTTCCTGTATCGGTGGTAATGGCGAATTTATAAAGCTCTCCTACCTGCATACCTGCATTAAAATACTCCCAGATACCGGATTGTCCTACTTTGGTCATAGGATTGGCTTCCGGGTTCCAGCCGTTGAAATCGCCTACCAGGTGGACTGCCTGTGCATGTGGTGCCCATACGCCAAAATAAATGCCCTTTTTGCCTTTATAGGTCATAGGATGAGCGCCCAGCTTTTTATAGATCTCGTAGTGAGTACCTGCGCCGAATAAATAGCAGTCCAGGTCGGAGATCAGGCCGGTGTTGGCGGAAGCTTTTTTAGAAGGTGTGCTTTTTGCTGCAGTTTTTGTTCCAGCGCTTCTTCTGGTGGTTTTATGAGCTGCGGTAGTTGTATTTTTCTTTGTCTGGCCTGCCTGCTTTCTCATTGTCATATTAATTTTCCCCCTTAATTTTAAGGACAGCACCCCAGTTGCCCTTTAATTTAATTTCCAGTCTGCCGTTTTGTACAGGCAGAACGTTATTTTCACAGGTTTCATTATCGCTGTTTAAAAGATCCACTGCTGTCTGTGCCTGGATCGGAACCGGGATGTTTAATGTGGCTTCATTGTCATCATTATTTAAAGCAGTGATGATCAGGCTGTTATTTCCCCATCTTGCGTAGGCATACTGCCTGTTGGTAAGAAGCAGTTCCTGGTATTTTCCTGTGTGCAGTTCTTCATTTTCTTCATGGATCTTTCCAAGTCTGGAAATGAAATCGGTAAGCTCGCAGTTTAATTCCGGTATTTTTTCAGCCGGAATGCAGGGACGCAGGTCATCATCACAGGTAGAAGTACGTTTTCCTTCGGTGCCCCATTCACCGCCGTAGTAAATAGACGGAATTCCCGGAAGAGTCATTAAACAGGTGTATACAGGATACAGATGCTCTTTTACCTTTAATTTGCTGGCAATGCGGTCTTCGTCGTGGTTGTCAAGGAAGGTATAAAGCTGTCTTCCAATGGCTTCCAGACGGCGGACATTATGTGCGATCTCAAAGAAGTTGTGGTCATTAAAGCCGGAGTAAATGCTCTTGTGCAGCTCGTAGTTCGTAACAGAATGGAGCATTTCCGGGTTCACCCAGCGGCTGTAATCACCGTGGATGACTTCACCCATAAGCCAGAAATCCGGTTTCATGGAAGCGGTCTTTGCACGCATTTCCTTCATGAAATTAAAGTCCAGGATATTGGCGCAGTCTAAGCGGATGCCGTCAATGTCAAATTCGTCCACCCAGAAACGGATCACATCAAAAGATAATCTTTTACCTGCTGGTTATAAAGATTTAAACAAGGCAGTTCAAAATGTCCTGCCATGCTTCATAGCCAAATGGATCCCCTAAAGGACTCTGCCAGCCGAAATTTACCCTTTGTACCAGTCTTTGTAAGGGGAGTCCCATTTCTTTTCCTGGATATCTTTAAAAGCGAAAAACTCACGGCCTGTGTGGTTGAAAACACCGTCAACTACCACTTTAATGCCATTTTCATGGCAAAGCTTTGTAAATTCGCGGAAATCATCGTTAGTTCCAAGCCTACGGTCAACCAGTTTGTAATCTCTGGTGTCATATCCATGACTGGATGATTCAAAAAGAGGACCTATGTAGATGGCATTGCAGCCTAAAGAACGGATATGTGGGATCCACTGATCCAGTTCTTTAAACCGGTCTGTCACCTCTGTCTGCACGTTTATCTTTGGAGCTCCGGTTATCCCCAAAGGATACATATGATAAAAGATAGCTTGTTCATACCAGGTACTCATGTTGTCAGTCCTCCATGTTTTTGAATTTTCTCAGTAAAAACTGATAGCGCAGCTGCGCGGCATTCCATTCGTAAATATAGCAGTCGATCAGCGACGGCTCTGTGGCCTGCTCAAAATGGTTCTGGGCTGTTTCCAGGGCCCAGAGGGTGCGCTCAATATCATCCCACAGTTTCCGTCTTGTAAAACCAGATCCTGGTTTACAGGTGCTGCGGCTGCAGCTTCGCGAATGGCTTTTAAAATCCCGGCATAAATCTTCATCTCCCAACTTCTGACTGGTTTACTTTGGCATCAATTAGTATATCTGGGAAAAAAGAATTATGCATGGATTACATGAACTCCTCCAGTCTGTATCCCAGCTCCATAAGAGACCGGGTGGAGTCACGTAAGGTGAGATAGTAGTAATTGGCTGTCCCGTCCTGACGTACACCTACCAGACCCGCATCTTTTAAAATTTTCAGATGATGGGATATGGCAGGTCGGGAAAGGCTGGTGCGGCGTGTGATCTCGTTTACATTCATGGCATGACCTTCAAAGTCGATGGTTCCCTGTGGGTTCTCTGATCTCACGGCTGCTTCTGTAAGAAGTTCCACGATGGAAAGCCGGACCTTATCTCCCAAGGCAATAAAAGGGCATGCAGCAATGAAATTGCTTCTGCAGATCCTGTACCGTTGTCATAACCGTCCCTCCTTTGGTTTAAATTTTTAAACTAATAGTATTTTACCATTACAGGGCATCGGGGTCAATAGAAAATACCTCTTGACAGGAGGGGAAAGTACGGCATAATAAGGTCACATTCTTTGAAAATCTATTTTTCATTTTAATTCTGTAATTTTAGTGCGATTTTTCAGCACAGGATCCAGTTGTGAGTTTAATCAGATACAGGGATAAGTGGGTCATTTTGTGAGTTTATGTTTTGGTTTGGGAGGTGAGAAATTCGGTTTATGGGAGTTTAAGTTATTTAAGTCAGAGTGTATTCTGGGGACATTGCTTTGGCAGCATGGTCTGACTGGAAATATTACAGGATCCCTAACAGGCTTATTATTTTGGGATAGTGTCCGGGATCATGTCACTGGTTTTTCAGGCTGCGGATTTGGAAGCAGGGAGTAAGATCCCATGGCTGCTGCTGGCACTATCCGGCTTTCTGGTCCGGGGAGTGGCTGTGCTGGTTTTGGGGATATTTTTACACAGCCTGGGCATGATAGGAGCCGCAGATCTGAAGCTTGTGGCGCTTCTTGCAGCCTGGCTGGGCTTTTCGGAAACAATAAAAATTTTATGTGTAGGATTTATCTTAGGGGCTGTCTGGTCCCTTCAAAAAATGTTGCGATACGGCAGCGCTTTTCAACGATTTCTTTATTTGTCAGCCTATATCAGGCAGATACTCAGCAATAAAAAAATAGAAAAATATTATGATCCGGTCCGGGATGGAACAGAATGTGTGATCCCTTTGGGAACCTGCTTTTGTATGGCAACTGTTCTGGTCTTTCTGGAAAAATGGATCTTTTAGGAGGAGAAGACATGATAAAAGTAATGGTCGTATATGACGAAGATCCTTTGTATGCAGGGCGTTTGGCCGAATATGTAAACCAGAAGGAGACATTTCCCTTTCAGGCAATGGCATTTTCAGACCTGGAAAAACTGAAAGCCTATGGCAGGGACCATGAGATTGCCATTCTTTTAGTGGGAGAAAGAGTAAGAGAGGAAGCAAAGGAGATAAAAGCCGGATTAAAAATGCTTCTCTGTGACGGGGAGTTTGTGTCACAGGAGGAAGCCTCGGTTTATAAGTTCCAGTCCGGTGACTGTATCTTACAGGAAGTGATGGCCTGTTACTGTACCGTTCCCCCGGAGCCGGGACTGGCACTTATAGGAAAAAGGGCACTGATCATGGGAGTTTATTCACCCATAGGACGCTGCGGAAAAACATCTTTTTCTTTAACACTGGCCCATATGCTTGGAAAGAGCCAGGGCGTTCTTTTTATCAGCTTAGAAGAATATTCCGGTTTTTCAAAGCTGGTCTGCGGTGGATATGAACAGGATCTTTCCGATGTGTTTTATCTGTACAGGCAGGGAGATTTTAACTGGCTGAAATTAAAATCCCTGATCCTGTCCCATGGAAATGTAGATTATATCCCACCTGCCGCTTATGGGGAAGATTTAGACCAGGCCCAGCCGGAAGAGATCGCAGGTCTTTTAAAACAGATCGGGACAGAAAGCGGTTATGAACGGATCGTTGTGGATATGGGACACATGGGAAAAGGGGCTTTGGAGCTGTTTGCAGCCTGTGATGTTGTGTACATGCCGGTGTTAGATGATCCTGTATCCACTGCGAAGTTAGAGGATTTTGAAACCTATCTGAAAGAAGCAGGCCATAAAGGCATGGAAGAAAAGATACAGAAACTGCATCTACCGGAAATAAAAACAGGGATCCGGCGGGGCGGCTATATGGAGCAGCTTCTCTGGAGCGAAATGGGCGATTATGTGCGAAAACTTTTAGAAGGGGGATATTAAAAATTGGAAGGGGAACAGGGCAGTTTAAACGGAAGGCGGGAAGTGATCCGGGGAGAGTTAAGAAGAAATGTCATGGGGCAGTTAAAAGATCAGATCTATTTAGAGGATGAACAGCTTTATGAACAGATCGATACAGCGATCCGGCAAAAGGGGAAAGAAACTTATCTGCCTTTAAAGGAACGGCTGTGGCTGCGAAACAGTCTGTATGACAGTTTCCGTCGGCTGGATATCCTCCAGGAACTTTTAGATGATAAAGATGTAACCGAGATCATGATCAACGGGGCGGGAAAGATCTTTATAGAGAAAAAGGGAAACATGGTCTTATGGAACCGCCGGTTTGAAAAAACAGAGCAGTTAGAGGACATTATCCAGCAGATCGTAGGAAAGGTAAACCGGATCGTCAATGTATCTTCTCCCATTGCAGATGCCAGGCTGGAGGACGGATCCAGAGTCCACATTGTACTGCCGCCTGTTGCACTTGACGGTCCGGTGGTGACCATCCGTAAATTCCCGGATCCCATTACCATTGAGAAGCTGATCCGTTTCCAGGCACTGACAGAGGAAGCAGCCCAGTTTTTAGAGCAGCTGGTAAAAGCGAAATATAACCTGTTTGTCTGTGGCGGTACAAACTCCGGGAAAACAACTTTTTTAAATGCTCTTTCCTCTTTTATACCGGAAACAGAGCGTGTGATCACCATTGAAGACTCTGCAGAGCTGCAGATCACCCATGTTCCCAATCTGGTGCGGTTAGAGACCCGCAATGCCAATACAGAAGGAGAAGGTGAGATCACCATCAGTCAGCTGATCAAAGCCTCTTTGCGTATGAACCCCTCCAGGATCATTGTAGGGGAAGTAAGAGGGGCAGAGGCCTTAGATATGCTTCAGGCTATGAATACAGGCCATCCCGGTTCTTTATCTACCGGTCACGGCAACAGTCCCCAGGATATGCTTTCAAGGTTGGAAGTAATGGTGCTTATGGGAGCAGAGCTGCCTTTAGATGCGATCCGCAGCCAGATCGCGTCGGCCCTTGATATTATGGTTCATTTGGGAAGATTAAAAGACGGGAGCAGAAAAGTATTATCGATTGTAGAAATAGGGGGATATAAAAATGGAAAAGTGGAACAGAAGCCACTTTTTGTCTATGACAGAGAGGAAAAAAGACTTAAGAAAACAGGGGAACTTAAGGCGAGGGAAAAACTTGCTGATGCAGGAGATTAACAGAAAAAGGTGGAGCAGGTCTTCTGGCAGGGAAAAGCAGAAAGAGGATTTAAACGGCAGGGCAAGACCGCCGGATTACAGGGAATATCAGTTATCCCAAAAAGAATGGATGCAATATCTGATCATGGGAGCCGGGGCAGCAGGACTTTGTGCTTATACATTTTATCGCAGTGTACTTGCATTTTTATTTCTTCTTCCAGTGGCTTTTCTGTATCCGGTCTATAAGAAAAAGGATCTGAAAAAAGAACGGATCCGCAGGCTGACACTGCAGTTTAAAGAGGGGATCATGGTTTTGGCATCTTTCTTAAGCGCCGGTTATTCTCTGGAAAACAGTCTTTCGTTAAGTGTAAAAGAATTGGAAGGCCTTTATGGAAAAACAGGGATGATCACAGAAGAGTTTTCCTATATGGAAGCAGGGGTAAGGATGAACCGTCCGGTGGAACTGCTTTTAGCTGATATGGGAAGGCGCAGCGGTATTCAGGATGTGGATCAGTTTGCCCGGGTATTTGCAGCGGCAAAACGAAGCGGAGGGGAACTGACGGATATTATAAGCCAGACGGCCGGGATCATCCGTGACAAGATACAGGTACAGGAGGAGATCCATACACTGACAGCTGCCAGGGTATTTGAACAAAAGATCATGAACGGAATTCCTTTTGGGATCATATTGTATATCGATTTTACATCACCGGGCTTTTTTCATGTTATGTATGAAACCTGGCTGGGTCGTATTTTTATGACAGCGTGCCTGGGGATATATGTGGGAGCAGTATTTCTGGCAAAGAAGATCCTGGATATCCCATTATAAGGCAGATGAATGTATGAAAGAAACGAAGAGAAAATTTTATAAAAAGATCTGTAAGTGGAAAAAGCAGATTTTATGTGTGGGAGCCGGTATTTTTCTGGGAATTGCTGCATGGCTGGCACAGGGCATGGATCCTGTAATAGAAGCAGGAAATGTGATCCAAAGACCGGATATCGATGATGGACAGGTGGACCAGGAACTGTATGTAAAGGGGCTTGTGGATCAGGAGAAGGAAGTGGTTTTAAAACTGCCTGTTTCTGCAAGGCAGTATACAAAAGAAGAAGCATATCAGGCATATGAGGAAATCTTAAAACAGCTTCCGGAATGGATCAAAGGGGACAACCTTTCACTGGAAGAGGTAAGGCAGGATCTGGAGCTGCCTGCATACTGGCAGGGAGCAGGAGTGCATCTTAGCTGGCAGTCATCGGATCCGGAACTGGTGGAAAGTGATGGAACGGTGCATACCTGGGAGTTTGAAACAGGGGATGAGGCTATCGATCAGTGGCCGGTCATCTTAAAAGTGAGGATGACAGATGGAAACTGGCCGGAAGAATATGAGATTCCCATTAAAGTCAGGTCTCCATTGTATACAGAAGAAGAACGTACCATACAGGAATTTACATCACTTCTCACATCAGAGGAAGAGGTACAGAAACATCAGGATCAGGTTACACTGCCCTCTGTATACAAAGACAGGGAGATTTCCTACAGCACAGCCAGGGAACCTGTATTTCTTCAAATGTGCTTTCTGGGGGCAGTTGCAGCGGTATTTATAAGCCTGAAGGAGAAAAGTGATAAAAAGAAAGCAGAAGAGGAACGGAAAGACCAGCTGCTTATGGATTATTCCGAGGTGCTGTCACGGCTGATCATTTTCCTAGGGGCGGGCATGAGTATACGCACTGCCTGGGACCGGATCGCAGAGGATTATAAAATGGCTGTGAAAGAAGGACGCAGAGGGCTGCGTTATGTATATGAAGAAATGTATGTTACCAGCAGTCAGCTAAAAAGCGGGGAGTCAGAAGCACGTGCTTTTGCGGAATTTGGAAACAGATGCGGGCTGCAGCAGTACAGGAAGTTTTCCGGGCTTTTAGAGCAGAATCGAAAAAACGGCTCTAAAAATTTAAGGGAAACACTGCGGTTAGAAATGGCAGATGCCTTTGAGCAGCGTAAGCACCAGGCAAAACGTATGGGAGAAAAAGCAGGTACAAAATTGTTGATCCCGCTGTTTCTTCTCCTGGCTGTGGTGATGGCGATGATCACGGTTCCGGCATGGATCGCGTTTGGTTAAAAGGAGGATATGAGATGGAAAAGCAAAGAGATAATCATATAGAACAGAATGTAACGGAACAACATACAACAGAGCAGGGCGGAATTTATAGAAAGATCAGGGATTTTGCGCTGGATGAAACAGGTGTGGGGGTGATAGAACTTGTGCTCATCCTGGTGGTCCTGGTAAGTCTTGTGATCGTTTTTAAGAAGCAGATCAACACACTTTTAGAAAATATCTTCAAGCAGATCAATACAAAATCAAAAGAGGTTTATTGATGAGAGAAAAGGGAGAAGTTACCGTCTTCCTTGCGATGATCCTGGTGATGATCATGACACTTTTGCTGGTTATGGCAGAGTCAGCCCGTACAGCGGGGCAGCGGCTGTATCTCCGAGTAGCTTCAAATTCAGCAATGGAGTCTTTGATGGCACAGTATCACAGAAGCCTTTGGAATGAATACAGGATCCTTGGACTGGAAACGGACAGTAAAGGCCTTTTAGAGGAAGAATTTAAGGGCTTTCTGGAACCTTATATGAAGGCAAAAAACTGGTATCCGTTGAAAACAGAGGATGCAGTTGTAAAAGACATGGCAGTGCTGACAGAGGGAAAAGGCAGCTGTATGGAGCAGGAGATCCTTGATTATATGAAATACGGGCTGGCAGGTATACTCTGGGAGTCTATGACAGAAGGGGAAGCCAAAGAAGTTCTGGGGGATATAAAAAATGCGGCCAGTGTGAACCGTGTGTCAGATCTGTATGAAGAACACAGCAAAGAAGCAGTTGCCCTTGAAAAAGCCCTTGAAAAATTAAATGCCAGACTGGAACAGCAGAAAACACACTGGGAAGAAGGACTGGACTGCCTGGAAAGTTTAAACGGCGAAGGCATGATCCGAAAATGTGAAGCTGTGATCAAAGACCTGAAGGCAGTTCCGGGACTGGTGGAAGCTTATGAAAAAAAGGCAGACCAGATGGAACGCGCCCTTAAAAAAAGCAGGGAGAAATTTGTATCCGAGGAAGATCTAAAAGAGTCTTCCCGGGGACCTTTAACAAAAGAGATCCGGTCTTATGAAACCTACATTTCCCAGGACGGAGAACGAAGAAACATGATCCGGGGACTTACAGAAAAAAGCAGGGAAAATATCCGGTTTATGGAACAGCTGATAGAAGAGGCAGAAGAAGTGATCCAGTATATTGACGACTGGGAACCTTCCGATGAAGAGGATGATCTGGATGAAGAAGAACTGTGGGAACCGGTGATCCGCCATATGAGCCGGTATCCGGTTCTGACATTGGGAGTTTCTTTTGGAGTAAAAGACAAAGAAAAAGAGGGATGGTTAGAGAAAATCAAATCAATGAGTGGAAAAGGCATTTTGAAGATAGTATTACCGCCAGACTGCCAGGTTTCAGAAAAAAGACTGCCTCTTTTACAGGCACCGTCTGCTCTTTCAAAAAATGACACTGCACATTTTCAGGGGATTTCCGGCTTGATGGATCGTTTAACAGTATCTGAGTATGGGGTGCGGTACTTTTCCCATTTTGAAAAAATAAAAGACAAGGATAATTTTTACGAACTTGAATATATTTTATATGGGAAGAAAACGGACAGGGAAAACCTGGAGGCATCTGTTTTAAAACTGGTTTCTGTACGCCAGGGATTGAATATGATCCATATATTATCAGATGGAAAAAAACGTCAGGAAGCAGAAACGCTGGCAGCGGCTATAACAGGAGGTGGTAGTTTGCTTCCGCTGACAGCAGTGGTAACTTTTTTTGTTATGGGTGTGTGGGCTTTGGCAGAGGCAATGGCAGATGCGAGAAGCCTTTTAGACGGTGGAAAAGTACCTCTTATGAAGACCGGCTCTGACTGGAAACTGAGCCTGGAAAATGTTTTGAAAACAGGAGCAGAAGGAAGACTTCCGGATCTTGAAAAAACGGATCCTGAAAATGAAATGGGACTGGATCTGAAAGGATATCTCAGGCTGTTTTTATTTGTAAGTTATGGTACGCAGCCTTTATTCCGGATGATGGATATAATGCAGATCAATATCCGCAGGGAACAGCCGGACTTTTTGTTAGAACAATGTGTCTGTATGGTGGATATGGAAGCTGTATTTTGTGGAAAACCTGTATTTTTTTCTTCAGGTCCGTGGAAAACTGCCGGAAAGAGCCGCTTTGCTGTAACGGGAAGTTATCTTTCTGTTCCCTGAATGACAATGTATCCGGACATATTCCGGGAGAATATTACAAAAGAAAGGAGGCCTGTGATGATGCCCTTTTTCAGGAGCAAATCTTATTCTAATTATTTAACACGACACTCCATTTATAAATCAAAAAAATTTTTCGCACCTCTCCAAGTACGAACCCATAAATATGTAGCACTTTTAAAACAGAAAAAATTTTCCGGAAAAAGGGCATTATCATGGGTCTCCTTTGGAGGACGGAGAAACATTACAGAGGAAAAAAGAGGAAGTCTTACATTAGAAGCTGCCCTTTGTTTTCCGCTGGTGGTATTTTTCTGCGTGATCCTGATCATGCCTATGATCCTGATGGACAGGCAAAGGCAGATCCAGGCAGCAGTCGAGTCTGTGGGAGAAGAGATCAGCCAGTATGCCTATGTTTCTTATCTTTATAAATCCGGAAAGGGAGAAACATTAGATGTCAGTGGCACAAACGAGCGGGAAGGTAGTCAGCTTCTTGAAAAAGTAACAGCTGCATATGCTGTTGAGTCAGTGAAAAGAAAGATTTCGGAGCAATGGGTCCGGGATCTTAGTTTTTATGGGACGCAGATCACGGAAGATGAAATGCTTCAGATCATTATGAAATATAAAATGCCACTGCCATTTTCCCTGTTTGGCCAGGATAGTGTGGATGTGGAAACGGTTTGCAGCCGCAGGTTGTGGACAGGGGCAGATGGAGAAAGAGGAAAAAAGAAGGCAGAAACCGGGGAACAGGATGAAAGAATGGTTTATATAGGAAAGTCCTCTACCCGGTATCATTTGCAAAGCACCTGCCATTATCTTTTTCACAACCTGACCCAGATCCATTCAGATGATCTTGTAAGTATACGCAATCAGGATGGAAAAAAATATAAACCCTGCTCTGCCTGTAAAAGCAGTGAAAATGCTGGTCCGTATTATGTCCTTCCCTATGGGACCAGTTATCACAGCAGGGAAGATTGCCGGTCGCTTACTGCATATGTACAGGAAGTGCCCTTGCGGCAGGTGGAATATTTAGGCCCCTGCTCGTACTGTGCGGGCGGAAGGTAAAAATGAAAAGGAGAATACAAAAATGAATATGAAAATGGGGATAGAAGCAGCACTGAGGATCTGTTTTTTATTATTTTTACTGTCAGCTTCCTGGCAGGATCTAAAGAAAAAGACTATTAAAAAAAGTACGTTCCAGATATGGGGAACGGTAGGGGTCATTCTTCAGGCAGCACATATTTTCAGCCAGATTTTTATGGGAACAGAAAAAATGGAAATGCAGGTGATCGTACAGGAAGTTACGGGCCTTATGTTTGCAGCTTTATTGGGAATTTTGTTATTAAGCCTTTCTACTGCTACGGAAGAAGCTATGGGAAAAGGAGATGGCTGTTTCTTTCTGGTAGCAGGGATCTTCCTTGGTTTCTGGAAAAATATGCTGCTGTTATCCGGCGGTCTGTTTTTATGTTTCCCGGCAGCTGTTTATCTGATGATAAAGGGAAGAAAAGCGAGAAATACAGAAAGCATCCCGTTCTTGCCATTTGTGTTTCCGGTGGGACTGGGGGTCCTGTTTTTATGAATAAAAGAAGGGAAACTGTATTAAAAGATGAAAGAAAAAAGCGAAAATCCATAGAAACAGAATGGAAGGGAAGCCTTACAGTAGAGGCTTCCTGTGTTATGGCTGTGGTGCTGTTTTCGCTGGCAGCCCTTATAGGAAAAGCAGGGCAGATCCATGATGAAACGGCAGCAGCTATGGTGCTTCACGAAGGTGTAGAGAAATGCCGACATGAAAAAAGTATAAGATCAGAAGATGCAGAAGCATTTTGCAAAAGGAATGCAGGGCTGATGCTGCGGTATACGGATCTTTCTGTTTCCATACAGGAAAAGGGAGCAAAAAAGATGGGAAAAGTGAAAGGAGGGGACTGGGAAAAACAGATTGAGATGAAAGAATTCAGACCGGAAGAATTTATGCGGATGGTCACAGGGATAACCGGGGGTACAAATGAGAATTGAATATATACGGGGAATGAAGCGCAGCTATATGACAGTAACAGGGGAAGGAGTGGGGGAAAGCTATGAAACCGGCATGCTGGCTAAAAACCAGATCTCCGGTCTTCTGAAAATGAAGATAAAATACATGGATGGAGTACCTGTATATTGTTATGATATTACTTCCCGCCAGCCTGTAAGCCGGCTGTTTGAAAGCCGGCCTGCAGGTGAAAACCAGGTGAGAAGTTTTTTTCTGCAGCTTTATGAAACATTAGACCGGATGGAAGCGTATCTTTTAGGTGATGGAGGGATCCTTTTAGATCCGGAACTGATCTACGCAGATCCGGAAACCTTTCAGATGGGCTTTTGTGTGGTACCTGGAAGAAAGGAAGACTTTAGCAGCCAGTTGTCTTTATTCCTGCAATATCTTATGAAGAACATAGATCACAGGGACAGGGAATGTGTGGTTCTTACCTATGGACTTTACCAGACCAGTATGAAATATAATTATGGGATGGAAGATATGATGGCACTTCTTTCTAAGGAAGAGGCAAAAGATTTAAAGACGGAAAAAGATTTGCTTATGGAACGGAAAGGAGACGGAAAAACAGAAACAAGACCAGAAATAAAAACAGAGAAAGAAGATATGGCAGAAGAGTCATCTTTGTATGGGCTTGAAAATGATGCACAGGAGGAACGGGAGCTATTTTCAGAGGGAGGAACGTATGCAAATAATGGATGGAGCCTGTGGAAGAAACTGTTACTTCTTTTTTTTACTGCGGTTATGGCAGCAGGTGGTACCTGGTTTCTGTATGGCTGGTCTGTATTAAGAAAAATGTGGGTCTATGGGGCTGCAGGGGGCGGAATTACAATATTAGGAACGGTTTTGCTGCATATGATGCGAGGAAAAGTCAGGGGTTTGCTTCCTGGAAAATATGGAGGAACCGGTGTGAAAGAGCCGGAAAATTCCTGGCAGGTGTTTTATGAAGAGACAGAAGAAGCGCAGAATGTAGAGAAAGCAGAAAAAATAAGACAGGGATCAGCGCCGGAAAAAATACCGGGATATGTACCTGCAAGAGAAAAGACAGCAGAAAGACAGCAGGAAAAACAAACAGAGGAACTTCAGGAAGAATGTCAGACTATGCTGCTTACTGTAAAAGAGGAGCCGGATCATATGCTGGTATCGGCAGGAGAAGAAAATGAAGATATTGCAGTGGGATATGTTCCCTTTGTGATAGGAAAACATACAGGGCTGGCGGACTATATTTTAAATAAAAGTACAGTAAGCCGTTTTCATGTAAGGATCACAGAGGAGGATGGGCAGTATTTTCTTACAGATCTGAATTCCACAAATGGAACAAAGGTCAATGGAAGGCTGCTGGCAGCCAACGAAAAAGTGGTGCTCAGTCAGGGGGATGAAGTGTGGATCGCAGAGGAAAAGTACCTTTGGAGATAGAAAAAGTCATAAAACGACAGGAGGTGACAGAAACAGACATGGAGAGGGGACGTTTTTTTGGAGATATTGCAGAAATGCGCTTAACAAGGGAAAAAAATTATGCTAGTATTATAAACAAGAAAAGCGCTTATCGACACAGAAGAGGAGGAATTAAAAATGGCAGAAGATAATTGTATTTTTTGTAAGATTGCAAGGGGGGTGATTCCTTCTACAACTGTTTATGAGGACGAGGATTTCCGTGTGATCCTGGATCTGGGTCCGGCATCAAAAGGACATTCACTGATCCTGCCTAAAAAGCATTTTGCCAATGTATGTGAGCTGGATGCAGAGACAGCGGCAAAGGTGCTTCCACTGGGAGCGAAGATAGGAGCTGCTATGAAGAAGGGGTTAGGCTGCGCCGGATTTAACCTGGTTCAGAATAACGGTGAAGCAGCAGGACAAACTGTAATGCATTTCCATATGCATGTGATCCCGCGTTATGAGGGCGGTCCTGCCAATATTGCCAACTGGGTACCGGGTACAGCATCCGCAGAAGAATTAACGGAAGCAGCAGAGAAGATCAAAGGCTGTCTGTAGTCACTTATGATCAAACGTATGGATGAAGAAGCAAAAGCGAGTTTTGAAGAAATGTATCTGACCTATCAGGATACCTTAAGACGTCTTGCTTATGCTTACGATATACCAGTGGATGATATTGACGATATCATTCAGGACACATTTGTTTCCTATGCAAGGTATGATTATTCCCTGAAACAACCGGAAGAGGGGAAGAAGATCTTGCTTGGCAGGATCCTTAGAAGCCGTTGTATGGATTTTCACAGACAGAAAAGAAACGATATTGTGAAGATCTGAATGGAGAAACGTTTGCAGCCGAAGAGTACAGGATGCAGCTGCATCAGCCTGGGTTAGTAGACGTTTTCTCCGGAAAAGAGCGGTGCAAAGCGATCCTGGACGAAGTGGACCGTATGCCGGAAAACTGGCAGAAAGTTGCGGAGTTGAAATTAATAGAAGGACGGCCAACCAGTGAAGTCTGTGATCAGCTTTCTATTTCAGAGAAAGCCTGCTATTCACGGGTCAGCCGTATCAGAAAGTACATAAAATCACTTTTGAAACGGGAAGACTGGCCCTAGACAGGACCATGTTCTCCCGAAACAAAGGGAAATCCGTTGCTGGCCATGCAATGCATGAACAGTAACAATTTAAGAATGGGAAACGCAGGACTCTATCAAAGAGGTAATGGTTTCTACCGCATTGCTGAGACTGCTTTTCCATTGCATTGATATAGGTTTCCCTGTTTTTGTAAAGATCAAACACAGCAGTGCTTAAGGTTTCATCTGAAAGTTCTTCTTCTTTTAAGACTTTGCTGAAGCCCTGGCGTGCGAAGGAATCTGCATTTAAGATCTGGTCACCGCGGCTGGCAGCAGCAGAAAGCGGGATCAGAAGGTTGGGCTTACGTAAAGCCAGAAGTTCGCAGATGGAATTAGCACCTGCACGGGAGATGACGACATCAGCAGCAGCAAACAGATGCTTTAAAGGTGCATCTACATATTCATACTGTACATATCCTTCGGTACCGATCAGGCTTTCATCCAGATTGCCTTTTCCGCAGATATGTATTACCTGGAATGTATTTAAAAGCTGTGGAAGGATCTTTCGTACCGCTGTGTTTACAGCAACAGATCCAAGGCTTCCGCCAATGATCAGAAGGACAGGTTTATCTTCTGTTAAATGAGCGTAGGACAGGCCCGCTTTGCGGTCACCTTCTAAAAGTTCTGCACGGATAGGAGAACCTGTAAGGACGGCTTTGTCTTTTGGAAGATATTTCAGTGTTTCCGGGAAATTGCAGCAAACTTTTGCGGCAGATGGAATACATATCTTGTTTGCAAGGCCGGGAGTCATATCGGATTCATGGATAATAACGGGAACCTTATAATGTTTTGCAGCCAGAACGACTGGTACAGCAACAAAACCACCCTTGGAGAATACAACATCTGGTTTATAACGCTTCATAAGGCGAAGTGCCTCAAAATAGCCTTTTGCTACACGGAAAGGATCAGAAAAATTCTTCAGATCAAAGTATCTGCGCAGCTTGCCTGAGGAAATGCCGTCGTAAGGAATGCCGGCACCTTCGATCAGTTTGCGTTCGATACCCTGGTAAGAACCAATATAACGGATTTCATAGCCTGCTTTCTTTAAAGAAGGAAGAAGAGCAAGGTTGGGAGTAACATGACCGGCAGTACCGCCGCCGGTTAAAATGATTTTTCATAAAACCTCCTGAGGGAAAAACATCTACTAATATAGTAAGCATTAACTGCAAAAGTCAACCCTAAACCGAGAGGGAACTTAAGGTATTTGACAACTGAGGTGTAAAGTGGGAAAAACAGGAAGATTGAACTTGGAAATGAATGACTGGATGGGAAATCAAAATAAAAGAGGGAAAAACTGACTGACAGTGATATTTTAAAGCAATTTGAACAGGCAGAAAAAGATACCCGTTTTTGCCTATCAATCCGCCGCCAAAGGATGAGTTTGACCAGATCTGGTCACGGATCCAGGCGGAGCAGGCTCTTTCTCAGAGATTTCCAATACAACGAACACCAAATCATCCCGTAAAACCCGCAGGCGCCCTGTAAGAAAAGCACTGGTTGTGGGGCTGGCAGCAGCAATTATGGTTATTGGCGGATGCTTTGTGGCATGGGAACGAAATCTTATTTTACCGGGATGGAAGAAGTGTAAATCAGGGAGTAGTTTATAATAATGACTCTGGAGCTTTGATGGTTCGTAGTGAAGAAGAGGCATATGAGAAGATAGCGGAAGAATTAGGAGTTAAGACGCTGAAGTTGGGGTATATGCCGGAGGGGATGCGGTTTCAGGATGTTGTGTTGGGAACTGGATATGGGAAGCTGCGATATGAATGTGAAGATGAAAAGGTGTTCTTTACTCAAGCAAAGTCAAATTTAAGGGCTTCTATGGCACACTCATCAGATACTAATGAAAAATATGAAATATGGAATTCGGTTTTACATATGAATATGACTGTTTCTAATGAAAACTTGAAACAGGGCAATTAGGATATATGGCAGAGTTTGTTTATAATGGTGTATATTACTATTTGTCAGGAGTAATGGAGCGGAATGATTTTGATGAAATGTTGAAAAATCCATTTTAAATTATTTGGAGGTTTAATGAAAAATTAATACGTTTAATAGTAGGTTGTTTAGCAGCAATTAATGTGTTTATGTTGACTGCATTTGCGGCAATACCTTCTCCAGAAGTGTACACATCGGTAGGAGAAAAGTCCAATTTGTGTGAGAAAAGTGTAAAATATAGTATCGCTAAAGAACAGTCTTATGCAAGAAGAGGAAACTTTTGATTCTGCAGATGTAATTATTAGAGATGAGGGAAATGGAAATATTGGTGCATCAGCTTATGCAAATTTGAGAAAACCAGTGAAAGAATTATACGTTTCTCTTTACTTAGACCGTTATAATAAAGAAAAAGATACTTGGCAGCAGGTTGATTATGTCGATTTTGAGTATACATTAGAAGAGTATCCGGATGGCATTGATGATCCTGCAATTGAAATTACATTTACAAATCAGAAACGTGGTTATTATTATCGTATCAGAGGTGCTTTCTCTGCAGGAGATGATGACTGGTACGAGGGCCTTGGACCAACCACCGATGGCATCTGGATCGAATAAACCATCCAACACAATTTAATCCAACAATAACTTACAATTAAAATTAAGTAGATAAATAGTAGAAAAGCAGCTTCCCAAAGGCAATTGAAACACTCAATTCCTGGCAGAAGCTGCTTTCTAACATTTAAGGTAAAACTGTCAGTGGCAGTTCTGCTTAATATCATGTATAATAACTCGATGTAGGCAAATGATTGCTCTGATACCGAATTGCTACGTGCTTTGCACTCTCGCAATTCTAAAACATTCGTAATCCGCTCATTTTCTTCAAAAATGGCTTCTTACTCATGTTTTGGCGGGCCCCAAGGTCAAAACTCCTTCTGCAAGCAAGCTTGCGTCGGATTTCCGACCTTTTGACCCTGGTATCATAATATTACATTTCATAAACATTGAGGAGAAATATAACTATGCGTGATTATTTAAACAGACTCAGACAGCAGTTTCAGCGCTTTATGATCGGAAGATATGGAATGGACCAGTTTGGGCGGTTTCTGTCCGGTGTGCTTTTAGCGTTGATCATCTTTAATTTACTGATCCCGGCGGCTCTGCCTTCTAGAATATTATGGGCACTGGAATGGATCGTGCTCATTATATTGTATGCAAGAATGTTTTCAAAACATTAATAAGCGTTATCAGGAAAATGAAGCCTTTTAAGACGGCAGTTTTATGTATCAGAATGGTGGAAGAAGTGGAAATTCCGCTATCAGGAAAGCAGAAAGTATCATATTTACCGTTGTCCGAACTGCAAACAGAAAGTGCGTGTTCAAGAGGAAGAGGACGGATCAGCATCCACTGTCCGAAGTGCGGGACTGATTTTATCAAGAAAAGTTAATAAAGACTGTATTACAAGACCGGCTGTATGGAAGCTGGTCTTTTGCGATTTTATGGCGCATTTTTGTGCGTGCAATCTGATCGATTTACTTAAATTTTACAAAACCTATACCATACCTTGCTTTCAGCCATTGTAAAACTTTTGTATACTCCACAATGTAAGAACAAGAAAACAACAAAGAAAAACATAAATACCGCAAAACAATACAAACATAAAGCGGTACAAAAGTGGAGGAAAAGATAATTATGAAAAAATGGCATGAAAGTAATGGCAATGATCGGTTCTGCAGTAATGGCAGCAGGTATGCTTGCAGGATGTGGAAACTCCGGTGCAGCAGCTACCACAGCAGCTCCAGCAACTACAGCAGAGCAGACAACTGAAGCAAAGGCAGAAGAGACAACAAAAGAAGCAGCAACAGAAGCAAAGAGCGCAGATGCAGATTTAAGCGGATCCATCAGCATGGTAGGTTCCACTTCTATGGAGAAGTTCGCAAATGCATTAAGCGAAGCATTTATGGAGAAATATCCAAAGGTAACAGTAACCGCTGAGTTCGTAGGTTCCGGCGCTGGTATCGAGGCAGTTTCTAACGGAACAGCAGATATCGGTAACTCTTCCAGAAACTTAAAAGATGAGGAAAAAGCAAAGGGAGTTGCAGAAAACATCGTAGCAATCGATGGTATCGCAGTTGTAGTTGATCCTGCAAACACAGTAGAAGATCTGACCAAGGATCAGCTGACCAGCATTTATGACGGAACAGTAACCAACTGGAAAGATGTAGGCGGAAATGATGCTCCAATCGTAGTAGTAGGACGTGAGGCAGGTTCCGGTACAAGAGGTGCTTTCGAGGAACTGTTAAAGCTGGAAGATGCCTGCAAGTACAGCAATGAATTAGACAGCACCGGCGCAGTAATGGCAAAGGTAGCATCTACCCCAGGTTCCATCGGATATGTTTCCCTGGATGTATTAGATGACACTGTAAAGGCATTAAAATTAGACGGCGCTGAGCCAACCGAAGAGAACATCAAGGCAGGAAAGTACTTCTTAAGCCGTCCATTCGTAATGGCTACCAAGGGTGAGATCAGCGAGCAGAGCGATCTTGTAAAGGCACTGTTTGACTTCATCTACTCTGACGAAGGTTCTGAACTTGTAAAATCTGTAGGTCTGATCACAGCTGACAAATAATCAGTGGACAGATAACACGAAAAAGAAATAAAGACGATAAAAAGTGTGAGTCATACAAAACGAAAGGAGACTGTCTGCAATGACACAGGAAACATTTTCCGTCCGTTCCCATCATGGCAGCAAGTCTACAGTAGAAAGAGCTGCAGAAGCGATCTTCACCGCATGCGGCTTTTTCGCTGTTCTGGCTGTTGCTTCCATTACATTATATATGATATTCAGCGGTACACCGGCGCTGTTTAAAGTAGGCATCCTGGATATCCTTTTTGGTACCTTATGGCAGCCGGCTGCTGCTACACCAAGCTTTGGTATCCTGTATGTTATCCTTACATCCATTGTGGGAACCTTTCTGGCGATCCTGATTGGTGTGCCGGTTGGCGTGATGACAGCAGTTTTCCTGGCAGAAGTAGCGCCGAAAAAACTGGCAAATGTAGTCCGGCCGGCAGTAGAGCTGTTAGCAGGTATCCCGTCCGTTATCTACGGTCTGTTAGGCATCCTGATCTTAAATCCTCTGATGTATAAAATGGAACTGGCTGTATTTAAAGGTTCTTCTACTCATCAGTATACCGGCGGCGCAAACCTGATCTCTGCAGTTTTAGTACTGGCGCTGATGATCCTGCCAACCGTCATCAACATCAGTGAGTCTGCATTAAGAGCTGTTCCGGGTCATTTAAAAAGCGCTTCCCTTGCATTAGGCGCTACAAAGATCCAGACTATTTTCCAGGTGATCCTTCCTGCAGCAAAATCCGGTATTATCACAGCCGTTGTTTTAGGAACAGGAAGAGCCATCGGCGAGGCAATGGCTATTACACTGGTATCCGGAAGTTCCGTAAACTTCCCCCTTCCATTTAACTCCGTCCGCTTCCTGACTACTGCTATTGTAGCAGAAATGGGATATGCATCCGGACTGCACAGAGAAGTATTATTTACCATCGGCCTTGTATTATTTGCATTTATCATGATCATCAACATTGGTTTAAACAGTATTCTGAAGAAGGGAGAAAACAAAATGACAGGTGAAGCCGCTATCCGTATCAATGAAAACTCCGTGATCCGGGAAAGCATTTATGGAAAACGCATCCGCAGCACAGATGTGATCTTAACCGGTATTATCTACGGATGTGCCAGTCTCTCTATGCTCCTTCTCATCGGAATTTTAGGTTATACCTTTGTAAGGTGTCCCACATGTGACCTGGTCCTTTTAAGCACTGTTTCCAGCGCTACAAAGGAACTTTCGGTATCCTTGGAAATATTATCAACACTCTTTATATTGTAGTGATCACTCTGCTGATCGCAACTCCTATTGGTGTAGGTTCTGCTGTTTACTTAAATGAGTATGCAAAACCGGGAAAGATCGTCCGTCTGATCGTATTTACAACAGAAACACTTTCCGGTATTCCTTCTATTATATTTGGTCTTTTCGGAATGGTGTTTTTCGGAAATACACTGGGACTGGGCTACTCCATTCTTACCGGTTCCTGACACTGACCTTAATGATCCTTCCACTGATCACAAGAACCACCCAGGAAGCATTAAAGACCGTTCCTGACAGTTACCGTCACGGCGCACTGGGAATTGGTGCTACTAAGTGGTATATGATCCGCACCATCCTTCTTCCAAGCGCTATGCCTGGTATCCTTACAGGTGTTATCCTGGCGATCGGACGTATCGTAGGTGAGTCTGCAGCTTTACTGTTTACTGCAGGAAGCGGCTATTACCTTCCAAAGAACCTGTTTGGCAAGGTACTTGAGTCAGGTGGTACACTGACTATCCAGTTGTATCTGTTTATGCAGAAGGCAAAATACAATGAAGCTGGCGTAGCAGTTGTTCTTCTGGTGATCGTACTGGCGATCAACGCACTGGCAAAATATCTGTCCCACCGGTTTAATGTAGAGACAAGATAAACGTGAAAGACGCGAAAGGGAAATGAGTATAATGGAAAATAAAGTAAAGATCTCCACACAGAACCTGAACCTGTACTATGGAGAAAATCATGCACTGAAAAATATTAATCTGGACCTTTATGAAAATAAGATCACTGCATTTATCGGACCATCCGGATGTGGAAAATCTACTTATTTAAAAACATTAAACCGTATGAATGACCTGGTTCCAAATGTAAAGATCGAGGGAACCGTGCTTCTTGACGGGAAGATATTTATGATCCGCAGGTAGACACCACACTTCTTCGTAAAAGTGGGAATGGTGTTCCAGCAGCCAAATCCATTTCCGATGAGTATTTATGATAATGTGGCTTACGGCCCAAGAATTCACGGTATCAAGAACAAGGCACAGTTAGATGAGATCGTAGAGCGCAGTTTAAAGGGCGCAGCTTTATGGGATGAGGTTTCTGACCGTTTAAAGAAATCTGCACTGGGACTTTCCGGTGGTCAGCAGCAGCGTCTTTGTATTGCAAGAGCGCTGGCAGTAGAGCCGGAGGTTCTGTTAATGGATGAGCCTACATCTGCACTGGACCCGATTTCTACCTTAAAGATCGAGGACCTGATGGACGATCTGAAGAGCAAGTATACGGTTGCTATTGTTACCCACAACATGCAGCAGGCAACCCGTATTGCAGATTATACAGCATTTTTCCTGGTAGGCGAGGTAGTGGAATATGCTACCACAGATGAACTGTTTACCATGCCTAAGGATAAGAGAACGGAAGATTATATTACCGGACGTTTTGGTTGATGGAATGTGATCCTACGGTAAAATGTGAGAATGTAGAGTTGCGAAAATGTTGGAAAAGCAACAGAAAGGGCATAAGGGATGCGCATTACTTATGAACATGAATTAGAGGAGTTGAATAAATGCCTGCGTGATATGGCCATGATGGTGGAAAAGCCATTGAGCAGACTTTCGTGGCATTTGAAGACCAGAATTATACCATGGCAGAGGATGTTATTAAAGGAGACCGGAATGTAAATGACATGGAACGTGCCATTGAGTCCCGTTGTCTGTCCCTGATCCTTCGCCAGCAGCCGGTAGCAAGGGATCTGCGCCAGATCTCTACGGCTCTTAAGGTGGTAACGGATCTGGAACGTATTGGAGATCATGCATCAGATATTGCAGAGCTGATCCTGCGGATCAAGAGTGATCATGCATACCACATTGTACAGCATCTTCCTGCTATGGCAGCGTCAGCCCAGAAAATGGTCCATGATGCAGTAGAAGCATTTATTAAGCAGGACGTGGAAGAGGCAGAGGAGATCATCCGCAGGGATGATGAGGTGGATGCGCTGTTTAATCAGGTAAAATCGGATGTGGTGGAGCTGTTAAAATCTGCGCCGTCCCATGCAGACCAGGGGATCGACCTGTTGATGATTGCCAAGTACTTAGAGCGTATTGGGGATCATGCGGTAAATGTATGCGAATGGACCCAGTTCTGTAAGACCGGTGCGCTGAAAAATGTGCGTATTATGTAAGGGGATTTAGATGTAAACACGAAAGAGTCCGCAGGCCGGGCTCTTTTAATGCGTTTTATGCATGATATGCAAATTTATAATGCGGTATTTTGCACGTATAGCCATAAAATGTGGCAAAATAATGCGGAAATTTGCTTGACATGTGCATGGTCTGCGATATAATACAAGTATAAAATGATACCAGGGTAAAAACACGTAGCAATCCGGTATCGGTGGGAAGCAAAATGTAAGAGGAGGACTATTTCATGAAGTTTTTATTGACACAGCAAATGTAGATGATATCCGCAAGGCAAATGATATGGGAATTATCTGTGGTGTTACCACAAACCCATCTCTGATCGCAAAAGAAGGCCGTGATTTTAAAGAGGTTATCAAAGAGATCACTTCTATCGTTGACGGACCGATCAGCGGCGAAGTAAAGGCAACTACTGTAACAGCAGAAGGAATGATCGAAGAAGGCCGTGAGATCGCTAAGATCCATCCAAACATGGTTGTTAAGATCCCTATGACTGTAGAAGGCTTAAAGGCAGTTAAGGTTCTTCACGCAGAAGGCATTAAGACCAACGTAACTCTGATCTTCTCCGCAGCACAGGCACTGTTAGCTGCAAGAGCAGGCGCTACCTATGTATCTCCATTCTTAGGACGTCTGGATGATATCTCCATGCCAGGTATTGACCTGATCTATGATATCACCGAGATCTTCCAGATGCACAACATCGAAACTGAGATCATTGCAGCAAGTGTCCGCAACCCGATCCATGTGATCGACTGCGCAAAGGCTGGCGCTGATATTGCAACTGTTCCATACAAGGTATTAGAGCAGATGACCAAGCATCCTTTAACTGACCAGGAATTGCCAAGTTCCAGGCTGATTATAAGGCAGTTTTCGGTGAATAAAGTAGAGGAACTGCGTCAAAATGACCTGAAACCGATTTGCAAGTATCATTGTACACTGGCTTTCGCATGCGCCTGTTCACCTGTATCGGACTTTGTCCGCCACATTCGTACAGCTGCGCTCAAGATGTGTACAATTGATATTTGCAAATCGAACGGTCATTTTGACGCAGTTTTTGATTGAAGAGTAAGAGCCGCCCATACCGGGCGGCTCAAACTGTTTTACAGGAAATCCAATCCCTGTTTTATACCGTGATGCCATCTCCTGCGGCACATTTCCATCTGTGATGAGAGTTGTAAAATCCTCGATCCCGCACACCTGGTACCTGGAAACAGTGTTCAGTTTGATGGGATTTACCAGTGCGATGACCCGGCTGGAGGAGCGGATCAGCTGACGTTTGATGCTGACTTCTTCTGGATAAGGAATGGTCATGCCGTATTCAGGATGAATAGCATAGACTCCCATAAAGCACAGATCCGGGTGGTATCCGGCAGCCTGGGCAGCGGCTACTTCTCCTACTGTGGTCATGGAGTCTTTTAACAGATCACCGCCCAGGATAATAACACGGATCTGCTCTTTTAAGGAGCATACATGGGCAATGCTGTAGCTGTTGGTAAGAACTGTAAGCTTTAAATTATCAGGGATATTTTTGGCAAACTGAAGATTGGTGCTGCTGCCGTCAATGGCAACCAGCTGGTCCGGCTCCAGAAATTCCAGTGCCCGCATGGCAAGCTGCTGTTTTAAGGCAACATCCGCTGTTTCCCGGTCAAAGAAGTTGATGACCGGTTTTCCAGAGGAATGGCACCGCCAAATACCCGTTTTAACTGTCCTTTCTGGTCCAGGTCTAACAGGTCACGGCGTATGGTATCTTCGAAACCTTTAATTCCCCGGCCAGGTGGCTGACTACTACCTTCCGGAGGAATGAAGTTTATTTAAGATCCAGGTCTGTCTTTCTTCTTTAACATGATAATGTCCTTTCATAATCATATTCACAATGACAACCATAACCTGTTTTAAAATCCCAACAGGCATACGATAACCGGCAGGAATACAGCCGGAAGCATATTTGCGATCTTGATCTTTGTTCCAATGGTCAGATTTAAACCAAGGGCAAAGATAAGGATAGAACCGATACAGGAAAGGCGTCCGATCATCAGGTCTGTAAGATAGGGTTTTACCAGACCTGCAAGAAGGGTGATGCTTCCCTGGTAGATGCCTACGGGAAACATGGAAAATGCAGCGCCGATACCTAAGGATGCTACAAAACAATGGAAAGCACGCCGTCCATAACAGCTTTTGTAAAGAGCATGGTATAATCATGGTTTAAACCGTCTTCAATGGAACCGACGATGGCCATGGCACCGATGCAGAAAACAAGGGAGGTACTTACAAAGGCTTCTGTAAAATTGGAGGAAGAGGAACCATTTGGAAGCTTGGATTTGACCCAGTCCCCAGGTTTTCCATTCTCTGTTCCAGATCCAGACATTCACCGATGGCAGCGCCGATTGCCATGCAGATGACTACCACTAACGTATCTTTGGTCTCAAAGGTAGTTCCTGATACGTTCATCAGCCCTTTGATAGCGCCTGTAACACCAACAAAGACCACACAGAGCCCCACTGCGCTGGAAATCGTGGTCTGCAGCCGTTTGGGAATGCCATTTTTTAATAAAAGTCCAATACCGCTTCCGATAAGGATAGCAGCCATATTTACAAGTGTACCTAAGCCAGTCATATGTAAAACCTCACGATATATCGATATGTTCTGAAAATAACAAGGACATATTACCATATTTCAGGGAAGATTGGAATAAAGATTTGAGGGGCGTGTACTGCCCGGGTTTACAGTGTCCGCCAGAGCAAGTATAATAGAAGTAATATTCCGATGCATCTTGTGCGGCATAGCCGTGCAAGATGAGTCGCTTAAGTAAATTTTAAAGAAACGAGGATATAAATATGAAAAAGCTGGAAGAATATGTAAGAAGCATCCCGGATTTTCCGGAACCTGGTATTATTTTCAGGGATGTAACTACCATCCTTCAGGATGCAGACGGTCTGCACCTGGCAGTGGACAGCATCCGCAATATGTTAAAAGATGTAGATTATGATGTAGTAGTAGGTCCTGAGTCCAGAGGATTTATCTTTGGTGTGCTTGCCTATGCAGAGCACAAGGGCTTTGTTCCGGTCCGCAAAAGGAAAACTGCCTTGCGAGACTGTTTCTGCAAAGTATGCACTGGAATATGGCACTGCAGAGATTGAGATGCACAAGGACTCCATTACTCCTGGACAGAAGGTTGTTATCATTGATGACCTGATCGCTACCGGCGGTACTACCGAGGCAATTATCAAGCTGATTGAAGAACTGGGCGGCAAGGTAGTGAAGATCTGTTTTGTAATGGAACTGGCAGGACTTAAGGGAAGAGAACTTTTAAAGGGCTATGATGTTGACTCTGCTATTATCTATGAGGGTAAGTAATCAGAACTCATAAGAAAGTAATAGGTATACCAGACCTTGCTTTTTATTTAAAAAATTATAATGGTAACTAATTATTTGTAAAAGGTGCACATATATGGGAAAAGAGGGAACAAAAGAAAAACTGGATATAGAGCTTGAAGCTCCGGCGGACTTTACCAGCCCGGAAGTGTTGTATCAGGATCTGGTCAAAACGATCCATAAATACCATCCTTCCGATGATATTTCCATGATCGAAAAGGCATACAAGGTCGCTGCAGAAGCACATAAGGATCAGAAGAGAAAGTCTGGAGAGCCTTATATCATCCATCCTTTATGTGTGGCTATTATCCTGGCTGATCTGGAGATGGACAAGGAGACTATTGCAGCCGGCCTTCTTCATGACGTAGTAGAAGATACCGTCATGACACTGGATGAGCTGACCAAAGAGTTTGGTCCCGAGGTTGCTTTCCTGGTAGACGGTGTTACCAAGCTGACTCAGTTAAACTGGGATAAAGATAAAGTGGAGATCCAGGCTGAGAACCTGCGTAAAATGTTCCTTGCTATGGCAAAGGATATCCGCGTTATCATCGTTAAGCTGGCAGACCGTCTTCACAACATGCGTACCGCCAGTACTGGAAGCCGGAGAAGCAGAAGGAAAAGCAAGGGAGACCATGGAGATCTATGCTCCTATTGCAGACCGTCTGGGTATTTCCAAGATCAAGATCGAATTAGACGACTTATCACTTAAGTTTTAAAGCCGGAAGTTTATTATGACCTGGTAGAAAAGGTAGATCTGCGCAAAGATGCAAGAGAAGCTTTGTCCAGTCCATTGTAGATGAAGTAAAGGCACATTTAGACGAAGCAGGCATTGAAGCCACCGTAGGCGGCAGAGTAAAGCATTTCTTCAGTATTTATAAGAAGATGTTAAAGCAGAACAAAATCTGGATCAGATCTACGATCTGTTTGCTGTGCGTATCATGGTAGACACAGTAAAAGACTGTTATGCAGCTCTTGGTGTGATCCATGAAATGTACAAGCCAATTCCTGGTCGTTTTAAAGACTATATCGCTATGCCGAAGCAGAACATGTACCAGTCTCTGCATACAACTCTGATCGGCAGCACCGGACAGCCATTTGAGATCCAGATCCGTACTTACGAGATGCACCGTACTGCTGAGTATGGTATCGCTGCTCACTGGAAATACAAAGAGAGCGGAAGCGGACAGATCGCTGCCGGAAAGAAGAAGAGAAATTAAGCTGGCTGCGCCAGATCCTGGAGTGGCAGCGTGATACAGATGATTCCAAAGAGTTTTTAAGCATGGTAAAGGGTGATTTAGACCTGTTCTCTGACAGTGTTTACTGTTTCACTCCGTCCGGTGATGTAAAGACTCTTCCAAGCGGCTCTACTCCTATTGATTTTGCTTATTCCATCCACAGTGCGGTAGGAAATAAGATGGTAGGCGCCAGAGTCAATGGAAAACTGGTTCCTATTGAATATCAGATCCAGAATGGTGACCGTATTGAGATCATTACCTCCCAGAATTCCAAGGGACCGAGCCGCGACTGGCTGAAGCTGGTACGCAGCACACAGGCAAAAATAAGATCAATCAGTGGTTCAAGACCCAGATGAAAGAGGATAATATCATCCGCGGCCGTGATGCCATTGACCGTTATTGTAAGGCAAAGGCATTAACCTGGCGGACCTTTCCAAACCGGAATTTATGGAAAAGGTAATGAACCGCTATGCCTTTAAAGACTGGGATTCTGTTCTTGCATCTATTGGACATGGTGGCTTAAAAGAGGGTCAGGTCATTAACAAGATGTTGGAAGAGCGGGAGAAGAAGCTGAAACGTGAGATCACGGATGCAGAAGTTCTGGACGGCATTGCCGATACAGACGGAAGAAGCGGTGAAGCAACTGTACGCAAGAATAAGAGCGGTATCGTGGTCAAGGGACTACATGACCTGGCAGTTCGTTTCTCCAGATGTTGTAATCCTGTACCTGGTGATGAGATCGTTGGTTTTGTTACCAGAGGAAGAGGCGTTTCCATCCACCGTACAGACTGTATCAATGTAATCAACCTTCCGGAAGATGAAAGAGGACGGCTGATCGATGCTGAGTGGCAGGTGGCAGAAAATCCTACCAGTACAGAGCAGTATTCCACTGAGATCCAGATCTTCGCAAACAATCGTATCGGCCTTTTTGCAGATATCTCAAAGGTATTTACAGAAAAGCAGATCGATATTACTTCCATGAACGTGCGTACCAGCAAGCAGGGCCGCGCCACCATCATTATGACCTTTGATATCCATGGAACAGAAGAACTGAACCGTATTACCGATAAGATCCGCCAGATCGACGGTGTTCTGGATATCCAGAGAACTACAGGCTGATGAAACTGCTGCATCCGGCCGGATCTGCAGTGGCAGACAGTGCCATATAGAAGGAGAACTATGAGTAATTTCAGGATAAAGACCATGGTGCTTGGAATGGTGAGCACAAACTGCTATCTGGTCTACAATGACGATACCAAAGAAGGCGTAGTGGTAGACCCGGCAGATAATGGAGCCTATATTTTAAATAAATGCAGTGAACTGGGTGTAACACCGGTGGCAGTGCTTTTAACACATGGACATTTTGATCATATCATCGGAGTGCCTGAGGTAAAGCGGGCATTCCACATTCCTGTATATGCCTCTGAAACAGAAGATGCCATGCTGGCAGATACTTCTATTAATCTGTCCTGCCATGTGCCTGGAAAACAGACCAGTTTCCATGCAGATGTATTGGTCCATGACGGGGATGAATTAGAACTTTTAGGATATAAATGGAAAGTCATTGCAACACCTGGACATACAGCAGGTTCCGTCAGCTACTATATTCCGGAAGAAGAGGTACTTCTTTCCGGTGATACGCTGTTTTATGAGTCCTATGGCCGTACAGACCTGGCAACAGGAAGCAGCAGTGATATAGCGGATTCCCTTTTAAATAAATTATTTGTGCTTCCGGAAGATACTATGGTCTATCCGGGACATGGGGATCCAACTACCATTGGCTATGAAAAGGAGCACAATCCTATTCCGTATTACAGATAAGTACGAAAGAGGTACGATAGATAGAAAGCAGGAAGAAAATGATCGGATTATTAATACAGGATAATGCATATGAACAGGACATCAGAGAACTTCTGATGTCTTTTTATCCGGGTGAGACTTATGCCCATGAAGTAAAAGAGGGCGTTGATTTTTATGTACAGACCAGATTAGAGGACGGGGAAGCTGTTATTGGGATCTGGGAAAAACTAGAAAATGGGGAAGAACTGGAAGGCTGGACTCTGACTGCCCATTCCACAGGAAAAGCAGATCTCTCAGACCACTCTGCCACAAAAAACGTTATTAAAAAATTATTCTACCAGATGCTTGTAAAGCGTACTGGCCATGAACTTCCATGGGGTTCTCTTACAGGGATCCGTCCTACCAAGATCGCATTAAGCCGTCTGGAAGATGGATGGAAGGAAGAAGACATCCGCAAATTCATGAAAGAAACTTACATGACCAGCGATGAGAAGATCAATCTGAGCATTGAGATCGCAGCAAGGGAAAAACGTCTGTTAGAGCCGTTGGACTATGACAGAGGTTACAGCTTATATGTAGGTATCCCATTCTGCCCGACTACCTGCCTGTACTGCTCCTTCACTTCTTATCCTATCAGTAAGTGGAAAGGCCGTACCGGATTGTATCTGGAAGCCTTATTTAAGGAACTGGAATATACAGCGGAAAAGATGAAGGGAAGACCTCTTGATACCATTTATTTTGGAGGCGGTACACCGACTTCCCTGCCTGCAGAGGACATTGACGCTATCTTATGTAAATTAGAGCAGCTGTTTGATACAAAGAATGCGCTGGAATTCACCGTAGAAGCAGGACGTCCGGACAGCATTACAGAAGAAAAGTTAAAGGTTTTAGCTTCCCATGGCATCAGCCGTATTTCTATTAACCCACAGACCATGAACCAGAAGACCCTGGATCTCATCGGCCGCCGTCATACAGTAGAAAATGTAAAAGAAAAGTTCCACATTGCAAGAGAACTTGGCTTTGACAACATCAATATGGACCTGATCATGGGACTTCCGGGGGAAGATCTGGATGATGTAAAACATACATTAGAAGAGATCGAAGCCTTAAAACCAGACTCTCTGACCGTTCATTCTCTTGCTATTAAACGTGCTGCAAGACTGAACATGTTTAAGGAAGAATATGCGGACTTAAAGATCAACAACACACCGGAAATGATTGCTTTAAGTGAAGCCTGTGCCCGCAGAATGGGTATGGAACCATATTATCTCTACCGCCAGAAAAACATGGCAGGCAACTTTGAAAATGTAGGTTATTCTCTTCCAGGAAAGGCATGTATCTACAATATCCTGATCATGGAGGAGATGCAGACCATTGCTGCCTGCGGTGCAGGAACTACTACAAAAGTAGTATTCCCATCTGAAAACAGAAGGGAACGCTGCGAGAATGTAAAGGAAGTAGAGCAATATATCAGCCGGATCGATGAAATGATCGGGCGCAAGGAGAAGATTATTCACTAAAGGACTTGCAAAATCGGGAAAGTTCATTACAATAAAAAAGGAATAGTACAGATAGAGAACAGATAGAAAACAGGGAGAAAAATATGGCATTAACAAAGAAGCCGGTTACCGGCATGAAAGATATCACTCCTGCAGAGATGCAGATCCGCGAATATGTTATGAACCAGATCCGTGAGACCTACAAGGGCTTTGGTTTTTCACAGATCGAAACTCCTTGCGTGGAGCATATTGAGAACCTGACCAGCAAGCAGGGCGGTGATAATGAAAAGCTGATCTTTAAGATCTTAAAGAGAGGCGATAAGCTGAATTTAGAGACAGCAAAGGAAGAAAATGACCTGGCAGACAGCGGTCTTCGTTATGACCTGACACTGCCTCTGTCCCGTTATTATGCAAATAATGCGGCAAACCTTCCAAGTCCTTTTAAGGCATTACAGATGGGAAGCGTATGGAGAGCAGACCGTCCCCAGAAGGGCCGTTTCCGTCAGTTTACCCAGTGCGATATTGATATTTTAGGCGATCCTACCAATCTGGCTGAGATCGAGCTGATCCTGGCAACTACTACTGCATTAAGCAAGATCTGCCCGGACAATGCATTTACTGTAAGAATTAACGATAGAGGCATCCTTTTTGGCATGGCACGTTACTGCGGTTTTGCAGAAGAAGCTATGGACAGCGTTCTGATCACTCTGGACAAGATGGACAAGATCGGTTTTGAGGGTGTTGAGAAAGAACTTCTGGAAAATGGAAACGCTCCTGAAAGCGTAAGCCGTTATATGGAGATCCTTCGCACTGTTACCAATGATGCAGAAGGTGTTAAGAAGTTAGGAGAGACTTTAAAGGATGTAATGGATCCATCTGTATGCCAGGGACTGGTACACATTATGGAGACTGTAAAAGACGTAGCAGAGGCTGAATTTGGCCTTGTATTTGACCCGACTCTGGTACGTGGAATGTCCTACTATACAGGAACTATTTTCGAGGTTTCCATGGAAGGCTTCGGCGGTTCTGTAGCAGGCGGCGGAAGATATGACAAGATGATCGGCAAGTTTACCGGTATGGAGACACCTGCATGCGGCTTCTCCATTGGTTTTGAGCGTATCGTTACCATTCTCTTAGACAATGGATTTACGGTTCCTGGTGCTGGTGAGAAGAAAGCATTCCTCTTTGAAAAGGGAATTGACTCCGCTTCTTTAGCAGCTGTGATCCGTGAAGCAATGGAAGAGAGAAAGAAAGGCGTTCGCGTACTGGTAGCCCAGATGAACAAGAACAAGAAGTTCCAGAAGGAACAGCTTGGAAAAGAAGGCTATCAGGAGTTTAAGGAATTCTATAAAGAAAGCCTGAAACATTAATCGTACTTATATACAGTAGGGTAATTTATTAGTTAATAGCTATAAAGGAGAAAAATCATGGCAGAATCAATGGTAGGACTGAAGCGGTCCCACAGATGTACAGAAGTAACTTCTGCCCAGATCGGCGAGAAAGTAACCGTTATGGGCTGGGTTCAGAAGAGCAGAAACAAAGGCGGAATTATTTTCGTTGATTTAAGAGACCGTTCTGGTATCCTTCAGATCATTTTCGAGGAAAACGACTGCGGAACCGAAAACTTTGAGAAAGCTGAGAAATTAAGAAGTGAGTTCGTTATTGCAGTAGAAGGCCGTGTAGAGGCACGTTCCGGCGCTGTAAATGAAAACCTGGCTACAGGTGCCATCGAAGTAAGAGCAGAGTCCTTACGTATCCTGGCTGAGTCTGAGACTCCTCCTTTCCCAATTGAAGAAAAGAGCAAGACAAAAGAAGATCTGCGTCTGGAATACCGTTTCCTGGATCTTCGCCGTCCTGACATCCAGAGAAACCTGATGCTGCGCAGCCGCGTTGCTACTCTGACCCGTGCATTCCTGGCAGAAGAAGGATTTTTAGAGATCGAAACTCCAACTCTGATCAAGAGTACACCAGAAGGCGCAAGAGATTACCTGGTACCAAGCCGTGTACATCCAGGTTCTTTCTACGCACTGCCACAGTCTCCACAGCTGTTTAAGCAGTTACTGATGGTTTCCGGTTATGACCGTTACTTCCAGTTAGCACGCTGCTACCGTGATGAGGACCTTCGTGCAGACCGTCAGCCTGAGTTTACCCAGATCGATATGGAGCTTTCTTTCGTAGACGTAGATGACGTTTTAGACGTAAATGAGCGTCTGTTAAAGAAGCTGTTCAAAGAAGTCTGCAACTATGATCTGCAGCTGCCGATCCAGCGTATGACCTGGAGAGAAGCTATGGACCGTTTTGGTTCTGATAAGCCAGACCTTCGTTTCGGAATGGAATTAAAGAACGTTTCTGAAGTTGTTAAGGACTGCGAGTTCGTTGTATTTAAGAGCGCTTTAGAGAATGGTGGTTCTGTCCGCGGTATCAACGCAGAGGGACAGGGACATATGCCAAGAAAGAAGATCGATGCCTTAGTAGAGTACGCAAAGGGCTTCGGCGCAAAGGGCCTTGCTTATATTGCTATTAATGAAGATGGCACCTACAAGTCTTCCTTCGCTAAATTCATGAAGGATGAGGAAATGGCTGCTTTAGTTGCTGCTATGGATGGTAAGCCAGGTGACTTATTACTCTTTGCAGCTGACAGGGACAAGGTAGTATTTGATGTACTTGGCAACCTGCGTCTGGAACTGGCAAGACAGTTAGACCTGTTAAAGAAAGATGACTTTAAGTTCCTCTGGGTAACAGAGTTCCCGTTATTAGAGTACTCCGAAGAAGAAGGACGTTTCGTAGCAATGCATCATCCATTTACCATGCCTATGGATGAAGACCTTCAGTACATTGACTCCGATCCGGGAAGAGTACGTGCAAAGGCTTACGATATCGTATTAAACGGCGTAGAAATGGGCGGTGGTTCTGTCCGTATCCACCAGGCAGATATCCAGTCTAAGATGTTTGAAGTACTTGGCTTTACACCAGAAAGAGCAAATGACCAGTTTGGCTTCCTGTTAAAGGCATTTAAGTACGGAGTACCACCTCACGCAGGTCTGGCATATGGTTTCGACCGTATGATCATGTTAATGGTAGGCGCAGACAGCATCCGTGACGTAATTGCCTTCCCGAAGGTAAAAGATGCCTCCTGTCTTATGACAAAGGCACCAACTCCTGTAGATCCAAAGCAGTTAGAGGATCTGGGAATTGAAGTAATTCCGGAAGAAAAAGAAGAGTAAAAAGTTTGTGTCCATAAAACTCATGGATTATAATTAAAGAAAAATGCTGTACCCGGAACAATGATTTTCGTGTTGGAAAAAGAAGTTTTGGGATGCTATAATCCGTTTCAGAAAAAGAATCCAGAAAACATGAAACGGCAAAGAAGCCTCTGAAGAGTTAGATCTTCGGGGGCTTTTTCTGTTCTGTGGGGTCCATATATTATGGAAAACAAATCAGGATCAGATCAAAGGGAGGCAGCAGATCATGAGCGATCAGAAACAGACAAAAGAAAATGAAACAATGAATGCAGCACAGGTGTTAGTAAGATGCCTGGAAAATGAAGGAGTAGAATATGTTTTCGGTATTCCGGGAGAAGAAAATCTGGAGGTAATGCGGGCATTAAAGGATTCTAAGATCAAATTTATCACAGTCCGCCATGAGCAGGGCGCAGCTTTATGGCTGATGTTTACGGTAAATTAAAAGGAAAAGCTGGTGTGTGCCTGGCAACCTTAGGCCCTGGTGCTACCAACCTGGTAACAGGTGTGGCAGATGCCAATACAGACGGCGCACCGCTGATCGCCATTACCGGCCAGGTAGGAACGGAGCGTATGCATCTCACATCCCACCAGTATCTGGATCTGGTAACGATGTTTACACCGATCACAAAGCGCAGCAAACAGGTGGTAAATCCGGATACTGTAAACGAGGTAGTCCGCATTGCCTTTAAATACGCAGAAAGCGAGAAACCAGGCGCCTGCCACATTGACCTGCCCTGCAATATTGCAGCTATGCCTGTAGAAAGTGAAGTGGGACGCCAGCCTTTAAAGCATCATAAGCCGAACCTGGAAATGGCAAGTATAGAAAGTCTGGAAGAGGCAGCAGGCCTGCTTTTCCAGGCAAAACGTCCAGTGATCCTTGCAGGACATTCTGCTATCCGAAATAAAGCGTCTAAGGCCCTGACAGAATTTGCGGAGAAACTGCATATTCCGGTGATCAATACTATGATGGCAAAGGGCATTATCCCTGCGATAACCTATATTCTTTATGGACTATCGGTATTCCACAGAAAGACTACCAGAATATTGCTATTGAAGAGGCAGATCTGGTGATCGCAGTAGGCTATGATATTGTAGAATATGCACCTAATAAATGGAACAGCAAGGAAATCACACCATTCTCCATATTGACGCAAGACCATGCCACATTAACAAGCTGTATCAGCCGGATGTAGAGGTCATCGGAGATCTGTCCTATTCTTTAAATCATATTGCCATGCGTTGTCATAGAAATGATAAACCTGAGTGGGCATTTAAGCTTCGTGATGAAATGCGTAAGGAGCATGAGGCTTATGCCAAAGATATGGAATTTCCTATGAAGCCCCAGAAAATCTTAAATGATGTGCGCAAGGTAATGGGAAAAGAAGATATCGTTATTTCTGATGTAGGTGCCCATAAAATGTGGATCGCAAGGCATTATAACTGTTATGAGCCAAATACCTGTATTATTTCCAATGGCTTTGCCACCATGGAATTGCTGTTCCGGTGCATTGGCAGCCAAGCTGATCAACCCGGATAAAAGGTACTGGCGATTACTGGTGATGGCGGTTTTATGATGAACTGCCAGGAATTTGAGACTGCCCTGCGCACCGGAACTCCTTTGTAACCCTGGTCTTTAATGATTGCAGCTATGGCCTGATCAAATGGAAAGAAGAAGACCGGTATGGAGAGAACTTCTATGTAGACTTTACCAACCCGGATTTTGTAAAGTTTGCAGAAAGTATGCATGCTATTGGATACCGGATTAACAGCGCCCAGGAACTGATCCCGACTCTGGAAAAAGCATTTGAACAGAAAGTACCGGTTATCATCGACTGCCCGGTAGATTACCGGGAAAATACAAAGCTTACGGAGCATTTAAAGGAATTAATAAAATCATATCAGGCGCAGCAGCCTGAGGCATGATTCCAGAAGATATAAAGAATCATGGTCATTTAAACTCAGGCCTGTTAGTTCTTCAATTTCTTTAAACGGTATATAAGGGACTGCCGGTGGAGATTTAACTCCCGGCAGTCTCGTTTTGTTGTAATTACAACGGATGTATTGGGATAAAGTCAGCAGCAGTTCCTAGACAGAAATACTTTTGATCATTATGCTGTTTAAAGCAATAAATCTTGCCATTCTTTCGGATAATTAAGTATAATATATGAAACGATGTACTAGTACATGACAGAAGATAAAAAGTCTCAGCACACAGGAGGCATGATCATGAATCTGAAGGAACAGGAATACGTCTGTGCACTGGCAGAAAACGGAACGATTACAGCAGCGGCAAAGGAGCTTTTATTTCCCAGCCAGCATTAAGCATATACATTAACAATCTGGAAAAATCCCTGGGAGTCCGGTTATTTGAGCGGGTGGGAAAGCAGTTTATCCTTACTTATGCAGGAGAGCAGTATGTGGAAAAGGCGAAGCTTATTTTACAGCTGAGCCATGAACTGGATGAAAAATTAAAGGATATTACTGGAAATTACAGCGGACGCATCCGCATCGGGGTCCAGCTGCGCCGGGCAACCGGATTTTTGCCCCTGTTATTGCCTCTTACGAAAAGGAGTTTCCGGAGTGGAAGTGATCCTTTGTGAGGGAACCATGAAAGAATTAAAAGAAAGTATACAGAATTTTAAAGCAGATCTGCTTTTATGCAACAGTGTAGACCTGCCTCCCTATATGAATAGTTTTGTGGTATTTAAAGAACATCTTCTTATTGCTGTCCCAAAAGATCATCCCATCAATGAAAAGGCAGTCTGGGAAGAAGGAAAAGCCCTTCCAAGTCTGGAGCTTTTCTGGCTGAACGGGGAAAAGCTTATACTGGCAAAACAGAACCAGAGTATCCGCAGGATTCAGAACGTATATTAAATAAAAATGGAGTAAGGCCGGGAAAAATACGGGAGATACGCAGCATAGAAACTGCCATGCAGATGGTAGGAGAAGGACTGGGGATCGGATTTAACCGGGAAAGCTATGTGATGTATATGAAAAAGCAGGAAAATGTGCGGTATTATTGTATGCGTAATATTGACAGCACCACTGATTTTGTGCTGGCATACCGGAAAGAAATGCCGGTGACGCTATATGCAGCGTATGATCGATATGCTTATGGAACACGGAAGAGAATGCGAGAAAATTTTTCCACAGGTGATCCGGCAGCATGGATGTCAAAATGCCTTTTGATGCCAATATTATTATTTATTAAATTTATATAAAGAATAAATAAAATTAAATGTACTTCCACGCTTTAGCGTGATAAAATAATAAAAAGTACGGAAGGAGTATTAAAATGGCAGAAAAACAAAAAGACATTTAAAATGCCTCACACATTTGTGATCATGATGGTCATCATCCTGTTCGCAACCTTACTGACCTGGATCATTCCGGCAGGACAGTATGTGCGTGTGGAAAACGCAGACGGAGTAAAGGTAGTAGACCCGAACCAGTTCTCCTTTATTGACCGCTGTCCAGTTAACCCACTTCTGATCCCTCTTTACATTGTAAATTCCATGTGTAAGAGAGTGGATTTGATGTTAGTCATCATCTTCTCAGGCGGTGCGTTTGACCTGATCAGCAAATCCGGCGCTCTTCATTCTGCAGTAGCCCGTGTTGCAAAGGTATTCCAGAACCGTCTGTATATCTTTATCCCGATCATGACTACCATCTTTGCGTTGATCTGTACCACTCAGGGTGTAAACCAGTTCATCGCATTTGCTCCTGTAGTTGTAATGATCACTCTGGCAATGGGACTTGACTCCATCGTTGGTGCGGCGATCATCCTGTTAGGCGGCGCAGTTGGTTTTGCAACTGGTACTGTAAATCCAAGTACCACTGTTGTTGCCCAGAAGATCGCAGAACTGCCGCTGTTTTCAGGAATCCAGTACCGTGCAGTCTGCTTCGTGGTATTCCTTATTATTACAAACATTTATCTGGTAAGATATGCTTTAAAGATCCGCAAGAATCCAGAGTTAAGCCCAATGTATGACCTGGACAGCCAGAATGAGCAGAAAGACCTGGATATTGATTCTTTCGGAACCATGGATGTAAGAAAAACCCTGATCATCATTGCTCTGGTTGCAGCTTTAGCCGGTATGGTAGTTGGTTCTGTTAAGTTTGGCTGGGATATGCCGGAGCTAGCAGCTGTATTCGTAGGACTTGGTATTGTAGTTGGATTTATTGCAGGAGAAACTCCTTCTAATATGTCTAAGGTATTTGTTGAAGGCTGTAAGAAGATGCTGACTGCTGCTATGATCATCGGCCTTGCAAGTGCAATTGCAAGTATCATGAGTGCAGGAAAGATCGTAGATACTGTTGTATATGGTTTAGCTTCCTGCTTACAGCATACACCGGGCTTCTTAATGGCTCCTGCAATGTATATTGCAAATACACTGATCAACTGTGTGATCGTATCTGGCAGTGGACAGGCGGCAGCGATCATGCCGATCATGATCCCATTATCTGACCTGTTAGGCGTTACCCGTCAGACCAGTGTTCTGGCATATAATTTCGGTGATGGTTTCTGTAACTATATTCTGCCTCATTCTACTGCTCTTATGGGTATCATCAGTGCTGTTAACATCCCATATGACCGTTGGATGAAGTTCATGTGGAAATTGTTCCTGATCTGGGCAGTTACAGCATGTATTATGACAGCAATTGCCCAGGGTATCCATTTAGGACCGATGTAATGTCCGGAGGAAATTTTATGACAACGAAAAATGAATTATTTGAAAAATTGAAGCACAGAAAGAAAAACTGTGGGAAATGGCTGATTTTATCTTTGACCATCCGGAATACAGAGGCAAAGAATATCAGGCATGTGATCTTTTAACAAAATATCTTACAGATAATGGGTTTTCTGTAGAAAAAAGCGTAGGTGGATATGAGACTTCCTTCCGTGCAGAGTGGAAACATGGGAAGGCGGTCCTGTGATCGGTATCCTTTGTGAGTATGACGCTTTAGAGGGCTTAGGACATGGATGCGGCCATCATATGCAGGGACCGTCCTGTTTAGGCGCAGCAGTTGCTTTAAAGGAATGTGCAGGAGAAGAGCCATTTACACTGGTAGTTTATGGCACACCGGCAGAGAAACCCTTGGTTCTAAGTGTGATATGATCAAGAATGGCTGTTTCCACGAGCTGGATGCAGCGTTTATGATGCATGGAAGCCCGACTACCTGTACAGATGTAAAGTGCCTGGCAGACCAGTCCTTTAGGGTTACTTTCCATGGAAAACGTGCCCATGCAGCACTGGCTCCGGAACAGGGACGCAGCGCTTTTGATGCTCTTTTAGTAGCATTTAATGGTATTGAATTTTTAAGAGAGCATGTGCCGGATGATGTGCGTATGCATTATACCGTAGCAGAGCTTCCGGGACCGGCTAATGTAGTGCCTGTAAAGTCCGTAGGTAAGTTTTCCCTGCGTTCTTTCTCCAAGGAAGAGTTAAAGGGTGTTGTAAGCCGTTTTAAGGACATTATCAAGGGTGCAGCACTGATCGCAGGTGTTGATTATGAATTAGAGCAGACCAGCGATTTCTACAATAAGATCCCGGTTCTTAAGTTAAATGAGCTTCTTATGGAAAATGCCAAACTGGCAGGTGCTCCAAGACTGGCACCACCAAGAGAAAAGACTGGTTCCACTGATTTTGGAAACGTTATGTATGAGATTCCAGGTTCCTGTATCCGTGTAGCTTTCGTACCGGAAGGTACATCTTCCCACTCTCAGGAATTTGTAGATGCAGGAAAGACACAGGCTGCAAGAGACTGCATCCTCTATGGCGCCAAGTCCATTGCCGGAGCTTCTATGGATCTGATCACAAAGCCGGAGCTGATGGATGAAGTAAAGGCTGAGTTTGCAGAAAACAAGAAAAGTTCAAATAAAAGAATAAGTAAGAACATCATATTGATCCCGGTAAGACGGACTGTGAATAAAAGCAGAATGTCTTACCGGGATTTTAGAATTTTATAAATTTCAGAAAACATATTGACATTTATATGGGTTGTATTATAATGCAGATATAAACATATGAACAATTATTCATATGAAATATTTATGTGAATACAAAGGAAAGGAGCACCGCCTATGGCATTAAACGATGTGGAACACTGCGAAGCATGTCAGATCCACGAAGACGTGGTAAAGCAGTGACAGACCATATGCCGGATGAAGACCAGCTGTATGATCTGGCAGAGGTTTTAAGGTATTTGGAGATTCTACCAGGATAAAGATCCTTTATGTGCTGTTTGAGGCAGAACTGTGTGTCTGTGATATTGCCCAGTTGCTTAATATGACCCAGTCTGCTATTTCCCATCAGCTGAGAATCTTAAAGCAGAACCGTCTTGTAAAGAACCGCAGGGACGGAAAATCCGTTTTATTCCCTTGCAGATAGTCATGTGAAGACGATCATCAGTCAGGAATGGAACATATCCAGGAGTAATGAAGGGATATAGTAAATGAAAGAGCTGTTTTATTAAAAAATATTTTATATCAGGAGGAATAAAACTATGAAGAAGAAATTTAAACTGATGGATCTGGACTGCGCTAACTGTGCTGCAAAGATGGAGGACGCTATTAAAAATTGACGGCGTAAATGATGCAACAGTCAGCTTTATGATGCAGAAACTGACTTTGGATGCAGATGATGACCGTTTTGATGAGATCCTGAAAGAAGCAGCAGAGATCTGTAAGAAAGTAGAACCGGATTGCAAGATCGTTATGTGATCTGCGGTATAAGGAGATAGCCATGACAAAGAAACAGAAAAACATGCTCACACGTATTCTGGTGACTGCAGTGCTGTATGCAGCACTGGTGGCAGCAGATCATATGAAGATGATCCCTGCTGTGTTTGAAGGCTGGAAGCTGCTGTTTTGTATCTCATCCCTTATTTTGTGATCGGCTGGGATATTCTTTATAAGGCAGTGCGGAATATTAAAACGGCCAGGTTTTGATGAGAATTTTCTCATGGCAGTAGCGACCATTGGTGCCTTTGGAGTAAATGAATATTCTGAGGCAGTGGCTGTTATGCTGTTTTATCAGGTGGGCGAGCTGTTCCAGGGTTATGCAGTAAACCGTTCCCGCCAGTCTATTACGGATCTGATGGATATCTGCCCGGAATATGCCAATATTGAGGAAGATGGGCAGTTAAAGCAGGTGGATCCGGACGACGTGGAGGTTGGCGATATCATCGTGATCAAGCCAGGTGAGAAGATCCCGTTGGACGGCAAGGTCGTTTTGGCGAGTCTATGGTGGATACTTCTGCACTGACTGGTGAGTCTGTTCCGAGAAGAGTGAAGGAAGGGACGATCTGGTAAGCGGCTGTGTCAATGGAAATGGGCTTTGAGGGCGGAAGTTACCAAAGAGTTTGATGACTCCACGGTAGCAAAGATCCTGGAACTGGTGGAAAATGCCAGCAGTAAAAGGCTCATGTGGAGAATTTTATTACCCGGTTTGCAAGGTATTATACTCCGGCTGTTGTGATCGGTGCAGTTGTTCTGGCTGTACTTCCGCCTCTGTTTTAGGCCAGTCATGGGCTGAATGGGTACGCAGGGCATGTACTTTCCTGGTTATCTCCTGCCCTTGTGCGCTGGTTATTTCGGTTCCTATGAGTTTCTTCTCTGGTATCGGTGCGGCTTCTAAGAAGGGCGTTCTGGTGAAGGAAGTAACTACCTGGAGACGATGGCAAAGCTGCATACGGTGGTATTTGATAAGACTGGTACGCTGACTAAGGGCGAGTTTAAGGTAGCTGAGATCCACAGTGTTGACGGAGATGAGAAAAAGCAGAGTATGGTTTTGGAACTGGCTGCGCTGGCTGAAAGTTATTCGGATCATCCAATCTCACGGTCTATCAGGGATGCCTGGGGTAGAAACTGGATCAGAGCAGAGTGAGTGATGCTGAGGAAATTTCTGGTCATGGCGTGAAGGTTAAGATTGACGGGAAGACAGTGCTTGCGGTAATGGAAAGCTGATGGATAAGGAAGGAATTTCTTATACAGAGTGTGCTTCTGTTGGTACGGTTGTGTATGTGGCAGAGGAAGGAAAGTTCCTTGGATCTATTGTAATTGCAGATGGTATTAAGGATGGCGTAAAGGACGCGATCCGAAGCCTGAAGCGTGCGTGTTTCTAAGACCGTGATGCTGACCGGCGATAAGCGGAATGTGGCTGAGGCTGTGGCAAAGGAGATTGGACTGGATGAGGTTCATGCGGAACTGCTTCCCGGTGACAAGGTGGATCGGGTGGAGGCGCTATTGAAGGCACTTCCGGAAGGCAGAAAGCTGGCTTTGTTGGTGATGGTATTAATGATGCGCCGGTGCTTTCCAGAGCGGATGTGGGAATTGCTATGGGAAGTATGGGATCGGATGCGGCAATTGAGGCTGCGGATGTGGTGCTCATGGATGATGATCCGAGAAAGATTGCGGATATTGTAAGGATCTCCAGAAAGACCATGGGAATCGTTATGCAGAATATTGTGTTTGCACTGGGCGTTAAGTTTGTAGTATTGGCTATGGGCGCTTTTGGTGTGGCGAATATGTGGGAAGCGGTTTTGCGGATGTTGGAGTTTCGGTTATTGCGATCCTGAATGCTATGAGGGCGTTGCGGGCCTAAAGAGTCGTGACAGGCTGGAAACTGGCAGCTGTGAGGTTGTGAATCGTGCAGAAACGGCCTTACATTTCACTTATCATTGTCCACTGGCTTTCGATTTGCACCTGTTCGCCTGCATCGGACTTTGTCCGCTGCATTCGGACAGCTGCACTCAAGATGTGGACAATTGATAAGTGAAATGACGGCCTGTGTGGTCCATGATAAAATTTTAAATTGCGCGAAGTGCGTAATAAAGCTCCTGTAGGGAATAGTTAGTGTTCTTTACAGGAGCTTTTAGTGTGCCGACCGGTGTCGTGCTTCCACCCCGCTTATGGCGGGGTGAAAACACTGGTTTTAATGGTTTGGCCAGGTGTTCTGTCATCCTGGTCTCTTTGGCTTCCAGTCGCCGTTTTCCGCACTGGTAGGCATACAGCAGGAAATTTCTAAATTCTGCAACATTTTAAAAGACCTGGCTGTATATAGAGTAGAAAGGTAATAAAACCTAATATTTTGATACCAGGGTCAAAGGTCATAAATCCGATGCAAGCTTGCTTGCATGAGGATTTTGAACTTGGGACCCGCCAAAACATGAGTAAGAAGCCATTTTTGAAGAAAAATGAGCGGATTACGAATGTTTTAGAATTGCGAGAGTGCAAAGCACGTAGCAATTCGGTATCAGAGGGTCAAAATACCTTTTGACCCCAACATCATATTTTATAGATACGAAAGGACTTATAAAAATGAGAAAATTAATGTTAGTTTTAATGTGTGCAACAACAATGACTTCTATGGCAGCATGTGGAGCCAAAGAACCCGTAACGCCAGAGGTAACAAAAGCAGTAACAGAAACCAAAACAGCAGAAGAACAAGAAACGGTTAGTGAAACTGTGGGTATGCCAAATCCATGGACAGACTGTAAAATCTGAACGAGGCAGAAGATAATGTTGGATTTTCAATCACAGTTCCAGAAAAGATCGATGGTTATACACGGACCATGATTCAGACATTAGACAAAGAAGTCATCCAGGTATTTTACGAAAAGACGATCAGTCAGATAGCACTATTCTTATTAGAAAAGGAATTGGTTCTGATGACATCAGCGGTGATTACAACACATACAACGAGAAAACACAGTTGGATATAAATAAAACCAGATAATGGAACAGGGCAATGACGGAAAAGTTATGCTGGCAACATGGACAGATGCAGGCTATACTTACTCTGTAAGCACTCCGGGACTGAGTGAGAGTGAAATGGAAAATATCATCCAGCAGATAGAGTGATGAGGATAAAGGAACCAAACGATGAATAGTATCAGCAACATCAGTATTTTACCGGAAATAAACAGCACGTCCATATGGCATACATTGGTAGATAATGTGCTTAATGGTATTGCATATCTGTTTGCAGCCATATTGTCAACCAGGGCAAGAAAGATAGAAACGGCGCCTGTGGGTGTTTTGCAAAATACATCAGCTATAGAAACAGTATTGGATATCTATGGTAATGCAATCCTGCGGCTTGCATACTCCTATCTCCATAACATGAGTGATGCCGAGGACATCCTGCAGGATACCCTGATCAAATATATGCAATCATCTCCTGCGTTCCTTACCGAAAGCCATAAAAGCATGGCTTCTTCATGTAGCAGCTAATTTAAGCAAAACAAAATAGATTATAACAAGATCCGGGAAACAGACGAACTGGAAGAAACATTGGTGGCAGAAGAAGAGAAGATCTGTCCTTTGTATGGGAAGCAGTAAAAGCATTGCCAGAAAAATACAGAGAAGTGCTTCACCTCTACTATCAGGAAGGTTATCCCACCAAAGAGATCAGTAAGATCCTGAACCGCAACGAAAGCAGCATCCGGTCCGATCTGAAACGAGGCAGAAAGCCTTAAAACAAGTATTAAAGGCGGCGTATGATTTTGAGTAAATCTTATCATGAGATCATGGAAAAATAGAAGTTACCGATGAAATGCGTACTCATATACTGAATAATGTATCCAGACAAGTATCCAATACTTCGCACAAGGTGGTCACATTCCCACACTTGCGGAAAATGGCATCCATTGCTGCCTGCACCGCACTTTTGCTCATAGGCGGAACCATGATGAAAATGCCTTTTACCCATCATCCACCGATCCCAATCCAGAACTGGCAGGAAGCGTATACGGTATGGAAGAATGTAAGTCCCTTGCAGAACTGACCAAAAGCCGGTTTCAATGTAAAGACATCTCTGAAGCAGATATGCCATTTAAAGTTATGTCTACTTCTTACCTCTGGTGCTGGAACGAATTTGCCCAGATCATATATGAGGGGACCGATAATTCCCTGACTTACAGAAAACAAGTGGAACAGACGACATCTCCGGTGATTACAACCAGTATGAACAGATATTAGATAAAGTTGTAAACGGTGTTGATATTACAATAAAAGGCAATCATGATAAATATTATCTTGCAACCTGGACAACACAAGACTTTTCATACTCCCTTTCTGTTGATGAAGGCATTGATCTGGAAACAATATTAAACATCATCCAAAACTCTATGGAATAAAAGCTTCTTTAATTTTTACTCCTTGTATACACAGGCCGTATTTCACTTATCGATTGTCCACATCCCCGGCGCAGCTGTCCGAATGCAGCGGACGTAGTCCGATGCAGGCGAACAGGTGCATGTCGAAAGCCAGTGGACAATGATAAGTGAAATGTTAGCCGTTTTCTTCACAACTTAAAACCTCACACTGCCAATTTCTCAGCATTCACATTCTCACAGCTGCTTCTCAATCCAGCGTATCGCTAGCCCCATCCAACTATCACAATAAGGCTCCAGATATTTCTGATCGATTCCCTGGGTTTCTTCTGTCCCAAGCGCGATCCCATGAGGCCCCACCGGATACAAATGCGCCTCCACATTTACTCCGGCCTTTCTTAAAGCCTGTAAAAGCAACAGGCTGTTCTCTACCGGCACTGACTGGTCCGTCCAGGTATGCCATAAAATTTTTGGAACCTGAGGACCCACCTGATACTCTAAGGACAGAAGCCTGCGAAGTTTTTCATCCTTCTTAGAAGCCTCAGCTCCCATAAGACATTCAAATGACCCTTTATGACAATATTCTCCAGAAGTAATAACCGGATAACAAAGGATCATCCCATCCGGCCGTATCATTTCCGGCTTTACCCCAAAGCCCCATACAACCATTCCCCATCCCAGAACACGCCCAGACAGCATGCCAGATGCCCGCCTGCAGAAAAGCCCGAAACAGCGATCCTGTCCACATCCACATTCCACTCATCCCCATGCTCCCGTATCACCTTCATAGCAAGAGCCAGCTCCATCAAAGCCCGAGGAAACACATCCGGCGCCAGACTGTAATGAAGCACAAAACATGAAAACCAGCAGCCAGATACTTCATAGCGATGGGCTGGTCTTCTCTGGTAGAAAGTGTACGGTATCCGCCGCCTGGGCAAAGCAGCACAGCCTCTTTTTATCCAGAATACCATCCACCGGTTCCAAAATATAAGCAGTAAGATCCGCCGGACCACCGAAAACAGGCTTTTAGTCTGTTTAGAAGTAACTTCAATAGAAATATGCTTAACCATCATATCAGAAATCTCCTTCCCAAAATGCAAAAGACGGCCACGCCCTGTGACCGCCTAAATTTTCAAACATCCTAAACCAGAATATCTTCCAACGCCCGTTTCGGCACATAATGCACCTGATTCTCATCCCGGTAATAAGTTGTACTGCCATCCTCGCCAACCGGCACCATACGAACTTCTTCCTTCGGCTTACCAAGAGCCAGCACCAGCGCAAGACTATAACGCTGTGGATCAAGCTCAACAGCTTCTAAGATCTCAACACGTTTGCAGCTTCCGATCATACAGCCGCCATATCCCTTCTCAACAGCAGAAAGCATGATCGTCTGGGAAACAATGCCCTCATCCCACATCAGATTTTTCCAATAGAAAGATCCTCAAGTACCAGCACATAAGCACTTGGACGTTCTCCATCTGCAGGTCCGTCCCAGTCCTTTAAGGCACCGGCCCATAACAAAGACGGGAATACTTTTGCACACTCTTCAGGTGTAGAGATCAGCTTAAACTTAAGCCCCTGGCAGTTCTTTGTACAACCGGTCAGACGGGCTGTATCCACCATATCCTTCAGGTCTTCATAAGGAATAGAAACCTCCTGAAAAACGGCGGTAAGAACGACATTTCTTCACAAGATCCTTTAACATAACAATCCCTCTTTCATAGCTCAAAAATTTATTGTTTGGCATATCAAAGAGGCGCCGGTGGCGCCTTTGCTGATTACTCTTCTTCCTTCATATCAGCAGGAAGCTCATTTCCCTGAGTAATATGTTTCTTAATAGCCTGGAAACTCTGGGAGCTGAGAACATGCTCGATCTTGCAGGCATCTTCCACAGCGGTTTTTCGTCCACGCCCAGGTAGATCAGCCAGTTAGACAGCATAATATGACGCTCATACATCTTATCAGCAATATCCTGACCAGTCTGGGTCAGAGTGATGTGGCCCTGGTCATCCATGTGGATATAGCCATTTTCACGCAGGTTCTTCATGGCAACGCTGACACTTGGTTTGGAAAAGCTTAATTCATTTGCAATATCAATGGAACGCACATAAGGTTTATGCTTGCTGAGCATATGTATGGTCTCCAGATAATTTTCAGCAGATTCCTGTATTTTCACAACAACACGCCCTTTCATTAGAACTCAAAGTAGCCGTAGAGCGCATCCGAAAATCGTGACAAAATTTTCAGACACGCTCCCACTAATTACAATAATTTTATCATAGAAAATCATATTTACAAGTAATGGAAATTGCAATAAATCCTTATTGATAAAATTCCCTGAAAAATAAATTTTGGCATGAAAGTTACTGTGCCTTAACTTCTTTCCACATTTCATTATAAATATTATCCGTATCATCACCAAGATAGCGCAGGATCTCACTGTTTTCATTGCCGGAGAGTCCATATCCGGGAACAGGGCTTCATTATTCTGTAGTTCTTCATCAGAAAGCTCATATGCGCCTGTATTTGGAGTAGAATAGGTGATGTAGTCAAAATTCTTCTTTGCAATATCAGGACGGCATAAGAAATTGATCCATTTTCAGCCGCTTCTTTATTTTCTGCATTTTCGGAACAACCCAGCAGTCGATCCAGAGAGTGGTTCCCTCTTCCGGAACTACATATTCCAGGTCATAATCCAGACCAAGTTCTTCAATCTGTTCCTGGATGTAAAGCATTTCGCCAGAGTAAATAACGCCTTCTGCAGCTTCACCGTTGATCATTTTATCTCTTACCTGGTCAATAACATAAGCCTGTACCAGAGGTTTCTGCTGGATCAGCATATCCCTTGCTTCAGCTAGTTCTTCCGGGTTGGAAGTATTTAAAGAATAGCCTTTCTGCTTTAATGCGATCATAAATGCATCGCGGATACTGTTCTGCATCAGGATCTCATCAGAAAGTTTCGGATCCCACAGATTAGCCCAGCTGGTTGGCTTCGGAACCCTAACTGCTCTAACATCTGCTTATTATAAAGAATACCTACAGTACCCCAGCAGTAAGGAACTGCATACTGGTTTTTCGGGTCAAAATCCTTACTCATGTTCCAGTAATCATCCCCGATCTGCTTTGCGTTGGGGATATTATCATAATCCAGTTCGGCTAACATATTGTTGTCGATCATTCGTTGGATCATGTAGTCAGATGGACATACTACATCATATTTAACGCCGCCTGCTTCCACAACAGGATACATTTCTTCGTTTGTTTCAAAAACGTCATAGACAACAGAAATACCGGTTTCATCTTCAAACTGGGTAATAACATCCTCGTCAATATATTCGCCCCAGTTATATACTTTTAAGGTACCGCCGCCGCTTTCTGCCCCGGGAACTCCTAAAATAGCGATCGATACCACGCAGGAGCCTACAGCAGCTGCAGCAGCAGCCCAGAATGTACGCATTTTCATGATAGCTTAGATCCTCCAGTCTCTGATATTAGTCTTTTTCCGGCTGTTTACGGAAATTTGCAATAAGCAGTACCACCAGCACCACCACAAAGATAACAGTGCTTAAGGCATACATGGAAGGACGGATACCGCGGCGTACTTCACTGTAGATCAGGGTAGACAGAGTATTGATGCCGGCGCCCTTTGTAAAGTGGGTGATAATGAAATCATCCAGTGACATGGTAAATGCCAGAAGGAAACCGGAAAGTACACCTGGCATGATATCCGGGAAAACTACCTCAAAAAAGGCATAAGCCGGAGAAGCGCCAAGGTCTAAAGCTGCTTCATAAGTAGAGCGGTCTGTCTGCTTTAATTTTGGCATAACACTTAAAATAACATAAGGGATGTTAAATGTGATATGGGAAATAAGAACTGTCTTAAATCCCAGGGAAATGCCAAAAGCGATAAATGCCAGCATCAGTGCGATACCTGTTACGATATCTGCATTTAACATAGGAATGTTGGAGATGCTCATAAAAATATTTTTGGAAACAGGTTTCATATGGCTGATAGCGATCGCTGTTACAGTTCCAATAACAGTTGCCACCAGTGCGGAGATCATTGCTACTAACAGAGTCGTGTATAATGCATACATGATCGCCCGGCTTTCAAACATCTGTGTATACCAGCTTAAAGTAAAGCCGCCCCAGTGGGTCCTTGATTTTGACTGATTAAAAGAAAGGACCATCATAGTAAAAATCGGGGCATAAAGGAAGATAAGGATAATCACTAAATAAAAGTCGGAAATAAACTTCCGAAACCGTTCTTTGCCTTTTGTCATCAGAATGCCGTCCCTTCTCCGTTTTTATCGTATTTTGCGATCATGGCCATGCTGATCAGGATAAATACCATTAAGACCAGAGACAGACCGCTTCCCAAGTGCCAGTTATTTCCCTTTGTAAACTCCTGTTCAATTACATTACCGATCAGCAGGATCTTGCTTCCGCCTAACAGGTCGGAGATAACGAATGTGGTAAGGGAAGGCACGAATACCATGGTAATACCGCTGATAATACCTGGAAGGCTTAAAGGCAGCCAGATAAAGAACAGAGTCTGTAAAGTATTGGCGCCTAAGTCCTTTGCGGCATTGATGGTGTTGTCGTCAATTTTTGCAAGTACATTGTAGATAGGCAGTACCATGAATGGAAGGAAGTTGTATACCATTCCAAGGACAATGGCTGCCGGGGTGTTGATCAGGTTCTGCTTTGGCAGGTGAAGCCATGCCAGGATACCGTTGATCACACCATTTCTTTCAAGTAATGTCTGCCATGCCATAGTGCGCAGCAGGAAGTTCATCCACATAGGAAGGATGAAGATAAATACAATAAAGCCGCTGGCAGAGCTGCCTCTTCCGCGAAGGATCATGGCAAGAGGATATGCCAGGACCAGACAGAGGACTGTACTGATAAGAGACAGTCCAAGGGACAGCCATAAGGCCTTCCAGTGATCCGGGCTCATGATGGCTGTGATGTTTGCCAGTGTCAGGTTACCGTTTTTAGTTGTAATGCCGTACCAGAAAATAAGTGCCAGCGGAATGATGGTAAAACCGATCATCCAGATCAGATAAGGACCGGAGAGCAGTGCCCGTCCAATAGCCACGGATTTTTTTTTATCATTATTCATTGACTCCCAGTGCCTCCTCATCTTCAGAAGCAGGCTTATTCATGATCTGAATGTCGAAAGGATCTACATGAAGTCCTACCTGCTGGCCAACTGGGAACATATCGGTGGAGTGTACCAGCCACTCAAAACCATCCGGGGTAGTCACTTCCATTTCATAGTGAACGCCCTTAAAGATCAGGTGGGTGACAACACCCTGAAGTGTGCCTTCTTCCGGCTTTAACAGGTCAATATCCTCAGGGCGGATCACAACGTCTACAGGTTTGTTGTTTCCAAAGCCCTTGTCAACACAGGCGAATTTTGCTCCGAAGATCTCGACCAGTTCATCATGGATCATAAGGCCAGGTACAATGTTGCTCTCACCGATAAAGTCGGCAACGAAAGCATTTTCCGGCTCATTGTAGATCTGCTCCGGGGAACCCATCTGCTGGATATAGCCCTGGTTCATAACTACGATGGTATCAGACATAGTAAGTGCTTCTTCCTGGTCATGGGTAACATAGATAAAGGTAATGCCTAACTCATTTTTCAGTCGGATCAGCTCATACTGCATGTCCTGGCGCAGCTTCAGGTCCAGAGCGCCTAAAGGCTCGTCAAGGAGCAGGACACGCGGCTCATTTACAATGGCTCTTGCAATGGCGATACGCTGCTGCTGACCGCCGGAAAGAGAGATAACATCCCTTTTTTCAAAACCGGACAGGTTTACCAGCTTTAAGGCATATTTGATCTTATCGTCAATGTAGCTCTTTGGCTTGTTTTTGATCTTTAAGCCGAAAGCAATGTTTTCCGCAATGGTCATATGTGGGAACAGAGCGTATTTCTGGAATACAGTGTTTAACTGGCGCTTGTTTGGCGGCAGCTTGGTAATGTCCTGACCGTCAAAAATAACGTTTCCCTTATCAGGCGGGGTAAAACCGCCTAAAATACGCAGAGTAGTGGATTTTCCGCAGCCGCTGGGACCCAGTAAGGTCACGAAGCTGTTTTCTTTTATAGAAAGGTTCAGGTCATCTAAGACCATTTCCCCGTCAAAGCTTTTTGAAATATGCTGTAAATCAATCAATGGCTGGCTCATGTGCGCAGTTCTCCTTTTTCGTAGGTGTGGTGATCCGTTCTCCCAAAGTTTCGGGAGGACATACTAAAAGCTTGGTGGTGAGCTGACCCAGATCAGGGTTGCCCCGTTTTTACTGGACAGGAAATGGGTTTTGTCAGCTGTATAATAAAAGGATTCCCCTTTTTTGGCTTTATAAGTCTTATTTCCCAGATGGATAGACACAGCTCCCTGAAGGACGTAGCCAAATTCTTCTCCTTCATGAGGTGTGTCCGGACAGGTAGAGCCACCGGCCTGTAAGGTCAGGTAAATGGGCTCTATGGTATTTTTCTGGGCATTGGGAATGATCCATTTGATCTCGTTTTTGTATTCGGTGTCTTCCTTAACAAAATAGTCCTGTTTTCCGAATACGATCTGTTCATCAGGAGCCTCGTTGAAAAACTCTCCGATACTGGTACCAAGGCACTGCAGGATGTCCATAAGGGTGGTGATGGAAGGGGAGGTAAGATTGCGCTCCAGCTGGGAAATAAATCCCTTGGAAAGCTCGGAACGGTCCGCCAGTTCCTCCTGCGTCAGTCCTTTTAAAACACGCAGTTCTTTCAGTTTGTTGCCGATATCCATGATATCCTCCTGTTTTACCTGTAAGTAACATTTCTTATACACAAAGTTTACAAATACTAACTGAATATAAAAATAAGCAAAAAGTTTAGTATTATTAAACAAAGTCGAGTTCCATTATACATTAAATGAGAATAGTGTCAATACCTTTTCTGAAACTTACAGGTTAACAAATAATTAAATGTATGGTATGATGAACGCATGGAAAAATAAGCGCGAACGGAACCGTCTGCAGCAGCAGACAACAGAGCACATTGGTGCGTGTCCGTGAGTGGAAAAACACAGACAATATCCAGGGAGGTAAGCTGTATGAGCGGTAAGTATATGGCGTATGTGGGTTCCTATTCCTATACGGGAAAAGCAAAGGGAATCACCGTATTTGATGTAGATGTAGAAAATGGAATGTTTAAAGAGCGCTGCGAGATCGAAGTGGACAATTCTTCTTATGTAATTGCATCCAGTGACGGAAAGACACTGTATTCCATTGCAGATGAAGGCGTTGTATCTTTCCGTATCCTTCCAAACGGAAGCCTGGCACGTTTAAACAGTGCCCCGATCCGTGGAATGAGAGGCTGCCACCTTTGTACCGATGAAGAGGATAAATATGTATTCGTTTCCGGTTATCACGATGGAAAGACTACGGTATTAAGTCTGAACCCGGACGGTTCTGTAGGAAAGATCGTAGACGGTGTATTTGACAGAGGATACGGCAGTGTGGCAGAGCGTAACTTCCGCCCGCATGTGACCTGCACCAGAAGAATGCCTGACAACCGCTTTGTACTCAGTGTAGATAATGGTATTGACCAGGTTAAAATCTACCGTTTTAATGATAAAGAACAGAGATTAGTCCAGGTAGACGCCATCCGCTGTGAGTTAGAGTCTGCGCCAAGACATTTCCGTTACAGCAAAGACGGAAAATTCATTTATCTGATGTATGAATTAAAGAAAGCAATTGATGTATACACCTACAAGACTGGAGACAGAGCACCTGTGATCGAAAAGATCCAGACCATTTCCACCACTTCTACCAAGAAGCCGGACAACCTGACTGCTGCCTGCGCCATGAGAATGTCTGTTGACCAGAAATACATATATTGCACCAATGCAGGAGAAAATACCATTAGTGTTTACAAGAGAGATGAGGAGACAGGCCTTCTGACCATGATATGCTGTCTGCCGATCAGCGGCGCATATCCAAAGGATGTAGCTGTATTCCCGGATGGAAGACATATTGCTTCTGTAAATCATGACAGCGGCACCATCAGTTTCTTTAAAGTAGATTATGAAAAGGGCCTTTTGGTTATGAGTGGAAGAAGTATTCCTGTAAATGAACCTAACTGCTGTGCCATTGTAAAAATAGGAGATTAATAACATGTCAGGTTCAGTATACGGAACGATTTTTAAGATAAGTACCTGGGGAGAGTCCCATGGGGCAGGCGTTGGCGTTGTAGTGGACGGCTGTCCAGCAGGACTTCCTTTAAATGAAGAAGATATCCAGAAATATTTAGACCGGAGAAAACCGGGACAGAGCAAATTTACCACAGCCAGAAGCGAAGGAGATAAGGCAGAGATCTTATCCGGTGTTTTTGAGGGAAAAACAACAGGAACACCAATCTCTATTGTGATCCGCAACACAGACCAGCGCTCCCGTGATTACAGCAATATCATGGATGTGTACCGTCCGGGCCATGCAGATTATACCTTTGATGAAAAGTATGGCTTTCGTGATTACCGGGGCGGCGGACGTTCTTCCGGAAGAGAGACCATTGGAAGAGTGGCAGCAGGTACTGTAGCAGCAAAGCTCCTTGAAAGCCTTGGAATTACGGTTCAGGCATACACCAGTGCAGTGGGACCTGTAAAGATCGACCATTCTAAGATGGATCTGGAAGAAATTTCCAATAACCGCCTGTATATGCCGGATAAAAAAGCGGCAGCAGAGGCAGAGAGTTATCTGGAAGATATGATACAGAGGAAAGACTCCTGCGGCGGTGTGATCGAGTGTGTTGTAAACGGACTTCCTGCAGGCGTAGGAGAACCTGTTTTTGATAAGCTGGATGCTGCGCTGGGAAAAGCCATTATGTCCATCGGCGCTGTAAAAGGCTTTGAAATCGGAGATGGCTTTGAAGCAGCCGCCTCTTTAGGCTCTCAGGATAACGACTGCTTTATTATAGGAAAAGACGGAAGACCATGTAAAGTCACCAATCATTCCGGCGGCACCTTAGGGGGCATGAGTGATGGAAGTACGTTGGTGATGCGGGCGGCATTTAAGCCAACACCGTCTATTTCACAGATACAGAAAACAGTAGACCGCTATGGAAAAGAGCGGGAGATCGAGATCAAGGGCCGCCATGACCCGGTGATCGTTCCAAGAGCTGTGGTAGTAGTGGAAGCAATGGCTGCTCTTACAGTGGCAGATCTGCTTTTGATGTCCATGACATCCAGATTAGATAAAATAAAAAAGTTTTTTAAGAAAGAGGAGATTTAGTATTATGAAGATCGCAATGGGAAATGACCATACAGCCATTGAGCTGAAGAACATCATCAAGGAATTTGTTGAGAGCAAGGGATACGAAGTGATCGACCTTGGAACCAACAGCACAGAAAGCTGCGATTATCCGGTTTACGGTGAAAAAGTAGGACGCGCAGTTGCTTCCGGTGAAGCTGATCTGGGTATTGCTATCTGCGGTACCGGCGTAGGTATCTCTTTAGCAGCAAACAAGGTAAAAGGCATCCGCGCCTGCGTATGCAGCGAGCCATATACTGCAAAGCTTTCCAGAATGCACAACAACTCCAATGTCCTTGCATTTGGCGCAAGAGTGGTAGGCAGCGAGTTAGCTAAGATGATCACAGAAGCATGGCTGGATGCAAAGTTTGAAGGCGGACGTCATGAGCGCCGTGTTCAGATGTTAATGGATATTGAAAACAGATAAGTAACAGATCTGCGGATGTACGCAGTCTGTAAGGCAGTTTCAGGCGTTTCGGACCAATAGTTTCGGAGCGCCTGAAATTATATGGACAGGTTGTATGGGGAAAACAAGGAGGAAGGCAAAATGGGAGTACAGTTAGACGAAACAGAGAAACGTATTGTGGATCTGATCGAGGCAAACAGAGATGAGATCATAGCTTTTGCAAGAGATATGTATACACATGCGGAGCTTGGATACAAGGAATTTAAGACTGCGGAAAAATTTACCCGGTTGATGAAAAAGTTAAATCTCCCTGTAAAAGAGCATCTGGCAGTTACAGGCGTAAAGGCATATTTAAACGAAGAGAAAAAGGACAATGTAAGTCTGGCGCTGATCGGGGAATTAGACGCTCTTCGCATTCCGGAACATAAATACGCAAATCCGGAAACCCAGGCAGCCCACTGCTGCGGTCATCATGCCCAGATGGCAGGTGTGATCGGGGCGGCTTTCGCTCTTACAGATTCGAAAGTTAAGGAGACCTTAGACGGTCAGGTGGTATTTTTTGCTGTTCCTGCAGAGGAATATGGGGAGATCGAATTTAAAAACCAGCTGACAAAAGAGGGAAAGATCCGCTATGGCGGTGGAAAATGCGAGTTGATCCGCATTGGCGCTTTTGATGATATTGACCTGGATATCGTACATCACACAGAAGATGAGGATATCTGCGTAGGTGCTACTTCTAATAACGGTTTTGTTTCCAAGGTCATCCGCTATAAAGGAGTGGCTGCCCATGCAGCAGGTGCGCCATATAAGGGAATTAATGCTTTAAATGCGGCTTCTCTTGGTCTTTCAGCCTTAGCCTATCAAAGAGAAACATTTAAGGATGAAGACCATGTAAGAGTCCATCCCATCATTACAAAAGGTGGCAATCTGGTCAATGTAGTTCCGGATGAGGTAGTGATCGAAACCCTGGTGCGTGCCTCAAATAAAGACGCCATTGCAGACGCAGCCTTTAAGACCGACCGTGCATTTAAGGCAGGTGCAGCTGCCATTGGAGCCACCTGCCAGATCACAACAGCCCCAGGATATCTTCCAACTTTAAAAACACCGGCAGATGAAGATGTACTTGCGGCAGCTAAGATCGCAGCAGCCACCAGTGAAAAGGAGTATACCGTAGTGGAGAAAGACATCAGCCATCATTCTGGCGGTTCTACGGATGTAGGAGATGTACAGCACATCCAGCCTGTGCTTACTTTTAATACAGGCGGAAAAGTAAATGGACTTCATACAGTAGACTTTGATATTGTAGATGAAGAACTGGCTTATATTGTCACTGCCAAGATCTTCGCCCTGTCTGCATACCGACTGCTTAGAAACGGGGCTGTAAAGGCAAAGGAGATCGTTAAGAATTATCATCCGGTATTTACAAAAGAAGAGTATATTCAGTATATGGACTCCTTTTTAACTTATGAGGAACAGAAAAACTGACGGAAAAATGATGAAGCAATGAAACCTGCTTGACAGAATGCCCTCCGTTCTTTATACTGAAAATTGTATTAGGCAGAAGCCTTGATCCACGTCTGTTAGGGAAAATTCCCTGACAGGCGTGTTTTTTTATGATGAAAGTCCCGAATATTGGACGGGTAAGAGAGGGGAAAACAAAATGGAAACAAATACAGAAAACTGGAAAGACCATTTACAAAAAGGCGGCTCGCTGATGATTGTTATACTGGGAAATATACTGTATGCCCTGGCTGTAAAGCTGTTTTTAATGCCTGCGGGCCTGCTTACAGGGGGGACGACAGGTATCGGTCTGGCATTAAACAGGAGCTTTGGAATACCGGTAGCAACTTTTGTACTTATATTTAATGTAACCATGCTTCTCATCGGCTGGAAGGTCATGGGACGAAAATTTGCTCTGACAACCGTTGTAAGTACCTTCGTATATCCGATTGCACTGGGATTTTTTGAGAAAGTTTTTGGAGATCTGGTGCTTACCCAGGATCTGTTTTTATGTACCATCTTTTCCGGATTGGGAATTGGCGGTTCTTTAGGCATTGTGATCCGTGCAGGGGCTTCCACAGGAGGAATGGATATCCCGCCGCTGGTGTTGAACCATTACTTTAAAATTCCTGTTTCCGTTTCCATGTATGTGTTTGATTTCTGCATTTTACTGGCCCAGGCAGTGGGAAATCCACCGGAGAAAGTACTGTATGGCCTGATCCTGGTAATGACATATACACTGGTGTTAGATAAACTGATGCTTATGGGAACCACCCGTACAGAAGTAAGAGTCATCAGTGAACGTGCCCAGGAGATAAGGGAAGCTATTTTAGCGGAAATGGACCGCGGCGTTACCATGCTTTCCGGCGAGACCGGCTATTTAAAACAGGAGACCCAGATGATCTTCAGTGTAATCTCCAACAGGGAGGTTCCAAAGATCGAAAAGCTGATCCACACCATTGATCCGGAAAGCTTTATGGTAGTAAACCGTGTCAGCGAAGTAAGCGGCCGTGGATTTTCCATGAAAAAGCGGTACAGATAAATTTCACCGTTGACATTTTGCAGTCTGCTGTGTTATTTTAAGTTTAGATATCAGGGAGTAGTTCACACAGATTTTTCTGTGTTGTGCTGGTCGTCATCACGCGGCAGGATAATGAAGATACATTAGGCCTGCAGCCGGGCAGTACACATGTATATGGAGCGAGACTTTTATTGCATATTTTTGGTGCAATAAAAGTCCCGCTCTTTTGTTTTTCTGGAACATTTCCGATCATACTAAAACAAAGGAGAGAACATTATGACAGAGAAAAATATGTGGAACCTGTCACCGCAGGAGGCGCTAAAAGCCTGTCAGGCATCAGAACAGGGACTGACTACAGAACAGGCAGAAAAGATCCGTCTGGAAAAAGGGGAAAATGTACTCTTAGAGGAAAAAAAGAAAAGTGCTTTTCAGGTCTTTTTAGACCAGTTTAAGGATCTGATGGTAGTGATCCTGATCGGTGCAGCTATCATATCCATGTTTTCTGGAAATGAAGAAAGCACCATTGTTATTTTTGCAGTCCTTGTGATGAATGCGGTCCTTGGAACTGTGCAGCATATGAAGGCAGAAAAGTCCTTAGAGAGTTTAAAACAGCTGTCTGCGCCGGATGCCAAGGTTATAAGAGATGGCAGAAAGCAGGAAATACCGGCAAAAGATGTAGTTCCGGGGGATATCCTGGAATTAGAGGCTGGGGACATGGTGGCTGCAGACGGAAGGATCCTTCATAATTATTCCCTGCAGGTCAATGAAAGCTCCCTTACGGGAGAGTCTACTAATGTAGATAAGCAGGAGATGGCACTAAATGGAGAGGTAGCGCTGGCAGACCGCACCAATATGGTCTATTCCGGCAGCCTAGTAACTTACGGAAGAGCCACTGTTCTTGTTACAGCAACAGGTATGAATACGGAGATCGGTAAAATAGCAGGGCTGATGAACGGGGCAGAAGAACGGAAAACACCGTTACAGAAAAGCCTGGATCAGTTCAGTGGAAAACTGGCAGTCCTGATCATGGTAGTCTGTGCCCTGGTGTTTGCCCTTTGCATGTTCCGGAAAATGAACCTTCTGGATGCACTGTTATTTGCAGTAGCCCTGGCAGTAGCAGCGATCCCGGAAGCACTGACTTCCATCGTTACCATTGTCCAGGCATTTGGAACCCAGAAAATGGCAAAAGAAAATGCCATTATCAAGAAATTAAAGGCAGTGGAAAGCTTAGGCTGTGTATCTGTGATCTGTTCTGACAAAACAGGAACACTGACCCAGAATAAGATGACGGTACAGCAGGTTTATGTAGATGGAAAGGTGATCGACGGGAAAGAGTTAGATCTTACAGACCAGACACAGCGTTATCTTCTTTATGATGCAGTACTGACCAATGATTCCAGCATTGTAGACGGCAAAGGAATTGGTGATCCGACAGAATACGCTCTTTTGGAGATGTTTCGTAAGATCCAGGTCCTTCCGGACAGCTATTTTGGAAAAATGGGAATGCATGAGGATGCGTTAAGAAAGGTAATGGACCGTATAGAAGAGGTCCCTTTTGACTCTGACCGGAAACTGATGAGTACAAAATACCGGATCCACGGGGTGCCTACGATCCTTACAAAAGGTGCGGTAGATGTTCTGTTAGACCGCTGCGTATCTGTGCGCTATGGTGATGGGATCCGTCCTATGACAGAGGAAGAAAAAGAAAAAATCCGCCTGCAGAACCAGCACTTTTCAGAAAATGGTCTTCGTGTTCTGGCCTTTGCCTATAAGGAGTCCAATGAAATGCTCTGCGCCCAGGCAGAATGTGGATATGTATTCCTGGGACTGATCTCCATGGTAGATCCTCCAAGACCGGAGTCTGTAAAGGCAGTGGCAGAGGCAAAGCAGGCAGGCATTAAAACAGTTATGATCACAGGCGACCATAAGGTAACGGCAACAGCCATTGCAAAGCAGATTGGCATTTTTGAGGAAGGGGATCTGGCACTTACTGGTATGGAATTAGATGCCATGAGTGAAGAAGAACTGGATCAGAAGATTGATAAAATATCCGTTTACGCCAGAGTTTCACCGGAAAATAAGATCCGCATTGTAGAAGGCTGGCAGAGACGGGGAAATATCGTTTCCATGACAGGAGACGGTGTGAATGATGCCCCGGCACTGAAAAAAGCAGATATTGGTGTTGCCATGGGAATTACAGGAACAGAGGTTTCCAAGGACGCTGCTGCCATGATCCTGGCAGATGATAACTTTGCTACGATCATTAAAGCTGTGGCAAATGGAAGAAATGTATACAGAAATATTAAAAATGCAGTGCTGTATCTTCTTTCCGGCAATACAGCTGCTATCTTTGCTGTATTATATACTTCCCTTATGGCTTTACCGGTGCCTTTCGCTCCGGTGCAGTTGCTGTTTATCAACCTTCTGACTGACTCCCTTCCGGCCCTTGCCATTGGCATGGAACCGGCAGATGAAGGCCTTTTAAAAGAAAAGCCGAGAGATCCGAAAGAAGGGCTGATGACAAAAGATTTCATGATCCAGATGGCAGCCCAGGGTGTGTTGATCGCAGCAGTAGTCATAACTGCTTTTTATCTGGGATTAAGAAGTAGCGCAGCAATGGCATCTACCATGGCATTTTCCACTTTAACACTGGCAAGATTGTTCCACGGATTTAACTGCAGGGGAAAGAAATCCATTTTTAAACTGGGCTTTGGCACCAATCCTTACAGTCTTTACGCTTTCGGAGCAGGTGCTCTGCTTTTAGGACTGGTGATTTTCATTCCTGGACTTCACCGTCTGTTCCAGGTACAGAGTATGCCGGTGGTATCTCTGCTCCAGGTGGCAGTTTTAGCGTTCATCCCGACTCTTATGATCCAGATGAAACGGCTGATCTGCAAAAAATGATGTGCAAAAACAATTGTAAATACAGAGCAGATCTATCGGAAATATAAAAATTTGTAAAAAATACAAAAACAACTTGCAACCTACTGGAAAAGTAGGTAATATAAAGGGCAGCTATTAAGTTAGCTGCTCTTTTATGTTGTCATGCATCTGGAAAAAGCTTCCAGCGGCAGGTTTTATAAGTTTTGTGCGAAATGAGCAAAAAGAAAGTGCTTACAAAAAATAAGTTGTGCAAAGTATAAAGAAACTTGTTGACATTGGGCCGGATAAGGACTACAATGGTTGTAATAATATTAAAGATAATATTAAAAAGAATATTATAGGAGGATTAATAAAATGACAAAGCGCGAAAGAGTAATTGCAGCAATCGAAGGAAAGAAAGTAGATGCCATCCCGTCTTCATTCTCTCTGCACTTCCCAAAGAACCAGGCAGTAGGTGATGAGGCAGTAGCAGCTCATCTGAAATTCTTCAAAGAGACCGATACTGATATCGTAAAGGTTATGAATGAGCATCTGGTTCCTTACTATGGAATGATCCGCACACCAAAGGATTACTATGAACTGATCCCATCCTTCAGCAGAAACACCAACATCATCGAAGATCAGATCGAAATGACCAAGAAGATCATGGACGGAGTTGATAAGGACGCTTTCACCATGGGTACTTTACATGGTATGTGTGCTTCCGGTATCCATCCATTAGAGAAGATGGGTGAAGGCTACAACTACGATCAGGTTCGTCAGATGCAGGTAGACTTCCTCCGTTGGGATGAGAAAAAGATGTTAGACTCTATGGAAAGAATTGCTGATGGTATGTGCATCCTGGCTGAAAGATACATCAAGGACGCAGGCGTTGACTCTGTATACTATGCAGGTTTAGGCGCAGAGACCAGATGGTACACTGATGAAGAATTCGCAAAATGGATCAAACCATTTGACTTAAAGATCATGAAGGCAATCAAAGATGCAGGCGGCTACTGCTTCTTACATATGTGCAAGAGCGGCCTGAACATGAAGAGATACGATGAAGATTACGCTGCACTGGCAGATGTTGTAAACTGGGGCGTATACGAAGCACCAATGACTCTGGCAGACGGCAAGAAGCAGTTCCCGGGAAAGACTATCCTTGGCGGATTAGAGAACAGAAGCGGTGTTCTGGTAGATGGTGACGAGTACGACGTAAGAAGAGAAGTTATCAAGGTTGTTGAGAACTTCGGCAGAGAAGGATTTATCCTTGGCGCAGACTGCACACTGGCAACTGAGCAGGATCTTAAGCTGGTAAGAGCAGCAGTAGAGCAGGCAAGAAGCTTATAATTTACAGATCTTAAGAAAAGAGGGATGCAAATGCTCAGATATATAGGAAAAAGAATATTAATTGCAATACCTACTTTTTTGGGGATCACGGTTTTAGTATATGTGCTTTCTTCAATGGCTCCTGGTACACCTCTGGAAATGATCTTCAATGATCCTAATGCCACAGCAGAACAGATGGCAGCGATGAAAGCAAAGCTGGGACTGGACCAGCCGGTCATGATACAGTATTTTAACTGGCTGGTACAGCTCCTGCATGGAAATATGGGTGCATCTTACCGAACAGGACACGCCGTTTGGGCAGATATCTCCGAGCGTATCGGACCGACACTGCTCCTTACCATGTCCTCTCTGGTGTTCTCCATCCTGATCGCAATTCCTCTGGGAATCATGTCCGCATACAAGCCTTATACAGCCTGGGACTACATTTCCTCTGCGTTTTCCTTTATCGGAGCAGCCATCCCAAACTTCTTTGCAGGACTGGTATTTGTATATCTCCTTTCTGTAGTATTGAAGATCTTCCCAAGTGGAGGTATGTACGATACATCAGGTGTCAGAACCCTTCCGATGCTGTTACATCACCTATTCCTTCCAATGCTGGTCCTTTCCATCCAGCAGGTAGGAAGTCTGATCCGTCAGACCCGAGGCGCTATGCTTGATGTACTTCAGGAAGATTACATCCGTACTGCAAGAGCAAAAGGCGCGTTAGAAGGCAGAGTGCTTTTTAAACATGCTCTTCAGAACGCATTTATCCCGATCATCACCCGTATTGGTATGATGATCCCATTCTTAGTAGGCGGTGCTGTTGTTACAGAACAGATCTTTGCATGGCCGGGACTTGGAAGCCTGATGGTACTTTCCATCAACTCCCGTGATTATCCGGTGATCATGGGTATCACTGTTTTCATTGCAGCAGCTGTACTGATCGGTAACATGATCGTAGATCTTGTTTATGGTCTCTTAGACCCGAAGATCCGTTATTCATAGGAGAGGAGTAGACGTAATGGCGAAAGAAAATAACAGAAGCTCCTATTTCGGGGACGTAGTCAAAAATTCCTGGCCCACAGACTGGCTATGATGGGCACTATCGTACTGATCCTGGAAGTACTGGCAGTTGTCTTACTTCCATCGATCATGAAGTTAGATCCTTATTCCATGGACTACATGGCATTTGGCGGTGCTCCTTCAGCTGAACATCTGTTAGGCTGTGATGACGTAGGAAGAGACTTATTTGCCAGACTTATCTTTGGTGGCCGTGTATCACTGATGGTTGGTATCTGTTCCGCACTGATCAGTTTGGCATCGGTGTTCCGTTGGGACTGTTTGCCGGATATTTCAGAGGCGCAGTGGAAACCGTTATCATGAGATGTGCAGACATCTTCATGTCATTCCCTAACATGATCCTGATCCTGGTTTTAGCCAGCGTTTTAGGACAGTCCGTAACAACTGTTACATTAGTAATCGGATTTCTTGGCTGGACAGAGTTTGCCAGACTGATCTATGCAAGCGTATTGTCTGTCAGGAAAAGGATTACGTAGAATCAGCAAAAGCAATTGGTGCAAAGAACGGCACGATCTTACTTCGGTACGTTCTGCCAAACTCATTTGCACCGGTTATCATTTCCTTTACATTCAGAACCGCTCAGGCGATCATTACAGAGTCATCCTTAAGTTTCTTAGGACTTGGCGTACAGCCTCCGGAAGCTTCCTGGGAAACATTCTGTATTATGCACAGTCCATCAGTGTCCTGTCCACAAAGCTGTATATGTGGGTACCCGCCGGTGTTGTACTGGTCCTTACTGTATTGAGCATTAACTTCATTGGTGACGGCATCCGTGATGCTCTTGATACCAAGATGAAGATTTAACGCTATATAGTTTTATGCCCTCTGGAGGACATCTTACGAAAAGGAGGAAAACATGAAAAAAAGTAACCTTTTAAAGAAGGCTGTGTCAGTGTTATTAGTAGCATCTGCACTGGCAGGTTGCGGCAGCTCTGCATCACAGACAGCTACCACAGCGGCTCCGGCAGCAGCTGGAACTGAAACAAGCGAAGCAGCTACAGAAGCTGCCAGCTCAGAAAGCTCAGCAGAACCTGGCACCATTACCATGGCAATGGTTTCTGCATGGGACTCCATTATCCCATTTGATACCACAAGTTCTTACTCAGATGCAGTTTTGGATCTGATCTATGACAAGCTGGTATACTTGAAACAGGATGGTACTTATGAGCCAAGACTGGCTGATAAGTGGAGCATGAGCGATGACAACAAGGTGCTGACTGTACATTTGAATGAAAATGCAAAATGGCAGGATGGCGAGCCTGTAACTGCAGATGACGTAGTATTCACCATGCAGGTTTACAACTCCCCAAGCGCAGCTGTTGTAAGACAGAACAACGTAAGCCCATTTGCAGGATTTAAAGAGGGCGATGACAGCCTTCAGGTAAAGGCAGTAGACGAGCATACAGTAGAAATGACCTGTGCAGAGCCTACCAATATGGATTTCCTCTTTTTTATCAAGTTCAGAGATATCTATATCCTTCCAAAGCATCTGTTAGGCGATACACCATATGCTGATATCAGAAACAACAGCTACTGGGAGAAACCAATCGGTTCCGGTCCATGTATCTATGAGAGCCAGATCAGCGGCGAGCGTATGGAATTCAAGGCAAACAAAGACTACTACTTAAAGACTCCTCAGTGGGATCGTTTCGTAGTAAAAGTTGTTGCTACACCTAGCCTTCTGTCCGGTCTGATGAACGATGAGATCGACATCCTGGCTGGAAACGTTGCTTCCCTTCAGTTATCTGACTGGGATATGGCACAGCAGCAGCAGAACCTGACCTGCGTATCTACAGAGTCTGTAGGATACCAGTACATGGCGATCAATACCGAAAAAGATTATCTGCCACCAAAGGTTAGACAGGCAATTGACATGGCCATCAACAGAGACGCGATCGTTTCCGGTCTGTTAAAGGGCGAAGGCGAGCCGGCATTTGGACCATTTGCAACAAGCCACAAGTACTATGATGATGTAGTAAACGTAGGATACAACCCAGAAAAGGCAAAAGAGCTGTTAGCAGAAGCTGGCTGGGATGGTTCCCACGAATTAGTATTCTCTGTACCTACAGGTAACAGCATCAGAGAGCAGGCTGCAGTTATCATCCAGCAGAACCTGCAGGAGATCGGCATCAAGACAAAGATCGAGTCTGCTGACTTCGCAACCCACTTAACCAAAGTAAGAGAAGGAAACTATGACCTTGGTCTGATCGGTTCCGGCGGTTCACCTGACCCATCTGAGTGTGTAATCAACTTCAAGCCAGATCACATCAACAACTTCTCTCATCTGTCTGACTGGACCATTTACAACACGGTGCAGAAGGCGAGCATGCATTCAGCTTTGAAGACAGAAAAGTTAACTATGACAATTATCAGGAACTGCTGGTAGAGCAGGTACCATTCTGCTTCCTGTATTTCCAGAACAACCTGTTTGCTTACAACAACAGAATTGGTAATGTAAAAGACAACCAGGATTACTCTCAGTTAAACAGAGACGTATGGAACTGGACCATCGAAAAGTAATAAATGTTTATAATATAGGCATTGCCCGCCACCTTGTGTGGCGGTGCAGACCGAAGCAGAAGGCAAAAGCTGCTCCGGTCTGCAGCACCACAGAAGAGGGGTAATGCGTTCACAAAAAGATTGAAAGAACGTGTAGCGAAATGGAGGATGAACATGGAACCTTTATTAGAAGTGAAGAATTTGAAAACCAGCTTTAAAATTGGCAAGAAGTGGGTTCCTGCCGTAGAACAGGTATGCTTTCATGTAGATCCGGGAGAGACACTGGGCATCGTAGGCGAATCTGGCTGCGGTAAGAGTGTAACTTCCATGTCGATCATGCGCCTTTTACCTAAGGCAACCACAAAAATAGAGGCAGATGAGATCATCCTGAACGGAAAGAACATTGCAAACTATTCAGATAAGGAAATGGCCCAGGTGAGAGGAACCGGTATCGGTATGATCTTCCAGGACTCCATGACTTCCTTAAACCCGGTAAAGACCATTGGAAAACAGCTAGATGAAGCATTTATCGTACATCACAGCTGTGATAAAAATGAAGCAAAAAACCGCAGTATTGAAATGCTGACAAAAGTAGGTATCCCTTCTCCTGAAAAGAGATATGGAGAATATCCACATCAGCTTTCCGGTGGTATGCGTCAGCGTGTGATGATCGCCATGGCGCTGGCACAAAATCCATCTCTTATCATTGCCGATGAGCCAACCACTGCACTGGATGTTACCATTCAGGCGCAGATCATGGAACTGATGAAGGAAATGAAGGAAAAGACCGGAGTTTCCATTATGCTGATCACCCACGATATGGGTGTTGTAGCAGAGATGGCAGACAAGATCATGGTCATGTATGCAGGTATGGTCATTGAATATGCAACTGCAAGAGAGATCTTTAAAGATCCAAAACATCCTTATACAAAGGGACTTCTGGCATCTATTCCACGAAAAGACAAAGATATTGACCGGCTTTACACCATTGAGGGAACCGTACCTTCCCTTACTTCCATGCCAAAGGGATGTCGTTTCTGCGACCGCTGTACCTGTGCAATGGAAAAATGTCGGAATGAGCAGCCACCAATGTATCAGTTTGGTGAGAGAAGCGTCAGGTGCTTCCTGTATGAAGATAAAGGCGGTGTAAGCGATGAAAGATAATGTGATCCTGGAAGTAAAAAATGTAGAGAAATTTTTTTATGGAAATAAAAAACTGTTTCAGAAAGACAGACCGGTTGTAAAGGCTGTCAATGATGTTTCTTTTACCATTAATGAAGGTGAAACATTCGGTATCGTAGGTGAGTCCGGATGTGGAAAATCCACTCTGGGAAGAACGGTCATCCGCCTTTTAAATCCAACCAGTGGACAGGTCCTTTATAAGGGAACGGATCTGGCAACTCTTTCCGGTGAAGAGATGCGTAAGCTGCGCCAGGAGATCCAGATCATTTTCCAGGATCCTTATGCATCCTTAAACCCAAGAATGACAGTCAGAGAGCTGATCCAGGCTCCTCTTGATGTATATTCTCATGAGTCAGAAGCAGAAAAACTGGCAAAAGTAAAGAATATCATGGCGAAAGTAGGTCTTCGTGAAGAATACATGAGTAAATATCCTCATGAGTTCTCCGGTGGACAGAGACAGAGAATTGTTATTGCAAGAGCGCTGATCTTAGAGCCGAAGTTCATTTTCTGTGATGAGCCGGTATCTGCTCTGGACGTATCTGTCCGTGCACAGGTATTAAACCTGATGAAGGACCTTCAGAAAGAATTTAACTTAACTTATATGTTCATTTCCCATGACTTAAGTGTGGTACGTTTCTTATGTGACCGCATTGGAGTTATGTATTTAGGACGTATGGTTGAGATCGCAGACAGACAGGAATTATATGACAACCCGATGCATCCATACACAAAGGCACTGCTTTCTGCCATTCCGGTACCGGATGTAGATGTAAAGCATGAGCCAATGCTGTTAGAGGGAGATATCCCAAGCCCGTACAACCCGCCAAAGGGCTGTCTGTTCCACACAAGATGTAAATTTGCAATGGAATGCTGCAAGACCGAAGTGCCGCAGATGCGCCAGATCGGAGAAAATCACTGTGTAGCGTGCCATTTATATGATGATGTAAAATAAAACAAGCGCCGCTATAAGCGGCAATTGTTTTGATACCAAATTATATAAAAGAAAGGGAAAAGCAATGGAAAAGAATGGATTGAAAAACACATTGATGATATGGTTCAGGATATATGCAAATTATCAGAGATCCCAAGTGTAAGCGTAAAACAGAAGATCCGGATATGCCTTTTGGACAGGCATGCTTAGATGCCCTTCATGCAGCTCTGGATTTAGGAAGATCCATGGGATTTGAAACATTTAACCATGAAAATTACTGCGGAACTCTTCTCTGGAAAGGGAAAGTGATACAGAGATCGGTTTCTTTGGCCATGCAGATGTAGTACCTGCTGGAAATGGCTGGACATGCTGCGAACCATTTAAGCCAGTTGTAAAGACGGCCTTCTCATCGGAAGAGGCGTAAGCGATAATAAGGGTTCCTTTATGACTGCCCTTTATGCTTTAAAATATCTGAAAGAACAGGGCTATAAGCCAAAACACAGCTTCCGCTTTTCTTTGGATGTGACGAGGAAAAGGGAATGGCCGATGTGCAGTATTATGCGAAGAATTATAAAGAGCCGGCATTTTCTGTTGTTCCGGACGTTATGTTCCCTGTATGCAACGGTGAGAAAGGAATTCTGGAATTTGATGCTACCCGTCCGGTAAAGAGCAGCAAGCTGGTAAGTTTTGAGTCTGGTATCATGTCCAACCAGGTTCCTGCAGAAGCAGTTGCAGTTCTTACTTTAACAGAAGAAGAGATTTCAAAAGTAAAAGAGGTTGTAGAAGCAGTTGGCGGCACCTGTGAAAAGCAGGCTGACGGCAGTGTGAAGGTATATGTACATGGTATTCCTGCTCATGCAGCTTTCCGGAAGGTTCTGAAAGCGCAGAAGTAAAATGGCGGGACTGCTGAAAAATCAGGCGTGTTAGATGAAGATGCAGCAAACTTGATGGATGCCATCTGTGAGATGTTTGGTGATTACTATGGAGCAGGACTGAACATTCCTTTTGAAGATGAAGGTTCCGGCAAGCTGACTCATGTAGGCGGTATGTGCAAGCTGGAAAATGGTGTTTTCTGGCAGGATGTAAATATCCGTTATAATGTAACAGCTGTTTATGAAGTACTGATGGAAAACATCACGAAAACTTTAAAGGCACATGGCTTTGAACTGACAGAAGCACATGACTCCGCGCCATGCTTTACAGATCCTAAATCCAAGGAAGTACAGGCATTAATGGAAGTATGCAACCGCAATCTGGAAATGGAATTAGAGCCATATGTAATGGGCGGCGGTACTTATTCAGAAAGTTAAAACATGCAGTTGGATTTGGACCTGGTATTCCTGGAAAAGCAAAACGCTTTGGTACAGAAAGAGGCGGTGCTCACCAGGCAGATGAATATATTGAGATCGAACATTTAAAGAAGGCTTTTGTGATCTACGTAGAAGCGATCCAGAAACTGGATGAAGTGGTTGATTAAAAACTTGACAAAATCGGTTTTAAGTAGAAAATAGCATATTGGGTGCGAAAGCACTACTAAATATGTAGCTTAGGGGAATGTATGCAAAAGAAACCTTAAAAGAGAGTATACCGGGGATTTACGAAGCTGTGACAAACGGCGAATATAGACCGAATGATATTCTTACTGAAAATCAAATGATTGAAAAATTTGGTGTGAGCAAGTCTCCTGTTCGTGAAGCACTGGTAGAACTCTGTAAAGATGGAGTTTTGATCAACATTCCGCGTATGGGCTATCAGGTGCGGGCAGTTACGCTGAAAGAGATCATGGATATTCTGGAATTCAGAGTTGATGTGGAAGTAGGAGGCCTTCGCAAAAGCTTTCCTGTTTTAACCCGGGAAAATATAAATATGCTTCGGATGATCGCAGAAAAGCATAATGCAGATGAGGACCGGATCGTATCAAACAACTGGCAGAGAAATTATGAGTTTCACACCTATCTGTATTCATTAAACAACAATGTTTACGGCCATCAGGCATTACAGCAGATGATCCACCAGTGTTCCCGTTATATCTCACAGTATTTCCTGTCTGCGTGGCAGAGAAAAATGAGTCTAATGGACGTTATCACATGGCCGTTGTTGATGCTCTGGAAAAACAGAATATTGAAGAGGCCTGTGTGTATCTGGAAAAGATATACTGGCAGTGAAGGAAGAGATCCTGGCACTGCATTCTATGAACATTTAATTGAATATCATTTATGTACATATAAAAAGAACCGGTTCGTTGTGAGCCTCTTTTTCTTTAATTCAAATGCATTGCAAAATCAGATTAGCCAAAGTATCTCTTTAACAGACCTGCGAATGCTCTTCCGTGACGAGCTTCGTCTTTTGCCATCTCATGAACAGTGTCATGGATCGCATCCAGGTTAGCTGCTTTTGCTCTCTTAGCCAGGTCAAACTTACCAGCAGTAGCACCGTTCTCAGCAGCAACTCTCATTTCCAGGTTCTTCTTGGTAGAAGGGGTAACAACTTCGCCTAACAGTTCAGCAAACTTAGCTGCATGCTCTGCTTCTTCGTAAGCTGCCTTCTCCCAGTACAGACCGATCTCAGGATAGCCTTCTCTGTGAGCAACACGAGCCATAGCCAGATACATACCAACTTCTGAACATTCGCCTTCAAAGTTTGCTCTTAAATCAGCCATAATATCTTCTGGGGAACCCTGTGCAACACCTACTTCGTGCTCGCATGCCCAGCTGGTTTCGTCAGCAGCCTGCTCTTTGAACTTGAAGCCGGTACGCCACACTGTGGACATTTTTCAGGTGGATTTTCTCCTTCATAAACATAACCGCATACTGTACAAACCCATTTCTTCATAATGATATTCTCCTTTTCGTTTTGATTTAATGTGATCGGAAACTTTAGTTCCTGTTTCGTTTGATCTCTTGTAATCAATAATAGTAATGATTACTGATATTAATATAATGCATTTTGTCTTGTTTGTCAAGAGAAATTTTCATTTACTTTATAAATTTCTCTTTTACTGCTTTTAGCTGCTTTTCTTAAGAGTATTCTCTGTCTCTTCTTTTTCCGTGCATGAGTAGCATCTTCCATAGAATAAAATGGAATGACTGTCGATCTTTCCAGGGGCAGCAGCCTGAACGGAAGTGTTCAGATCAGCCATTTCGTCCAGTTCCATATCATAGACCTGTCCGCAGTCTCTGCATACAAAGTGGTAATGTGGCGCCACGTTTCCGTCGTAATGGTCCGGGCCGTTTCCACAGGTCAGTTTCAGGATCTCACCCGTCTCCACCAGCAGGTTCAGATTTCGATATACAGTTCCAAGACTGATATTTGGAAATTCTTCCGGATACTGGCGTATAGGGCGTCTGCCGTCGGATGATCGTGTCTGCTCATCAGGTTGGCTTTGATGGATTCTCTCTGACGGCTATACTTTAATGTTTTCATAGGCGTCTCCCTTGTTGATGAAATTTAATAATGATAATGATTACTGTTTTAATATAGCAAAAGAAAACGAAAGTCAAGGGTGATCTTCGTTTTCTTTTTTCCCAGGTCATCAGATTGCATCTGCATTTGACGGAAGTCCTGCGGCAGAAGGGATATGCTCCAGTGCAATGCGGATAAATTCGTGGGTGGCACGGGACATATAGTGGCCTTTGTGATAGCCGATAGCAAGGGTGCCGTGGGCTCTGGAATAATTCAAGGAAAACAGGTTCAGTCCTGCCTGTCCCATAAGGGAGTCTTTATATGCGTTTAAATTCTGTCTGGTGGACATGAACATACGGGGTAGAAGGTAATCCCCATTCCCTGGGCACTGAGGGCCAGAACCGTCTCAATATTTTCTGTTTCCAGAACAATATGGGGAGATCTGGGTATCTTCAAAGATCTCATCTGCAATGGTACGTACCCGGTTTCCCTTTTAACAGAACAAAAGGGCAGTTTTCCAAAAGGCGCACATCTGCAGACTGGTAAAGACTTTTCTTGATCTCCTCAAAACGGTCGGGATAGGCTTTTCGGATCACTTCGTCCGGGACAACTAAAAGGATCTCTTCCTGGCATATGGGTACAGTAGCCACATTTTCTGCTGTAAAGGGAAGCAGGTCGATCATCAGGTCGATGTTTCCGTGAAGCAGGTCATTTGCCAGCTCACTGGAATTTCCTTCTGCCAGGTGCAGTTCGATCCCCGGAATTCCCTCTGATAAGTAGGAAGGATCTCCGGAAGGATAAAGCGGCCTCTGGTGTGGGAAACGCCAATGGAAAGCTGTCCTGTGGAAAAGTCCTTGATATCTGAAATTTCCTTATATGTTTCATCTCTCAGGTCCAGCAGTTCCCTTGCCCTTGTTTTAACGCCTGTCCTGCATAGGTCAGTGTCAATGGAGAGGTGCGGTTGAACAAAACAACGTCAAATTCTTTTCCAGGTTGGAAATGTGGTTGCTGAGTGACTGCTGTGAAATATAAAGCCGTTTGGCAGCGCGGGTGAAGTTTAATTCCTCCGCAGCCACCAGAAAATATTCCAGGTTCAGAAAGTTGATCATAGGGCAGTGTTCCTTTCTGCGGAAGCGCGGAAAGCTTCGTTTTCAGAAAGCAGTTGTTTTAATTTAGGGATAAAAGCAGCCGCCTTTTCTAAAGAAGTATTAACGATCAGTTCTTCCGGAAAGTGCATTTCTTCTAAAATGCATGTGCCAGACTGTGATTTCCTACGTCTGCCTCGCAGTGGGCATCACTGTCAATGATGATAGAGGTGCCGTAGCGGATACATGCAGCTAAAAGTTCTTTATAATTGTCCTTTGCACCTTTTCGGGCGCCTAAAGGATTTAAGGAAGTATTATTTACTTCCAGTAATTTGTGGTTTCTGGCAGCTGCTTTAGCCACTTCGGTCCAGTCAGCAGGCAGCCGGGAGTCATCCGGGTGTCCGATAATGTTTACATAAGGATTTTCCAGTACATTCAGATAGGCTCTTGTGTAGTCGGCAACAGAACCATTGTTGTCGATGCATGGGTATGCAGGCTGGCAACTGCATAGTCGATCTTTTAAATAGTATTCATCCAGATCCACATGTCCCTCAAAGTCCAGAATGTTCAGTTCCGCGCCCATAAGTACCGGGACACCACGGATCACCCTTGGAAGGACTTTAAAGTTAGTAAAATAAAATTCATGGCAGGTACCGGGCATAGACGGAGCATGTTCTGAACAGCCGTAAACAGCCAGTCCCTTATCAGCAGCAGCCTGTGCCATTTCATATAAAGTATTGTAAGCGTGACCGCTGGCAATGGTATGTGTGTGAAGGTCTAAAATATCTTTCATGGATGTAAAATACCTCTTAAATTATAATGTTGGGGTCAAAAGGTATTTTGACCCCTCTGATACCGAATTGCTACGTGCTTTGCACTCTCGCAATTCTAAAACATTCGTAATTCGCTCATTTTCTTCAAAAATGGCTGCTTACTCATGTTTTGGCGGGTCCCAAGTTCAAAATCCTCCTGCAAGCAAGCTTGCGTCGGATTTTAGATCTTTTGACCCTGGTATCAAATTATGAAATTATATACTAGAGCAAGTATAGCATAGCAAATTAAGGAGAAAAGAGCGAAAAAAAAAAACTGGCGCAATTTTCCCAAGAAAACTATGGAAATGTGTAACTATGGTAGGTTATAATGTAATGAGCGCAGGGAAAAACAAGCGGCTGCGAAGCAGACATTTGTTGCCTAGCATATCGAGGAGGCGCCAGTGACGCGTCCGATGATTTTCACGAACCATTAACGAATGAACCGTCTGCGTCAGCAGACAGTGGAGCGCGTCAGCGCGGGGTTCATGAGTTTACGCTAGAAAATAGAACAGCGGAGGAAAAACAATGAACGAAGAAATGAACAAACAGCAGGAAGCAGAAGTAAAAGCAGAAGCACCAGTAGAGACCATGGAAGACTATGCGGCAGAACTGGAAGCATCTTATAAAGCATTTGACGAGAGACATTTTGAACTTCCGGAAACGGATGATGCAGAAGGCGAAAAGTGGGCTGAGTTTGCACAGATGATGGCAGACCGCACTGTATTAAATGTAAAGATCGCTGAAGCAGTAAAAGGCGGCGTAGTTGCTTTTGTAAATGAAGTAAGAGCATTTATCCCGGCTTCCCAGCTGTCTACAGAATATGTTGAAAAGCTGGAAGACTGGCAGGGAAAACATGTGGATGCAGTGATCATCACGGTTGATCCGGAAAGAAGAGATTAGTTCTTTCCGGCCGTGAAGTAGAAAAGAAAAGAAGGCAGCACAGCGTAAAGAGCGTCTGGCTCAGTTTAAGGCCGGTGATGTAGTAGAAGGAACTGTAGATAATATTAAGGACTACGGCGCATTTGTAAAGCTGGCAGACGGTATTGACGGACTGTTACACATTTCCCAGATCAGCACCCAGCGCATTAAACATCCAGGTGCAGTCTTAAAAGAAGGACAGACTGTAAAAGTTAAGATCCTTTCTATTGCAGACGGAAAGATCAGCCTGAGCATGAAGGCACTGATCGAACAGGAAACTGAGGAAGAAGAACACGAAACATTTGATTATAAAGAAACAGCAGCTGCAACAACAGGACTGGGAGATCTGTTAAAAGGACTGAAGCTGTAGAAAGGCCGGGATGTCAGTAATCCCCAAAACAAAAGATCAGGTAGATCAGTGGCGGTCCGTGATGTTTCTGTATGACTCGGCTTTAAAGAAGCTGAATACGAAGATCGAAATACTGAACAACGAATTTGTCAACCGCTATGACCACAACCCGATCGAACATATTAAATCCAGGCTGAAAACAGCAGACAGTATTGTAAAGAAGCTGAAAAAGACGGTTATGAAGTGACCATTGAAAATATGATGGATCATTTAAGCGATATTGCAGGGATCCGTATCATCTGCTCCTTTACATCTGATATTTACCAGATCGCAGATATGATCGCAGCCCAGGGAGATATTACCGTACTCCATGTAAAAGACTATATACAAAATCCAAAGCCCAACGGATACAAAAGTTACCATATGGTAGTTACAGTTCCTGTATATCTTGCTGACGGACCTGTACAGACCAAGGTGGAGATCCAGATCCGTTCCGTAGCAATGGATTTCTGGGCCAGCTTGGAGCATAAGATCGCCTATAAGTTTGAGGGCAATGCGCCGGAAGGACTGCTGCGGGAATTAAAAGAATGTGCAGATGTGGTAGATATGCTGGATAAAAAGATGTTTTCTTTAAATGAGGCAATTACAGCCTATGCAAAAGAACATCCGGAAACAGACCCAAATCGGGAATAAATATGAAATTATTTTAAAATTAACAGATAATGTGATCAAACAGAACCTGCGCCAGCTGGTATTATTTACTTTCTTATACCGGCTGGTTGCAGGTATATTCTATGTTAAGACGGTAAATGGTATTTTAAGGTTCTCACTGCATATGGCAGGGTACAGTTACCTTACCATAGGCAATCTGAGGGCCTTTCTGCTGCATCCATTTACTATTCCTTTTGTGATCTTTATCCTTCTTCTTGGAATGATCTTTCTTCTTATTGAAACAGGGGCAATGGTAACAGCGTATCATTCTTCTATTTATTTAAGAAAGATCAGTGCAGTATCCATTTTCCTGGGAGGACTTTCCAAGGCAAAGAATGAACTTTGCAGAAAAACGGGAAACTTCTGTTAGCGGCTCTGGGAAATTATATCCTGATGAACTGTTATTTTCTGGTACGGATTCTGACCCGTATGAAGCCGGTAAACTTTGTTTTATATGAGATCTTACACGCAGCAGGGACCAGAATGGCTCTGGTAGTGGGATGCGTTCTTTGACTGTATTTTCTGTCCCGGCTATGATGGTGTTTTTCGCCTGTATGCTGGAACAGAAAAATTTCAGGGACGGAGTCAGAGAAAGCCGGGAGATCTTAAAGGAAAATGGCCCAGGGCGGTCTTACTGCTGGTAGTATTAAACCTGTTTCTGATCCTGGGACTGGTTCTTCTTTATGGGGCAGTTATGGTGATCGCCGCCATACTGGTAACTCTTTTGCAAAGGCTTACACAGCTACCGCAGTTATGGCAACGGTCAGTTACCGGATCGAATGGATGATCCTGTTTTAGGCTCTGTGATGGCAGTTGTGACGGATTTTGGAGCCATGACAGTTTTGTATCATCAGTTTGGTTTCACAGTGCCAGTTCCTGCAAAGGAATATGATTTTCAAAACAGGGAAGGCTATTCCAGAAAGCGCTGGTTTTGACGTTAACAGCTGTATTTTCAGGAATTGCCGCTTTCATGGTTTTGATATGGTGTATAATGGAAATTCGCCGGATCAGGCGATCTTGTCCCAGGTGGAGATCACAGCCCACAGGGGAAGCTCAAACACGCACCGGAAAATACCATGGCAGCCATTGAAGAAGCAATCGGTGAAATGGCAGATTACAGCGAGATCGATGTGCAGCTGTCTAAAGACGGCCGGTGGTCTGTCATGATCTGAACCTGTCCCGTGTGGCAGGTGTAGATGTGTCTCTTAAAACCTTACCTTTGATGAGTTAGAGCAGTTAGATGTGGGAAGCCATTTCAGTTCCCGGTTTGAAGGAGAGAAGATCCCTTCTTTAGAAGAAGTCTTAGAAGCCTGCAAAGGTCGTATCCGCTTAAATATCGAATTAAAAGCATAGGCACCAAAAGCCCGCTTCCTGAGGTAGTAACAGAAATGATAAAAGAAATGGGAATGGAAGATCAGTGTGTGATCACCTCTGTTTCCCTGGATTATCTGAAACGGGTGAAGGAAGCAGAGCCGGAGTTAAAACAGGTTATATCCTGGCAGCAGCCTATGGTTCTTATTATAAAATGAATTTGTGGATTTTATCAGCATCCGGTCCAGCCTTGTGACAAAGAAGCAGATCCAGGCGGCTCATGAATATGGTAAAGCGATCCACGTATGGACGGTAAACAGCCGCTCTGAAATTGAACAGATGGCCCTGATGGGCGTAGACAATATTATCACCGATTATCCTACAAGGGCAAAGAAGTGCTGTACCAGCCGGATGTAGCGAAAAATTTACTGACATATATCAGGCAGGTGATGAAATAGGAGGAAGATACAGTGAGAGCAGTACTGCAGAGAGTGACTAGAGCAAGTGTCACAGTAGATGGAGAAGTTTTGGGAAAAATTGGAAAAGGATTTATGATCCTTTTAGGAGTAGAAAATTCAGATACAGAAGAGATCACCGACAAAATGGCAGACAAGATCTGTAAGCTGCGTATTTTTGAAGATGAAAATGGAAAGACCAATTTAAGTCTGGCAGACGTAGGAGGAGAACTGTTGGTCATCAGCCAGTTTACCTTATATGCGGACTGCAAAAGGGCAACCGCCCAAGTTTCGTAAAAGCGCTCCGGATATGGCAGAGCACTTATATGAACATTTTATGGAGCGGTGCAGAAATTACGTGGATGTAGTGGAAAAAGGACAGTTTGGCGCAGATATGAAAGTAGAACTGTTAAATGACGGCCCGTTTACACTGATGTTGGAAAGTGAACAGCTTTTAAATAGAAAAGCGGACAGCAGAAAGGACAGCCATGGAACTGGTATTGTATTACAGTACGGGAGATGCCCGTATGAAGAAACAGGAAATGATGATGAAAAGCGTTCTGGTGCGCATGGGGGTGAAGATCCGTAATGTAGCCCCGGATCAGGTACTGGAAAGTGTGGGATATCTGGCAGGTGTGCCCGGATTTGAAAAGCGGGAAGTATCAGAAACGCTGGAAACAGAAGAAAACTGCCTGAGATCACAGAACCGATGCTGGTGATGCGTGACTTTACAGGCCGCAGGATCGACACCCTTCTTTAAACATGAGAAAGGCAAAGGTGCCGAAGATCAATTTAAAAGCCATTGTTACAGAGCAGAATGCAGGCTGGAGCTTTTATCATCTCTATGAGGAAATTGGGGAAGAGCACAGGCTGATGAATGGAGGCGCACAGTAATGGAAAATCCCACCAGGCAGAGGCAATTAGAAGAACTGGACCAGGTGGAGTTATGTACCCGCATTTTATATCAGGCCAGAAATGAGCTGTATGTAAATATGCATTTCCTGGATGTGTCTTTAAGCAGTCTTGGATTTGAAGCAGACTGGAACAGAAATGGAATGGCCTGCGACGGTGCGGTGATCTATTATGGTCCCGGATTTCTTTTAGGTCTTTACAAAAGGGCAGGGCAGTGGTAAACCGTTATTATCTGCACACTTTGTTTCATTGTCTGTTCTGTCATCTGTATACAAGAAAGGGCAGAGAGAAAAAATGTGGGATCTGGCCTGTGATATTGCCATGGAGTCTGTGTTGGACGGTATGTATGAAAAATGCATCCATGTTCTCCAGAGTCCTTTGCGCAGAGAAATGTATCTTCGTCTGCGCCGCTTTCTTACGGGAAATAAGAATCTAGCTTCCAATGAGGAAGAGCGGAAGGTAGTTCTTACAGCAGAGCGGGTATATCATGCATTAATGGAGATGGAACTTCCCAAACGGCGTATGGAGCAGTTGGAAGCAGAGTTTCATGTAGATGACCATGATCTCTGGGAGCAGGAACCGGATCCGTCAGCAGCTATGACCCGGCAGAACCAGTGGAACGATAACAGGGAGCGGATGCAGACCCAGATGGAGACTATGGGGGCTGAGGAAGAGTCAGAAAATGAACAGAGCTTATTAGACTCCATTCAGGTGGAAAATGAAGAACGGTATGATTACCGGCAGTTTTAAAGAAATTTGCTGTTTTAAGGGAAGAAATGCAGACAGATCCAGACTCCTTTGACCAGGCATTTTACACCTACGGTCTTTCGCTGTATGGAAATATGCCCCTGATCGAGCCTTTGGAGACCAGGGAAGTGCAGAGGATCCAGCAGTTTGTCATTGTCATTGACACCAGTATGTCCTGTTCCGGGGAACTGGTACAGCGGTTTTAGAGGAAACCTATGATGTACTTTCCCAGTCAGAAACCTATTTCCGGAAGGTACAGATCCATGTGATCCAGTGTGATGATAAGGTGCAGTCAGATGTGATCCTTACCTGTGCTGATGATCTGAAAGCCTATATGGAGCATTTTCAGATCAAAGGATACGGGGAACGGATTTCAGACCGGCTTTGAGTATGTCAATACTCTGAAGGTTACAGGACAGTTAAATGGATTAAAGGGGCTTATTTATTTTACAGACGGAAAAGGCATTTATCCGGTGGCAGCGCCCACTTATGATGTGGCCTTTGTGTTTATTAAGGAGAGGTTTTCAGAAGAAGATTTTCCCGCCTGGGCCATGCGGGTGGTGTTGGATGAAGAAACGTTTAATGAGCGCAGGCAGTAGAGTGCGTCAGCACGGGGTTCGTGAGTATAAAGAAAGGAACAGATCCAGTGAATATCAAACGAGCAAAAGAAGAAATAAAAGATACCATTGCGGCCTATCTTTAAAAGATGAATTTGAGAATATAAGATCCCGGCGATCCGCCAGAGACCGGTACTGCTCATCGGCCCTCCAGGAGTAGGAAAGACCCAGATCATGGAGCAGATCGCCAGGGAGTGTGAGATCGGACTGGTGGCTTATACCATTACCCATCATACACGGCAAAGTGCAGTAGGTCTTCCCTTTATCGAGCATAAAATATATGGTGGAAAAGAGTATTCTGTTACAGAATATACTATGAGCGAGATCATTGCTTCTGTGTATGACCGCATCCGGGAGACCGGCATTAAAAGAAGGAATTCTTTTATTGATGAGATCAACTGTGTGTCGGAGACACTGGCGCCTACCATGCTCCAGTTTTACAGTGTAAGACCTTGGAAGCCATAAGGTTCCTGAAGGCTGGATCATTGTAGCAGCGGGAAACCCGCCGGAATACAACAAATCCGTCCGGGAATTTGATGTGGTCACATTGACCGTATTAAAAAGATTATTATTGAGCCGGACTTAAATGTGTGGAAAGAATACGCCTATGCACAGAATATCCACCCGGCTATCATGTCCTATCTGAACATCCGTCCCCAGTACTTCTGTACTGTAGAGACTACGGTAGACGGCAAGCGTTTTGCCACCCAAGAGGCTGGGAAGATCTATCCCAGCTGATCCAGGTATATGAGACACTGGGAAAGAAGACAGACCGGGATGTAGTAGGGCAGTATTTACAGCATCCCAAGATCGCAAAGGATTTTGCAAATTATCTGGAACTTTATTATAAATATCAGGATCAGTACCAGGTGGAAGAGATCCTTTCAGGTACTATCCGAAGAAGTCTGCGACAAGCTGCAGAAGGCACCTTTGATGAACGTATGGCAGTAACAGGTCTTCTTCTTGCAAAGCTGACAGACGGCTTTAAGGAGTTAAAGCGGATGAATGAGACTATGACTCTTTTAATGGCCCAGTTAAAGCAGTTTAAGAAGAAACTGGATGGTGCTGATGTTCATGCCCTGGCGCCTGCTATGATCCTGGAAAGCATTGGCGCTGAGTTAGAAAGCATCCGCATCCACAAGAAAGAAAGCGGGCTTTCAGACCGCAGGCAGGATCATATTTACCGGAAAGTAAAAGAACTCTTAGAACAGTATGTACAGCAGATGAAGGCCCGGTCCTTACAGGAAAAGGAGGACAGCTGGAACTGGCTGCGGCAGCAGTTTATGGAGAAAAGCGATGCCTATGAGGATAAAAAGACGGTCTGCGGGGAACGGCTGGAACATGCCTTTGATTTTATGGAGGCAGCCTTTGCAAATGGCCAGGAACTGGTGATCTTTGTAACCGGTTTAAATACAGGGGAAGCCAGTGTGGAATTTTAAAGGAATACAACTGTGAACGCTACTATCGTTACAACAAAGAACTCCTGTTTGATAACCAGGAAAATGAAATGAAAGAAGTGCTGGGAAAATGATGATGCAAAAGAGAAAACAGTGGGGAAAGCAAAACTGTGGGGACTCTTTTTCCGGAAATGATCTGAAAAGCTGATCTTTCCGTTGATCATTGAACAGATACTGGCGGTTTCCGTTGGTATGGTAGACACTATGATGGTATCCAGTGCAGGAGAAGCTGCTACCTCCGGTGTTTCTTTAGTAGACATTATCAATGTGCTTATTATCAATATTTTTGCTGCTGTGGCAACCGGCGGTGCGGTAGTTGCTTCCCAGTATCTGGGACAGAAGCGAAAAGATAGGGCCTGCCAGTCAGCAGACCAGCTGATCCTTGTAACAGGTGTGGTTGCTCTGGTGATCATGACTTTAAGCATCCTGTTTCGCTGGCAGATCTTAAACCTTATTTATAAGGGCGTTACAGAAGAGGTAATGAAAAATGCAGTGATCTATCTGACCATCTCTGCCATTTCCTATCCCTGCCTGGCTGTGTATAACTCCTGTGCGGCGCTGTTTCGGTCTATGGGAAACTCTAAGATATCCATGCAGGCATCCATTATCATGAATGTGATCAATGTGATCGGAGATGCTCTGTTTATCTTTGGCTTTCACTGGAGCGTGGCAGGTGCGGCAGGTGCATCCCTGATCTCCCGTATGACAGCATGTTTTATCCTGATGTGGAGACTGCGGGATCCTAAGCTGGATATCCGTATTGGAACCACCAAAGGCGTGAATATGCGCATGGTAAAGCAGATCTTACATATCGGTATCCCAAATGGAATTGAAAACAGTATCTTCCAGCTGGGCCGTGTGCTTACAGTCAGCATTATCGCCATGTTTGGAACTACACAGATCGCTGCAAATGCCATTGCAAATAACCTGGACAGTATGGGCGTTCTTCCGGGAACGGCTATGTCTCTGGCGATCATTACAGTAATTGGACGCTGTGTCGGTGCCGGGGATTTTGAACAGGCAGAATATTATGCGAAGAAAATGATGAAGCTGACTTATGTCATTAACGGAATCTGCTGTCTGGTGGTGATCCTTACCATGCCTGTTACTTTGCGGTTGTATGGAGTTTCAGGGGAAACAAGACATTTAGGAGCTGTTCTGGCCCTGATCCATAATGGCTGTGCTATCTTTTATGGCCGGCAGGTTTCTGCCTTCCAAATGTAATGCGTGCGGCTAATGATGTAAAATTTCCGATGTGTATCCATTGCATCTATGTTCATTTTCCGTATTGGTTTAAGCTATGTAACAGGTGTGGCTATGGGTCTGGGAGCGATCGGTGTGTGGATCGCCATGATCATAGACTGGATCGTTCGCATCAGCTTTTGTTACACGGTTTTTCAGTGGAAAGTGGAAAACATTTTATCATGGGGAATAAAGGGGATAAAAGAAAAATATGAATTCAAGACAAAAGGTATTTTATGTATTGTGACAGCGGCATTTTGTTTTGCTTTTATGTCGCTGTGCGTTCGGCTGGCGGGAGATCTGCCATCTATGCAGAAGATATTGTTCCGTAATTTGCTTGCATTTTATTGTAGGCGCAGGTTTGGTCCGCAAGCCGGAAAAGCTGGAAATACACAAGGGGATCTTAAGTTTTGTTCCTGCGTTCTATCTGTGGAACGGTTGGTATTGTATGCAATTTTATGCCATTGACCATCTGGTGCTTTCCGATGCCAATATGTTAAATAAGCTGTCTCCTTTCTTCACTATTATTTTTCTTATTTTCTTTTGAAAGAAAGACTGACCCTGTTTCAGGGAATTGCAGTTGTAGTAGCATTTATGGGAGCATTATTTATCATCAAACCCACAGGAAATATGACAGACCCGGCAGCGCTTATTGGAATGCTGGGAGGTGCGGGAGCCGGTGCTATAGCTTTGTGCGTGTGCTGGGAAAAAGAGGGGTGAATGGAAAGCTGATAGTCATGTTTTCTCAGCCTTTACCTGTGTTTGCACTGCCATTTCTTATTGGGCATTTTGCTCCTATGAAATGGTGGCAGGTTGCAGCTATGATCGCAGCCGGATTTGGCGGTGCAGGCGGTCAGATCTTTGTGACGAAAGCATATTTTATGCTCCGGCAAAAGAAATTTCTGTTTTTGACTATTCGCAGATCATGTTTTCAGCTCTTATGGGATTTCTGGTCCTGGGACAGAAGCCGGATATGCTTAGTCTTTGCGGATATGTGATCATCTGTACTACAGCAGTTTGCATGTATTTTTATAATAAGAATCGGAGAACATTGTGATGTCTTCTCAGAGAGAACATTGTGATGTCTGGAGGGAAGAACATGAAAGTTACTTATATCCACCACAGCAGTTTCCTTGTAGAGACTGATGAAAATTACTTTTTATTTGACTATTTTGAAGGAGAACTCCCGGAATTTAAGGAAGACAAGCCTCTTTTGGTTTTTGCCAGCCACCGGCATGGGGATCATTTTTCACCGGTGATCTTTGAACTGGCAGGAAAGCATAAAAAGACCGGTTTTGTACTTTCTGATGATATCTGGAAGCGGAGAGTGCCGGAAGAATTCCTTGGAAAAACCTATTTTACCGGTCCGGGAGAAGAACTGGAACTGACAGCCCCTTTTACAGGAGGATCCGGTGTGGAGATCCGGGCTTTTGAATCCACAGATGAAGGTGTTGCGTTTTTGATCGAAACAGAAGGAAAGCGGATCTATCATGCAGGAGATCTGAACAACTGGGTATGGGATGGAGAACCAGAAGCAGATAATAAGCGGATGAGTGAAAATTTCCATAAAGAGCTGGAGAAGATGAAGGGCATTCATATAGATGTGGCTTTTATGCTCCTTGATCCGAGACAGGAAAAGGATTTCTATCTGGGAATGGACGACTTTATGAAAATGGTGGGAGCCGATGTGGTGTTCCCTATGCATTTCTGGGGTGATTTTGAAGTAACAGACCGGTTTAAGGCACTGGAGTGTGCAAAAGACTATAAGGATCGGATCGTAAAGATCCATAAAAAGGGAGAAAGTTTCCTGATATAGAAAACCGGCTGCAAAAGCAGGTGCAGGAAAGACTTTGAGAATACATTTTAAGGAAGAGAGGACAAGAACATGCTGCTAATCAAAAACGGACGGGTGATCGACCCGGCAGGAAAGAAGGAAAGAAATGCTGATATTGTTGTAAAAGATGGAAAAATTGAAAAAATATATCCAGAAGGAACATTACCTGCAGAGGCAGAAGCAGCTGCCAATCAGGTGCTTGATGCAAAAGGTCTTGTGGTAGCACCGGGACTGGTAGATGTCCATGTCCATTTCCGTGATCCGGGACTGACCTACAAAGAGGATATCCACACAGGAGCAGCAGCTGCTGCAAAAGGCGGTTTTACTACCGTTGTGTGTATGGCAAATACAAAGCCAATCGTAGATAACGAAGAAACTCTGCGCTATGTTCTGGAAGAAGGAAAGAAAACAGGGATCCATGTTCTCAGCTGCGCAGCGATCTCCAAAGGATTTGAAGGAAAAGAAAGAACGGACATGGAAGGCCTGCTAAAGGCAGGAGCCGCAGGATTTACAGATGACGGTATCCCGTTAATGGACGGACCTTTTGTAAAAGAGGCAATGGAAGAGGCAGCGAGACTGGATACTGTTTTAAGCTTCCATGAGGAAGATAAGACTTTTATCAAGCAGAACGGCATCAACCATGGTAAGGTGTCTGACCAGCTGGGAATTTACGGTTCTCCGGCGCTGGCAGAGGACTCCCTGGTAGCAAGAGACTGTATGATCGCACTGGCTACCGGCGCAAAGATCGATATCCAGCATATCAGTTCCGGTCATTCTGTGGAAATGGTCCGTCTGGCAAAGAAGATGGGGGCTCATGTATGGGCTGAGGTAACCCCTCATCACTTTACATTGACAGAAGATGCAGTGTTAGAACATGGCACTCTGGCTAAGATGAACCCGCCTCTGCGTACAGAGTGGGACCGTCAGATGCTCATTGAAGGCTTAAAAGACGGTACCATTGATATGATCGCTACTGACCATGCTCCTCACAGCAAAGAAGAAAAAGAAAAGCCTCTTACCGAAGCTCCAAGCGGCATCACCGGCCTGGAAACTTCCCTTGCCCTTGGCATCACCAGCCTGGTAAAACCGGGACATTTAAGTTTAACAGAATTAATGGAAAAAATGAGCCTTAATCCGGCAACCCTTTACAAGTTAGACTGCGGCCGTATGGAAGAAGGCGCACCAGCTGATTTTGTTATCTTTGATGAAAATGAAAAGTGGGTGGTAGACAGCTTTGCGTCCAAGGCAACGAACAGTCCGTTTTTAGGGGCTGAGCTGACAGGCAGAGTGAGATATACAATCTGCGATGGCAAGGTTGTGTATACACTGTAATGCCCTGCACACCCAGCGCCGTCAGGCGCTGCACGTAACTTATATCTGCGAAAAAAAGGTCCGCCGACATCTGTCGGCCGGACCTTTTTTAAATTCCCTCTTTACAAAAACGCTTTAGTGTGCTACCATGATAGCGTGTCAAAACGATAGCACATTAACGAACGAACCGCCTGCGTCAGCAGGCAGTAGAGCACGTAAGTGCGGGGTTCGTGAGTGCGGGTTCGTAAGCGCAAAGTTCGTGAATTTAATGTTCTCCCAGAGGACATTTTATATAAGAGGAGGAAAATTATTATGAAGAAGAGAGTATTATGTGCAGCACTTGCATCTATGATGGCATTATCCATGACAGCCTGCTCATCAGGCAGCACTGCTACTACAGCAGCTGAGACAAAGGCTTCTGAGGCAGAGACAACAACAGAAGTAGCTTCTTCTGAAGCAGAAGAAACAACAGCTGCAGCCGCAGGAACAGAAGGCGGTACACTGATCGTTGGTTTTGACCAGGATTTCCCACCAATGGGATTTTTAGGAGACAATAATGAATACACAGGTTTCGACCTGGAACTGGCACAGGAAGTTGCAAAGCGTCTGGGTCTGGAATATCAGGCGCAGCCAATTGCATGGGATGCAAAAGATATGGAACTGGAGTCTGGAAACATTGACTGTATCTGGAATGGATTTACTATGACAGGCCGTGAAGATGATTATACCTGGACCGAGCCATATATGGAAAACACCCAGGTATTTGTAGTAAGAAATGACTCCGGTATTGAAGGAAAAGATGGTCTTGCAGGAAAAGTAGTAGAGTGCCAGGCAGACTCTTCCGCAGAAGCAGCATTAAAAGAAGACCCGGATCTGACAGCTACCTTTGGACAGCTTTTAACTACTGCTGATTACAACACTGCATTTATGGATCTGCAGCAGGGTTCTGTAGATGCCATTGCCATGGACGTGATCGTAGCAGGTTATCAGATCCAGCAGAGAAAGGCAGACTTTAAGATCTTAGACGACTCCCTTTCCGCAGAAGAGTATGGTGTAGGCTTTAAGAAAGGCAATACCGAATTAAGAGATAAAGTTCAGGCAGCTCTGGAAGATATGGCAAAAGACGGAACTTTAAAAGAGATCTCTGAAAAGTGGTTCGGAGAAGACGTTACTACCATTGGTAAGTAATAAGTTTTAAGTCTGAAACAGATATAATGAATTTTTAGGGGAGTGCAGTTGACAACTGCGCCCCCTTGTTCTATGATAAAGACTCTACCATACGTCCGCACTATGCGGACATAAAAGAAACACGTAAGAAACATTTTGAAAGCAGGTACAGATATGGGTAAAATGACGATCCAGCAGATCCTTATGCAACTGGCAGGAGGTATGGGAACCAGTATACAGATTTTTGCAGTGACCCTTATTTTTTCACTGCCCTTAGGCCTTTTTGTAGCCCTGGGCCGTATGTCAAAAAATAAACTCCTTCAGGCTGTGATCAAGGTATATATTTCCATCATGCGAGGTACTCCGCTGATGCTGCAGCTGCTGGTAGTTTATTTTGGGCCTTACTATATTTTCGGTATGCGTGTAGGCAACAGCTATCGCCTCTGGGCTGTATTTATCGGATTTGTGATCAACTACGCAGCTTATTTTGCAGAGATCTACCGCAGTGGTATCCAGTCTATGCCTGTAGGTCAGTATGAGGCAGCAAAGCTGTTAGGATACAGCAAGTCCCAGACATTTATCAAGATCATCCTTCCTCAGGTGATCAAAAGGATCCTTCCTTCTGTAACCAATGAGGTGATCACACTGGTAAAGGATACTTCCCTGGCATTTACTTTAAGTGTTATGGAAATGTTCACAACAGCAAAAGCACTGGCTTCTTCCCAGGTAAGCATGATGCCTTTTGTTGCAGCCGGTATTTTCTATTATGTATTTAACCTGGTAGTAGCCATGTTCCTTGAATGGCTGGAGAAAAAACTGGATTATTACCGTTAGTGTGTACTAAAAACTGGAGGATTGTGGATAATGAAATTATTAGAGATCAATCATGTGGAAAAGTCCTTTGATGACCTGAATGTTCTTAAGGATATATCATTAAGTGTGGAAGATGGAGAGATCGTTTCCATCATCGGCCCTTCCGGTTCCGGAAAATCTACTCTGCTGCGTTGCGCTACCATGTTGGAGACTATGGATAGCGGAGAGATCGTTTATCTGGGTAAAAAAGCGGTATGGAGCGATGAAAACGGAAAGTTAAACTATGCAGACAAGAAAGATTTAAAAGAGATCCAGAGCCAGTATGGCCTGGTATTCCAGAACTTTAACCTGTTTCCCCATTTTTCTGTATTAAAGAACATTACAGATGCCCCGATCCATGTACAGAAAAGGGACAAAGAGGAAGTTTACAAAGAAGCAAGGGAACTTCTGAAAAAAATGGGTCTGGAAGATAAAGAAAATGCCTATCCCTGCCAGTTATCCGGCGGACAGTGCCAGCGAGTAGCCATTGCAAGAGCTCTGGCGTTAAAACCAAAGATCCTGTTCTTTGATGAGCCCACATCTGCTCTGGATCCGGAGCTGACGGGAGAAGTATTAAAGGTTATCAAGTCCCTGGCAGATCTGCACATAGCCATGGTCATCGTAACCCATGAAATGGCCTTTGCAAGAGATATTTCCCACCGCGTCATCTTTATGGCAGGTGGTGTGATCGTAGAAGAAGGAGCACCGGAAAAGGTATTTGCTTCTGACAATGAAAGAACCAGAAGTTTCCTGGGAAGATATGGAAATCTGCTGTAGGAAATGAGATCTTAACTTTAATATTGCATTATAACTTAAAATAAGTTAAAGTACGAAAAAAGAGTTATAAAAGAGACAATTATATAGATTATTTTAATAAGCTGCCGGTGACTGTAAAGCAATAGTCATCTGGCAGCTAAAATTATTTTATATAAAGATTTTTGATTTTATCACTTCCCCTTCCGGATCTCCAACGGGAAGTTCGCATTATCAGAAGTAACATAAGTAACGATCACAGAGTCTCCGCTGTCACTGGTAAGCGCGTTTTCATCGGAAGGACAGTTATCTTTGATAAAGCCGATCTCTCTGCCATCTGTTGTCTGGATCATGAAGGTACTCATGGCATTGCTGGTGGTGATGCCTTCATCGGTAGAGATGGTCCATTCCTCCTGCTCCGGGAAGACACAAATGTAGGTGTTTTTTTCGGGATCGCCGGAAGGGTCCTTCATACAGGCGATGGCGATCTGGGTGTTCTTTTCAATCTCTGTTTCCACATCATGAATATCAGAAAGAGCAATCTTATACTCTTTTCCGTCGTCAGCCAGTAAGGTAAATGCAGAGCCGTCTTTTTCAGTTTTTGTAATGGTTCCCTGGAGCATATAGAATTTGCTGCTTTCTGTATCTTCCGGAACCTGCGTTTCAGATGAAGTTTCTTCCGGGCTGGAAGTTCCTTCGGCAGAAGTCTCAGTCTGGCTTTCGGTCTGTGCAGGTACTGTTGTATCAGCAGGCGTATCTGGTTTTTTGCCGCAGGCGGACATCATAATCGTACCGGCTGCAAGGAGTATTACAAGGTCATACACATGTCTTTTTTTCATAATGATGATTCCTCTTTTCTATAAAGATCTATAAATATCTGTAAGCTCAGTAAATGGAGTAATATTCAGGTTAATTCCATGGTAACATTCCCGCCCCCAAAATTCAATTAAGATTCCTTTAAGTTTATTTTTTGCTCTGTTCATAAAAACAGCAAAGCTTTCTAAAAAAAGAGCAAAGAAGAAAAATAAGCAAAGATGTTATATTGGATACAACAAAGGAACATGAAAAATGTTCAAATAACGAAAATAACTGAAAACAAGATCAAACCAAGGATAAAACGAAGAAAAACAGGAGGAAATGGCATGGGGGCTATTCAGTTGAAAAATGTAACAAAGAAGTTTGGTGACCAGATGGTCATTGATGATTTGAACTTAAGCATAGAAGACGGCAGCTTTACTGTTCTGGTAGGACCGTCCGGCTGTGGAAAATCCACAACACTGCGTATGATCACAGGACTTGATGAACCGACTTCCGGAGATATTTACATTGACGGAAAGAAGATCAACGACTTAACACCAGGAAAAAGAGACATTGCCATGGTTTTCCAGAACTATGCTCTGTATCCGACCATGACAGTCCGTGAAAATATCGAATTTGGTCTGGAAAACAAGAAAGTGCCAAAAGAAGAGAGAAAGAAAAGAGTCCAGGAGATCTGCGAGGTAGTAGGCCTAACTCAGTACCTGGACCGTAAACCGGCTACACTTTCCGGTGGCCAGAGACAGAGAGTTGCACTTGCAAGAGCCATGGTAAAGCAGCCAAAAGTATTCTTAATGGACGAGCCGCTGTCAAACCTGGATGCAAAGCTGCGTGGACAGATGCGTGTGGAGCTGATCGGTTTACATAAAAAACTGGGAACCACTTTCGTATATGTAACCCATGATCAGGTAGAAGCAATGTCTATGGCAGATGATATTGTACTGATGAAAGATGGCTACATTGTACAGCAGTCCAGCCCAAGAGAACTGTATAACAATCCAAACTGCGTATATGCAGCACAGTTTATAGGCACTCCTCAGATGAACATTGTAAAAGACATTCTGCCGGAAGGAATGCAGGTTGGTTTCCGTCCGGAGAAAGTATACTTAAAAGAAGTAGAAGAAGAGCATGTAGAGATAAGTGCTAAGATCGCTACCAAGGAAATGCTTGGTTCTGAGATCATCTACTCCTTAGACAGTCCGGCAGGAAAGCTGATGGCAAAATCTGATTATGAAGCAGAAGACGAAAGCACCTTAAAACTGTCTATTCCTGTAAAGAACATGTATCTGTTTGATAAGGATGGAAAGCGGATCACCTTAGATGACGAACGCAGACTGATGATCCATGCTGGATTTGCAAAACTTGCAGGCCGGGAGGTGTAAGCAGTGGATAAGAAAAAACGAAGCGTCAGCGAAAGCGGGACCGCATGCTGGGATTTGTTACCGCTATGCCGGCAATGATCTTACTGTTTGTCTTCACTGTATATCCGGTATTTTACCTGATCTATTATTCCATGTTTTCCGGAAGCCTGATCTCCGCGAAGAAAACCTTCGTGGGACTGGACAACTACAAAGAACTGTTTGGTTCAGAAACATTCCGGATGGTACTTGTAAATACCGTTGTTTATACAGTACTGTTCGTCAGTCTGACCATGGTGCTGGCAGTGATCATTGCAGTATGGTTAAACGGCTCCAAACATAAGAAATTAAACAACATGGTAGAGGGCTTTATCTTTACCCCTCATGTTATTTCCATGGTTTCCGTATCCATCGTATTCTTATGGCTGATGGACCCGGATACCGGATTTTTAAACATGGTCATCACAAAGCTGGGATTTGCAAAATTCCCATTTCTTTCCAGCCCATCCACTTCCATGTTTTCACTGGTTCTGGTAATGGTATGGAAAGCGTTGGTTACTATGTACTGCTGATCATGGCAGCCCTTCAGACGGTTCCTTCTAATATTTACGAGGCAGCAGAACTGGATTCCACTCCAAAGTGGAGAGTGTTTTTCAAGATCACTCTTCCAATGATCTCACCGACCATCCTGTTTACCTCTGTTGTGGCATCCATTGCATCTTTCAAGATCTTTGACTCCGTTAACGTTATGACACAGGGCGGACCGGTAGACTCTACCAATACACTGGTTTACTACATTTATTCCTTTGCTTTCCGCTACGGAAAACCGGGTATGGCCTGTGCGGCAGGTGTGATCTTACTGATCCTGGTATGCATCATGACCTACGTTCAGTTCGGTGTAGGAAAGAAACGTGTACATTATCAGTAAAATTTCCACAGTTTACGATATAATTAAGGAGGAAAAATCATGGAAGAAAGCAGGGGCGCACTTCTTTTTCAGAAAGTATGCCATATCCTGAACATTATTTTAAAAGTGGCTGTTATGGTCATCATAGCATTCCCATTTTACTGGATGGTCAGCACGTCATTAAAGGACTATACCGAGGCGCTGCAGTTCCCGCCTACCCTATTCCCATCCAGTCTTCACTGGGAAAACTACGCTCATGTATTTGAGATCGTTCCCATTGGATTATATTTTAGAAACTCTGTTGTAGTCAGCCTTTGTGTGCTGGTTCTCCAGTATCTGATCATTGTACCGGCTGCTTACAGCTTTGCAAGACATGAATATTTCGGAAAAAATATCTTTTTTGGAATTGTACTGTTAGGATTAATGATCCCGCAGCAGATCACCTTCCTTCCGGTTTACCTGATGTTCAGCCGGATGAAGATGTTAAAAACATTTATACCGTTAATATTACCATTTATTTCCAATCCATTTGGTATTTTCATGCTCCGCCAGTATTTTATGCAGATCCCTCAGGAAGTCATTGAGGCTGCAAGACTGGACGATGCAGATAACCGTAAGATCATGTTCAAGGTAATGATGCCTATGGCAAAACCGGCTCTGATCACCATCGGCCTTCTGTCCTTCATCTCTACCTGGAACAACTACTTCTGGCCGTTGATCATGACCTCCAGTGAGACACTTCGTACACTGCCTGTAGGTATCGCAGCCCTTAAATCTTCTGAGACTTTACAGATGTGGCACATTATCATGGCAGGAAACGTAGTTTTAGTACTGCCGATCCTGATCGTATACATGCTGGCAAGCCAGAAGATCCGTAATTCCTTTGTATATTCCGGTATTAAGTAAATTATAAATAAAAAGTATATTAAACAAACACAGGAGGAAAGAAAATGAAAAGAAAAGTAGCAGGAGTATTGGCAGCAGCTATGGCAGCTGGTATGTTAGCTGGATGCGGCAGTTCCGCAAAACCGGCTGATACTACAGCAGCAAAGGCAGAGGACACCAAGGCAGCAGAGGGAAGCACAGAAGCAGCTGCAGCAGATAACGGTGACAAGATCACTATCGAGTTCTGGCACTGCATGGGTTCTTCCAACGGAGAACTGATCCAGCAGATCACAGACTCCTTTAACGAGTCCCAGGACAAGATCTTTGTAAAAGCAGTACATCAGGGTTCTTACACAGACGCAGGTACTAAGATGCAGGCCGCTTTAGCAGCTGGCGAAGCTCCTGTTTTAGCTCAGATGGAGATTGGTATGTTAGGAATTTTCGCTGACGCAGATCAGTTAGTTGACCTTCAGAAGTTCGTAGATGAAGAGAACTACGATATGAGCGATTTCATGCCAGGTCTGTTAGACGCTTCCTACTATGATGGAGCATTAGTAGCCCTTCCTCATTCCCGCAGCGTTCCGGTACTGTACTACAACAAGGATCGTTTCAAAGAAGCAGGTCTGGAAGAAGCTCCTGTAACCTGGGATGACTTAAAGGCAGACGCTAAGGCTCTTACTGGAAACGGTTCTTATGGATATTCCTGCCCACTGGATCAGTGGTATTACATGTCACTGGTTATGAACGCAGGCGGAACCATTTTCAATGAGACAGAAGACGGCATCGGATTTGCAGGCGATCCTGGAACAAAGCCACTGTATCTGTGGAAAGAAATGATCGCAGACGGAACCATGCATGTTCCATCCGGTCAGGATTACAACTCTTCTGAGGCTTGCAGAAATGCATTTGCAGGCGGCACAGCAGCTATGATCCAGCAGAGCAGTGCTCAGTTAAAGGGATTAGAGAAGACCTGTGAATTTGAAGTTGGTGTAGGTGCAGTTCCTCAGGATACCACACTTTCCTATCCTGCAGGTGGTTCTAACCTGTTAATGTTCAAGGGCCACAGCGAAGAAGAAGAGAAGGCTGGCTGGGAGTTCTTAAAGTACATGACCAACACCGAAAATGCAGTACGCTGGGCAAATGGTACCGGATATCTTCCTACCAGACAGAGCTGCATAGACTCTGAAGAATACAAGAAGATGGTAGAAGAAGATCCAAATCTTCAGATCATCGTAGATCAGGTACAGTACAGCACCTATAAGACACCATTTATCCCACAGTATCAGGAAGCAAAAGAAATCTTCGCAAACGAGATCCAGAAGTGCATCCTGGAAGACAACTACACCCCAGAGCAGGCAGTTTCCAGCATGGAAGAGCGTGTAGCTAAATTATTCAAATAAGTAAGTCGCGCAGTCAAAAACAAGGGGCTGCGAAGCAGACATACACCCGGCAGATCCAACAGGTTTGCCGGGTGTTTTGTATACTGGGGAATTTATAATATGAGAAAAATTCCAGTCAAGTAAAAATTTTGTAAAGATTGACAAAAATTAAACTTTTACCAGCAATAAAATTGTGCTATAATTCAATATTAATCAGACGAAGAGGTTACATATGAAACAAAAGAAAGTACAGTCCCTTTCCAGAAAATTATTTGTAAATTTTATCCTCAGCTGTCTCCTTCCAATTGTAGTGGTCAGCTTTCTGGTGTCCTATCTGTTTGGAACTTACCAGTATCAGGAGATACGCAGCCGGGCGGAGAATAATACGAAACTGATCTCGGCATACATGACAAAATATCTTAACGATATTGATAACCTGACAAAAGCACCTTATTATCATTCCTTTTTTCAGTCCAGGACGCCTTTTGAGGACCTGACACCCTATGACCAGAACAAGGTAGGAGAAGAAATTGGAAAACTTTTACAGCTGACTACCTATTCCAGAGAAGATTTTGGGGATATGTTAGTCATGTCAGACGGAAATGTGCTGTATTTTAACACGTCTGACTGGTATCAGTATCTTCCAACCATCCACCCTCTTACAGGCCGCAGCTGGTATCAGTCGGCTCTTGACAAAAACGGCCGGGTGGCTATTATCCCGGAAAAAGATATGACAGGGGCAGATGAAGAAGAAGAACTGGATACAGGAAGTTTTTACATATCCAGAAAATTAAACAACATGTTCCTTCAGGATCAGGAAAATGTGATCATGCTGAACTTAAAAACAGATGATTTTGAAAATCTGTTCTCCAGCCTTACCAGCAAGGCGCCTCTGATCATTGCGTTTACAAATGACGAAGATCAGCTGATCTATTCCAATAAGCCTCTTACAAAGACTCAGACTGCAGCTTTAAAGCAGCAGAAAGTAAACTATGACCACAGAAACTGGCTGTGTTTTTCACAGACCTTAGAGCATTATCCTCTAACGGTCCATGTACTGCTGTCTGCGTCCTATGTGATAGACCGTATGGCCATTTTCCTGTTTATGGCAGCAGCCTGCTGTCTGTTATGCTCCATCCTGGGATATGCCATGTTTAAGAAAAATAATTACTGGATCGAGCGCCCTACCTATCATATTAAGGCAGTCCTTGGAGAACTCCAGGTGGGCAACTTAAATTCACGGTGTGAGCCATTGGTGATCCGTGAGTTTAATGAGATCGGAACTTCTATTAATGCCATGGCAAAGCAGCTCCAGGAGACCATCCGCAATGAATATGAGCTGAAGCTGGCCCAGAAAAACCTGCAGTTACAGGCGCTCCAGTCCCAGATTCAGCCTCATTTTATCATCAATACCATTTACAGCTTTATTACCTTAAACCAGATCGGGGAGCAGGAGGCTTTAAATGATGCTTTTTACTCCTTTGCCCATCTGCTGCGGTATGTGTTAAGCCGCAGCCGGGAGACTACTTTAGGGGCAGAACTGGACTTTTTAAATGATTACTGTTCCCTGTGCCTGCTGCGTTTTGGAAACCGGCTTTCCTATGAGATCAACTGTTCGGAAGAGTTTAAGTCCCTTTCCATGCCAAAGCTGTTATTGCAGCCTCTGGTGGAAAATGCAGTGATCCATGGCATAGAGCCCAGCGAAGTTCCATGTAAATTGTTTGTAGAGGCAGAACGTCACGGAAACAGTCTGTACATTCTTATTGAGGATGATGGTGTGGGATTTAAAGAGGAAGAATTAAACTCCCCGGAGTCCATTGGAATAAAAAATGTAGAAAACAGGATCAGCCTGTGGGGACCTGATATCCGGCTTTATATTTACCGTATAGATGGACGAACCATTCAGGTACTGATCGTTCCTTTCAAGGAGGAAAAACATGAAGATACTGGTGATCGACGATGAACCGCTGATCCATATTTCCATAGAAAAACTGATCCAGGCATGTTCCAAAGAAGACGAGGTCCTTCATGCCTATAATGGCCATGAGATGTTAAAAATGCTGGAAGAACATGAGATCGCCATGGCATATGTAGATATTAAGATGCCGGGGCCTTCCGGACTGGAAGCCATAAAACTGGGGAAGGAAATATCTCCGGATACCCGTTATTATATCATGACCGGCTTCAATGAATTTGAGTATGCCAAGCAGGCGGTAAAGCTGAAAGTGGAAGATTATCTGATGAAGCCTTTGGATAAAAAGACGATCCAGGAGACCATTACGGCGGTACGCCTGCAGCAGTATCTGGCAGGAGAGCGGAGAAAAAATCTGTTCCGTACCTGGCTGGAAAGTGCTTTGAATGGAAGAAATATCGGACTGGGGGAATATAAGGGTTATTTCTGCGGGCTGCTGATGATCACAGTGGATGGAGAAAACCTGGTTTCCGATCCGATCCCGGCTCTGTTTCAGGGATATGAGGATCATGTAGTTTCTGTATTCAGTGATAACAGTTTGAAACTTCTCTGTTTTTCGGAAAAAGGAGAAGGGATACAGGAGATCTACAGGACTTTATCTGCCCGGACATTTGCAGAAGGAATGACCTGTTTTGGCACCTCTGTTACAAGGGACATGGAAAACCTGAGGGAAGACCTTGGAAATCTGGAAGAACTCAGTTGCCTGCGGGTAATAAAAGGAACCGGGCGTTTTTATTATCTCAGTCCTCTTTTAGATGAAGAGGAAGAAAAAGTGGAGTTCGGCCGCAGATGCTTAAAGTGGCAGGAGGCATGGAAGAGCGGAGATTACAACAGCTTTTCCAGTTTATCTTCCTGGATCGGGAAAAAGATGGAGGAAAAGGAATGGATCGGGCGGTCAAGAAAAAATATTGCCAGTTTTTTCAGTCTGGTCTTAAAAACTCCGGTTTCAGAAAACATGGATCAAAAAGAACTGAAAAACTTCCTGGAGCAGAAATCCAGAAGCCTTTTAAGCAGTCCTTCTGAGGACTCCAGGATCAATTCCATGATCCGTTTTATTGAGGAACATTACCGGGAAGATATTTCAGCGGCAGATCTTTCCGAGCGGTTCGGTCTGTCTGCCAGTTATATCAGCAGTCTTTTAAAAACAGCGCTGGGCGTGCGCTACAGTGATTACGTGGCTGGGCTTCGCTTAAACCATGCAAAAGAGCTTCTGGCAACCACCCATATGACGGTAAAGGATATTACCGTAGAATGTGGCTGGTACAGTCAGAGTTATTTTACAAAGCTGTTTATAGAAAGAGAAGGCTGTACGCCGGTGGAATACAGGAAATCATTTGGAAAATGAGCACAGATGCCTGAAAAATGAGCAAAACCAGGTGGATATGGATGGGCTATACTGGTATTAAGAGAGAAGAAAAGATCAGCATATAAAAGCTACACAGTATAAGAGACAGGATCAGGAGGGACATGAAGATGGTAGCAGAAATGATAACAAAAATAGGGATACCGTCAGATGCGGAGTTATTTTTGCGAGTGATCGTAGCCAGCGTATTGGGGTATATGATCGGCTATGAGCGAAAGAACAGGGATAAAAGCGCCGGTATGAGGACACATGCCATTGTAGCGTTGGGGGCGGCGCTTATGATGGTAGTATCCAAGTATGGTTTTTACGATGTAGAAAAGGTAGATTCCTCCCGTGTGGCGGCACAGATCGTATCCGGTGTAGGTTTCCTGGGTGCAGGTGTGATCTTTGTCCGCAATAATACAGTCAGCGGTCTGACTACAGCAGCGGGACTGTGGACCACAGCTGGCGTGGGAATGGCAGTGGGAGCAGGAAAGTATGGTATTGGTGTCTGCGCCGGTATACTGGTAGTAGCGATCCAGGAGATCCTTCACAGAACCTCTTTCCTTACGGCAGAACCCATACGGGGTTTTCTTAAGATGACCTGTACGGATTATGAAAATGTGATCGCGGATATCCAGATGCATTTTTCAGAAGAAAAGGTCAAGATTTCAAATCTGAAGGTGGGAAAAGGCAAGAATGGTACAAAGATAGAACTGGAAGTAGTATATCCGCCTTTATATGATAAGAATGCAATGCTGTTAAAACTGGCAGCGGATGAACGGATCACCGGCATCAGCGGATAACTGACGGAGAAATAGCTTATAAATAGTCTGCAAATGGGGAATTTCCTGTAAAAAGACCTTGCAAAATGCAGTGTTTCCCTGTACAATCTGATATTGAGCGAAGAATGTATTTTTCAGGTCATCCTGTAAGTACATAAGACAGAAAAGAGGGGACAGCAAATGCCCCCTCTTTTAGCGGAAACAAAAACAACAGATTTATTTATAAGAAAGGTAAATGACATGATAAGTGCAAATAATATTTCCCTTCGTGTAGGCAAGAAAGCATTGTTTGAAGATGTAAATATCAAGTTTACAGAAGGCAACTGTTATGGACTGATCGGTGCAAACGGCGCCGGAAAGTCTACATTTTTAAAGATCCTTTCCGGACAGTTAGAGCCAACCAGCGGTGAGGTTGCCATCACTCCGGGACAGAGACTTTCCTTCTTACAGCAGGACCATTTCAAATATGATGAGTACACCGTTCTGGATACTGTTATCATGGGAAATGCAAGACTGTACCAGATCATGAAGGAAAAGGAAGCCATCTACATGAAGGAAGACTTCACAGATGAAGATGGTATCAAGGCAGCAGAACTGGAAGGTGAGTTCGCTACCATGAACGGCTGGGAAGCTGAGTCTGACGCAGAGAACCTGTTAAATGGTCTTGGCATTGGTACTGAATTCCACTATGCACAGATGAGCACTCTGTTAGGTGCACAGAAGGTCAAAGTTTTACTGGCACAGGCACTGTTCGGAAATCCGGATATCCTGCTTCTTGACGAGCCTACCAACCACCTGGATCTGGATGCAATCGCATGGTTAGAAGAGTTCCTGATCAACTTTGAGAATACCGTTATCGTTGTATCCCATGACCGTTATTTCTTAAATAAAGTCTGCACACAGATCGCTGATATCGACTACGGCAAGATCCAGCTGTACGCTGGTAACTACGACTTCTGGGTTGAGTCCAGCCAGCTGATCATCAAGCAGATGAAGGAAGCAAACCGTAAGAAGGAAGAGAAGATCAAGGAATTACAGGAATTTATCCAGCGTTTCTCTGCAAATGCTTCTAAGTCCAAGCAGGCTACTTCCCGTAAGAGAGCCTTAGAGAAGATCCAGTTAGATGACATCAAGCCATCCAGCAGAAAGTATCCATATATCGACTTCCGTCCGGCCCGTGAGATCGGAAATGAAGTTCTTACTGTAGAACACTTAAGCAAGACTATTGATGGTGAGAAGATCTTAGACGATATCTCCTTTATCCTTGGAAGAGAGGACAAAGTTGCTTTAGTTGGACCAAACGAGCGTGCAAAGACTGTATTATTCAAGATCCTTGCAGGTGAAATGGAGCCAGATGAAGGAAGCTACAAGTGGGGACTTACAACCACCCAGTCTTACTTCCCGAAGGATAACTCCGCTGAGTTTGCAAATGATGACACCATTGTTGAGTGGCTGACCCAGTATTCTCCTGAGAAGGACGTAACTTATGTACGTGGTTTCTTAGGACGTATGCTGTTTGCAGGCGAAGACGGTGTTAAGAAGGTTAAGGTATTATCCGGTGGTGAGAAAGTACGTTGTATGTTATCCAAGCTGATGATCTCCGGCGCAAATGTACTGATGTTAGATGAGCCGACTGACCACCTGGATATGGAGTCTATTGACGCATTAAACCGTGGTATGATCAAGTTCCCAGGCGTGATGATCTTCTCATCCCGTGACCACCAGATCGTACAGACCACTGCTAACCGTATTATGGAGATCATCAACGGCAAGCTGATCGATAAGATCACTACCTACGATGAGTATCTGGAAAGCGATGAAATGGCACGTAAGAGATTTACCTTCACTGTAACTGAAAGTGATGAAGAGGATGACTAATCATTCGGATAAAAAATAGGATCAAAGCGGTCGCCCCTTTGGGGCGGTCGTAGTATAAAGAACGATAAGAGTAAGGAGGGCAGGAACCGGGAAGTGCTGGGACCTGCCTTTCTGCCATTTCTGGGGTGTTTTCCCGCAGCGCGGGAAGGTACACAGCAGCGGAAAATAAGTGAAAAAGAGAAAAGAGGAAATAACCATGGAAAGATCGCAAGTTTTACCATCGACCATATTAAATTACAGCCGGGAGTTTACGTATCCAGAAAAGACAAAGTAGGAGACAGCACCGTTACCACCTTTGATCTGCGTATGACTTCCCAAACGAAGAACCTGTTATGAACACCGCAGAAATGCACACCATCGAGCATCTGGGTGCTACCTTTTAAGAAACCACAAGGATTTTGGAGACAAGACAGTATACTTTGGACCGATGGGCTGCAGAACCGGTTTTATCTGCTTTTAGCAGGTGATTATGAGTCAAAAGACATTCTGCCATTAGTAGTAGAAATGTATGAATTTGTCCGTGACTTTGAAGGGGAAGTACCAGGCGCATCTCCAAAAGACTGCGGCAATTACCTGGATATGAACCTGGGAATGGCAAAATATCTGGCTGCAAAGTATCTGAAGGTGCTGACCCATATTGATGAGTTCCGGAGTCCAGACTGGTTTATCCAGAATAAGGAGAGTATTTTGCCTCGCTTCGCGGGGCAGTGGAGTGCAACAGTTTTCCCGCTTTATGCGGGATGTGTTATCAGCACAACTTTCCCCGCCATAAGGCGGGGCGTTGCCATACAGCAAAAGGAGAAACAATTATGAAAAACTCATATCCTGGAATGTAAACGGTCTGCGTGCCTGCGTGGGAAAAGGCTTTATGGACTTTTCAATGAGGTAGATGCAGATGTATTCTGTATACAGGAAAGTAAGCTGCAGGAAGGCCAGATCGATCTGGATCTGCCGGGCTATCACCAGTACTGGAACTATGCTGAGAAAAGGCTATTCCGGCACAGCCATGTTCACAAAAGAAGAGCCTATCTCTGTTTCCTATGGCCTTGGCATTGAGGAACATGACCATGAAGGCAGAGTCATCACAGCTGAATTCCCAGAGTATTACATTGTCACCTGCTATACCCAAACTCCAAAGATGGTCTTGCCAGACTGGATTACCGTATGACCTGGGAAGATGCATTTTAGCATATCTTAAAAGCTGGAAGAGAAAAGCCGGTGATCTTCTGCGGCGATTTAAACGTAGCCCACAAAGAGATCGACCTGAAAAATCCAAAGACTAACCGGAAGAATGCGGGCTTCACTGATGAAGAAAGAGGCAAGTTCACGGACCTTTTAAATGACGGTTTTATTGATACCTGGCGCTACTTCTACCCGGATACAGAAGGGATTTACTCCTGGTGGTCCTACCGTTTTAAAGCAAGAGAGAAGAACGCAGGCTGGCGTATTGACTATTTCTGTGTCAGCGAAAGCTTAAAAGATGAGCTGGAGAGCGCAAAGATCCATACAGAAGTGTTTGGTTCTGACCACTGCCCAGTAGAATTAGTGATCAAAAAATAGTATAATGAATTAACGAACAAACCGCCTGCGTAAGCAGGCAGTGGAGCACGTTAGTGCGTGTTTGTGTGAACTAGAACGAACCCAAAATTCAACAATCAATAAAGAAATAGTTAGGATCAATTACATGAATTTACTTACCATCGAACATTTAACAAAATCCTATACAGAACGCCTGCTGTTCAACGACACTGCTTTTCTATCAACGAAGGAGAAAAGTGGGTCTCATCGGTATCAACGGCACAGGAAAATCTACCTTGTTACGGATCGCTGCAGGTCTGGAGGAGCCGGATGGCGGTACGGTTGTAAAAGGCCGCAGCCTGTATATCCGCTATCTGCCCCAGATCCCGGAATTTACCCCTGGAGATACCATTCTTGACAGCATTGTAAGGGACAATAAAACGAGCCTCATTTCAGCTCTGTGGAAGAGTTAAAGGCTTCTGCCAAGACCATGTTAAACCGTCTGGAGATCGAAGATTTTGACGCGAAAGTGGAGACTCTTTCCGGCGGACAGAGAAAACGTGTGGCTCTTGCAAGCGTTCTTTTAAGTACAGCAGATCTGCTGATCCTGGACGAGCCTACCAACCACCTGGACAGCCAGATGGCTGACTGGCTGGAAGGTTATTTAAAGGCATTTAAGGGCGCTCTTTAATGATCACCCATGACCGTTATTTCCTGGACAGCGTTACCAACCGTATTGTAGAGCTGGACAAGGGAAAACTGTACAGTTATCAGGGCGGTTATGAGAAATATCTGGAATTAAAGGCAGAGCGTTTAAGCATGGCAGAGGCAGCAGAGCGCAAGCGCCAGTCCATCCTGCGCACAGAGATCGCCTGGATGCAGCGTGGTGCCAGAGCCCGTTCTACCAAGCAGAAAGCCCATATCCAGAGGTATGAGCAGCTTCGTGACCAGGAAGGTCCGGAGTATGACAGAAATGTACAGTTGGAGTCCATTGGCAGCCGTCTGGGACGTACTACCGTAGAGCTGAAGGACATCTGCAAATCATATGGTGATAAGGTGCTGATGAAAGATTTCACCTATATCTTCCTGAAAAATGACCGTGTAGGTATTATCGGCCAGAACGGAAGCGGAAAGTCTACGTTGATGAAGATCATTGCCGGCTGGGTACAGCCGGACTCCGGTACAGTAGAGATCGGCCAGACTGTAAAGCTGGGTTATTTCTCCCAGGAAAATGAGGCTATGGACGAAAGCCTGAAGGTGATCGACTATATCCGCAATGCAGCAGAGTACGTAAAGACAAAAGACGGCAGCATCAGCGCCAGCCAGATGTTAGAGCGTTTCCTGTTCCCTTCCAGTATGCAGTATACAACCATTGGAAAGCTGTCCGGAGGTGAAAAACGCCGTCTGTACCTTCTGCGTATCCTTATGGAAGCGCCAAATGTACTGATCCTGGACGAGCCGACCAATGACCTGGACATCCAGACGCTGATCTTACTGGAAGATTATCTGGATACATTCCCTGGTATTGTGATCACTGTATCCCATGACCGTTATTTCCTGGACCGTGTGGTAAACCGCATTTTCGCTTTTGAGGGAAATGGTGTGGTGCAGCAGTATGAGGGTGGTTTTACCGATTATCAGCGTGCATGGAATGAGCGTCATCCACAGATCAGTGGAAATGGGGCTGGAGCCGGAAATGCAGGTTCTGGAAAGGCATCCGATAAAGATACTGACGAAGAAAACGCTGCAAATGCAAAGGCAGTGAACAAAAATAACTGGAAAGAGACTTCCGGTGCCCAGAAAAGCTGCGTTTAAGCTACAAAGAGCAGAGAATGGGAGACCATTGAAGGGGATATTGCAGGTCTGGAAGAGGCCATTGCAGCCCTGGAAACAGAGATCGAGAAATCTGCCAGCAATTATACCCGTCTCAATGAACTGATGAAAGAAAAGACAGAAAAAGAGGCACAGTTAGAAGAGAAGATGGACGGTGGATGTATCTCACTGACCTGGTAGAGCAGATCGAGAGCCAGAAGTAGGGAAGATCTGGGAAACAGCTCCTTTGCAGCAATGCTGTTTAGAGGGCATGAAGATTTAGCAGTGTAATGTAATTTAATAGAAGGAAACTGAAAGGCGGCAATATATGAAAAGAGAGTATATCATAGAAACAAATGAAGGAAAGATCTATCCGCTGGGAGTGACAAAGACTCCGGGGATTTGATGTAGCATTTGTTTCTCAGAAAAATCCGGCATTGCTGCTTTTAAAAGGGCAGCAGGAAACGGATCGCCAGATTTACATTTCCGGAAAATGCCCGTATGGGGGATGTGCATTTCATGACGGTAAAGGGGATTTTACCGGTCTGGAATATGCCTTTGAGGAAGAAGGAAAAGAAATTCCGGACCCATTTGGAACCTGTTTTACTGGACGGGAAAAATGGGGAGATGAGAAGACAGCAGCACGGGCGCTTCACACACCTTTTGAAGCAGTGAAAGAAGATTTTGACTGGGAAGAGGACAGACGGCCCAAAATTCCGGCGGATGAGTGCATTGTATACAAGATACACCCAAGAGGCTTTTCAAAACATGCTTCTTTTAAAGGTGAAAGCTGGAGGCGGGGAACATTTGGAGCGGTCGCAGATAAGATCCCTTATATGAAAGAACTGGGCATTACCACAGTAGAAATGATGCCGCCTGTAGAATTTGATGAAGTCATGGAAGATGTTCCTGGAAAGGTGAATTACTGGGGGTACTGCTGTGGACACAGCTTTGCGCCAAAAGCAGCCTATGCAGGCGCAGCGCCGGGACAGAAAAAGGATCCGGTAAAAGAGTTTAAGACTCTGGTGAAGGCATTACATAAAGAAGGTCTGGAGCTGGTCGTTGAATTATACTTTGACGGGACACAGTCTCCTTCCTATGTGGTAGATGTACTCCGCTTCTGGGCTGCCCAGTATCATGTAGATGGTATCCATTTAGTAGGTTATGCCCCTTTGGAAACTATTGTGAAAGACCCATATCTTTCTGATCTGAAACTTTGGGCGAAGAACTGGGATGAAGTGAGAACTGCGACGGAAACAGACAGGGGCAACAGAACCAAAGAAGAAAAGAAAGAGACCGGACGCCGTTTATCTGCTTACGAAACAGGATTTATGCTGGATATGCGCAGCTTCTTAAAGGGCGATGAAGGTATGTTAAACCAGGTGGCTCTTCATGTAAAGGACAATCCGGATGCAGTGGCTTCTATTAATTACATGGCGAATACCAACGGCTTTACTTTAATGGATATGGTTTCTTACGATCATAAGCACAACGAGGACAATGGCGAGGAAAACCATGACGGTACCGATTACAACCAGTCCTGGAACTGTGGCGCAGAAGGACCGGTGCGAAAGAAAAAGATCATTGGCTTACGAAAACGTCAGCTTAAAAATGCTCTTGCCATGCTTTTCTTAAGCCAGGGAACCCCGTTACTTATGGCTGGTGATGAATTTGGCCGTACCCAGAAGGGAAATAATAATGCTTATTGCCAGGACAATGAGATCTCCTGGTTAAACTGGAATTTATTAGACTCTCACAAGGGGCTTTATGAGTTTACGAAAAACCTGATCGCATTCCGCAAAAGCACAGCCTGTTCCACCGCAGTACAGAACCTACTTTAATGGATCATAAGTCAGTAGGACTGCCGGATGTGTCTTTCCACGGGGAAAAGGCATGGTGTCCGGACTTTGAGCGCTACAGCCGCCAGTTAGGCGTATTTTACAGCGCTTCCTATGGAGAAAATACAGACGGCAGCGAGGAACCTTATTTCTATACTGCTTACAACATGCACTGGGAGCCACATGCATTTGCACTTCCCAATCTGCCGTCAGGATATATCTGGCATCAGGTCCTTGATACAGCTGAAGACAGTATGAACGGCTTTTGCCGTCAGGTAAGGAAAGACATCTGGATGACCAGAAAGAGGCTCTTGTCCTTGCAAGATCCATCCAGGTATTTGCAGGACTTAAATGCCCGGAAAAAAAAAACACAAAGCAAAGGTCCGAAAGCGAACCGGAAAGAAGGAACAGAACATGTTAAATGAAGCTATGGAACGTTTTATCAAGGAACATGAAAAGAGGCATATGACCTGCTTCTTACCATTGCGAAGATCCCTTCCCCATCTAATCATGAGGAAAAAGAGCCCAGTTTTGCTGTAACTGGTTAAAGGAACAGGGGCAGAGGGAGTCTATATTGATGAGGCATTAAATGTAGTTTATCCAGCTGCTTTAAGGGATAATGTGGATGTTTATATGGCCCATACAGACGTAGTTTTTCCAGATGAGACGGAACTTCCTTTAAAGGTGGAAAATGGACGTATCTGCTGTCCAGGAGTAGGTGATGATACTGCCTGCCTTGTATGTGTTCTTCTGGCAGCAAAATATACTGCTCTTATGATAAAAGAAGGCAAACTTAACCAGATCCGGCCGGAAACAGAACCTGGACTGATCTTTGTATGCAATTCAGGAGAAGAAGGTCTTGGAAACCTGAAAGGCGTTAAAAGATCTGCGAAGATTACGGCAGCCGTATGAGCACTTTCTGCACCTTCGACGGCAGTCTGGAGCATCTGGTAGATGAAGCAGTGGGATCTAACCGTTATAAAGTGACGGTACGCACTCAGGGCGGACATTCTTTTGGCAATTTTGGCAATGATAATGCCATTGAAAAACTGGCAGGTATCATTGAAAAGCTGTATCAGATCAAGGTGCCGGAAGGCGGAAAGACCACTTACAACGTGGGTACTATTTCCGGCGGTACTTCTGTTAATACTATTGCCCAGGAAGCTTCCATGCTATACGAGTTCCGCTCTGACAGAAAAGTAAATCTGGCTTATATGGAAGAAAAATTTGAGGCAGCAGTAAATGAGGCAAAGGCAGTCGGTCTTGATATTACTTATGAGATCCTGGGCATCCGTCCATGCTCCGGTGATGTAGATAAAGAACGTCAGGCACGCCTTCTTGAACGTGCAAAAGCAGCGGTAGAGACAGTAACAGGAATCTGCCCTGGAGTTGGTTCTGGTTCTACAGACTGCAATATCCCGCTTTCTATGGGAATCCCAAGTGTATGTGTGGGCTGCTATAGTGGAGCCGGCGCTCATACAAGAGAGGAATATGTAGAAGAAGCTTCCCTTCCTTTAGGATACAGAGTTGCTTTTGAGATGATATTCGGAGGCAGGTCATAAGCCTGTTTTTCCTGCATAAAGATAAAAAGAAATACATATACATTCAGATGAGGATGCTGTAAAGGCCAGACGGGTCAGGGCATCCTCATTTTTCTATATGAAGTCTATACAGAGTCTATAGGAGGCAGGAATGGGGTATGGTCTGACCCAGGAAGAAGTTTTAAAGCGCCTTGGCACCAACAGGACCGGGCTAAATGAGAAAGAGGCAGAAAGAAGGCTGGAAACATATGGGGAAAATGTTTTAAAAGAACAGGAAGAAATGCCCTGGTGGCAGGTATTTTAGGACAGTTTAAAGATCTTCTGGTCATGATCCTCATTGGGGCTGCGGGGTATCCATGGTTACCGGAGATCCGGAAAGCGCTCTTGTGATCTTTTCCGTCCTTTTGTTAAATGCCATTTTAGGGACTGTGGAACATCAGAAAGCACGAAAATCCCTGGAAAGCTTAAAGCGACTTGCTTCTCCGGAAACACTTCTGATCCGGGAAGGACGCGTTTGTACGGCGCCATCTTCCAGGGTGGTTCCAGGGATATCCTGGTTTTGGAAACAGGAGGAATGGTACCTGCAGACGGCCGGATCCTTCAGTCCTGCAGCCTTACCTGCAACGAAAGTTCTCTTACAGGAGAAGCTTTAAATGTGGAAAAAGAGAGGAAAACTGCCGGCAAAACGCCTTTATCTCCGGGAGATCAGAGCAATATGGTCTTTTCCGGTGCTCTGATCACTGGCGGAAGGGAACTGCGGTAGTGACGGAAACAGGAATGGATACCCAGATCGGGACCATTGCTTCCCTGATGAACCGCACAGTGGAAAAGAAACACCTTTGCAGGCCAGTTTAGACCGGTTTTCCGGCCATCTGGCATTAGGAATTATGGGGATCTGCGGTGTGATCTTTCTGATCAGCCTGTATCGCAGGGAGCCTGTATTAGATGCCCTGATGTTTGCGGTAGCGCTGGCGGTTGCAGCCATCCCGGAGGCTCTTGGTTCCATTGTGACCATTGTCCAGGCAATGGGAACCCAGAAAATGGCAAAAGAGCATGCAGTCATAAAGGACCTGAAAGCAGTGGAAAGTTTAGGCTGTGTATCTGTGATCTGTTCTGATAAAACAGGGACACTGACCCAAAACAGTCTGCGGGCAGAGGCTGTTTGCATAAATGGGAAGGTCATGGATACAGGGCAGTTAAAAATATTCCCCACCCGGATCTTTCTCTTTTCCTGCGATCAGTCATTCTTGCAAATAATGCTTCCGGAGAGACCGGGGAAAAGAAGATCCCTTAGAGCAGGCTCTTTTACATATGGCAGAAGAAGCAGGAAAGATCGGACTTCTTCGCAGGCAGTGGCGTCGTATTTCGGAGATCCCTTTTAACTCTGATAAAAATATATGGGTGCCATATGCAGCAAAGGGAGAAAAGATCCTTTTGTAAAAGGGGCGGTAGACGTTTTACTGTCTAAATGCAGTCTGGCAGTCAATCCCTCTTTTCAGGAAGAAGAGACTGCTTCCTGGGGACGTCCCTTTTCCTTTTCTGATAAAGAGCGGATCCTTCGCCAGAACGGTCTATGGTCCAAAAGGGAATGCGGGTTCTGGCACTGGCATGTAAACCATTAAAAGAGGAAGAAATCAGGGATGCAAAGGCGGAAAATATGATCTTTCTGGGTCTGGCTGCTATGACAGATCCACCAAGGCCGGAGTCTAAAATGGCAGTGGCAGATGCTAAAAAGCAGGGATCCGCACGGTCATGATCACCGGGGATCATAAAGAGACTGCGGCAGCGATCGCCTCGGAGATTGGTATTTTTACAGCTGGTGATCTGGCTGTTACAGGAGCAGATCTGGATCAGATGAGCGATCAGCAGCTGCAGGAAAGACTGGAAAAGATCTCCGTATATGCCAGGGTGTCTCCGGAACATAAGATCCGCATTGTGGAAGCATGGCAGAAAAAGGGCACATTACAGCTATGACAGGAGACGGGGTAAATGACGCTCCTGCCTTAAAAAGGCGGACATAGGGATCGCTATGGGAAAAGCAGGCACAGAAGTTTCAAGGGATGCCGCTGCCATGATCTTAACAGATGACAATTTTGCTACGATTATCAAGGCAGTGGCAAATGGAAGAAATGTATATCGGAATATTAAAATTCCATCCAGTTTTGTTGTCCGGAAATATGGCAGGGATCCTTTGTGTACTGTATACATCTATCAAGGCGCTTCCATTGCCTTTTGCACCGGTGCATCTGCTGTTTATCAACCTGCTGACAGACTCCCTTCCTGCCATTGCCATAGGTATGGAACCGGCAGACCGGGATCTTTTAAACCAGCCTCCCAGAGACCCAAAGAAGGGATCCTTTCTTTTCCATTTGCAGGAAGATCTTATTCCAGGGTTTTCTTATTGGTGCAGCAACCATGTGGGCATGGGAAATGGGATATTCAGGGCGGGGAAGCCATTGCCAGTACTATGGCATTTTCCACTCTGACTCTGGCAAGACTGTTCCATGGTTTTAACTGCAGGGGAAGAAAAAGCCTGCTTTCATTGGGAATAGGAAGCAATCTCTGGTGTGTTATGGCATTGTTTGTAGGTGTAGTCCTTATGTGTGCAGTGCTTTTTGTGCCTCAGCTTCAGGATGTATTTGCCGCAGGGGATCTGACAGGCTCACAGTTACTGGCAGTGGTTTTAGGTGCGCTGGCACCAACGGCAGTTATTCAGATCTACAAAATGATGAGCGCAGGAACCGCTTAAATGACGTCTGAATTGTCCGCTAAATTTTCTAAGATTATGTAAAACATTTGTGGCAAGGTGGAAAATATCCGAAAATGTGATAAAGTAAGCATTAAGAAATTGCTAAATGAAATAAGGAGGCTGTTATGAGGCTTGTTACATATGAAGTGGAACATAAAGGCGGTCTGGGCGTGATCAGCAGAGACGGAAAATGGGTCTATCCTCTTCGCTCCCTGGATATGGATTATAAGACCATGCAGGAACTGATCGAGGGATCAGCGAGTCAGAAAAACAGCTGCTTGAATATGTGTCCGGTCAGGACCCTTATAAGATCAGAGGAGCGGCACCTATTGAAGAAGTAAAGTTTCTGGCGCCGATCCCAAATCCGAAACAGGATGTGATCTGCCTGGGTATCAACTATATGGCTCACGCAGAGGAGTCTGCCCGCTACAAGAAAGAGGCATTTGGAGGCGAACGTCCCTATGCCGTTTACTTCTCAAGCGTGTAAACGAGGCGGTGGCAAACGGCGAAGGCATTGAAAGCCATTCAGACATTGTAGCCGATCTGGATTATGAGGTAGAATTGGCTGTTATTATTGGAAAAGAAGCAAAAATGTACCGGAAGAAGAGGTAAAAATTACATCTTTGGTTACACCATTATCAATGACGTCAGTGCCAGAACCCTTCAGACCCAGCATAACCAGTGGTATTTTGGAAAGAGTTTAGACGGATTTTTCCCAATGGGACCATGTATCACCACAGTGGAAGATATCCCATATCCGCCAAAGCTTTCTATCCAGTCCCGTGTCAACGGGGAACTGAGACAGGACAGCAACACAGAACTGCTGATCTTTGGTATTGACCACATCGTCAGTGAGCTTTCAAAAGGCATGACATTAAAACCTGAACCATCATTGCCACCGGCACACCGGCAGGCGCAGGAATGGGCTTTACACCGCCAAAATTCTTAAAACCTGGAGATGTAGTAGAATGTACCATTGAAGGGATCGGCACACTTACCAATCCGGTAGTTGAATAAACATGTATGCTGCCTGACGGCGGCATCATCATAAATGAGCAATTGTATACTATATATTTAGGACAGCAACACAAGAGACAGGCAACATAAGGAGGTATGCATACAATGGAATTTGTCCCAATGACTATCAAGAAGCAGAAAAATATCGCCCTGATCGCCCATGATCAGAAAAAGCATGAATTAATGGAATGGTGCAAGGAACATAAATCCATTCTGGAGAAACATTTCTTATGCGGAACCGGAACAACTGCAAGAATGATCACCGATTATACCGGACTTCCGGTAAAGGGATATAACAGCGGCCCATTGGGAGGCGACCAGCAGATCGGCGCCAAGATCGTAGAAGGACAGATCGATTTCGTGATCTTCTTCTCCGACCCATTGACAGCACAGCCTCATGATCCGGATGTAAAGGCACTGCTGCGTATTGCACAGGTTTACGATATTCCCATTGCAAACAATAAGGCAAGTGCAGATTTTATGATCTCATCACCTCTTATGGATGAAGAATATGAGCATGATGTGATCAATTTCAGACAGAATATTTCAGAACGGGCGAAACAGCTGTAATAGAAACAACATTGTTTTTGCTAAAAGGGGGCACGCAGATGGAACAGAAATTATATGATATTATGGACTGGGCGGGGATTGAGGAACTGACCTATTCAGAGTCAGCCGATCCTCACAGAATGTTAGGACCACATGCAACAGAAGAAGGCTTATTGATACAGGCATTTATACCTACCGCAACAGCGATCACTGTAAAGCTTACAGGAAATGGGAAAAAATACCCTATGGAGCTGGCAGATGAAGCAGGATTTTATGCTGTACTGATCCCAAGAAAAACAGTGACAGATTATACCTTACTTGTCACTTATGATAATGGAACCGAAGAAGAGATTCACGATCCCTATTCTTTCGGACCACAGTTTACAGAAGATGAATTAAAGAAATTCGGTGCAGGTATCTACTACGACATTTATGAGAAAATGGGTGCTCATCCAATGACCATTGACGGAGTAGAAGGCGTTTATTTTGCAGTATGGGCTCCATGTGCTATGCGTGTCAGTGTAGTAGGTGACTTTAACTTATGGGACGGCAGACGCCACCAGATGCGCAAAGTAGGCGAAGGAGATGCCAGCGTATTTGAGCTGTTCATTCCGGGCCTGAAAGCAGGATGCCTTTACAAATATGAGATCAAGACCAGAGCAGGACTGCCTATGATGAAGGCAGACCCATATGGAAATTATGCAGAGCTGCGTCCAAATAATGCTTCCATTGTATGGGATATCAACAATTACCAGTGGAAAGATAAAAAATGGATGGACAAGCGGGCTGCTTCTGATACAAAGGACAAGCCTTTCAATATTTATGAAGTCCATTTAGGTTCCTGGATGCGAAAAGAGATTGCCAAGGACGAAAACGGGGAAGATATCATTGGCTCCGAGTTCTACAATTACAGGGAACTGGCTGTAAAGCTGGCTGAGTATGTAAAAGATATGGGCTATACCCATGTAGAACTGCTGCCGATCATGGAACATCCTTTAGATGCTTCCTGGGGATATCAGGTAACTGGTTATTATGCTCCTACCAGCCGCTATGGAACACCGGATGATTTCATGTACTTCATGGACTATATGCATGAACAGGGCATTGGTGTGATCTTAGACTGGGTACCGGCCCATTTCCCGAGAGATGCTTTCGGAATGGCATGCTTTGACGGAACCTGCGTCTATGAACATGCAGACCCAAGAAAGGGCGCTCATCCGCACTGGGGTACACTGATCTATAACTACGGCCGTCCGGGAGTATCTAACTTCCTCATTGCCAACGCACTGTTCTGGGCTGAGAAGTACCACGCAGACGGCATCCGTATGGACGCGGTGGCTTCCATGCTGTATCTGGATTACGGTAAAAATGACGGTGAATGGGTGGCAAATATCTACGGCGGAAATGAAAATCTGGAAGCTGTAGAGTTCTTAAAGCACTTAAATACTGTATTCAAGGGCAGAAAGAACGGTGCGGTGCTGATCGCAGAGGAGTCTACTGCATGGCCAATGATCACCGGTGATCCAAAAGACGGCGGAATTGGTTTTGATTATAAGTGGAATATGGGCTGGATGAACGATTTCACCAACTACATGCGCTGTGATCCATATTTCCGTAAAAATAACTATGGCGAGTTGACGTTCTCCATGCTTTATGCCTACAGTGAAAACTTTGTCCTGGTATTCTCCCATGACGAAGTCGTTCACGGAAAAGGCTCTATGATGGGTAAGATGCCGGGAGAGACTTTAGAGGCAAAGGCTGAAAACCTGCGGGCTGCCTATGGCTTTATGATGTCCCATCCAGGCAAGAAGCTGTTATTTATGGGACAGGACTATGGTCAGATCGATGAGTGGAATGAAAATGCGTCCCTGGAATGGGATCTGTTAAAATATCCGCTGCACAAGAACATGCAGACCTATGTCCGTGAGTTAAACAAGCTGTATCAGGCCCATCCGGCACTGTATGAGCAGGACTTTGATACGGAAGGCTTTGAGTGGATCAACTGCAGCTACCATGAGGAAAGCATGATCATGTTCCTGCGCAGAGGCAAAGAAGAAACTCTGCTCTGTGTATGTAACTTTGATAATATGGATCATGAGAAATTCCGCCTGGGCGTACCATTTGCAGGAAAATATAAAGAGATCTTCAACAGTGATGCAAAAGAATTTGGCGGCGAAGGCCGTACCAACAGCCGTGTGAAAGCATCCAAGAAGATAGAATGGGATGAAAGAGAGAACTCCATTGAGATCCATATCCCGCCAATGAGCTTTATGGTATTCTCCTGCACACCAGAGGAGAAGAAGGAAAGCCCGAAGAGACTGACCACAAAGAAGGCAGAGCCAAAGAAGCTGGCAACAAAGAAGGAAGAACCGAAGAAGCTGACTACGGAGAAAAAAGAAGAGCCGAAAAAGTTAGCTACAAAGAAAACAGAACCCAAAAAACTGACGGCAGAGAAGAAAGAAGAGCCAAAAAAGCTTGCGACCGCTAAAACAGAGCCCCACAAACTGGAGACTAAAAAGGAAGAGCCAAAGAAGTTAGCAACTGCCAAGACAGAAGCTCACAAGCTGGAAACAAAAAAAGAAGAGCCGAAAAAGCTGGCAACTGCAAAAGAAGAACCAAAGAAACTGGAAACAGCAAAGCCTGAACCAGTACCAGTTTTAGCACCTGCAGATCCGATTGCAGAGCCAGTAACAACTCCTGCTTCAGCAGTTACAAAACCAGAGCCAGCTCCATCTCCAGCACCCGCAGCCCCGGCTCCAACCTCAGCTGCAGCAAAAAAAGCAGCACTCAGAGCAGCCAAAAAAAGAGGCCGTAATAAAAAACGCTAAAAAGCTACAAAAGACATAAAGAAACTGACATAAGAATTACAACAGGAGGTTATCATGCGTCCTTCTCTGAGAAAGCTATGGATGACGATCTCCATAAAAAGAAAAATAGGAATTTTTGCAGCCATGGTCATTTTGATCATGGCTCTTTCCGCTTCTTTTAATGTGTGGATCACCAACGTATCCCTGGGAAGCTTTGGAGGAATTTTGAATGACAACTCCCGTTGCAATGACTTTCAGGAGGCACTGGATCAGGAAATCAGAGCTTTTGAGCATTATGTGCGAAATGCAGACCAGGAAAGCCGGGATACTTACAGGGTGGCATGTGTAAGAACAGAACGTTGCCTGTGGTCACTGCCTTCTGAGTACAGAAGGATTGGAAAAGAGCGCAGTGCCAGGACATGGAACATAAGAAATGCCTATGAAGGTTACAAAGTTTATCGTGATGACGTAGCGGAAGGAAATAAAACAGGCAGTGAATTTGTAGACGAACTGTATTACGTATACAAAATGCAGGAGTACCTCCAGGGATATACCGGCCGTCTGGTGCAGATAACCATGGCAGAAGGAACAGAAGAGTATCAGAAAGAAGCAGCAATGTTTTCTAATATTCCGTATATTATTGTGGCCATTTCCATCGCACTTATGATCATAGCGATCTGGCTGACAAGAATTCTTTCAAATTCCGTTGCAAAACCCATTGTATCTTTGGCTGCAAGTACCAGAAAGATAGCTGCCAATGACTTTGATGAGCCGGACCTGATCATAGAAAATAAAGATGAAATGGGAGAATTGGTCACAGCTTTCAATGTAATGAAACACAGTACCAAGGGCTATATTGCCACCATGAAAGAAAATAACAAAATGCAGGAGCTGCTCCACAAAGAGGAATTAGAGCGCAGTGAAATGGAAAAACAGTTAGGAAGCGCAAGGCTGGAACTGTTAAAAAGTCAGATCAATCCCCATTTTCTCTTTAATACCCTGAATATGATCGCATGTACCGCAAAACTGGAAGATGCTGTGGATACGGAAAAGATGATCTTAAGTCTGGGAAATCTGTTCCGCTATAACCTGAAAACAAGGGAGCAGACTGTAACATTAGACCGGGAGTTAAAGATCGTAAATGACTATATGTATCTTCAGAAAATGCGTTTTGGAAGCAGGATCAAATACCGTCTGAGCCTGGAGACGGATGCGGCAGACGTGATCATTCCGTCCCTGTCCCTGCAGCCTCTTGTAGAAAATGCGGTGGTTCATGGTCTTTCTAAAAAAGAAACGGGAGGTATTCTCCATATCCGGATCTGGAAAAAGGACCGTATGCTGATCCTTTCAGTGGCAGATACCGGCCTTGGTATGAGTCAGGAGCGGTGCGAAGAAGTTGCTGCAGCAATGAAAGAACACCGCACGGCAAAGATCGGGATCGGGCTTGGAAATATTTATAAGCGTGTCCATATGATGTACCAAAAGGGAGATCTGCGGATCTACAGCCGGGAAGGAAAAGGAACAGTGATACAATTGATGATACCGCAGGGAGAAGAAACACAGGGGGAAGAAGTATATGTACCGACTGCTGATCGCAGATGATGAAATGATCGAGAGAAAGGTTCTTTTTAAAACATTAAGCCAGAACCTGAAAGGGCAGTGTGAGATCTTCCAGGCAGAAAACGGAAGAGAAGCACTGGAAATATATGAAAAAGAAAAGATCCAGATCGCCATACTGGATATTGAAATGCCAGGTATCAACGGAATCCAGGCAGCAGAGAGGATAAGGGAGAAGGATAAAAAATGCTGTATTATCTTTCTTACAGCTTTTGATGAATTTGCCTATGCCAAGAAGGCGATCACAGTCAGGGCGTTAGATTATCTTTTAAAACCCTGGGATGAAAAAGAATTGATGCTGGTACTGGAAGAAGCCATGCGAATGGCGGGAGAAGAAAAAGATTTTCAGAAAGAAAAGACAGAAGAGGTATCCGAGGAAGAAAAACGGGACGATCTGGAAGAACTGGCAGAAGATGATGCAGGTGAAAATCTGCGCATGAATAAAGTAACAGAGATCATACGGGACTATATCCGTGAAAATTACATGTATGATCTTTCTGTACAGGATCTGGCTGACAAGATGAATTATTCAGAGTCTTATTTCTGCCGGCTTTTCAAGCAGAGTTTTGGACAGAATTTTACAGCGTATCTTACAGAATACCGTGTTTCCATGGCGAAAAAAATGTTAGAAGAACCTACCGTCAATATTAAGGATATAGGAAAGTCAGTAGGATACGAAGACTCTAATTATTTTACAAAAGTGTTTAGAAGGATCACAGGGCAGAGTCCTACAGAGTACAGAAACAGTGTATTCCGTGAAAAATAGATAAAAAATTACGGTATAGGTCAAAATCATACTAGGATTATCAAAAATTTACCATGGTCAGAACAAGATTTTACCCTTATAATGAAATCAGCATAAAGAAAACGTAAAAAAACATAAACAATATGTGAAAAACGCATTAACAGGAGGGTAAACAAAATGAAAAAAAGATGGTTAAGTGCAGCACTTTGCACAGCTATGGTAGCTGGATCACTGGCAGGATGCGGATTAAAGTCCCCAGATACAGCAACTACAGCAGCAGCTACTGAGGCAGCTAAGGAGGAAGCAACCACAGCAGCAGATGCAAAAGAAGAGACCAAGGAAGAAGCTAAAGCAGAAGCTGGCGAGCCAGTAGGCCCAGCAGTTACTCTGGTAATGGCAGAGGTTAATCCACTGGATACTATCGTTGGACAGACTGATACAGCATTCAAAGAGAAAGTAGAAGAGCTGTCCGGCGGATCTATCACTGTAGACCTGCAGGCAAGTGGTGTTCTTGGTTCTGAGAACGACGTTCTGGATACCATGCTTGGTGGTGGCGGAACTATTGATATGTCCCGTATCTCCGCATTCGCTCTGACAAGCTACGGCGCAGAGAAGTCCGTACTTCTGTCTGTACCTTATACATTTGTAAACCGTGAACATTTCTGGAAATTTGCAGATAGCGAACTGGCTCCAGAGTTCTTAATGGAACCGCATGACAACGGACTGGGCGTAAGAGGTCTGTTCTACGGAGAAGAAGGTTTCCGTCATTTCTTCACTGTTAAGCCAGTAAATGGTCTGGAAGACTTAAAGGGAATGAAGCTTCGTGTTTCTAACGACCCGATCATGAACGGTATGGTAGCTGGACTTGGCGCAAACGCAACTGTTGTTTCCTTCAACGAACTGTACTCCGCACTGCAGACCGGCGTTGTTGACGGTGCTGAGCAGCCAATCGCAAACTATCAGTCCAACGCATTCCCAGAAGTTGCTCCTAACCTGATCCTTGATGGACATACCTTAGGTGCTATCCAGGTTATCATCACAGATGACGCTTGGGATAAATTAACTCCAGAGCAGCAGGATGTTCTGACCGAAGCTGGAAAGTATGCATCTGAATTCAACCGTAAGATCTCTGAAGAAGCAGAGAACAAAGTTCTGGATGAGTTAAAGGCAAATGGCGTAAACGTTGTAGAAGTAGAAGATAAGACTCCATGGCAGGAAGCTTGCAAGGACATTATCGAGTCCTCTACAAAGGATAACGCAGAACTGTATCAGCAGATCCTTGATATGGCAAAATAATCTGAGTCAGCCAGTTAAATAGGGAAATGGTGTATTAGGCGCAGGGGAGCGCGTCTCTCCTGCGCTTTTAATTAAGAAAGGGGACTGAAGAATGCCTTCAATTTTTGAAAAGATCGATAAGATCCGTCCTTTGTATGATGCGGTATATAAATTTGTATTATTTATCTGCAAGCTTTTGCTTGTAGTTGATATCGCTATTACCAGTATGTCCGTTGCAGGACGTTATATCTCATTTATTCCAGATCCGGCATGGTCTGAAGAAGTAGTTCTTTCCTGTATGGCTTATATGGCTGTGCTTTCCGCAGCTCTGGCAATCCGCCGCGGTGCTCATATCCGTATGACCGCTCTTGACAGCTATCTGCCAAAGAAGCTGGTTAAATCCCTGGATATCCTTGCTGATGTAGCTGTTTTAGTACTGGCTGTCATCATGCTGACTGTAGGCTGGACTTATGCTTCCGGTATCGGTTCAAAGGGTACTTATGTAAGTATGCCTGGAGTATCCCGTTTCTGGATGTATCTGCCGGTTCCGTTAGCAGGTGTTGCGATGATCATTTTCGAGATCGAAGCACTGTACAATCATATCAGAAGCTTTTATGTAAAGGAGGAGAAGTAGTATGGATGTAAATAGCATGGCAATTCTTATATTACTGGGAAGCTTCTTCCTTATGATCATGCTGCGTTTCCCGATCGCATACGCAGTAGCTCTTTCTTCTGTATTCTGTCTGATGGCCCAGGGGCTTCCTCTGACTACCATCTGTCAGCAGATGGTAAAAGGTATCAGCTCTTTCAGCTTAATGGCAGTACCTTTCTTTATCACAATGGGATGCCTGATGGGTTCCGGTGGTATTTCTGAAAAACTGATCGCTCTGGCAAATGCCTGCGTAGGCTGGATGCGAGGCGGTATGGCAATGGTAAACATCGTTGCATCTTATTTCTTTGGTGGTATTTCCGGTTCTGCATCTGCAGATACTGCTTCCTTAGGATCTATTCTGATCCCTATGATGGTTGACCAGGGATATGACGGTGACTTCTCTACTGCAGTTACTATTACTTCTTCCTGTGAGGGACTTCTGGTTCCACCTAGCCACAACATGGTTATTTATGCTACCACAGCAGGTGGTATTTCCGTAGGAAGCTTATTCCTTGCGGGTTATGTTCCGGGAGCTCTTTTAGCAGCATCCCTGATGGTTGGTTCTTACATTATTTCTGTAAAGCGCAACTATCCAAAGGGCGACAAGTTCAGCATGAAGAACCTGTTAAAGCAGTTAAGCGTTTCCTTCTGGGCATTAGCAGCCGTTCTGATCGTAGTGTTCGGCGTTGTAGGCGGTGTGTTCACAGCTACTGAGTCTGCAGCAGTTGCAGTTATCTACAGCTTGATCGTCAGCGTATTTATCTACAAAGGTCTTGACTGGAAAGGTGTTTGGAGAGTCCTGGGCGAGTGTGTAGATACTCTTTCTATCGTACTGATCCTGATCGCAACCTCCAGTATCTTCGGTTACTGCCTTACAAGACTTCACGTACCGGATCTGGCAGCTCAGGCTATTGTTGGACTGACTGATAACCCAATCCTGATCGCTCTGTTATTAAACCTGATCCTTCTGGTATTAGCTGCATTATGGATATGGCTCCGATCATCCTGATCGCAACTCCTATCCTTCTGCCGATCGCAACATCTATTGGTATTGACCCGATCCAGTTTGGTATCATGGTTGTCCTTAACTGTGGTATCGGACTTCTGACACCTCCTGTAGGTGCTGTACTTTTCATCGGTTCTGCTGTTGCAAAGATCCCGATGGAAAGGTTGTAAAGCAACATTACCATTCTATCTGTGCATGATCATTACCCTGCTGCTGATCACCTTCGTACCAGGAATCAGCTTATGGCTTCCAAGTGTATTTGCACATTGATAGAATGACAGAAGTTTGATAAAAGTGTAGTACATATAAAAATAAAGGTGTCGTGGACATCCCCTTTATGCTATAATGTAATGAGCACAGGAAAACAAGCGGCTGCGCAGCAGACATTTGTTTTCAAGCCATTAACGAACGAACCGCCTGCGTCAGCAGGCAGTGGAGCGCGAATGCGCGGGGTTCGTGAGTGTATACGCATTCAAGGGGACCAATTCATGTACCAATACCGTTATAAAACAACCAGAGGTGAATACTGGAAAATGTCCATGTATTTCATCTACCATTCCATGACCGGCATGGTAAACCTTGTTTTACAGCAGCTCTTATAGCTCTTACTTGTGCAAAATGGGAGTCTTCGGGAACCGTATTCCGCATCTGTATGGTTTTAGGCTGCTGCCTTTTCCAATCCTTCAGCCGCTGGCTGTCTATCTCAGTGCAGGAAAACTGGCATCCGGTTCCGGGAGGACACAGAGATCCGTCTGGATGATGTTGGGATCCAGGTAAAAGTGGGAAATACTTACGATAAGATCCCGTGGAGAAAAATGGTAAGGATCGCAAAGCTGCCGGGGATGGCCATCATTTTACAGATCCATCCCATGGATATTTACTTACAGACCGTGTCATCGGAGAAGATAAAGCAACTTTTATGACTGGCTGATGAAAAGCAGTCTCAGATCCAGGTAAAGTCAAAATAAAAGGAAACGCAGCAGTCACAAGATCAGGAGGAAACAATGATAAAAAGAAGATATTCTGTCTGTGGGCAGCTGCGCTTATTTTAAGCGGCTGTGCCGGGTATTTCAAGGAAAAGAAAAGGAAACGGAACCGGATTTTGTACTGACCTATGCGGAAAACCAGGCGGAAGATTATCCGACGACCCAGGGTGCAGATAAGTTTGCGGAGCTGGTAAAAGAAAAACCGAAGGCAAAGTTGAGATACTGGTCAATGCAGGCGGAAGCCTGGGAGATGAAAAATCTGTCATTGAACAGTTGCAGTTTGGTGGTATTGATTTTGCCAGAGTATCCATTTCTACGGTAGCAGAGTACATTCCCAAGTTAAATGTACTTCAGATGCCCTATTTGTATACAGGCGCAGATCACATGTGGAAAGTACTGGAAGGTCCTATTGGAGATGATTTCCTTAATTCTTTTGATGGTTCCGGTCTGATTGCGCTTTCATGGTATGATGCAGGTGCCAGAAGTTTTATAATTCCATAAAACCCATTGAAAAACTGGAAGATATAAAAGGAATGACGATCCGTGTTCAGGAGTCGGAATTGATGAGTGATACAGTCCGGGCTTTAGGAGCTGTTCCGGTTCCTATGATCTATGGGGAAGTATATTCCGGACTTCAGACTGGAAAAGTAGACGGAGCAGAGAATAACTGGCCATCCTATGAGTCTGCAGGGCATTACGAAGTGGCAAAATATTTTACAGTAGATGAACACAGCCGTGTGCCGGAAGTTCAGATCGCTTCTACTTATACCTGGAACAAACTTCCGGAAGAATACAGGAGATCATCCGGGAATGTGCCCAGGAGTCAGCATGGTATGAAAGAAGCCAGTGGAAAGCGAGAGAGTCTATATCCAGACAGCGCGTAGAAACAAAGGCTGTGTGATCACCCAGCTTTCACCGGAAGAAAACTGCGGTTCCAGCAGGCAGTTATGCCGTTATATGAAAAATACTGTGCAGAATACGTGGATATTATTGATGAGATCGTAGCGGAAGGATGGTAAAATACTTGCAGTTCGGCCATGAACTGAATAGTATCATAAAATAAAAGCTGACAGAAATTCTTTGAAAAATAAGAAGATCGGTCAGCTTTTTGTTGTTTATTATTTGTTAATTTAACGGAGCAATGGTAGCAGGTGCTTCCGCTGTAGATGGTTCATGTGCTGCTGCAGTAGTAGATTTCGCTGCTTCTGTGGTTGCTGCAGTAGTGGACTTGGCAGCCGCAGTGGTAGATTTCGCTGCTGCGGTAGTGGACTTAGCAGCTGCAGTGGTGGACTTCGCTGCTGCGGTAGTGGACTTAGCAGCCGCAGTAGTAGACTTAGCAGCTGCAGTGGTGGACTTGGCTGCGGTAGTAGATTTGGCAGCCGCAGTAGTGGATTTTGCAGCTGCAGTAGTAGACTTAGCTGCAGATGATGCTTTCGTCTCAGCCTTTGTTTGTGCTTTGGTACTGCTGGTGCTGGAAGATTTTGTCTCAAGCCTTTGTCTCGGAAGACTTAGTTTCAGAGGCTTTGGTTTCGTTCTCAGTTTCTGTTGCTGTAGTTCCGTTCGTACCATTCTTTCCGTCTGTCGGGAACTTGCTTTCCCGGTCTTCGGTATCAATTCCGGACTGGCTGAGAGAAGGAAGCCTGATTTGGGTTTCCTGCCATATCTTCTACATAGACAGTAAGGGAACCTTCTTCCAGTTTAAAGGTGACTTCCCCGTTTTCCTTATCGTAGCTGTCAGGAAGGATCTTGGTTCCTGCATCATCGGTAGCATAGAGTCATAATTAATGCCGGAGATACTGTCTTCTATTGTTATGGTAAGTGTACCGTTTTCTATTACAACACTTTCTTCATCAAAGGAAGGCGGTGTATCGTCCAGTACAGCAATATGTTCGATATCCTGGGCCTGCATACCGTTCAAACTTAATACGTAGACTTCCAGAGTACCATTGTTTGTCAGGACTGCATGATAAACGCCTTTTCTTTCTGGAATTCAATTGGCTGGGACTCCAGAGTCGTTGTCATCTTCTTTAAAGGAAGAAGAGAGTGGACCTTAAAGCTTACATCCAGCGTTTTATAATCGGTAGTATCGCTGATTGTCATTTCAATTTTCGGTGTAGCCGTGACAATAAAAAGATCGCCAGATTGACTGCTAAAATGGAAGTATGTAACATAGTAAAATATGTCCGAAACTGCTGCCTTTCTTTGGACTGCGGCTGCGTCTCTGACTTGGACGGGAAGCAGCAGGGCGGGTATGTTCTGAACCACGGCTGCTTCTTGGTGCGCTGTATGATGAATGGTGTTCCATTACCATTTCCTCCTTTGTTAAAACTCTCTATAGCATAGCAGAAAACAGTTTACTTACAAGGAATTATTCATTGAGAAAGTCTTACGAAAGTGACAATAAAATACAACTTCAAAATAATGTCCGGGTATGGTATGATGATACCAGGGTCAAAAGCACGTAGCAATCTGGTATCAGAGAGGCCAACTGAACATGGGGAAAAGAGGTAGAGCACAATATGATAAAAGAGGCGGCTGAATTTGCAGATCGGGCTCATCAGGGCGTTTTCAGAAAGGAACGGAGATCCCTTATATTACGCATCCGATGGAAACTGCGGCCATCGTAACGGCATTTACAGATGAACCGGAGATGATAGCTGCGGCCCTTCTTCACGATGTAATAGAGGACGCCGGGGTTACAAGAGAAGAACTGGAAGAAAAGTTCGGCCCCAGGGTGGCATTTCTGGTAGACGGGGAAAGCGAAGATAAATCAAAAGCTGGGTTGAACGTAAAGGTGCAACCGTAGAACGCTTGAAAACGGCAACCAGGGATGAAAAGATCCTGGCTCTTGCGGACAAATTAAGCAATATCCGCAGTACAGCCAGAGATTATCTTGTTCTGGGAGATGAAGTGTGGCAGCGTTTCAACCAGAAAGACAAAGAGATGCAAGGCTGGTATTACAAAGGCGTGGCAGAGGCTCTGAAAGAATTTAAAGGCCACATTTATTATGAAGAATACGTGATGCTGTGTGAAAGAGTATTTGGTTAAAAGGAGAAGAGAATGAGAAAAATGAAAAGCAGGGTTCTTGCGGTCCTTATGGCAGCAGGAATGATCTTTACTGCCCAGGGAATGACAGTACTGGCAGGAACTACCGGTATTGGTGCGGCAAAGACTGCGTCCCAGACCGGGGGACCGGGAGAGGTAAAGCAGGATATAGGTACTGTAACCGTAGATGATACACAGGAGACTTCCGGAGAAACAGGACAGAATACAGGTTCTCAGGAAAACGCAGGCGGAACCGTACAGCCGTCTGGACAGGATCCACTTCAGGTCAACTACAGTGTATATTTCAGAAATCAGGGCTGGAGCAATCCGGCAGCAGATAACCAGGCACTGTCAGCCTCATCAGAGTCATGGGTCACATCTATGAAAGCTAATCTGATCAATATTCCATCAGGAGCACAGATCGGCGTCCGTTACAAAGTAAATTTAAGCGGTACCGGCTGGCTTGACTGGAAAGCAGACGGCGTAGAAAACGGCGGGGCATCAGCAGAAAAGCCGTTGGAAGCCATTGCCATGGAACTGACCGGTTCTTCGGCAGCTTCCTATGATCTGTACTATAAGGTATACCAGAACGGTTCCTGGACAGACTGGGCAGTAAATGGTGCAACAGCAGGAACCGAAGGAGCAGGACTGAGAGTTGATGGCATCAAGGCATCTATTACAGCAAAAGATGCAGGAGCGCCTGCAGAGACAGCTTCTTCAACAGTAGATCCGTCAAAGCCTATGATCGCCCTGACTTTTGATGATGGTCCAAGAGCCTCTGTTACAAACCGCATCTTAGACAGTTTAAGCCAGTATGGAGGAAGAGCTACATTCTTTATGGTAGGAACCAATGTTCCACACAACGGGGATGTGATCCGCCGTATGGTAGCCCAGGGCTGTGAGGTTGCAAATCACACCAATGACCATAAATACATATCCAAACTGAGCAGTGACGGCATTGTAAGCCAGGTAAGTGCTGTAAACCAGAAAGTCGCAGCAGTCTGCGGCGTATCACCGGTTGTAATGCGTCCGCCAGGCGGCTATGTAGATGCCCATTCACTTTCTGTTCTTGGTTCTATGGGAATGCCGGCGATCATGTGGTCCATTGATACAAGAGACTGGCAGCACAGAAATGCACAGAGGACCATCAATAACGTTTTAAGCCAGGTAAAAGATGGCGATATTATTTTAATGCATGATATTTACGATGCTACTGCAGACGCAGCCGTAGTACTGATCCCGGAACTGACAGCCAGAGGATATCAGTTAGTTACAGTCAGCGAACTGGCAGCAGCCAGAGGCGGAATGTCAGCAGGACATAAATACAGCCAGTTCCGTTAATAATTAAAAATGATCCATCAAGGAGAGGGGATATTTGCCAGATGTATTTGACAAAATCCCCTCCCTTTTTTATAATAAACCTACAGCTGTTTTTAACAGCTCCATGAAACATTCAGGAGACATTCAGATCTCCCATATCACAGCCATAACAGGCTTCATGAAATCACTAAAAATCCATTGAAAACCGAACCTTGACAATTAAATACAGAAACAAAAACACAGGGTCTTACGTAAATATTGTGAAGGAGAAGGTATGAAAGAGAAAAACAGAACATGGGGAAAATGGTATTTGAAGGGGCTGGCATTTCTTGCTACAGGAATTTTTACCAGTATGGCCGCAGGTCTTAGCGTCATGGCACAGACGGAGCTGACTTTTACAGAGAAACTTACAATAGAAGAAGTCAGAGAACTGTCAGAACCTGAAAAAGAGTATGAAGATGAAAATGGGATCCGCTATGAATTAAAACACTGGGAATTACAGGAAAAAGAAGGGGAAGAAAGTACCCGTACCCTGGAAAAACGGGTGGAATATCCCAAGGTGGAAGCTGCAGAGGAGGTTCCGGAAATCATTCTGGCAGATGAAACAGATCCCGGATGGATCCTGCTTTCCGGAAATTTATACAGAAAAAATGTTGAGATCACAGGGGAGCAGTGGAAGGAAGATTTTTCAGTACCTGTTACATTTTATTCCTATGGGGCAGATGAATATGAATTGGGAGATCTTGTGATCCCGGCAGGGGAAGACCAGCTTCTTGAAAAAACAGCAGAGGCAGGTGACCGGATCTTAGAAGACCTGGGACTTTCTAAAGATGATTACCGGATCACCTCTTTAGTATGGAACGGAGAACCATTTTCAGATGAAAACGGGCAGATCTGCAGGGAGGCGCTGGCACTTGGAAAACGGCTTTTACGGGATTATGAAGTGCTGTATGAAGGGGAAGTAAAATGGAAAGAGCCGGATTATTATGAACTTCATGTGATCTATCAGCTGGAAGAACCTGCAAAAATGACAGAGGAAGAAACGACCATGGAGATAAAAGAAGATCATAAGGAAAAGAATGACAGTCCGGTCAAAAGACAGGGACCTTTCTGGTATCTGGTCCGCACCGGTCTTATGATCACAGTGGCGATCGGTATACTTGGGCTTTTCATAGGACTGATCCTTTTAGTGATCATGAAAAGGAGATCCAGAAAAGACAGATCTTAAAAATCCCCAAAAACACATTTAAGGAAAAATTCATAAAAAATACATAGTAAAAACACAGCTTTCGTAGTAAGATGTATCGTGCCGCAAAAAGTTAGTCCACAGGCGGCAGAGAGAGGAGAGATTTTTATGAAAAAACAGTATTTAGCAGTTGCGTTTCTGGCAGTTGCACTGGGAATTACCGCTTGTTCTTCTAAAAAAGCAGATACAGAATCTACCACAGCACAGGCAGTAGAAAGTACAGAAGCGACTTCTGATGAAGAAGTAGAAGAAGATTATTACTATGGCTTTGTCAGCCTGGTAGAAGATAATGTGATCACTGTTTCTGAAGATGGAGGTAATACCGCAAAATTTGATATTTCAGATGCAGAGATAACAGGTGCAGATGAGATCGGCGAAGGCGATGAAGTAAACGTAGGTTTTGCCGGTGAATTAAGCAGTGATGTTACAAAGGCAACTTCAGTAGAGATCATGACTTCCGCAGCTGAGGTTGCAAGGGAAGAAGAGGCAGATCAGGAAGATCTGGTAGTAGAAGGAACCATTGAAAGTGCAGATGACAGCACCATTACCTTAAAGACAGAAGAAGGAACCTATACACTGAATGCACTGATCGCCCAGAAGGTAACAAAAGACGGTATCAAAGCTGGCGCAGAAGCAGAAGTAACTTACTACGGTGATCTGGAAGATCCAGATGACGCAGCAGTAGCGACCCGCATTGTAACAGCTGATGCAAAAGATACAGAAGAAGCAAAGAAGAAAACTTTAACCGGTACAGTAGCAGAAGTTGAGGCAGATCACATTGTTCTGGATACTGCAGATCCGGAAAATACCCTGTTTTCTTTTGTAGGAACAGAAGGAATGTTTGATGGTATCAGCGTTGGTGACAAGGTAACAGTGATCTATGATGGTACACTGACCGATAAGACGGTTGCAGCACAGGGTGTAGAATAATCTACAAAAATAAAAAGAACAACTTATAAAAACAGTATCCCGGGATCATCTAGATCAGGATGGTTCCGGGGTACTGTTTTTAATTTCTCTTATTATTACTATTATTATTCAGGATCATTTTCTCCAGTTCTGCAGCAGCAATGCTGAGGGACTCATACTTTCTTTTTATCATACAGATATTTCGCTTGGGAATCGGCGGTTCCATATTTAAAATGATCAGATTTTCCATATTTTCTTTTTCCAGAAAATCCGTTGGAACAAAACCGATCCCAAGGTCAGACTGTACCATAGGCAGGATCTGGTCAGCAGTCGCTGCTTCGATCTCCGGGGCAAAGGTACCGCCCCTTCTGTTAAAATAGTCGGAGTAAAAGGCAAAGGAACTTGTCTTTTCACCAAGACCGATGATGGGATATTTTTTGATCTGCTCGTCTGTAAGGGACGTTCCGGTAGAAAGGGAAAAAACACTGCTGCACACAGGCACTTCCTGGATACTTCTGAGAATACGGAAAGAAAATCCGGATATAAATTCAAAAGGTTCTGTTACAATGGCAAAATCTGCCAGTCCCCTTTTTAACATATCCATGGCCTGGGGAGTGGAATGGGTCAGGATACGGATGTGGATGCCTGGATAGGTGTTGCGGAATTTTTTCAGGGTGGGAAGAAGGATACAGTGGAGGGCGATCTCGCTGGCTGCAATGGTAACGATACCGGACTGCAGGCTTTTATCCCTGGCAATCTCTTATTCCCCATAGGAAATATGTTCAAAAGCAACGGAAATATGGGCATACAGCTTTTCGCCCTCCGGAGTAAGTGCAATACCGTGTCTCTGGCGTACAAATAAAGTACATCCCAGCTCTTTTTCCAGTTTTTTCATGGTCCGGGTAATGTTTGGCTGACTGTTCAGCAGTGCTTCCGCAGCCCCTGTAAAGCTTTTGTATTTTGCAACATAGTAAAAGATACGGTAATAATCGTAGCTGATGTCCATTTTGGTTTTCCCCCATATATACACTTGTATACTCAGGTTCCCCGCGCTGACGCGCTTTACTGCCTGCATTCGCAGGCGGAACCTTCGTTAATGGCTTGTGAAAAACAAATGCCGCCTTTGGCGGCGCTTGTTTTTTACTTTATAGGAAAGACCGCCTCCGGCGCTCTTTTGAATTAAAAATGCCCGTAGGCGGGCAACACAAATAGACGATCTAGGGATTAAAAAAGATAAAAACCTTCCTCACTAAATTCTTCATCAAGATCGTCATCATTTAGAAAATAATCCATATCCAGCAGGTCTTCCTCGCTCATATGGCGAATGTCCGTGGAAGTAAGTCCTTCTGGAGGATTATCCATGTATTTTTTACGCAGCGCCTCAACATCTGTTTTCATTGCAATGCCCTCCTATGAGGGAATTATACCATAAAAACAGAGAAAGTTATGCAGAAGAACGCTTTCCGCGAGATCGGGACATAGATCTCATATAATTCTTCGAGGGAAAGACGCTGATGGTTAAAATAAAGTTCCAAAAACTCCATTTTATGCCTGCAGATGGGACATTCCAGGGGATCATAACCAAAAGAAGAAAGAATAGCATTCCGCCAATGGTTAAAGTTGCGTAGAATGGGACGTTTCTGTTTGGAAATGACTTTATGAAGCTGCTGGTCTGTTTTGCGGTGGCGTGCATACAAGCCGCCATAGCGGATCATTTTAAAATGTTTCTCAGGGATATGCCGGATCAGACGTTTGATGAAGTCCATAACCGGGATCGTTTCCTGTATATATTTATCATCTTCGTGTCGATTGTAATGAAAAGTGACCATAGAACCATCATATTTGTCGATCCTGGAAGTGGCGATCACAGGACGCCCCAGATAGCGTCCGATATATTTGATGGCAGTCTCAGGACCACAAGAGGAAGGCTTGGCATAAACGTAAAATCCCTTCTTATGAGAAGAATAACAGAGGGATTTGATCTGTTTGAAAGGATCGCCCAGCCGTTGGTGCATCTCATTAAGGAGAGCGGTACGGAAAGCAGAACGTAAAAAAGAGTAATTGAAGTGATGGATATTTCGCCAAAGGCCGTCATCACTGAGACCGCCTTCAGAAATAAGGCAGTGGATATGAGGATTCCATTTCAGATCCCGTCCGAAGGTATGTAAGACCATGATAAAACCAGGCGTAAAATTTTTTGATTTGTTAAGTTCAAAAAACATGCGGGAAATGACACTGGCAACGGAATGGAACAGGCAATCCAAAAGGGAGCGTTCTTTTAGGAAAAAATCCCTGAGATTTTCATCAATGGTAAAGACGCAATGGCGATGCTTAACGTTGATGAGTTTGAAAGTCATAGAAGTGGTGCGTTCCATGCTGTATTTGTTTCCACAAGAAGGGCAAAACCGACTGTGACAGTGGAAAGGGACATATTTAAAGTTGCCACAATGGGGGCAATGATACATGGCACCGCCAAAGGAAGGATCCCCACAATGGATCATCTTTTCGATATTTTCCATTTCGGTGTCTCTGGGATGGAGAGTATATTTTATTTCTTCATAATGGTCTGTAAAATTTTCTGCAAGATATTCATAAGACTATTATGAGATAGATTTTAGAAAAAAGAAACCCCTAACCCCTCAAGATTGAGGGGCAGGGGAGTTGAATAGGCGAAGCCTATTTTTTATGGCGCTCATTATATCAAAAACACATATCTAAATTACATTTTTAATATTTTACATATATCTTGTTACGGATTATAATACAGCCGACGTCAAAAAACAACATTCAATATTCATTCAACAACATTAATTAAAATAAATAAGAAAGAAGTGGATCACATGAAGGGCATTATTTGTATTGGAAGACAATATGGAAGTGGTGGCCGTGAGGTCGGTGAAAAGCTGGCAAGAAAACTGGGAATTCCCTGTTACGATAAGCTGCTGATCAAGAAAGCGGCGCTGGAGTCCGGGTTAAGCACAGATTTTATTTCCAAAACAGAAGAGTCACCGATCAACAGTATTCAGTTTTTAAGCGGAAATCCTTATGCGGATATTGCAAGCATTGGCAATACTTTCTATTCAGAGAGCCAGGTGACATTCAATGCAGAGAAAGAAGTGATCGAAAAGATCGCAAAACAGGGTCCATGTGTGATCATTGGTCGCTGTGCTGCTTCCATGATCCCGAAGGAGAACAGACTGTCTGTATTTATTTATTCAGATAAAGAGAGTACAGTCAAGCGTGTTATGAAGCGAAACCAGATCAGTGAAAAAGAAGCGGTCCACAGGATCAAACATATGAACAGAATGAGAAAACATTTTTATGAGTTTTATTCCGAGACTGAATGGGGACAGTCAGAAAGCTATGACATGATGTTATCCAGCAGTAAACTTGGAATTGATGGCTGCGTGGATGTGATCATTGATGGCTTAAGGGGAATGGGGGAAATGGAAAATGAATAAGGATCTGACAGTAGGAAATCCTGAAAAGGTGCTCTGGCAATTTTGTCTGCCGTTGTTTGGAAGTATTATCTTCCAGCAGTTATACAACATCGCAGACAGCCTGGTAGCAGGAAAATTTATCGGTGAAAATGCCCTGGCGGCAGTAGGAAACAGTTATGAGATTACATTGATCTTCATTGCCTTTGCATTTGGCTGCAATATGGGATGCTCTGTAGTCGTATCAAAGCTGTTTGGCGCAAAAGATTTTAAGGGAATGAAAACAGCTGTTTATACAGCCTGCATTTTCAGCGCCTTTGTATGCGTGTGCCTGATGCTGATCGGTATCCTGGGATCCGGAGCATTGTTAAAACTGATCCGTACACCGGATGAAGTATTTGCAGACTCCAAACTGTACCTGGATATTTATGCATGGGGCCTGCCGTTCGTGTTCTATTATAATATTGCAACCGGTATTTTCTCTGCACTGGGAGACTCCAAGACACCGTTCTATTTCCTGGCTGCTTCCTCTACTTCCAATATCGCAGTAGATATCTGGTTTGTAAAAGGATTTAACATGGGTGTTGCAGGTGTTGCATGGGCAACCTTCCTCTGTCAGGGTATCAGCTGTATCCTTGCAATGGTAGTTATCTTCCGCAGACTTGCAAAGATCGAAGGAAAAGAAAAAGCACCATTTTTCGATAAAAAGATCTTAATGCAGATCGTAGTGATCGCAGTGCCAAGTACCTTACAGCAGAGTTTTATCTCTCTTGGAAACATTGTGATCCAGAGTATCATCAACGGATTTGGAGCCCCTGTTATGGCAGGTTACTCAGCGGCTGTCAAGTTAAATAACCTGGTCATCACTTCTTTCACCACACTTGGAAATGGTATTTCCAACTATACAGCACAGAACCTGGGCGCAAGAAAAATGCCACGTATCAAAGAAGGCTTCCGTGCCGGTGTTAAAATGGTATGGATGTTAAGTCTGCCCCTGTTTTTACTGTACTTCTTCGGCGGAAACATTGTCTTAAAGCTCTTTATGGACGAGCCTACAGAACTGGCAATGCATACAGGTATCATTTACTTAAAGATCCTTTCTCCGTTCTACTTTGTAGTTTCTGCAAAGCTGGTAGCAGATGGTATCTTAAGAGGTGCCGGACTGATGAAGAACTTTATGGTAGCAACCTTTACAGACCTGATCCTTCGTGTTGTACTTGCCTTTGTATTCTCTAAGACAGCACTGGGAGCAACAGGTATCTGGTGCGCATGGCCGGTGGGCTGGTGTGTTGCAACAACATTATCCATTATGTTCTACAGAAGAGGACCGTGGAAAAATGGGCAGACTGCAGCCGAAAGCAGTGTAGAAATGAATGTAGATTAAAATAAAAACAGATCAACTTATAATATTACCCCTCGTCTTATGAAATAGACGGGGGATTTTTTAATAAAAAAACTTTTTACAAAAAATTAGCACTCGACTCTTGACAGTGCTAACAACAAGTGTTATAGTACGCATAGAACAAAAAACAAGATAACAAACACACTGTTCCGGAAAGGGGAGTGGGCATATGAATATCAATAAATTTACACAGAAATCAATGGAAGCAGTTCAGAACTGCGAAAAGCTGGCATATGAATATGGAAACCAGCAGATCGACCAGCCGCATCTGCTGTACAGCCTGCTGACGTTAGATGACAGCCTGATCATGAAGCTGATCACAAAGATGGGCATTCAGGGCGACATGTTTAAAAACGAGGCAAAGCAGGCCATAGAGAAACTGACCAAGGTAAGCGGTGGCGGACAGCTGTATATCAGCAATGACTTAAACAAAGTCCTGATCAATGCAGAAGACGAAGCCAAGGCTATGGGAGATGAATACGTTTCCGTAGAACATCTTTTCCTGGCTCTGTTAAAACAGCCTTCTAAGGAAATGAAGGACCTGTTTAAGACCTATGGCATTACCAGAGAAAAGTTCCTTCAGGCACTTTCCACTGTAAGAGGCAATCAGAGAGTGGTGAGCGACAACCCGGAGGCAACTTACGATACATTACAGAAATATGGCTACGATCTGGTAGAACGTGCCAGAGATCAGAAGCTGGATCCGGTCATCGGCCGTGACAGCGAGATCCGTAACGTAGTCCGTATCCTTTCACGAAAGACCAAAAATAATCCGGTGCTGATCGGTGAACCTGGTGTAGGTAAAACAGCCGTTGTAGAAGGTCTGGCGCAGCGAATAGTCCGTGGTGACGTTCCTGACGGCCTGAAAGATAAGAAGCTGTTTGCCCTGGATATGGGTTCTCTGGTAGCCGGTGCTAAATATAGAGGTGAATTTGAGGAACGTCTGAAAGCTGTTCTGGAAGAAGTAAAGAAGAGCGAAGGACAGATCATCCTGTTCATCGATGAGCTGCACACCATTGTAGGCGCAGGTAAGACAGAAGGCTCTATGGACGCCGGAAATATGTTAAAGCCTATGCTTGCAAGAGGCGAACTGCACTGTATCGGTGCAACTACCTTAAATGAGTATCGTCAGTACATTGAAAAAGATGCTGCTCTGGAACGTCGTTTCCAGCCTGTTATGGTAGCAGAGCCTACAGTTGAAGATACCATTTCCATTCTTCGTGGTTTAAAAGAGCGCTACGAAGTTTACCACGGCGTAAAGATCGCAGACTCTGCGCTTGTAAGCGCGGCAGTGCTTTCCGACCGTTATATATCCGACCGTTTCCTTCCAGATAAGGCTATTGACCTGGTAGATGAGGCATGTGCCATGATCAAGACAGAGCTTGACAGTATGCCGGCAGAGCTGGATGAACTGTCACGTAAGATCATGCAGATGGAGATCGAGGAAGCGGCTCTTAAGAAAGAGACGGACAGACTGAGCAAAGAACGTCTGGAAGACTTACAGAAAGAACTGGCAGAACTTCATGATAAATTTGCTGCAGGCAAAGCCCAGTGGCAGAATGAAAAAGCCAGTGTAGATAAATTATCCAGTCTCCGTGAGGAGATTGAAGCTGTGAACCGCCAGATCCAGGATGCACAGCAGAAATACGACCTGAACAAGGCTGCAGAGCTGCAGTACGGTAAACTGCCTCAGTTACAGAAAGAACTGGAAGCTGAGGAAGAAAAGGTTAAAAATGAAGACCTCAGCCTGGTACATGAAAGTGTAACCGAAGATGAGATCGCCCGTATCGTATCCAAGTGGACCGGTATCCCGGTTGCGAAACTGACAGAAAGTGAGCGCAGCAAGACCTTACATCTGGATGAAGTCCTTCACAAACGTGTAGTAGGACAGGACGAGGCAGTAGAAAAGGTTACAGATGCCATTATACGTTCCAAGGCCGGTATCAAAGATCCTACAAAGCCAATTGGTTCTTTCCTGTTCTTAGGACCTACCGGTGTAGGTAAAACAGAACTTGCAAAGGCACTGGCGGAGTCACTGTTTGACGATGAGTCCAATATGGTGCGTATTGATATGAGTGAGTACATGGAGAAACATTCGGTGGCTCGTCTGATCGGAGCGCCTCCAGGCTATGTTGGCTATGATGAAGGTGGTCAGCTGACAGAAGCAGTACGCCGTAAACCATACAGTGTTGTCCTCTTTGATGAGGTAGAAAAGGCACATCCGGATGTATTTAATGTACTGTTACAGGTACTGGATGATGGCCGTATCACCGACTCCCAGGGCCGTACCGTGGACTTTAAGAACACCATTATCATCCTTACTTCCAACATTGGTTCCCAGTATCTGTTAGAGGGAATTGATGAAAACGGAAATATCCGTGAAGAAGCAAGAGATGCGGTTATGGGAGAGTTGAGAGCCCACTTCAGACCGGAGTTTTTAAACCGTCTGGATGAAATGATCCTGTTTAAGCCTCTGACCAAGGACAATATCAGCCGTATCGTAGACCTTTGCGTAGCAGATGTGAACAAACGTCTGGCTGACAGAGAGTTGAAGCTGCGTCTGACAGATGCTGCCAAGGTATTTATCACAGATCATGGCTATGATCCTGTATATGGTGCCCGTCCTCTGAAGCGTTACCTTCAGAAGAATGTGGAAACTCTGGCTGCACGTATCATCCTTGCAGATGGAGTAGGAGAAGGCTCCGTGATCGTGATCGATGTAGATCCACAGGGAGATCACCTGACTGCCAAGGCAGAATAATGGTTTCTTTATTCTGATCGATGACCCGGGTCTGCTGCAAACAGAAATGCTTGCAGCAGACCTGTTTTTTTGCTTTAATACACATTATTTTACCTATAATATAAGCATCATAAAGTGAATAAAGCAAGAAAACAGGCGGATTTTCAGGACCTAAATGCACAGATTACAGTTGAAATGGAAAGTAACAGATGTTATAATTTTTTGTAATAATTATGTTAACAAGAAAGGAAAAGATCCTATGAGTGCAATACCCAAAGATCCTATGATTTTGTTAAGCTATATAAATACCCAGTTAAGAGATAACTACAGTTCCTTAGAAGAATTGTGTCAGGCTATGGATCTGGATGAAGACCAGATCAAAAAGACTCTGTCTGACATAGGTTTTGAGTATGAGCCTGAACAAAATTGTTTTCGCTAAAAAGAGCCGGTTTTATCTGAGCAAGCATGATCAGGTAAAGCCGGTTTTTGCTTTTTAACTTCAGAAAGGAGGAAAAATGGCTCTTTACAGATACAATGCCAGAGACAGGGAAAACAGAAAGTATAAAGGCGTTAAAGAAGCTGGAAGTGAAGCAGAACTGGTAAAAGCTCTGTTAGAAGACGGCCTGTACTGCTGTTCTTTGAAAAATGAAGAAAGAACTGCCTCCATGAAGCATTTTACAGTTCCGTTAAAGCTGCTTCCTCCTTTGTGCAGCCAGGTCAGTTCCATGCTGGCGGCAGGTGTTCCTCAGGCGGAGATCTTAAAAACAGCCTGTAAAACAGCGGCAAACAGGGAAATGAAGGCGCTTCTTGGTGAACTGGAAGAAAAAGTCCACAAAGGACAGACTCTTTTTGAGGCAATGGAGTCCATGCATGGCTGTTTTCCAAAACTTCTTGTGTATATGGTCCAGACAGGAGAGACCAGTGGAACCCTGGATCATATTTTAGAGAAAATGTCCAGTTATTATGAAAAAGAAGTAGAAATGGCAGGAAAGGTACGGACAGCGATGATCTATCCCTGTATCCTTTTCTTTGCATCCATAGGAGCGTCCGCCTTTCTGCTTACATCGGTTCTTCCACAGTTCAGAGTTATGCTGGCAGAATATGAACTTCCGGCTATTACCCGTTTTATGATGAAAGCAGGGGCCTATCTTCAGGATAACTGGCTTTTGTATGTCTGTTTCCTGCCTTTGTTGCTTTTGTTTATGATGGCTCTTTTTGCAGTTCCATGGCTGCGTCTGCGAAGAGACCAGATGATCCTTTACATCCCTGTGATTTCAGGGCTTATGAAGACCATTTATACATCCAGGTTTGCTTCGGCGTTCTCTGTTCTTTATGGAAGCGGAACGGGAATTTTAGAGTGTATGGATATAACGGGACATGTAATGGGAAATACATGGATCGAAAAGAAGCTGATAGAGGCTGCCGTAGGCTTGCAAAAAGGAGAGAGTCTTTCCCAGGCATTAAGCCGTCAGAGAATCTTTCATCCGGTATTTCTTTCCATGGTGGCTGCGGCAGAAGAGTCCGGACATCTGGAAGCTGTTTTAAAACAGGCCGGGATCTATTATGAAAAAGCAGCAGAACAGTCTGCAGTGAGAATGGTAACACTGCTGGAGCCATGTATGATCCTGATCATGGCAGCAGTGGTGGGAAGTATTGTTTTATCCATTATGCTGCCGGTATTCAGTATGTATACAGCAATGTTATAAAGGAGGATGCGATGAAACATTATATTTATCTTACAGAAGATAAACTTTATTACATCCGAAAAGAAAAGGGAGCCAGAGGCTACAGTTTTATGGGTTCCCGCACCATAACTGGACCAGGAACTGTAACTGGTGCCATGGAATCACTGGCAGATATTTATAATCTGAAAGGAAGAGCGGTCGTCCTGGCTATAAAAGCCTCTGTAAAGATCCATTTTATGAGTCTTCCGGCTTCTTCTAAGAAAACGGCTTTGCAGATGGCGGAAAAACAGCTGCTGGTCCTGGGAGAGGAAGGAGAACGCCTTCTTGCAGCTGATTTTATGCCAAATAATGGTCAGGGCATGTTAAAAGGAACTGTGTACACAGTATCAGAAGCATGGATCCGGGCCATTGAAACGGGAGCCCTGATCACACGTTTCCGTATCCATTCCATTTTGCCGGGACCTGCGCTGTTGGCCTCTTTTCTGGAACCTTCCGATTATGGAATGAATAAGGGAACGGTGATCTTTGTCCATCTTGCAGACCAGTCCATTGTTTTTTACCAGATGGAAAATGGACACTGCCGTCATCTGGAACATTCCAGTTTAAAACCAGGGATGTTTGCCTATCTGGGAGAAGAAAAGGCGTTAATGGAAGAAGTGGCGGTTCTGATCCGTCGTTTTCAGACCAGGATGAAACAGGAAAGACGGGAATTTCAGATACAGGGAGTCCTGATCCAGGGTGAGTGTTTGAAAGCACCCAGATCAGACGCAGGAGTTCTTGCAAAAATGCTGGGGATCCCCTGTATGGCTCTGGGAAAAAATGGGATATGGAAACGGCAGGCATTAGCGGGAGAACTGAAAAATCTGCTTTACCGGAATACAGGTGAATTTATGGAAGGAGAAAGCTTCTATGAAAAGATAACAGAGGCAGGTTTTCCTTTAGGTCCGGTGTGCGCCAGTCTGGTAGCATTTGCAGTCATCGTTCTGAGTGCCCTGGGCGGTCAGTTTTATACAGCCGGAAAGCTGGAACGTCTGGACCGGATCAGTGCAGACCAGCAGGGTAATGATGTTACACAGGAACGAAGGGATCTGGAAGGAAAGATCAGTGAACTGGCAAAACTGACAGCAGAAAAAAGAGAACTTGCCGGTCAGATCACACTGGATCCGGCGGTATTTTCCTGTCTGGAGCAGGCGCTTTTGCCGGAAATGGACTTGGAAACCATAGAATATCAGGCAGAGGATGCCAACATACATCTAAAATTAAGCACCAGTAAGCCGGAGCAGGTTTCTCTGTTTTGCGAAAAAATAGAAGAAAATTCCGGATTTTCTTTACAGCAGAGTCACTGGCAGCAACAGGAAGATAAAGTAAGCGCTGCCCTGGTCTTTACAATAGGAAAGGGGGCCAAAGATGAGGCTCAGTAAGCGGGAACGTTTTTTACTGGCAGTTCTGACGCTGTTACTGTTGTGGACCGGTTTTTATAAATTCTGGATCGAGCCGGAAACAGATCTGTTGTTTGCCAACTTACAGGAGATCAACAGGCTGGAAGAACAGATCAAACGGGGCGGTCCCCAGGGAAAACAGAACCTGGAACAGACGGCAGAAAAACTGGAACAAGCCGGAAACGGACAGATCTATTTTGCAGATATGAGTCCGGAAAAAATGGACAGAAAGCTTTTGCAGCTTGCAGGAGAAACTGGGATACAACTTTCCGGAGTGGAAACAGGGGAAACAAAAGAGATGGATACAGCAGGTTATGTGTATACACCTCTTACACTGGAATTTGTGTGTACAGACAGGGAACAGGCAGCCGGATTTGTGGAAAAGATCAACCAGGAAGGCGCCGGTATGTGGATAAAGTCGCTGCAGTTAGAAAAAGATGAAACTGCGATGAAAGGGACCATGGAGGTGGTTTATTGTCATGACCAGTGAAAAACAGGCAGGCTTTTCTCTTTTAGAAGTGATCGTAAGCACAGCCATCCTCTTTTCTGTAGCAGGAGCTTTTCTTTCCATGACTGCTGCAAACGGAGTCCTTCTTACCAGGGAACATTCCCTGATGCAAAATGCATACGAACTGTCTGAACTGGCAGAAGAAGGACAGGGAGAATGGACCGGAGAAGAATTAGAGATCATCTTTGAAGGAGAAGAGGAAGGCGCAAGCGAAATATTTGGAAAATACATTGTGACCAGTGAAGGAGGAGACTCTATGACTTATTACAAAAGGGGATTCCAATGAGAAACAGAGATGGATTTACATTGCTGGAACTTGTAGCTGCTCTTTCACTCAGTGCGGTCATAGGGATCTGGGCAGCCGGCTTTTTCGGCAGTCAGATGCATGAATACAAAAAGCAGACGCAGATCCTTAAGGCAGAGGAATTAGCAGACCGTGTCTGTTTTCAGATCACTTCCAGACTGGATCATGCCTTCCTTTTCCGGGTGGACCCCAAAGAAAGTTCTGTTTTGTATTACTGCGAGGGATCCGGTGAATTAGGAGAACAATGGGAGCAGATATCAGAAGAAGACTTAGGATTGGGTGCTGAGAAAGAGTATGAGGTCCGGCTGGATTTTTCTGATACACAGTCTCAAAAGGCAGTTTCTGAGATAACAGTCCTTTATAAAGGAGAGAAAGTATACTCCCGGACGATCCGGCTTTCTTCTGTTTATGGATATTTGGAGGATGGAGAGGATGAGAAAGGTGAAAACGAGAATAAAGACGGATCGCTTTCATGGTGATGGCCGGGAAGGCGGAAGTCTGCTGTATGTGATCTTTTTTATTACACTGCTTTCTGTATTTGCCTGTGGTTTTATGGCAGTGTCCAGATATCATATAAAAATGGCTCTGAAAAACCGGGCATACATGGAAGCGCGCCTGACCACCCATATGATCCATAATTCTTTCTGCGAAGCAGTTTCAAAGGGAGAAAGTGATGCCCTTAGGCTTTTGTGGAACCAGTATGAAGGAGATCTGGAGGATGAGGAAGCAGAAGAAAATGAAAACGAAGATATACCAGAAACAGAAGGTGCCGGGGCAGACGGGATAACGAAACTGGATGCAGATGAAATACAAGATACAAATGAAAGACAGGATGCAGACGAAAGACAGGATACAGACCTGGATTTAGAAGACCGGGAATACATAACAGAAGGAACCGGAAGTTATACCGATGAAAAAGGCGAACCCTGCGAAGTGCGTATCCGCCTGAAATTAGAACCTGTGGAAGAAAAAGCCTATGTGGATACATGGACGAAAATATCCGGTTTTTCCATGCATTTAGAAGGAGAAGTTCCTTTACAGGATACCCCATAGGCCCAGATACCAGGTAAAGATCTTTTCTTCAAAAAAGAGAAAGATCAAAATGGACACAGTAAAGAATGGTGCCATGGGAAGTCTTGTTTTCAGGGAGGCTTTCTTAAAAATGAGAAGGGGCAGACAGAACATACCTGCCAGTATATAGGCAAAAACAAGGGAGACCGCTCCGGTTGTGATCCCAAGAAAGAAGCCACAGGCAGTCATCAGTTTTACATCACCCATACCAATACCGCCGCGGCTGATAAGACGGATCCCTTCCAAAAGCCCGCCGCAGAGAACAGCGCCCTCTATACGCAATAGAAGTCCGGGACCTGACCGGATGAACAGAGAATAGAAAGACAGCAAAAAGATCAGGATGGAAACAGAGTCAGGGATATAACCTTCTTTCAGGTCTGTCCATGCAGCAATGATAAGAAGAAGGATAAACAGAAAGAAAATTCCTGCAGCCATATTGTCACCTCCTGAAAAATCATCTATAAAAAGTATAACATCTGGAAAAGAAAGGAGCAACCAGACCATGAAGATCACCATTGAAGAAATGCTGGTGGAACGGGATATTATTTCCAGACAGCAGCTAGAACGGGTAAAAGAGATCCAGAAAAGTCATGAAGATAAAAGCCTGACAGATATGTTGCTTCTTTTGGGATATACAACAGAAGATGTGATCATGAACTGTTTCAGCGACCGGGATGACATGGAGATCATCCATTTAGAGGAACGGACCGCAGATCCGGCTGCCATAGAGATGCTTCCGGAGTCCTTTATTGTGAACAATGAGATCGTACCTGTATGTTTTGAAAAAGGGATCTTTTAGTTGCCTGCGCCTTTCCTGTAGATCCGGATATTTTAGAGGAAGCGGCGACAATCTCCGGTATGACGATCCGGCCGGTGCTGACACCTGCAGACCAGATCCAGAAGATGCTGTCGGGGATGGAAACTATAACAGAAGAGAAGAAAAGCAGCTGAAACCGGAAAGACAGCAGAAAAGTGGAAAGCGCTCCTGCAGTCCGCCTGGTCAATACGCTGATCGAATCTGCATATAAGAGAAATGCCAGTGATATCCACATAGAGCCGGGAAAAGAATTTCTGACCATCCGTTTTCGTATTGACGGAGATCTGTGTATGTATACAAAGATGGAAATGTCCTATCACCGGCCGGTGGTTACCAGGCTGAAACTTATGGGAGAAATGGACATTGCAGAAAAAGACTTCCCAGGATGGAAAGTACCGCTATGAAAAGAAGAGATGGCAACAGATCTGCGAATTTCCACCCTTCCTTCCGTTTACGGGGAAAAGTAGTACTGCGACTGCTGGGAAATGACAGGGACAGTTCCCTGATGGATGTGCGCCGTCTGGGAATGGATGAAAAGCAGGAAGAAATATTTGGCAGAATGTTAAAAGCGCCCTTTGGCATCATTCTGGTAACAGGACCTACAGGAAGCGGAAAATCTACCACCCTTTATGCAGCCTTAAGCCAGTTGGCAGAAAAGAAGATTAACTGTGTAACTGTTGAAGACCCGGTGGAAAAGCTGATAAATGGTGTTACCCAGGTTCAGGTAAATGCCAAGGCGGGACTTACTTTTGCAATGGCCCTCCGTTCTATTTTAAGACAGGATCCGGATGTGATCATGGTGGAGAAATACGAGATGAAGAAACAGCAGATATTGGCGTAAGAGCCGCTGTTACAGGTCATCTGGTGCTGTCAACGCTGCATACAAACGACTGTGTCTCTGCTGTCTACCGTCTGCAAAATATGGGGATCCCCTTTATATGATCGCTGCTGCTACCACAGGGTAGTGGCGCAAAGACTGGTAAAAGTGCTTTGTCCTCACTGCAGGCGGAAGATAAAAGCCGGGCAGCAGACAAAACGGCTGTTGTATGAGGTTTCAGGAAAAGAAGCAGAGGAAGTCTGGGAGGCAGTTGGCTGTGAAGAGTGTCTGAATACAGGATACAGCCACAGGCGGGCGATCTATGAAATGTTCGAACTGAACGAGACAACAAAAATATGATCCGTGATGGAGAAACAGCAGAAAAGATCCGCCGCTACCAGAGGGAAAGATTTCTCTCCAGGAACAGGCAGCCCAGATGGTAATGAACGGTGAAATGGATATGGAAGAAGCAGAGAAAGTGATCTATTCTGCAGACTAAAATTCCAAGAGAATGTTAAGATACAAGGGAGGCAATGTATGAAGAACAGAAAGTGGAAAGAAAAAGAGGATTTACCTTAGTGGAACTGATCTGCGTGATCGCGATCATGGGCATTTTAATGGCTGTGGCAGTACCTTCTTACAGCTGTATCCAGGAGAAATCTGCCAAACAGGTAGCTATTTCCAATGCAAGAGCCAACTATATGCAGGGAAAAGCGCAGCAGGAAATGGTAGATGCCGGTGTGCTTGCAGAGTCAGAAACAGAAGCTTATAACTATGATGCCAGTGAAGACAAGGCAACCTGGGAAGGTGAGATCGGCAAGAAGAGTTACAAAGCAGAATACTCCGGAAAAACAGGTGAAGGTTACATTCTCTCAGATGATAACGGAACTGATCGGTAACAGCAGTCCAGGTTTTGGGGAAAGCAGGAAAAAGAAAAATGTTGAAGAGAATAAAAAGTCAGGGATTTTCCCTGATCGAATTGCTGGCTGTCCTTGCGATCCTTTCTATTCTTATGGCAGTAGCGGTCCCGGCCACTGCAGGTTATATCAAAAGTGCCAGAAGGGCGGCTGCCTATACAGAGTCCCAGATCGCAGCAGACGCAGTACAGCTGTATCTGTATGATGAAAAAGAAGCAGGGCGTTTAACAGTAGGAAAGCTTCACAAATTGATGAATTTAAATTTAAGTGACCCGGAAAATGTTCTGGCAGATTATATTTCCGGTGGTCAGAAAAACTCCAGGATCGTATCTGTGGACGCAGATCTGAAAACAGGACAGTTAAAGAAACTGATCTATGAAAATAAATTTGTAAAAGTCAGTCTTACAGTGGATGAAGATGGCACAAGAAATATGGAAGAAGATACCATGGATAGAGCAGACTGAAACACGGGCAGACTATTGCCATGAAAAGACAAGCTGCTTATTTATCTATTTTAAAAGATTTTTTCCGCTGCGGGATCGCCGGATGGTGCTTAGAGATCCTCTTTACATCTGTGGAAGCGTGGATGAGGGGAGATGTGAAAATAATGGGGACTACCTCTGTTATCATGTTTCCCATTTATGCGGCCGGTGCCATTCTTCCGGATATTGTAAAATGGTGCGACCGATGGTTAAGCGGACTTCCAGGTTTTTAAAGCTGACAGGGAAGAAATATCCCCTGTGGCTTTAAAACTGCGCCATGGACTGATCTATATGGTGCTTATCTATACCGGAGAATATATAGCCGGTTCTTTTCTGATGGCCAAAGGACTCTGTCCCTGGGACTATTCCCAGTGGCCGGATCAGATCCACGGAGTCATACGTCTTGCATTTATCCCATTCTGGTTTGGGACCGGCCTGCTTTTGAGTCACTCTGTACCCATTGATGACTTGTATTTAGGCAGGTCTTTTATATAATAGTAACAGTTTAAACTGACAAAGGAGAAAAATATGATACGTTTGATTTTGGTGGTGTTAGCAGTGGTGCTGTATCTGATCTTTTCAATTCCGGTGCTGTCTTATTTAAAGAACCTGGAAAAAAGGATCCAAAGGCAGCAGCAAAGAAAAGTCTGGATCTGGTGCGGTGGATCCTGGGGATCGTAAGAGACCTGGCAGGGATCACATATGAGGTCCGGGGACTGGAACATATCCCTTCCGACCGTGCAGTACTTTATGTTGGAAACCACAGAAGCTATTTTGACATTGTAATGGGTTATACTACAGTTCCGGCGCCTACGGTTTTATTGCCAAAAAGAGATGATCGGTATTCCGCTGTTAAGCCAGTGGATGGTGCAGATGAACTGCCTGTTTTGACCGCAGCAATATAAAAGAAGGTTTAAAACGATCCTTACAGGGATTGAGAAAGTAAAAGGCGGCATTTCCATGTGGATCTTCCCGGAAGGTACCAGAAATAAAAGCGAAGATCCTGCAGATCTGATGGAATTCCGTGAGGGAAGTTTAAAGATCGCGGAAAAGCGGCTGCCCGGTTATCCCCGTAGCGATCACAGGTACAGATGATGTATTTGAACGTCATATCCCATGGATCCGGAAAAGCCATGTGATAATTGAATACGGAGAGCCTATTTATTTAAAGGAACTTCCTTTGATAAAAGAAATTCCCGGGCCTATACCAGAGAGATCATCAGTGAGATGATAAAACAGCAGCAGGAAAGAGCTGGGAAATAAAGAAGCAACATAAGCGGTAAAAGAAAAGACATAAGCAAAAGACATAAGCGAGGATGGAAAATTATGGAAAATCTGGATTTTCAGGAAATACGGAAAAACTGGATGGGATCGACAACCAGTTAGTAGAACTGTTTGAAAAAGAATGGCGCTCTGTTCCGATGTAGCTGAATTTAAAATTCAGACAGGAAAGAAAGTCTACGATGGGGAGCGGAACGGCAGAAATTAGACTCTGTGATGGCTATGGCAGACAGCGAGTTTAATAAAAAGGCGTTTATGAACTGTTTTCACAGATCATGACCATCAGCCGCAAACTGCAGTATGGTCTTTTAGTACGTCATGGACAGGCCCTTGAGACCGGATTTACCATGGTAGATGACCTGAAAAAGAAGGTGTGCGCATTGCCTATCAGGGAGTGGAAGGTTCCTATGGACATGGGGCGGCCCTTCAGTATTTTGGACAGGACGCAGATGTATATCATGTAAAATCCATGGAAGATGCTATGGTGGAAGTAGAAGAGGGAAGAGCGGACTATGCGGTACTCCCTATTGAAAATTCTTCCGCAGGGCAGTCAGCGACAATTACGATCTTCTGGTAAAGCATAATGTATACATAGTAGGAGAGACAGAACTTGCCGTAAATCACGCCCTTTAGGACTTCCGGGAGCAACTTTAGAGGACATCCGTCAGGTATATTCCCATCCTCAGGCACTGATGCAGTGTTCCCAGTATTTAAACAGCCACAGACAGTGGCGCCAGGTAAGTATGGAAAACACAGCTGTTTCCGCAAAGAAGGTATTAGAGGATGCAGATGTGACCCAGGCAGCTGTAGCCAGCGAGATCGCCGGAAAGCTGTATGGTCTGAAAGTGCTCCAGCCATCCATTAATTACAATAAAAATAATGTGACCCGCTTTATCATTCTGGCAAAAGCTCCGGTATACTGTAAGGGAGCCAACAAGATCAGTATCTGTTTTGAATGTGCCCACAAGAGCGGTACTCTTTACAATATGTTAGGAAACCTGATCTACAATGGTGTTAATATGCTGATGATCGAATCCAGACCGATCCGGGAAGAAGCTGGGAATACCGTTTCTTTGTAGATGTGGAAGGTACCTTAAGTGATCCTGCAGTCCAGAATGCTTTAAAAGGCATTTCCGAGGAAGCAGCTACTTTAAGGGTTCTGGGAAATTATGAGGCACAGACAGATAAATAGGATATGATCCAAAATACAGAAAGAGGACAGAAACATGAATATCAGTGAACTTGTGATCTATAGAAATTTAAAACATGAAGATCTTTTGAGGATATGGCAGGCCTTATGGGACTGGGAAAAGAAGGACAGAAAGCAGACCCGTTTGCCTGTGCAGGAGAACTGGTGGAACTGGCAGTAGAATATGGTTTTGAGGGCAATTTATGGCACTGCTTCTTAGCGCTCTGCCTTGCAGACAATGAAAATGCCTACACTACCACCTGCGAGATCCGCGGAAATGCGGGAGGCACCCTGGATATGCTGGCAAAAATGATTACCGCATTTTAAGGCATTATTTGATTATGATCTGGAAACACTGGAACCGGCAGCTATGTGGAAAGAAATTGCCCACTATCGCCCATCCAGACAGGAGAGCCGTGTATTTAACAGACGGATCCGTGACCGCATCGTAGATCTGGCAGTCCTTTTAGAGCAGTCAGAAGATGAAAATGAATTCCAGAGCCATATGGCTGCATTTTACGGCGAATATGGTGTTGGAAAATTTGGTTTAAACAAGGCATTCCGCATTATCGAAAAGAAGAAGAACACAAAGTGATCATTGATCCGATCATCAATGTAGAGCATATTTACTTTAAAGACATTGTAGGATATGAAATGCAGAAAAGAAACTGATCGAGAATACAGAAGCCTTTATCAGCGGAAAGAAGCAAATAATGTCCTGCTCTTTGGAGATGCGGGAACCGGAAAATCTTCCAGCGTAAAAGCCATCCTCAATGAATATTATGGTCAGGGACTGCGTATGATTGAAGTGTACAAGCATCAGTTTAAGGCACTTTCTGAAGTCTTAGAGCAGATCAAAGACCGTAACTACAAGTTTATTATCTATATGGATGACCTTTCTTTTGAAGAGTATGAGCTGGAATATAAATATCTGAAAGCGATCTTAGAGGGCGGACTTGGAAAACGTCCGAAGAATGTGCTTATTTATGCAACCTCAACCGCCGTCATCTGATCCGTGAGAAATTCTCTGACAAGAGAATTAGATGATGATCTGCACAACAATGATACCGTTCAGGAGAAGCTGTCTTTAGCAGCCCGTTTCGGTGTGACCATCTACTATGGTTCTCCGGACAAGTTCCAGTTCAGGGCATTGTAAAGGCTCTGGCAGAAAAATACCATCTGGATATGCCGGAAGAAGAACTGCTTTTAGAGGCAAACAAGTGGGAAATCAGCCACGGCGGACTGTCCGGACGTACTGCTTCCCAGTTTATTACTCATCTGTTAGGCAGAAAGTAAGAATGGGACTAATAATGGGTGTAGTTATGCGATTTTACATAAAATTTACAAAGCCTTTACTCCCATATGAGGGTAAGGCAGGTTAAATTGAGGTAGAATACTGTATACAGATGTATAAAACAGAACTATTTTCAAATTCCCCGTTTTGGGGAATTTTTAAAAGAACATTACAGTTCTCTCGTAAGGAGGAAAAAGTGGCAGTTAGGATGTTTGCAGCGATCGATGTAGGTTCCTTTGCACTGGAGTTAGGGATCTATGAGATCTCAGATAAAACAGGGATAAGAAATGTTGAGCATATCCGTCATGTGATCGCTTTGGGAAGCGATACCTTCAGTGAAGGGAAAATAAGTTATGACCTGGTAGATGAAATGTGCCGGGTATTGGAAAAATTTACGGAAACCATGAAAATGTACCGGGTCAAGGACTATCGTGCCTATGCCACTACTGCCATGCGTGAAGCGAAAACAGCCGGATCATCCTGGACCAGATCCGGGTGCGCACAGGGCTGGAAGTGCACATTATCAGCAACTCGGAACAGCGCTTTATCAGCTACAAGGCCGTTGCCTCCAAAGGCGGTGAGTTTAACCAGATCATCCAGAAGGGTACAGCCATCGTGGATGTAGGTTTTGGCAGTGCACAGATCTCCCTTTTCGATAAAGACTCTCTGGTGGCTACCCAGAACCTGCCTCTTGGCAGCCTGCGTCTGCGCAGCCAGTTAGCCAAAATACCTGCCAGTGTGGACGGCCACAGACTTCATATTGAAGAGATCGTGGATAACGAACTGATCACATTCCGGAAAATGTACTTAAGAGACCGCCAGATTACCAATCTGATCGGTATCGGTGACAATATTTTATATCTTATGCGCCGTCTGGGTATAAAAGGCGGGGAAAACAGGGTAGACTCAGCTGCCATGCATGCTTTTACGATAAACTCTCCCAGATGACCATTGACCAGATTGAGGAAAATTTCGGTGTAAACAGTGAATATGCAGCCCTTCTTCTTCCGGCAGCAACTGTGTATACAAGGATTTTAGATATAACAGGTGCGGAAATGTTCTGGATCCCGGCGATCGGCATATGTGATGGTATTGCAGCGGAATATGCCAGCGATAAAAGCTGATCCGCTTTGACCATAACTTTGAAAATGATATTCTTGCGGCAGCCAGAAACATGGCGAAAAAATATAAGTGTCATGCCAGCCATAATCAGGTGTTGGAGCAGTATGCCATGAATATTTTTGACAGCACCAGGAGATTTCACGGATTAGGGGACAGAGAACGTCTGCTGCTTCAGATCGCAGTTACCCTTCATGCCTGCGGAAAGTTTATCAGCATGAAAAACTCCAATGAATGTGGCTATACTCTGATCATGTCTACAGAGATCATTGGTTTAAGCCATTTAGAGCGTGAGATCATTGCCAATGTAGTGCGTTATAACATCCGTGATTTCGATTATGATATGATGCAGCTGGAAACAGAAGCAGGACAGGATCTGGCAGGAGTATCTGACCGGACGGCCATTACCATTCTGATCGCAAAGCTGACAGCAATCCTGCGTCTTGCCAACTCTATGGACAAGACCCATAAGTCAAAGCTGATCGACTGCCGTATGGCAGTAAGAGAAGGCCAGCTGGTGATCACTACCGGTTATAAGGGTGATCTGGCCTTAGAGAGTGCCTCTTTTGAACAGAAGGCAGCTTTCTTTGAAGAAATATTTGGAATACGTCCTGTGCTGAAGCAGAAGAGGAGAGTGTAAAATGGCTGAGAAAAATGATTATGTAAACCGCGAACTAAGCTGGATCGAGTTTAACTACCGTGTGTTAAGCGAAGCAAGAGATAAAAGTACCCCTTTGTTTGACCGCCTGAAATTTTTAAGCATTACAGCTTCTAATCTGGATGAGTTTTACATGGTCCGTGTAGCTTCTTTAAAAGACATGGTCCATGCGAAATATGCCAAAAAAGATATTGCAGGACTTACTGCAAAAGAGCAGCTGGACAAGATCAGTGAAAAGACTCACCAGCTGGTAGATCTGCAGTATTCCACCTACAACCGCTCCCTGGTACCTGCTTTAAAGCAGAATGGTCTGCGCATCGTCATGGAACATGAAGACCTTACCGAAGATGAGGCTGCTTTTGCAGATGAATATTTCCACAAAAATGTATATCCGGTCCTTACACCAATGGCCTTTGACTCATCCAGACCGTTTCCTCTGATCCGCAATAAAACATTAAACATTGCCGCTCTTTTGAAAAAGAAGAATGAAAAAGAGGCAGAGCTGGAATTTGCCATGGTACAGGTTCCATCTGTTATCCCAAGGATTGTAGAGCTGCCGGAAGAAAAGGATGAGAACGGAGAAACCCAGAGAGTGGTCATCCTGTTAGAGGAGATCATTGAGCGGAACATGCAGTCATTATTCTTAAATTATGACATTGTGGCATCCCATCCTTTCCGTATCATGCGAAATGCAGATTTCTCATTAGATGAAGAAGAAGCAGTAGACCTTCTGGAAGAGATCCAGAAGCAGTTAAAGAAGCGTCAGTGGGGCGAAGCCATCCGCCTTGAGATCGAGTCCAATGTGGATAAACAGCTTTTAAAGATCTTAAAGAAGGAACTTTCCATCAGCTCCGAAGATATCTTCCAGATATCCGGACCACTGGATCTGACCTTTTTAATGAAAATGTATGGTCTTGATGGGTTTGACCATTTAAAGACTCCGAAATACACACCGCAGCCTGTTCCGGAACTGATGAATGAGGACAATATCTTCACCAATATCCGCAAAGGCGATATCCTGCTCCACCATCCATACCAGAGCTTTGACCCGGTCGTTAATTTTGTCCGCAGTGCAGCAAGAGATCCGGAAGTCCTTGCCATCAAGCAGACCTTATACCGTGTCAGCGGAAATTCACCGATCATTGCGGCACTGGCAGAGGCAGCAGACAACGGCAAGCAGGTTTCTGTTCTGGTAGAGCTGAAAGCCCGTTTTGATGAGGAAAATAATATCAACTGGGCAAAGATGTTAGAGAAAGCTGGCTGCCATGTTATCTATGGTCTGGTGGGCTTAAAGACCCACAGTAAGATCACTCTGGTTGTCCGTATGGAAGAAGACGGTATCCGCCGTTATGTCCACCTGGGAACCGGAAACTACAATGACTCCACTGCAAAACTGTATACAGACTGCGGTATCTTAACCTGCGATCCCCAGATCGGTGAAGACGCAACTGCTGTATTTAATATGCTTTCCGGCTATTCAGAGCCAAGAGCATGGAACAAGCTGTCAGTAGCTCCTTTATGGCTGCGCCATCGTTTCCTGCGCATGATCAACCGTGAGACAGAGCATGCAAGAGCAGGAAGAGAAGCTCACATTATGGCAAAAATGAACTCCCTTTGCGATAAGGAGATCATTTCCGCCCTTTATGACGCTTCCTGTGCAGGGGTAAAAATAGAGCTGATCGTCCGTGGTATCTGCTGCCTGAAAGCAGGAGTTCCCGGTCTTAGCGAAAATATTTCCGTGCGCTCCATCGTAGGAAATTTCCTGGAACACAGCCGTATTTTCTATTTCTTTAATGACGCAAGTCCGGAAGTTTATATGGGCAGTGCAGACTGGATGCCAAGAAACTTGGATCGCCGTGTGGAGATCCTGTTCCCGGTAGAAGATGAAAACCTGAAAGAAAAGGTGATCCATATCCTGAAACTGGAACTGGAAGACAATGTAAAAGCACATCTTCTCCAGCCGGATGGAAGCTACGAGAAAGTGGACAAGCGTGGAAAGGTCCTTGTAAATTCCCAGGATCAGTTCTGCGAAGAAGCCATCGAAATGGCAAAGGCCTGCCAGGAGTCAAAAGACCCGGCAGTGACCAGGATCTTCCAGCCGATCGAAAGCAGTAATGAATAAAATTTAATCTGAGAAGGGCTGTTTACGCAGTCCTTCTTTTTTTTGACTTTTTTAATTGCAATCTGCTGTTTAGGAAAGAATTTCTGCATTTTAGGAAAAAGTGGTTGCAAAGAAAAATAGTTATGGTACGATACCAGTATCTTTTATTTTGATCTTTTTTAAATATTTCTTTTCTATCTGGAGTCTTTTTTGATCCCAACCAGTTTAAACAAAATAAAGCAAAGCTACAAAATGTAAAAGGAGAATCTGTGCCTATGTGGAAAATAGCAGTTGCTGACACGGCAGAGGACCATTTAACGCTTTTAAAAGATGCCCTAAAAGCGTATTTCCAGGAAACACACAGGGTATTTTCTGTGACTTCTTATACAGATCTTACATTTCTGGAAAAAGACATGGCTCAGGGGGAACATTTTGACCTTCTGATCCTGGATCTTGTGATGAACGGCCAAAGGAGCGTTGAAGCAGTCCGGCGGATCCGGGCAAAGGAGGATGGAACCCCTCTTATATTTCTCACTGCAAACAGGGAATACGCTGTGGAAAGTTATGAAATGAACGCACTGGATTACATGATAAAACCTTTGAAAAAGGAGCGCCTGGTGAAGCGGTTAGACCAGCTTTTCAAAAGAAAAAATCCCAGATTTTCAGTCCGTACACAGGGAGATTACAGCTATTACGGTTATGATGAACTGGTGTATTTTGAAGCCAGGGAGCACCGGGTATATGGCAGGAGAAAAGACGGAAGGGAGTTTAAATGTTCCCAAAATCTTGGCAGGATCGAAGAGCAGCTGAGAGAAGATCCCCGTTTTTACCGCTGCCACAGAGGCTATATCGTAAATCTGGATTACGTAGAACAGATCAGAGAAGTAATGTTGTTAAAAGGAGATCTCCGTGTTCCCTACAGGCTCAGAAACAAACGAAAAATAAAGGAAGATTACCAGCGGTATGTAACAGAAAATATCTGTTTTTTAAAGGAGGGAAAGGGCAGTGGAAAAAGAATGGGTTAGCAAAATGGGAACTTTTGTGGGGACGCTTTTGTGTATCCTGATCCTGCCGGTTGTAGTTATAAACTGCACACTGTTGTTTAAAAGCCATATAAACAGGGAGCGGGTGCCGAATATTGCAGGTACTTTCCCAATGGTGGTACTGACAGATTCCATGTATCCGGAATTTCAGGCAGGGGACCTGATCTTTTGCCATACAAAATCTGCCTCGGATGTAAGGCCAGGGGATGTGATCGCATTTTTTGATCCTGCAGGAAACGGAAAAAGCATTGTCACCCACAGAGTGGAGTCGATCACAACAGATGAAAACGGAAGTCTGGCATGGGTCACAAAAGGGGATGCCAATAATGCAAAAGATAATGCTGTAGTGCCGGCAAAAAATCTGGCCGGTGTATACCGCAGGCGGATCCAGGGGCTAGGAAACGCAGTGGTCTTTATGCAGACGTCAAAAGGAATGATGGTCTGTGTTGTGTTCCCGATCCTTCTGTTTGTTATGTATGATGCAGTCCGCAGAAACCGATATGAAAAAAACAGAATATATGCCATGGAATGTGAAAGGAGAAATCAGGTATGAAGAAAAACAAAAGGATGCGTACAGCATCAGGACTTATGATCGCAGCTCTTTTAACCACCAGTATGATCAGCGGAACATTCGCAAAATACACCACAGCAGATGCAGCCCAGGACAGCGCAAGGGCAGCAAAATGGGGCGTAAATCTGGGGATCAGCGGAAGTCTTTATGGGGATGCTTACGCAGGAGCAGACTCCAACACCATTGTCTCCAATACGGACAGTTCCGTTACGGTTAAAAGTTCTGCTGCCGGAACCGATGTGATAGCCCCCGGAACCAGGAATTCTAACAGTGGACTTCACATTACATTAAACGGAACCCCGGAAGTAAGCACCAGAGTATACGGAACCATCAAGACACAGAATATTTATCTGAAGAAAGGTGAATATGGGGTGATGGTGGAAGCCCATGATGTAAAGGCAGAGGATTTTGCAAATGGGGGGAATGAATACTATACGGAGACAGGTGGTGCGTATGAAAAAGCGACAGGTTATATGCAAGGAGCGGCCTATTATACCCTGGAAAACGCAGCCAATATTGATGCCAATTACTATCCCGTAGTTTACAGCGGTGCAAAAGTAACTGGCTCAAAGACAAAAGACAGCCTCAGTGAGATCGGACAGAATATCGCTAATCTGCTGGCAGACTCCCAGCCTGTTACCGGCAGTGCAGGAACCGGTGCAGAGCAGGGACAGACGATCTATACAGTAGAAACAGATGCTGCAAAGATCTATGCACCGGGAGAAGATCTGGCAGATCAATTAAACAATCTCTCCAGTACCAATATTACCTGGGAGTGGGAGTTTGAAGGAGATGACGGTGCGGATACGATCCTGGGGGCGCTGATCGCAGGGACAAGTAAGGTTGTGGTGAAGGATCAGGACTCAAATTCCTACAATAAAATTTCTGTGAATGAAGGAACTGGTCTGGCTGCTGCAGACAATACCATACTTGCCTCCGTAAAAACCAGCTTCTCCATAGAATTAACTGCTGACCAGGTAGACTGATTATATGTTCTGTATAGGCGGATCCTGAAACTGTATATCTGGATAAAAGAAAGTTATACAGCTGCTGTCTGCGAAAGATCTGACCCGGCTTTCAAATGGAAAAACCTGTTTTTGCCAGGTGTATTCTTCTGGTTCATCCTTTTATTTTTCAGACGCAGGATCTATGTTACCGTTGGCTTTATAAAAGAAGCAGCAGGCGGAACTCTGAAATGGAGCGGAAAAGAAGAAAAAATTGCTGTGGATGGACGTTTTGTTTTGGAAAAAGTTCCCTTTGGAAAACAGAAGTGGGAAGTTCTTATGCCGGATGGTACCGCTTATCAGCTGGTTTGGAAACTGGAACGAAAGAAAAAAGAACCTGTTTCATTTGTTTTCCGGGAAAACAGTCCGTTTAAGATCCGGGTGGGAAAACAGATCCGGGCAATAGAACTGGTGCTGACTTTAAAAGAAAGTACATTCCTTCCGGACACTTCATACCGGGCGGTTATTGATAAAAAGCAGAATGTATATGTTACAGAAGGTGTGATCGAACCGGAAGAAGACGGAAGCAACCGGACACCGGCAGGACTGAAAGTAGACAAAAACGGAAAATTCAGCATTGATGAACAGAGAGGCATGGAAAAATGAAAAAATGGATCCGCAGGTTTGTGCTGCTATTTCTGGGACTGGTATTAGGCACAGGGATATATATGATCTGTGCAGAACGTATATTAAAAGATCCCTTTCCCATGCCCTTTGGCATCGGCTTTGCTAATGTTGTTTCAGGAAGTATGGAACCTGTTTTAAAAAAGGGAACGCTGCTGCTGGTAAGAAAAAAGGCAGATGCAGAAACTGGAGACATTGTAGTATACCAATCAGAGGGAAACCTGATCGTACACAGGATCATTTTCACAGAAGGGGATCAGGTTATTACAAAGGGGGATGCCAATGAAACAGAGGACATTCCCATTAAACGGTCTCAGATCAAAGGTGTGGTAATGTTTAAGATCCCGGAAATTGGAAAAGGGATGCAGTGGATGCAGACTCTTGCCGGATACAGCGGTGCAGGTCATAAGCAGGAAAGCGCAAAAGTGGCTGCATTTGAACATGGGGAACAGATCCTGCAGCCCTTTAGCAGAGCAGGGAAAACAGGTGATTTGCAGCCGGGAACAGACAGGGTATACGCCCTTACAGTGACAAATGAAAAAAATGGAAATGTAAGTGAGACCAGACAAAACTATTCCATTCAGGTTACAACAGCCGGAACGCTGCCCCTTACATATGTATTAAAAAGAAATAATACTGAGCTGGGACGTTTTTCAGAAATGGTCACAGAAAATTATCTGTTTCAGACGGCTGATATGTGGTTTGAAGCAGGAAAAAAAGAGGGCCATGCATATGAACTGGAAGTAATATGGCCGGAAGATAAGAAAGATGTTTTATGGGCGGATGTTCCGGATTTTATAAAAATACAGGTACATATGGAACAGGCAGAAACTATAGCATCAACTCTTGTAGTACCCGTTCTTGCCCGGTATCATCACAGCAGTACCTATATTTACGAAATGGCTGCAGTTCCTTTTTATTTTACCAGTGACCGGTTGACAGAAGAAGGAAATGAATACCAGTTGTCACCGGAAACAGAGGCGCTTTCTATAGAGCTTCGCAATGATCAGGACGGAAACAGATGGTCTGATACGCCCGTCCATTACATTTATCAGGTGAAAAAAGATGGGGAAGAACAGGAAGAGAAAGGCGGAGAAGGTATTTTGTATCCACAGCAGGGGGCAGGAAGTTCTGAGCGTATCATAATTCAGGATATGGCTCCGGGAGTTTATGACATAGAGGTACAGTCGTTGTCTCCTTTTGAAAAAACATTAAAGGGAACCTTTGTGATACTGGAAAAGGAAAACGATATTTTCTGCGTAAAAGAGGACCAACAGGGCAGTTTTTGTGTACAGCTGATTGTTTCTGTAAAAGATTACGAGGGGAATATAAAGATTTCCTGGCCGGAGGGACTGATACCGGACAGTACCCAGGCGGTTTTTGAGGATGTAAAGACCAGGCCGGAAGATCTGTATGAGGCAGGGGAGCTGACTTTGTGGATGGAACCTTATACGTCCAGAACCTTTCGTTTTTTTAAAACAGATGCAGAGACCGATTATACATGGGATACGAAGTTAAATGCAGAGGCAGCAGATTAAGATGTCTTAGGGCACATTAAAAAGGGATATGGGATTATGAAAAAGCAGAAGAGATATAAAATCTGCAGAGGGTTGTTTTTTCTGGTATTTCTTCTGGCAATTGGTACCCGGCTGGCTTTTTGGGGAATGGCAGCAGAAAAAGAGTCAGCAGAAACGCAGACAGGGGCAGCAGGAGCATATTATGAAGAGGATGCTTTTACAGTGCTTCTGGAAACAGAGTATGCAGAGAAAAAAGTTTCTTTAAAAGAAGCATTTCACTGGTGTCCGGAATACTTACAGGGCCTTAGGGTAAAAGAGGTAGAACTCTCCCCGGGGCTTTATTTAACAGAAGAAGATCCCGGGGATTTTACAGGAGAAAGAGCCAACGGACAGTTTCGGGTTTGTTTAGAGATTAATGACAGTGGAAAAGAACTGCTTACAGAAGATGGCTGTCCCGGAAACTGGTGGATACAGGAAGAGGAAACGGTAGATCTGAATATGATCCTGGAGTTTTCAAAAGCCCTTACAGACAATGAAAGAGAGCGGTACATTGATGTGACTCTGGGAAACGACCAGGTTACCCTTAAACGCAGGATCTGGCTGGTCTGTAAGGTGATACCGGTCAGTTTTTCCGGCTCTGGAATACTCCCAGGCTCCTGTTACCAGTTAAGATCAGCAGAGGCAGAAAAAAATAAAAAAGCAGTTATAGATGGGGCTTCATCTTTTACAGCATTTTATCATGTGCGTTCTTTTATTCCCGGAAACTATGACAGCCGGAAGATCGTCTGGAAAAAAGATGGGATGGAAGAAGGATTGCCTGTGGGAACTTCGATCATTATGACAGAGCGGTCAGAAGAGAGAAGCACAACAGATTTCTGGTATTACAAGGTGCAGGAGAAAGTCAGCAGGATTGACCTGAATGAATTTACCCGTATGAGTGGTGATGAGGAATACAGTTATGATATGGAAAGTACAGAGTATAACTCTTTGGACTATCAATTCATGGCAGATTTTGAAGAGTCAGAAGAGAAAGCAGAAGAAGGTTTATATCAACTGGGTTTCATAGCATCAGACAGCTCAGAAGAAGTGAAAGTTTGCCAGATGGAACTGGAAGTGCAGGTGGTGCCGGGAAAAACATATGATCTTGAAATAAGAGAAAGCGAAGAGAGAGAGGAAACACCAAAAGTTACAGTAACCTGCAAAACAGAAGATCCCCGGGAAGAGATTGCGCAAAAAGAAAAAACGTTCGCTTTGGTACTGACTGGCACAGGAGAGACCGAACTTCCCGAAGATGCCCGGTTAAAAGTGGGAAAAAGAGAATACAGGACCAGCGGAAAAGACAGTTTTATCCTGCCGCTTGGTGATATGCAAAATGAAAATTCCAACTGGGAATTTACTTTACTTTCTGACCTGTTTCCGGAAGAAGAAAAAGAGTACCATTTTACAGCGCAGCTTTGCCGGACAGATCCATTCACAGAAAGCGGGATTTTAAAGGGGAAAACAGTAACAGAACCCCAGATGGTTGTTTTCAGGAAAGCCCAAAAAGATATAACCGGTCTGAAGATCACCGGTGTCAGGATATCAGACAGTGAGGGATGGCGAAAGGGACAGTCTTTTAATGTTCAGGTATTAAATATGCCTCCGGAAGGTCAGATAACAGTAACTGCCTATGAAGGCCTCACAGGCTGGCAGAGATCCGATGCCTGGAATGTGTCAATGGAAGAAGGAAAGATCTCAAATCCTTCTGCAATAAAAGGTATTTTCCGCCTTATATTTGAAATAAAAAATGCTGCCGGAGAAGTTGTCAGTCTGGCACCTTACTATCTGATCGTAAAATGAGTACCGCCTGAAAATAGAACGCTATATTCAGTAAAAAGAAAGAAAAAAACAGGGAACTGCTGCAGTCAGGGGAAATTTACTGCACAGTTCCTTTTTTGCCATAATTTTTCAAGAAAAAAGTAAGGAAGTAGGCGTATGTATATGGTATAATGAAAGGGATGAAAGGGAAAAAACAACCAAAGAGGAGGACAATCAAATGCCCGATATTAATATTCTTGTTGTAGATGATGAAAAAGAGATTGCGGACCTGATCGAGATCTATCTGGTCAGTGATGGATATAAAGTATTTAAAGCTGAAAATGCAGAGGCTGGTCTGAGTATCCTGGATAAGCAGGATATCCACCTGGTTCTGTTAGATATTATGATGCCTGGTATGAATGGACTGGAGATGTGCAGAAAGATCCGGGAGACAAACAATATTCCCATTATCATGCTCAGTGCTAAATCCACAGACTTAGATAAGATCTTAGGACTTGGTACAGGTGCAGATGACTATGTGACAAAGCCATTTAACCCATTGGAACTGACAGCCAGGGTAAAATCCCAGCTGCGCCGTTACACTCAGTTAAATCCAAACAGCGGTGCAAGGGAAACAGTGAACAATGAGATCACCATTAAGGGAATGAGCATTAACCGTGACAATCATAAAGTGATCGTAGACGGAGAAGAGATCAAATTAACACCCATTGAATTTGACATCCTTTATCTGTTAGCTTCCAATCCTGGAAAGGTATTCAGCACCGATGAGATCTTTGAAAAGGTGTGGAACGAAAAAGTATACGAAGCCAACAATACAGTTATGGTACATATCCGTCGCTTAAGAGGAAAAATGAAGGAAGATACCAGGCAGAATAAGATCATCACAACTGTGTGGGGAGTAGGTTATAAGATTGAAAAATGATGTAAGCAGACGCTACCGGACCAGGGTGATCACGAACATCATATACAGCGCCATTATTACCTGCCTGGTAGAGGTGTTTTTTGTTACAAACCTGTCTATGGTGGCACGGTATATGGGAAACAAGGGAAAAATGGTCCTGATGGTCCAGGCGATCGAAAAGCAGCATACAGCGGTGGTGCTTTTGTATCTGATCCTGGGGATCCTGCTGTTTTCCATTACATTTATGATCCTTCAGGAACCCTATATCCGCTATATCAGTAAAATATCTGATGCAGTGCAGAATATATCAGAAGGAAACTTAAATACAGTGATCGATGTGATCGGGGATGACGAGTTTTCCGGTATGGCTGCCAATTTAAACAGGATGGCAGCGGATATCAAGCAGCTGATGGAAAAAGAGCGTGAGTCGGAGCGGACGAAAAACGAGCTGATCACTAATGTGGCCCATGATCTGCGAACCCCCCTTACTTCCATTATCGGTTATCTGGAACTTCTGGCAGGGAACCGTCAGATCCCGGAAGATATGCAGCATAAATACATAGAGATCGCATATGGAAAGTCAAGAAGGCTGGAGAAGCTGATCGAGGATCTGTTTGGTTTTACCAAGTTAAATTATGGCAAGATCGCCATGCATGTGGGACAGCTTGATATTGTGAAGCTGTTGGGACAGCTTTTGGAAGAGGCGTATCCTAATTTTGTGGAAAAGGGTCTGTCTTATGATCTGCAGAGTAATGTGCCTGCCAAGACTATTAACGCAGACGGAAATCTTTTAGCCAGACTGTTTGACAATCTGATCGGAAATGCCATTAAATACGGGGCAGATGGAAAGCGGGTCCTGGTGCAGATCCATGCAGAAAGCGAAACAGTGACAGTTTCTGTTACCAACTATGGATATGTGATCCCGGCAGACGAGCTTCCTCTTATTTTCAATAAATTTTACCGTGTAGAGCAGTCCCGCTCCAGCAGTACAGGAGGAACCGGACTGGGACTTGCCATTGCAAAGGAGATCGTGGATATGCATGGAGGGACCATTAGTGTAGCCAGTGATCTTAACGGAACCGTATTTACTGTAAAACTTCAGGTTCGTTTTGATGTAAATAAGGAAAATTTTGGAAATATTGAGGACGAAAAACAGTAATTAAAGAGGAATTACAGGATGGATACAGGCAAAAATAAAATGGTTGGAATGAGAAAAAAAAGGGCGCTGAGAGGCACCCTTTTTGCGGTCATATTGTCCGCTTCCATGAGTTTTTCGGCTCTGGCTGCCATGACAGCAGACGGACCGGGAATGGGGACAGCGGCAGGGGCATCAGCGGATACTTCCGACAGTACGGACAGTGAGCAGGTGCTTAAAACAGAAGCAGCGCCAGAGGAAGGCCCTATCCGTATGGATGTGGTCTATGGATATGACAATGTGGCAAAAAGCGGGCGTTTTCTTCCACTGGATATACAGTTAGACAATACGTCAGAGGAAACCTTTGAAGGAACTTTGTGCGTTACTTCCCAGGAACCGGACTATGACGGTTACAGCAACAATTCCCAGGAAAAATATGATACATACCGCTACGAATTTCCGGTCATGATCCAGGGAGACAGCAGCCTTGAAAAGAAGTTAAATATCTCTCTTTGCAGCAAGTCAGACCTGATGTACATCACACTTATGGATGGGGCCGGCAATGAGGTACTTAGCAAACGGCTGAAAATGGATCTGAACACAGATGCAGCCCAGCTGTTTATCGGTGTACTTTGTGATGAGCCGGAACGCCTTTCCTATCTGGAGCAGGTAGGTGTCAATTACAGTATGCTGCGTACAAAGACCATTGACCTGTCTGTGTATGATCTGCCGGATACAGAACTGGGACTGGACCAGTTAGATGTGCTTCTGATCACGGATTTTAACTCAGAGACCCTTACAGAAGAGCAGACAGAGGCGATCTGGGAATGGGTACACCGTGGCGGTATTTTACTGTTTGGAACAGGTGCCAGGGGAGATGAAACATTATCTGCTTTCAGTAAACAATTGCTGGAATATCCGGTTTCACCTGGAATGGTTTACGAGATCCAGATGGGACAGGACCGTACAGCCAGGGAACCGGGGGAAAATATTCTTTCCCTGGAAGGAACAGAAGTGGATTTAAAAGGCGGAACAGACCTGCTTACAAGTGGTTCCCTTACGGTTCTTTCTGCTACTTCTGTAGGAAATGGAATGGCAGCGGCAGCAATTTTTGATTTTACGGATCTGGAAGAATATTGTTTAAAAGACAACTCCTATGCAGATTATTTCCTTACAGCACTCCTTGGTGAAGACAGAATCAATACCTTAAACAGCAACGCAGGTGGTGGAAATTACAACCAGTTCTGGTCTGTCCAGAGTCTGGTAAATACAGGAAATATTCGCAATCTTCCAAAGATCGGATTTTACATGACCCTGGCAGTGGCATATATTGCCCTGGCAGGTCCGGGACTTTATTTCTTCTTAAAACAAAGAGATCTGCGGGAATATTACCAGCCTGCAGTGGCACTGATCGCCATCTGTACCACTGGTATGGTGATCTTAATGGGAACAGGAACCCGTTTTAAGGGCCCGTTTTTCACTTACGCTACCATAGAAAATACCAGTCAGACAGATAAAACAGAGACGACTTTTATCAATATGCGGGCTCCTTATAATAAGACATATTCAGTGGAATTAAATCCCCAGTACCGTCTGTATCCTGTTACAGGCAGTCCTTATTATGACCAAAATCCATCGAAGGAATTTTTCGGTGAAGGAGAAGCAGATATCACCATCCGCTATGGGGAAGATGCCACCTGGATCCAGGCAGTGGATACAGGGGCCTTTAATTCCAAAATTTTCCAGATGGAGCTTCACACCCAGAATGAAACAGGAGAAGGTTTCTCAGGTGAGATCCGGGCTTTTAACGGAACAGTTTCCGGTACTCTTACCAATAACTATTCTTATGCAGTAGAGAACGCAGCAATTCTTCTTTACAATCAGCTGCTGCTGATCGGAAATATGGAACCAGGTGAGACGATCTCCTTAGATAACCGTCAGGTGACTTTCTGCGCGACCAATTTCAGCTATGCGCTGGCTTCCCAGATCACAGGCGTTTCCCTGTATGACAGAAACGGGGATATGGAAGATGCCACCTATGTTCAGGCATTAGAGCGGGCCAATCTGCTTTCATTTTATATTGAAAATTATCTTTCCGGTTATCATGCACAGGCCAGTGTGGTTGCTTTTGGAAGAGGAAAAGAAAATCTGGATTTCCTGAAGAAAAATGACTATGAGGCTTATGGCTGTACCCTTCTTACCTCAGAACTGGATGTAAATTATGAAAAGGGCGGAAATGTATACAGATCTGCCATGCAGAAACAGCCAAATGTTCTTTCCGGAGAATATGACGCGGACAGAAATACCATGTATGGAATGGCGCCTGTGATCTTGGAGTATTATCTGGGAAATGAAACAGATGTGGAAGCTTTGGACTTCCATCCGCTGACAGCAGAGGCTTCTGACAGTCTGCGTTATTATTACACAGTTCCATTTACAGGCGGCATGTATTTTTATAATTACAATACAGGGGACTATGATCTGATGAAGCCGGAGAAAGATCACTATACCAGGGAAGAGCTGGAAGAATATCTGTCACCGGGAAATACCATTACAGTGAAGTATGTATATGATACCACAGGAGAATATACCTGGAATATCATGCTTCCGGTACTTACAGTCACAGGAAGGAGCAAGTAATGCTTAAGATTGAAAATCTGCATAAAATATATGGCAAATATCATGCTTTAAGTGGTCTGGACATGACTGTAAAGGAAGGCGCTCTTTATGGATTTGTCGGTCCCAATGGAGCGGGAAAGACGACGGCGATCAAGATCATGACCGGGCTTTTACAGGCAGAAGAGGGAAGCGTATTGATCAACGGAAAAGATGCTCTGGCAGATCCGGACCAGTTAAAGTCCTGTATTGGATATGTGCCTGATTTTTTCGGTGTTTACGATAACCTGACAGTAGGGGAATATATGAGTTTCTTTGCTTCCTGTTATCAGTTGGACGGACTGGTGGCAAGGAAACGTTACACTGCCCTTTTGGAGCAGGTGGGTCTGGAAGATAAGCTGGATTTTTATGTGGACGGTCTTTCCAGAGGTATGAAACAGAGGTTGTGTCTGGCAAGGGCGCTGATCCATGATCCTCAGATCCTGATCTTAGATGAGCCAACTTCCGGACTGGATCCCCGCACAAGAGTGGAATTTAAAGAGATACTGGAAGACCTGAAATTTGCGGGAAAGACCATTCTCATCAGCTCCCATGTGCTCTCGGAACTTTCTGAAATGTGTACGGATATCGGTATCATTGACCAGGGAAGGATGATCTTAGAGGGAAATATCCAGGACATTTTATCAAGAGTCAATGCGTCCAATCCCCTGGTGATCTCTGTTTACAGCAACATGGAAAAAGCGTTGTCTATTTTAAAGAGCCACCCCTGTGTGCGCACTATTTCCATGAGGGAAAAGGATATCTGTGTCCGCTTCACCGGGGATGCCCAGGATGAGGCGATCCTGCTGCAGCAGTTGATCGACAGTGATGTGCTGGTAAATGGCTTTACCAGAGAGAAAGGCAGCCTGGAAACAGTCTTTATGCAGCTGACTGACCATGAAGAAGAAAGGGTGGTGACGTCTTATGAAGCAGAATCCGGTCTATAACCGGGAAATGCGGGTAAGTTCCAGAAGCATGAAGCTGCCCCTGATCATTTTCCTGTTTAATGGGATCTTGTTTTTGGTAACTCTTTTAAATATGTATTCTGTGATCATGCAGGTAAAGGCGTCAGCCAGTATCCAGTACAGCAGTTTTATGGAATTATATGAATTTGTTACGTCTATGGAATTTATCCTGCTAATGTTTATCGTTCCTGCAGTGACTGCTTCAGCGATCAGCGGGGAACGGGAGCGGCAAACCTTAGATCTGATGCTGACTACACGGATGAGTGCCGGACAGATCGTAACAGGAAAGCTTTTAAGCGCCCTCAGTACCTTATTTTTGCTGATCCTTTCCAGTTTTCCGGCAGTTGCCATGGTATTTGTATATGGAGGAATTACCTGGACAGATGCGTTTTCTCTGATCCTATGTTATGTAACAGTAGCTTTTTTTGCAGGAAGTATTGGCATCTGTTTTTCAGCAGCTTTTAAGAGATCTACGGTTTCAACGGTTGTAACATATGGAACACTGACCGCTGTGGTTGCGGGAACTTACTTTCTGAACCGCTTTGCTCTTTCCGTATCAGGAATGGATCTGCAGCGGAGCGCAGCCTATGTTTTAGGTGAGAGCAGTGCGAAAGCTTCTTCCGGTGTTTTCTTTTATCTGTTTTTGTTAAATCCGGCTGTTACATTTATGGCAGTGATCGGGGGACAGGCAGGAAGAGGAACACCGTTAGCAGATATTGTAAGTTATTTTGGAATACCGGAAAATGGATTTATCATAAAGCACTGGATCGGTTTCAGTATCCTGATCCAGCTGGCAGCGGGAATGGCCCTGATCAACCGGGCGATCCATTTTGTAGAGCCCATAAAGCATAAGAAAACCAGTAGAAAGGGGAAAAAATAAATGGGAATTATAAAAGCGGCAGCACATGCAGTAGGAACGGGACTGGCGGATCAGTGGCTGGAGGCCTTAGAACCTGACAATATGGGGGCCCAGACTGTTTTTACAAAGGGCGTTCAGATCCGTAAAGGAAAAGGGGAAAATGGAAAAGGTTCCGATAACATGGTAACAGAAGGTTCCATTATCCATGTATACCCGGATCAGTTCATGCTTTTGGTAGACGGCGGAAAAGTAGTGGATTATACGGCAGAGCCTGGATATTACAAAGTAAGCCTGGATACACAGCCTTCCCTGATGAACGGAACGTTGGGAAAAGCAGTAAAAGAGTCCCTGGGAAGGATCCGTTTTGGCGGTATTGCCCCCACTGCACAGAGGGTATATTATATCAATCTTCAGGAGATCCGGGGACTGAAGTTTGGTACCAAAAATGCCATCAACTATTTTGACAGTTTTATAATGCAGAGTTGTTTTACGGGCCCATGGAACGTATTCCATTAAGATCACAGATCCGCTGAAATTCTATGCAGAAGTGGTTCCGAAAATGCAGAACGCCTGGAAATGGAAGATATTAATGAGCAGTACTTAAATGAGTTTTAGAGGCACTGCAGACTTCCATTAACCAGATGTCAGCAGATGGTATCCGCATTTCCTATGTTCCGTCCAAGAGCATGGAACTGGGAAAATATATGGCAAATGTACTGGATGAGCAGTGGAAAGAACTGCGTGGTATGGAGATCCAGTCTGTGGGAATTGCAAGTATTTCCTACGATGAGACATCCCAGGAACTGATCAACATGCGTAACAAAGGCGCTATGATGGGAGATCCTTCCGTAAGAGAAGGTTATGTACAAACTACCATTGCCGAAGGTCTGAAAGGCGCCGGAACCAATTCAAATGGTGCCATGGCAGGATATATGGGAATGGGATTTGGCATGCAGAACAGCGGTGCGTTTATGGGAGCCGCTTCCGCAACCAATATGCAGCAGATGCAGATGAACCGGCAGATGCAGCAGGGACAGCAGATGCCATATGGAACAGGAAATGGAGGCTTCCAGGGCGGACAGATGGGTTATGGAGCAGCAAATGCAGGCGCCCAGGCAGTCCGGCCGGCGCAGACTGCAAATCAGCCGTGGATCTGTCCTGCCTGCCATGTGGAAAACACAGGAAAATTCTGCAGCGAGTGTGGAAAACCAAGGCCTTCCGTAGAGTGGACCTGTCCAAACTGCGGTACTGTTAATAAGGGCAAGTTCTGCAGTGAATGTGGAAGCCCAAGAGGAGAAGCCTGAGTATGGGAGTGATAACCTATAAATGCCCCAACTGCGGCGGTGGGCTTACGTTTAATGCAGAAAAGCAGAAATATAAATGTGAATACTGCCTTCCGAGTTTTCACAGGAAGAACTGGACGAGATAGAGAAGCGGGAGCTTGAGAAGGCCAGAAAGCAGGCAGAAGTCCAGCGTGATCCTGAACCAGAAGGAGCAGGATCTGAGGCTGGGACAGAGGAACATGTATCAGGCTCCAAAAGACTGTTACCCCCATCATGTACACCTGCCCCAGCTGTGGCGCCCAGATCGTCACAGACGAGACAACAGCGGCTTCTTTCTGCTACTACTGTCACAATCCCATTGTCCTGGAGGAAAAGCTGCGGGTGAGTTTAAGCCTGATTATGTAGTTCCTTTCCAGATCGATAAGAAAAAGGCTCAGGAAATATTTACCCAGTGGGTGGGCCGGAAAAATTTGTACCTGATTATTTCTTTCTGCCAGTCAGATCGAGAGCATGACCGGTGTGTATTTTCCTTACTGGTTATATAGCTGCCAGGTGAAAGGTGATCTGCAGGCAGAGGGAAAGACGGTCAGAGTGTGGGATATGGCGGGAATGCGCTATACAGAGACAAAAGTTTATGATATCCGCAGACAGGGAGATATGAACGTTGACTCTGTAGCCAGAAATGCCTTAAAAAGCCAATCGAAAGCTGATCGACGGTGTGCTGCCTTACCGCCTGAATGAGAAAAAGACTTTTCCATGGGTTATCTTTCCGGATTTATGGCAGAAAACAGGGATATGGAAAAGGACAGTTTTGTAAATGAAGTGAAAGAAGAAGTAAGGCAGTTTGCATTATCCAGTCTCAGCAGTCAGACAGGAAATTATTCCAGCGTTCAGATACGAAAGAACCAGGCGGATATTACAGGAGAGACCTGGGCAACGGCCCTGCTTCCTGTGTGGACAGTGACTTACAATGATAAGGCAAGAGGAAAGATCTACTATTTTGCCTTAAACGGACAGACGGGAAAGATATGGGGTGAACTTCCGGTGGATCAGAAAAAGCTGGCAGTTTTATTTTTAAGTATTTTTATCCCGGTATGTGTGATATTGCTGTTTTAGGATACTGGATCGGCTGATGAGGTGATGAGATGAAAAAGATAAAAGGGATAATGATCGGTCTGCTGATCTGTGTATTTCTGATCATGGGCAGTATGGCAGTGTGGGCAGATCAGACAGGAGCTGTAAGCGGTCAGACGCGGGTGTTTGACCAGGCGGGACTGTTCAGTGAAACAGAAAAGATCCAGTTAGAGGAAGAGATCGCCCAGTGCAGAAAAACACAAAATGGATGTAGTCGTAGTAAGCGCTTATGCAGACGACCGCACGGCGGAAGAATATGCAGATGATTATTATGATTACGGCGGATTTGGCGTCGGAAAGAAAGCCAGCGGTGTACTGCTTCTGTACTATATGGACGGACCGGGCCAGTCAGGAGGAGAATGTTATATTTCTACTTCAGGGACAATGATCACCCTGCTTACAGATGAGCGCATTGAAACCATCTTAGATGATGTATATGGAAATCTGGGAAACAGGGATTTTGCGGCAGCTTCCCAGATTTTTCTGGAAGATGTAAGTGACTATGTGAAACAGGAGTGGAGTCTGGTCAGTATACTTATGACCGTGATACCGGGAAATCGTCCGTTACCGCAGTATCCGCTGGTATGAGGCAGTGGCAGCGGTTGTGATCGCCGGTATTCTGGCAGGCTCTGTGTATGGACATAAAAACGCTATGCCATGAAGCAGAGCAGCAGGGAAGCAGCTAACAGCCTTCAGGCATACAGGGCAGACTGCGCTTTTCATTTTCTGTTACCGGTGATAAGCTAGTCAATCAGTTTGTCCGCTCCATTCCTATTCCAAGGAATACTTCCGGTGGAAGCGGCAGAGGACATTCAGGAGGCAGTTCATCAGGACGGAGCACAGTACATACTTCCAGCAGCGGACGCAGCCATGGTGGCGGTGGAAGGCGTTTTAGTTTTCAGAAGGAAAATTTAAAAGGACTGACACAGTTTAAAAGCATCAGCGTATGATGATAGTAACGCATCCGCTGATGCTTTATATAGATCTTACAGGTTCCGGAACCTGGACGGCAGGGCTTTTGCCCTGCCTGGTACATAACCCAGTGGGCACCAGGAGAGAAAGGGACCGGGGTCTGTAAGATCATAAGATAGTGCATCAGGGAAAGACATGAATTATACCTATATACTCCACTGCGCAGACGGAACATTGTACTGCGGATGGACCAATGACTTAAAAACGGCTCCATGCCCACAACAGCGGCACCGGAGCCAAATACACAAAATCCAGAAGGTTACACTGGCCTATTATGAAGCCTTTGAGACAAAACAGGAGGCTATGAAGCGGGAATACGCAATCAAACAGCTCCCCGAAAAAGAAAGAGGAGCTGATCAGTCATGGCTGCAATATGGATCTGTGCATGGTTGCAGAGGACCAGGTTTATGCCACAAACTGATACATCATCATATAGTGACACAGACTGCCGCCCATGACAAACAGGTGAAAGATCTCATGGGAACCGAAATAGCGGTGTCTGGAATTAAAGATAGGCAGTTTCAGGGCGTAGATGATGCCTCCAACTGTGTAAATGATACCGCCTGCAAGTAACCATGCAAAGCCTCCTGACGCGCTGCAATGATCTTGGAGATCGCCAGGATGCAGATCCAGCCCATAGCAATGTAGATCAGGAAGAAAACCATTTAGGGCAGGTGATCCACAGGGCATTGATGATGATTCCAACAAGGGCAATGCCCCATACAAGGCCTAAAGGTTCCAGCCGGTGTGATCGCCTAAAACGATCAGGCATACCGGGGTATAAGTTCCGGCAATAAGGACGAAGATCATCATATGGTCCAGTTTGCGCAGACGCTTATTGATAACAGGGGAAATATTCAGTGTATGGTACAGGGTACTTGCTCCATACAGACAGATCATACTTAAAATAAACACCGCCAGTGCTGCCAGATGCAGGTAGCCTGGCGTTTTTGCTGCCTTGATCAGAAGGGGAACAGCTGCGATGGCAGCAGACACCATAGCGATCAGATGGGTAATGGCACTTCCCGGGTCTTTCATACGGCAGATATTTCTTTTTATTTTTGCACTCATAGCAGATACCTCCTTGCATGTGTCATATAAGCTTTGAAAACTTTTACATGTAGTAATCAAAACTATGTATCGTTACAATTAATACTATACAACTGCTCGAAGGATTATGCAAGGTTTTTCTTTTATGTTTGTTTTAACTGAGAAAAGAAGTAATCTTATCTTTCGGAAGTGTTTTGAGTTTCTCAGTTAAAAGTTCCAGAAATTTATGGATTGTAGCCGTTTTTCGGTTTTCATTTACCAGATAATATACCACCTGCTCTGGAGGAGAATTCTTAAGTTCGTAAATGCAAGCTCCATTTTTTTGAAGCCGTATGGCTGTGGTATAAGGGCAGAAAGTCCAGGATTTTTCTGTCATAAAATAGGCTGCAAGGGCTGCATGCTCTAAAATAACCAGTGGTGGTATGGTTTCATCAAAATTTTCAGAATGCCAGGATTTGAAGTCTTTATTCCAGGCAATGCGATAAAATTCAGCGCCCTGATCTGTAAGCTGTGCATTGCGGTATCCTTTTCGCCTGATAAAGAGGGAATGTCCAAGCTCCTGTTCCATTGTCTGGATATGGCGGGTTAAAGCACAGCATTGGGAGCTTCTGCATTATTCGGTTTTCCTACAACCTATATTCTTGCAAATGAGATCGCCAATAGTGTAGGAGAAAATGACGCAGAAAAAAATTACTTACGCAGCCATCTTCAGCCACATATGGTTATTGCCGGTATTGTAACAGTTTCTATTTCATCCGTAGTATTTGCAGGTATTGTGGCTAATTGGCTATAGAAAGAGAGGAATGGATTATGGACATTAAACAGGAAGCTTTAAAAATTCAGAAATCATCAGTGTAGGAACCTTGCAGGTAGGAACAGCTGTCAATATTATAGCCGGACAGGCAACTATGAGCATGAATGCCCGTTCCTATGATATGGAATCCAGAGAAATTACAAAAAGGAAGCTTTATGATATAGCAGAAGGAATGGAAAAAATCACGGACTGTAAATTTGACCTGGAATATGTAGATGGATATGAACCAATCATCAATGATCCAGGAATTGTGGATCTGGTAATTTCTGCCTGCCGTAAAAATATGGGGGAAGATTCGGTAAAGATTGGGGAGTATGATGAGGGAAGTGATGATTTCAGCTATTATATGAATGCAACAGGAACTTCAGGAGCTTATTTCTTTCTGCTTTCAGGACATGAGAGAGAGGAATGTTTTGTAAACCATCATCCGCGATTTACCTGGAAAGAAGAGGCCATGAAAATAGGAGTAGAGAGTTACTTGTCTGTTCTTATGGAATATCTGAATTAGAAATTATAGTTTTCGAGCTGTGTTACCTACGGTAAAAAGAGGTACACAGCTCGTTTATTAGTATTAGTCGTTGCTTTTGCTGAATAATTTAAAAGCTCCTGTATCCGGTTTTATCTGAAAATCCATGATCTTGCCAGTTGCCGGGTGTTTAAATTTTAAATGGCAGGCACACAAAGCAAGGCTTTTTCTTACAGCTTTTTCATTATTTCCGTATTTGCCATCTCCATAAAGGGGGGTTCCATGACCGGAAAACTGAACCCGGATCTGATGATGCCTGCCGGTGAGCAGCTTTATTTCTACCAGACTTAAGTATTGGGGATCCTTTTCCTCCGTTTGTATACAGTCTAATACTTTGTATTCCAGCTCTGCTCTTTTGCTTTCAGGATCAGACTTATCCACAATCCGTGAACAGTTGTTTTTCTTGTCCTGCTTAAGATAATCCACATATGTCCCATTGTTATCCACAGGTTTTCCACAGATCACAGCCTGATACCATTTTTCTATTTTTCCCTGCTGAAGGCTGGTACTAAGTGAAGCTGCAGCCTTGGGATTCTTGGCATATACCATAATACCAGATACCGGACGGTCTAGTCTGTGGATAACTCCTACATAAGGTGGCTGTGGATATTTTGAAGCTGTGGATGTTTCTTTTGTTAATTTGTGGATATCTTGTGGATGACTGGCCAGGTGTTTTCGTATCTCACTGACCATGTCCGGGGCAAAGCTTTTTCCGCTTTGTGATTCCAGACCGTCTGGCTTTATTACGACTATAATATGGTTATCTTCATATAATATGGAAAGCATTGTTGGGTTTACCTTTCAGGTGTTATTATTTTAAACTTTCATTTAATAGAGTTTAAGAAAAGTTAATATCTTCCCGGACTTCAAAATGAGGGATCTCAGATTTTACAAAACTGGGGATAACCTCTCTGGCTGTCTGGATAAACTGGCGGGCCGCAGGAGATAATGAAGAACTATCCCGATACAACAACCCGATTTCCCTTGAACTCACATGATGATCCATGGAGCAGAAAATAGGTGTATAGTCAAATTTTTCTTCATAAGTAACAGTTACTGGAGCAAATCCAAATCCATTGTTTTGGGGAACTAAACGGTACACGGTAGGTGAATTGTCAAGCTCCATAGAAACAGAGGGGGATATTTGGAATTTTTTAAATTGTTCCCTTGCAAATTCATAGGTTCCATGTCCTGGTGTCAGGGAAATGAAAGGAATCTGTTCCAGAATACGAGGAGGAATATACTGGAGAACTCCCGGGATGTTTTCCGGAAGTATTAAGTTATGAAAAACAGCTGCAGTACGGCTTACAATAAGAGTCATTTCTTCTTGAAAAAGAGGGACAAATGTCAGGCCATCAAGATCAGAAGGCTTTGAACATATAAAAAATACATCGATCGCCCCATTTTTTACATCCTTTTGTAATTTAGCTAAATTTCCCTCGCTCAGCTTGACCTTTACTTTGGGACAGACTTTCTGATAGTCAGGGAGAATGCGGGGAAGCCAGCTGTAACAGCGGGTGCTGTGCATGCCGATTGAGATATGGTCCTGGACATGTCCTGCGATTTCTCTCATTTCTTTATCCAGTTTTTTCTTCATTTCCAGGATCTTCAAAAGACCGTCTATATATCGCTCCCCGGCATAGGTAAGCCGGATGGGAAAGGAAGACCGGTCGAATAGTGTTACATTTAATTCTTCTTCCAGGTTTTTAATATAACGTGTTAAAGCAGGCTGTGATATATGGCATTGTTCAGCAGCCCGTGAATAATTTCTGGTATCGGCAAGTGCCAGAAGGTAAGTGACCTTATCCAGATCCATTTATGATCATCCTTTCTGCGGAATACAAACTGTAATAGAGGATGAAACTCTAATGAATAAGTATTCGGAAAATTCAATTCATTTATGTTATAGAATTTATAAATAATTAGTATTGGATTATATTTGCAAAAATAGTTACAATCATATTAGCTGAAAATAATAAGGCTGTCAATATGATGTATGTACTCTCGGAGTCTTTCATGCACTTGCCTTTGCGGCCGATTTTCCGTCAGTCGCACCCGAATTTTATCAACGTACGCACCGCGTACGCCTCAAAAATTTGGGCACAACTGACAAAAAATCTTCTCGCAAAATCAAGTACAAAAAGATTCCGAGAGCACATATGTAAAAACAGGAGGAGGAATCAAGATGCGAAAACTGGATATGGCATGGATCAACGGGAATATTTATACTGCAGATGATAAATTTTCCACAGTCGCTGCATTCGGGGTGTCGGGAGACAGATTTAGTGTTGTTGGTAGTACAGAGGAGGTTCTTGAAAATTGTGATGAACACACGAAGATCATAGATCTTCAGGGAAAAACAGTACTGCCTGGATTGATCGATGCCCATCTTCACATTACCAATACAGGTGCTATGAAGCTGAACCTGAATCTGGTATCGAAACAAAAGCAGGAGATCCTGGACATGGTTGCCGATGCTTACAGCAGTGCAAAAAAAGGAGAGTGGATCATTGGACGGGGATGGATCAATGATACATGGGATGATCCATCATTTCCTAGCAAAGAGGATCTGGATGCTGTGGCGCCGGATTCACCGGTATACCTTACAAGAGCCTGCGGACATGCTGCATGGGCGAATACAAAGGCATTTGAAACAGCAGGGATCACAAAGGATACACCAGACCCAGCAGGGGGAGAATTTTTACATAAGCAGGATGGAAGTCTCCTTGGTGTGGTTACTGATCAGGCGCAGGATCCATTTAATAAAGCGATACCATCGTATACAAAGGAACAGATCCAGAAGATCGTATTGCTGGCCCAGCAGGAATTCTTTTCAAATGGTTTAACATCTGTTCAGGATGCCGGCTCACCGGAAGAGTGGGTGGAAGCATGGCAGGAATTATATGAAAAAGAGCGTCTGAAATTAAGGATCTATGTAAGTATGCGTGTACTGGGACGTCCGAATTACCAGGAACTGATGGAAGGCTCTTTAAAATTCTTTAAGAAGGGACTCCGCATTGGTATGTATGACAATCGTCTTACAGCCAGAGCCTATAAGATATCCCTTGATGGATCTTTAGGAGCCAGAAGTGCATGGATGTTAGAGGACTATGAAGACCAGCCAGGTCATAAAGGAAATGGAAAGTGGACAAATGACCAGTTGTATTCTGTATTGTATGAGGCGCGAAGGGCTGGTTTCCAGACCTGGTGCCATGCAATTGGAGATGCAGCTAACCGTCAGTGCCTGGATGTATATGAACAGCTTTTAAAGGAGCTTCCAGATAAAGATGCGCGACTCAGAAGTGAGCATGCCCAGATCATTGCTCCGGAAGACATAGAACGCTTCCGCAAACTGGGGGTTATACCTACTCATCAGACTGTATTTTTACGGACGGATAAAAATGTAGCAGATGCACGTCTGGGAGCAGAGCGCATAAAAGGTGCATATGCATGGAGAACATTGATCGACCAGGGAAATCCTTTACCAAACGGAACGGATTCACCGGTAGAAAGCTGCAATCCATTTTTAAGCATGTATTGTGCGGTAACAAGAAAAGATGAGCATTTAAAACCGGAAGGAGGATGGCATCCACAGGAAGCAATGACCCGGGAGGAAGCACTGCGCTCTTATACAAATTGGGCGGCCTACGCAGCATTTGAAGAGCAGTTAAAAGGCAGTATCGAGCCGGGAAAACTGGCAGATTTTGTTGTGATCGACCGTGACTATATGAAATGCCCGGAAGAAGAAATAAAAGATATCTGCTCCCTGCAGACAGTTGTTGGCGGAGAAGTCGTATATGAAACAAAGTAAAGGAGAATCAGGTATGGAGAAGACAAAAGAAGAAAAAAAGGGGTTGTTTTTCCGGTTTATTAATGGTGTTGAGGTTATTGGTAATAAACTGCCGCATCCATTTTATCTGTTTACGATCCTGATCGTGGTGGCAATTGTTCTTTCTGTGATATTTGCAGGTGTTTCTGTGACTTATGAAAGTGCATCTTCCAAAGGAACAGGCGGGGAAATTGTAACAGTTACTATAAAGAACCTGTTAAATAAAGAGACCATAAATTATGTAACACAGAATTTATACAGTATTTATTATAACTTTTCACCAATGATGATGATGGGCCTGCTGATGCTGTCCATCGGACTGGCAGAACAGGTGGGACTGTTCGGTGCGTTTATTAAGAGAACGATCGCAGGTGTACGTCCCGCATTTGTATTTGCCATTGTTTCATTTATTGCGATCAATGCAAATACAGCCTCTAATGCAGGTATCTTAGGCTGTACAGCAGTAGCAGCGGCGGTATTTGCTTCAATGGGGTATAATCCGTGGCTGGGCATTATTTTGGCATATGCGGCAGGTAATGCCGGAATGTCTGCCAATGTATTTGTTGGAAATCTGGATGTACTGTTAAGTGGTATCAATGAATCTGTATGTTCTTCTCTGGGAATTGACACCTCTACTGTACATGTACTCCAGAACTGGTATTTTATGTTTGCATGCGCCATTGTCCTGACATTGGTATTTACCCTGGTAACAACAAAATTTGTCAGAGGCTTTATCGGTGAAGCAAAGGATTTAAGTCTTATCCAGATTGGCTCTTCAGATAAAGATTTATCTCCCCTGGAGCATAAGGCACTCCGGAATACAGCGATCGCAGCAGTTATTTACCTGGCATTACTGGTCATCATATGCATTCCGCAAAATTCTGTTTTCCGTGCAGATGATGGAAGCCTTGTTCCCAACTCTCCGTTATTAAAGAGTGTGTTAACACTGTTATTTTTATTCTTTATGGTTACAGGAATTGCCTATGGACGTACAACTGGTGCTTTAAAAGACTGGAATTCCCTGCCTAAGATGCTTGCAGGCAGTATTAATTCCATGGTTAATTTCATGGTTATCGCACTTCCGGCCTCCTTATTTATTTACCTGTTTAATGCATCTAATATTCCGACTGCATTAGGTGCTGCAGGCGCTGAATGGATAAAAACATCAGGTATCAATGGATTTGGCCTTATTGTATTTATTGTATTTTTCTCTACATTTTTAAATTTATTTATGACTTCCGGATCTTCAAAGTGGATGATCCTGGCACCGATCCTGATCCCAATGCTTTATGCGATCGGCTTTAGCCCGGCTTTAACTACAGTAGCATACCGCATCGGAGATTCTGCTACCAATGCGATCGCACCGATCTCTTCTGATGTGGCACTGATCGTAGGACTTCTCGGTAAGTATAATACAGACAAGAGTAAAACACCGGGTATGGGAACGGTTTTTGCAGGCTGTATGCCATATGCAATAGCGACTATGATCACGGAACTGCTCATATTAGGTGTCTGGTGGGCATTTAACCTGCCTCTTGGCCCTGGTGTTACTATGTTTATCAAGTAAAGAGAGGAGAGAATAATATGGAGATGCCTGTTTTCACTATCCGTGGTAAAAACCACAGAGAACGTGGAGTAGATTATGGAGTTCAATGTAAAGAACTGATACAGGGAGTATTGGAGCGCTATATCCGGTTTTTTAATGGCGGGCACACGGCGGTAAGCTGGGATGAAGCAAAAGTGATATCCAAAGAATTTCTTCCTTTTATCCATTCTTACTCACCGGAACTTTTAGATGAATTAGAAGGGATCGCCCAGGGCGCAGATGTAGAGTTTGATGACCTTTTAACCTTAAATTCACGGTCAGAGGCTATGACTCTGGTACGCAGACCCCCTTCTGATAAGGAGGAACTGGATGGCTGTTCCAGCGTTGCAGTATTGCCGGATGCTTCTGCTAATGGACATACGATCCTGGCACAGAACTGGGACACTTACACATGGCAGGAATATGGCACCGTGATCTTACAGATTCTTAGAGATGACGGTCCGGATCTGATGATCGTTACAGAGGCAGGACAGCTTGCCAGATATGGCATGAACCAGGCAGGAATTGCCCTGGGAGTCAACAGTCTGCAAAAAACATATAATCCTGAAGTTTTTGGAATCCCATCTGTATTTATCCGCCGTAAATTTTTGGAACAGGATCGTTATGTTGATGCAGTGAATCAGATATTCGGAGCGGAATCGATGCTTCCAATGTATTATGTGGCAGCTTATTGCGGTGGTGATGCCATGGGATTTGAAAAACTAAAGGACGGACAGCTGGTGCTGTATCCGGAAAATGGCCTGATAGCCCATAGTAACCATATCCGCCATCCTCATTATGCATACCAGGTGGATGCTCTGGGGGGAACTTTATATCGTGACAGGAGAATTTTAAAACATCTTCAGCCTAAAGCAGGTGCAGTCACCATGGAAGATATAAAGGATGCTTTTAAGGATCATTTTGGATATCCTTTCAGTGTTTGCAGACACGGTGATAGCAGAAAGACAGAGCTGAACCGGATCAGTACGCTTGGGTGTATCCTTATGGATGTGACAGACCGCCGCATCTGGGTATGTAAAGGAACCCCATGTTGTGGGGAATTTAAAGAATATATGTGGGAACGTCCGCATAAAAAATCTGACTGGGATCAGATAGAAAAATGGTGAAATAAAAATGAAGGATTTCAGGGCAGTAAAAACTGAATTGGCTTGTTACGCAGTGATTATTTTTGCAGCATTTTTAATGGGGTTTGCAATAAAAAACCTTTATGATCCTGTGAACCTTGTTACCGGCGGAGTATCCGGCGTGGCGATCATATTCAAAAGTCTGTTTGATATACCCTTGTGGCTGACAAATACATTGCTGAATATTCCATTATTTCTGGCTGCCTGGCGTTTGAAAGGATGGAATTTTATTAAAAGGACATTTATAGCAACTGTGTCCTTGTCAGTTTCTTTGTATGTTTTGCCGGAAATGACCATTGCCGGAGATGATATCTTTTTATCAGCTTTATTTGGCGGTATTCTTTCCGGAGTTGGAACAGGGATTTTATTTGCAGTACATGCCACTACAGGGGCACGGATATGCTTGCAGCCCTGCTTCATCTGAAGATCCGTCAATATTCTGTATCTCAGATCATGCAGGTCCTTGATGCAATGGTAGTACTGGCAGGTGCTTCTGTATTTGGACTGGGATCAGCATTGTATGCGATGATAGCGATCTATGCAGTGTGCCGCGTATCAGATGGAATTTTAGACGGTCTGAATTTTCAAAGCTTGCGATCATTATTTCTGAACGCAGTAAAGAGATCGCAGGCTCGATCATGAAAAATATGGAGAGAGTGTTACTGCTGTAAAGTCAGTAGGAATGTATTCCGGAACAGAAAGGGACATGCTGTTTTGTGTTGTTCCCAGAAAAGAGATCATCTGGCTTCGGGATATTGTCCGGGAATATGACAAGCAGGCGTTTCTTATTGTAAGTGATGTGAAGGAGGTATTCGGAGAAGGTTTTATTGAAGATATTTCCCAAAATAAAAGATAATCAGAAATAACAGAAGGCTGTTTTCAGGTCATTCAATTTAAACGGACATGCCTGCTGACGCAGGCATCACCATTCATGAAAGCCGATTGCTCCGCACCTTTGGTGCTCCGCAATCGTCGCCAGCATTCGCAATCCGCGCTATCGCGCTCCTTGCTCATAAACGCCCGTCCGATACCCGTGAATTCGCTCATGCAAGCATGGCTCATTCGCGGCTGCCGTCCGGACTTTCATAGTAAATGATCTGAAAGCAGCCTTCTATGATCATGGTAAGATCATGATAAACGCAGTGCCCAGTCTCTGCAGTCCCATACATCTGTAGCCAGACCTTCATAAAAATCCGGTTCATGGCAGATGAGAAGGATGCTTCCTTTGTAAGCCTTTAAGGCACGTTTTAATTCTTCTTTGCGTCTACATCCAGATGGTTAGTAGGTTCGTCTAAAAGAAGGACATTGGTTTCACGGTTGATCAGTTTGCACAGGCGCACTTTGGCCTGTTCACCGCCGCTTAATACGCGGACCTGGCTTTCAATGTGTTTTGTGGTCAGACCGCATTTTGCAAGGGCAGAGCGCACCTGATACTGGGTATAAGACGGGAATTCCTTCCAGATCTCATCCAGACAGGTAGTCGTATTGCCGGGAGCCATTTCCTGTTCAAAATATCCGATGGACAGATAATCGCCCAGTTCCACAGAACCGCTTAAAGCAGGTGTCAGTCCCAGGATACTCTTTAAAAGAGTGGTTTTCCAATACCGTTTGCACCTACCAGGACGGCCTTCTGTCCGCGCTCCATAGTCAGGTTCAAAGGACGGGAAAGGGGCTCGTCATAGCCGATGATCAGATCCTTGGTCTCAAAATATATTTGCCTGGAGTGCGGGCTTCCAGGAAATGAAACTCTGGCTTTGGCTTCTCTTTTGCCAGTTCGATCACTTCCATTTTATCCAGTTTCTTCTGACGGGACATAGCCATATTTCTGGTGGAAACGCGGGCTTTGTTTCTGGCAACGAAATCTTCCAGTTCAGCGATTTCCTGCTGCTGGCGCTTATAGGCAGCTTCTAACTGAGCCTTCTTTACAGAATAAACTTCCTGGAATTTGTCGTAATCGCCTACGTAGCGGTCCAGACGCTGGTTTTCCATGTGATAGATCAGGTTGATAACGCTGTTTAAGAATGGGATATCATGGGAGATCAGGATAAAAGCATTTTCATATTCCTGAAGATAGCGCTTTAACCATTCAATGTGCTGTACGTCTAGGTAGTTGGTAGGCTCGTCAAGAAGCAGGATATCCGGCTTCTGAAGCAGCAACTTTCCAAGAAGGACTTTGGTTCTCTGACCGCCGGAAAGCTCTGTTACGTCACGGTCCATACCGATCTCATCCAGACCTAAAGCCCGGCCAACTTCCTCTACTTTGGAGTCGATCACATAGAAATCATGTGCCATTAAAAGGTCCTGGATGGTTCCAAGCTCTTCCATCATGGCATTCATCTGATCTTCGTCTGCATCCCCATATTGTCACAGATATGGTTCATCCGCTCTTCCATCTCAAAAGAGGAGCAAAGGCGCTTTTAATACTTCCCGGATGGTCATTCCTTTTCCAGGACTGTGTGCTGGTCCAGATAGCCTACATTTACGTTCTTTGCCCACTCTACCTTGCCTTCATCCGGCATCAGCTTTCCGGTGATAATGTTCATAAAAGTGGATTTACCTTCACCGTTGGCACCTACAAGACCAATGTGTTCTCCTTTTAAAAGGCGGAAAGACACATCTTGAAAAATAGCCCGGTCTCCAAAACCGTGGCTTAAATGTTCTACATTTAATATACTCATTCAAAACTCCTTATAAAATAAATATGCTCTCGGAAACTTCCAAGAGTACATATGATCAACAGTAGCACAGATAAGCCCATTTTACATGAGAAATCAGGCTGTGGCAACCGCTTTTCACTGCTCTTGAGGTTTGTTTGGGAATGTGTTAAGATGGCGTCAAACAGGATTTATGTGAATGCAAAAGATAAGTTACAACAAGGAGATAAAACTACTTATGGAAAAACAGAAAATAAAGATCGTTCGCAAAAATGATGAGTATTCTGCGGAATACCAGGTTGGTGACGTTTTCAGGTGGACAGTACCTGGTATGGGGAGTGAATGTTACAAGCGCGTCGGGAATACCATTGTCTTTGGACAAGGATGAGTATGTGCTTTTAGAGGAAGCAGAAAAGGAGCAGCCCATTGACAATTATTCCTATCAGTGTGGTGTGATGGACTGCTTCTGTGAAATGGTGGCGTCCGGCCTTAAAAGCTGGCAATGAGCCATCCATGTGACACCAAAGCAGAAAGAGACTCTTATCTGCCCCAGGTAAAGAAGCTTTGTGAAAAATATGGGATCCTTTATCATCCACAGGATGAGGCGCTGATCACAGATCTGTTCCCGGCAGAGGCAAATCAGGACAAATATAATTATTTATTTTTCCGTACTCAGGACGTTTATGAGACCTATCTGGAACTGAAAAACGCCAGAAAGAGCTGGAAAACCAGTGCGGAGGAACTGAGGAAGAACGCTATCAGCTGGCAGCAGACTTTGGAGCCCTGCTTTCTTATCCGGAAGAAGGAATACGAAGGCTGATCGAAAAACAAGAGAAGCCAGAAGATAAAAAGAGTGCGCATCGTTGGCACAAAAAGCAGACCTGCCGCTACAGCAGGTCCGTTTTAATACAAAGTGATTTTATCTGTCTCCAGGATCCCTTCTTTTCGCATTTTACCAAGTTCCGCCGACATGGCGCTTCGGTCAATGCTTAAATAGTCAGCTAGCTGCTGCCTGTTAAATGGAATACAAAAATCCCGGCTGCCTGCTTTGGAGGCCTGAAAAGAAAGGTATGATAACAGGCGGCCACGGATGGATTTGGAAGAGGTGTGGAAGATCCGTCTGGACAGATTTAGATTTTTCTGGGAAGAGATATATAACAGGTTCTGGATCAGGCGGTTGTGGTGGGTGCAGGCAGAAGGACAGGTGGTCAGTACCCGTCCTGTATCTAAAAACAGGATATGGGAAGGTTCTGCTGCAATGGCTGATACCATAAGGGGTTCCCCGGGAAGACAGGCATAGCTTTCCGCAAAGGCAAAGCCGGGACCAACACTTTCCATAACACTTTTATTGCCCCAGACATCATCATTTTCAATCTGTACCCGGCCGGTCAGCACCAGTCCGATATTGTGGATGACATCTCCGGCATGAAAGATGGTCTCACCTTTGTCATAATCCCGTTCCTCTGTGCCAAGACACTGGAGCATAACATTGATCTCTTCAGGGGAACATCTTTAAATAAGGGTGCATTTTCCAACAGTTTATAATCCATTTTCTCTCCTTTTGTTGTCAGAACAACATACATTTGCAGGTGATTGTAGTATATTCCTTATATAATGTCAAGGAGGTACAAAATGATACGCAGGATCGTTCATATTGATGAAGAAAAATGTAATGGCTGTGGCCTTTGTGCCCAGGCCTGTCACGAAAGTGCCATTGGAATGGTTAATGGCAAGGCTAAATTATTAAGAGATGACTATTGTGATGGTTTAGGAGACTGCCTTCCGGCCTGTCCGGCAGGTGCCATTTCCTTTATAGAAGAGAAGCAGCTGCATATGATGAGGCAGCAGTACTTGAAAATAAGAAGAAAAGGCAGCAGCGGCCCATCAGGCTCCTGCAGGCGGATGTCCTGGCACCCGTATGCGCCAGATGAACCGCAGAAGCGAAGAAACAGCTCAGGAAGGAGAAAATACTTCCAGTGCAGCACCAGTTACTTCCCAGTTAAGCAACTGGTCCGGTACAGATCAAACTGGCACCGATCAAGGCACCATACTTTGATCAGGCAAAGCTTTTGATCGCAGCAGACTGTACTGCCTATGCATACGGAAACTTCCACAAGGATTTTGTTAAAGGCAAAGTAACACTGATCGGATGTCCAAAGTTAGATGACTGCGATTACAGCGAAAACTGACAGAGATCATTGCAGCCAATGATATTAAGAGCGTTACGTTAGTGCGCATGGAAGTGCCATGCTGCGGCGGTTTAGAGCAGGCAGCTATCAAGGCTTTAAAGAACAGTGGAAAGTTTATTCCATGGCAGGTAGTGACCATTTCTATTGACGGTAAGATACTGGATTAACGTTTAGGACATGTCTCACGCCCGATGGGCGGGGAAAAGATTAGTTTGTAGCAGGAGAAAACTAAAATGGCATTTATTAAAAACATTGAACACGAAACCGTACTTCCGTTAGCAGAGCAGGTAACTGTACAGCCGGGACAGATCGTCAGCCGTACACTGGCTCAGAACAAGGCAGTCAGCGTAACTTTATTTGCCTTTGATAAGGGCGAAGAGATCAGTACCCATGACTCCACCGGCGATGCTATGGTACAGGTACTGGAAGGAAAAGGAAAATTTACAGTAGGCGGAAAAGAGCATTTCTGCTGTGCTGGTGATGTCCTCATCATGCCGGCAAAGGTTCCTCACGCTGTTTACGCAGAAGAGTCCTTTAAAATGCTGTTGACTGTTGTATTTCCAACAGAACAGGAGTAAAGATATGGAGTCCGCAGAAAAGAAACGACCAGGGGATATCCTTACAGGCGCTTTGATCGGACTTGCCAGGACAACTTACAGTCATTTAAAGACAGAAGATACAGACAGGGTAGTAACATGTGCTCTGTCTGTTCTGGCAAGACCGGATGCCGGTGAGGAAGAACTTGCCCAACAGTTAAAACGGGTAAGGGCAGAAAAACTGGCAGTAGCCCCGGGCTGTGCTACCTGTGTGGCAAAATGCGGAAATACAGATGATTATGATATGGAGCGCCTCTGGAACGGACCGGACCAGGTGCGCTCTCTTAAGATACGTCTGTTTTCCGGGCTGAAAAAGACAGGCAGGGATGCTTTTAAAGTTATTGAAAACGGAAAAGGGAAAGACAAACATTTCCAGAGTATTATGGAAAGTATCTATAAAGGACTTTTTATCCTGGCAGAGGACTGGGAACCGGAAGAGATACTGTCGGCTATTGCTGAATTAGATGAAGCAGAGATCATGGTGAAGGAATTTCTCTAAAAAAATATTTTAGAAAATTATTGGAAAAATTTGGCAAAAATGCCAAGGAAGCATTAAGGGTATTCAACTTGAATAGAAAGTATAAGTATGGTAAAGTAGGAATAATGATAAAAGTACTTAAGAAAAGAGGAGGTACAGAAGATGCCAGGGCGCAGGGAAGAGAATGCCGGCAAAAGAATGTTGAAGCATCTTTCCGCTATTTTGGAGAAAAGCGGTGTCATTATATTTGAATACCATATAAAAACAGATACTCTGATCCGTTACAATAAAGAGCTGGAAGTAGAAGTGGAAATACCGAAGTATTGTGATTATCTCAGGGATAAGACCAGGATCTACCCGGATGACCGCTGGAAAGCCATTGAATTTTACAGTGGGCGTATTAAGGGACCCATTGATATCCGTGAAGTAGATGATGACGGCTATGTTTCCAGAAAGCGCCTGGAGACTGTATCCATTGAAGAAGATGAAGAAGAAGGTAGATCTTGTATCCTCTTTGGCATGGTCACTGATGTAACCGGGGAGTGGCATCAGGAAGAGCGCCTGGAACGGGAACTGGGACAGTACCGGGAAGAAGAGGCAACCTGTAATGGTTGTGCCGGTTATCCTAAATATGACCAGGTTACAGGTCTGCTTTCTTTTAACCGTTTCAGGGAAGAGGTTGACAGTGTGATCGCTTCCGGAAAAGGAAAAAGCTGTCTCTTAGTTTACACAGATCTTGAAAACTTTAAATATTTTAACCGGAAATACGGTTATGCAGCAGGAGACCAGCTGCTGCGGGAATTTACCGGTTATATTATTGATACTTTAAAAAAGCGCAATACTGCCCATTTTACCAGGGTGGTCGCAGATCAGTTCATTCTCTTCTTTGAGGAAAAATGGAATAACGGTTCCATAGAAGCCATTAAGCGTATCAATAATGGATTTATTGAGCGGCAGCAGAGAAAATATCCGAAGCAAAGCTGCGCCTGCGCACCGGTGTATACAAAGTAGAAAAGACTGCGACGGAGCTTCGTTTGCTATTGATGCGGCCAACTATGCCAGACGCCAGATCCAGGATAATTCCCTGAGACTGTATGTGTATATGATAAGACCATGGCGGATCTCCAGAATATGGAAAATGAAATTGCCATTGGCTTAGATAAAGCAATAAAAATAAAGAATTTAAGATCTATCTCCAGCCACGTTTCTCCCTGACAACAGGAAAGATCGTAGGTGCGGAGTCTTTAGTCCGCTGGCAGAGGGAAGATGGTACGATCCTGCCGCCGGACAGTTTTATCCCTGTTTATGAGAAAACGGCCGTATCATTGACCTGGATTTTTACATGTTTGAGGAAACGGTAAAGCTTCTGGCAAACTGGAAGGAACAGGGGATCCCGCAGCGTCTGATCTCCATCAATGCGTCTGCCCTTCATGCCCAGAACAGTGATACCGTTCACCGTTATACAACCATCCTGGAAAAATACGGTGTGGACCCGGCTCTTATAGAACTGGAATTAACAGAGACAGCTACAGTTTCTGATTATGACCATGTAAAGCAGCTGTTTGCAAAGTTACAGACTGTCGGTTTTAGGACAGCCTTAGATGATTTTGGAGCCGGTTATTCCATATTGAATACAGTCATTGATATTCCGGTCAACACAGTAAAAGTGGACCGGGCCTTTATCAGCAACTGTGAGACTACTCATAAGGGATTTACTTCCTTCGTGAGATCATCAACCTGTTAAAAGGTCTTGGTTATCATATTGTATGTGAGGGAGTTGAGACGCCGGAACAGGCGTCCATCCTTAGAAATACCATGTGTGATGAAGTACAGGGATACTGGTTTTCCCATCCGGTCCCAGCACATGAATTTGAAAAATGCTGCAGGAGGGCGGTAGCAGAGAATATTATCTGCGCCGCGCCTCCTGCAGCCATGTTACAGCCTTTTATAATTTTCTTTATAATAGCAGATCTTGCCCTTTTCAGGGAAATAAATCCCTCTTCTTTTAACTGGCTGATGGTACGGTTTAATGTTTTACGTTGATGCTTGTTTCATCCTGCAACTGCTGTCTGGTCAGATTGATCTTATAAAGAAGACCATCCGGCTGATCACAGAGCATGCAGATGACCGCCAGGCTCTTTACAGGCCCATATGAATGAATATCCGGGAGAAGTGAATTTCTTCCTTCAGCGGTTCCAAAACGTCCTTATGAATATCTGGACTCTTTCCATGTTTTAAGCGACCGCTTTATCGGTGCCCACAGTATCATGGTATCGGCTCACGAAAGAGCACTGCTGCGTGAGCGTGACGTAAAAGTATGCCACTGTCCGTTCAGCAACTGTGGAAAAGGAGTTCCGGAGACAGCACTTTTAGAAGATGGAATCTGCGTAGGACTTGGAACAGACGGTGCTGCTCACGGTGGTTTAAGTCTTTGGAATGAAATGAAGATCTTCCGTTCTGTGATGAACGTAAAACACGGCGTTGCCCAGAGCAATCCGGCTATCATGTCTGCAGCTCAGATCATTTCCATGGCTACAAAAGAGGGATACCGCCTGATGAAAGAGGAGGGCGGTGTGATCGCAGAAGGCAAAAGCGGACTTTATTACCATCAATACCATGCAGTCTCATTTATATCCTACTGGTAATCTGGTGAATACTCTGTTAGAATGTGTTACTGCGTCTGACGTCTGCGATATGGCGGTAGATGGCAGACTGCTGATGAAGGATCGGGAAGTTCTTACACTGGATGAGGAAAAGATCCTTTATGAAGCGATGAAATACATGGAGGAATTAGAAGCATGATCACAGGTATCACATTCTGTCTGATCGTAACAATGGCCAATCTGGTAGTAGGAGCATTTGTAGGACTTACAGGTGTGGCAGGTTTCCTGCTGCCGATCACTTATACATCCCTTCTGGGACTGGGCACGACAGAGGGACTGGCCCTTAGCTTTGGTGCTTTATCCTTTCTGGTCATGCAATGCATGAACAGGAAGCAGCTTTTAATTAGACCTTATTGGAAATGGGGTTGAAAAAATAAGGGAAACTGATTAAACTGATTACATGAATGTATTATATAGAAAGACAACAAAAGGGATCTGTGTGGGCGCTGCTACACATTAGATAACAAACTGGTGATACCGGACACCATAGAAGGACTTCCGGTAACAGAACTGGATACATATACATTCTCCCAGACTGTGCGAAGAAGAGAACAGCCGCCAGAATACGAAGGAGAGCCGGAAATGCGGTGAAGCCCTGGAGGAACTTACGCTGCCGAAACATCTGGAAAAGTAGGGGCCTATGCCTTTTATAACTGTTTCCATTTAAAGAATCTTTCCTGCTGCAGTACAGTGAGAGACTGGGGCCGGAGTATTTACAGGCTGTACCCAGATAAATAAACTGGATATCCGTATCTTTCCAGAGGAAAATCCAGTTTTAAAGAAATACTTTCAGAACTGCGGCAGATGCTGGTTGTAGATTACCGGGATAAAGAAGGGAAACTTCTGGCAAAGCTGATCTTTCCGGAGTTTTTGAGGAGTCCATAGAAAATACTCCTGCCCGTATCATTATGAGGGAAATGCATGGCTGCGGTCATATGTACCGTATTGTTTTAACGGAACTGATTTTCAGTTCTGGGAATATGACAAACTGCTGCCAACAGCAGAGATCTTAGAAAGCCCGGCCCTTGTATGCCGCATGGCCCTTTACCGCCTCTACTGGCCCAAAGGTCTGACAGAGGAATGGAAAGAAGAATACTGGAAATACATCAAAAATATCTGGATGAAGCAGCAAAAGGCCTGACAGAGCGGGGAGAAAGAGAGATCCTTTCCTGGCTGGCAGAGGCAAAGAGACGGACAGCCAGATGTTAGAGCAGATGATCCAGGCTACAGCAGGACTGGGGATGCCCAGGTTTCTGCCATTCTTATGGATGCAAGGCATAAAAGATGGGGGCGCAGTCGGGGATAAACCGAAGCCCAGAGTCCGAACTTTGAGTTATAGTTTTCAACGGGAGTTGGTCCCGGTTTTCCGCTTTAGCGGGAAGTATATACTAATGTTTCTCTCCGCCCTCAGGCGGCTGAGTATTACTTAATTTACGGAGGAAGATCCCATGTCCAAGAAAACAAAAGCACAGGAATTACAGGAGCAGCTTACCTGGTCTGCTCCCCATATTGGAAAAGACGCACCAGACCACAAGGAAAAAGCTTTCAAATACTGTGAAGGCTACAAACAGTTCCTTAACGCAGGAAAAAGAGCGCGAGTGCGTAAAGAAGCTGTACATGTTAAAAGGCCGGTTACAAGCCATTTGACCGCACTGCTTCCTATGAACCAGGAGATAAGGTATATTATGTAAACCGCAGAAAAGCCATTATTGCAACTACCTTTGGCAAAAGCCATTATCCGAAGGTCTGCATATCAATGGAGCTCATATTGACTCCCAAGACTGGACTTAAAGCCAAATCCATTATATGAAAAGAAGATATAGCCTACTTTAAGACTCATTACTACGGCGGTATCCGCAAATACCAGTGGGGAACTATTCCGTTAGCTATTCACGGCGTTGTTGCAAAGAAAAACGGGGAACTGACGGAAATCTGCATCGGTGAAAAGAAGATGACCCTGTATTCTGCATTACAGACCTGCTGCCACATCTGGCTGCAAAGCAGAATGAGCGCCCGCTGCGGGAAGGCTTAAAGGGAGAAGAATTAAACGTTGTTTTAGGTTCTCTTCCATATGAAGGAGAAGACATCAAGGACGCTGTAAAACTTTCTATCCTGGCACTGCTTCATGAACAGTACGGTATGAAAGAAAAAGATTTCTTCCGCGCAGAATTTGAACTGGTACCGGCTGTAAAAGCAAGAGATATCGGTTTAGACCGCAGTCTGGTAGGCGCTTATGGCCAGGATGACCGTGTTTGTGCATACACAGCGCTGACTGCTGAGATTGATACGAAAAAGCCGGAACACACCACAGTGACCATTCTTACAGATAAAGAAGAGACAGGTTCTGACGGAAATACAGGTCTGAATTCCGATTATGTCCTTCATTATATAGAAGATCTTGCTTCTATGGAGAAGGTTGCGGTACGTGACGTATTAAAGGCTTCCTTATGCTTGTCCTCTGATGTAAATGCAGCTTATGACCCGACTTTCCCGGATGTATATGAAGCGCGCAATTCCAGCTACATCAACAAAGGCTGTGTTCTCACTAAATACACAGGCGCCAGAGGAAAAGGCGGCTCCAATGATGCCAGTGCAGAGACCATGGCGAAAGTTATCGGCATTATGGAAGATGCAGGTGTTTACTGGCAGGCAGGCGAGCTTGGCGCAGTAGATGCAGGCGGCGGCGGCACCATTGCCAAGTTTGTAGCTCATATGGATGTGGATACAGTGGACTTAGGTGTGCCGATCCTTTCCATGCATGCTCCTTTTGAACTTGCTTCTAAATTAGACGTTTACCATACATATAAAGCATTTAAGGCATTTTATGCGTCATAAAACTTATTGTAAGGGCTTTTTTTTCCCGACGGTGTATGGTATAACTATGTACAACGCTTAAAGAAAGTCTGTTTTGTTTTCCAGGGACGGACAAAAAGTTCCTGACAGAACAAATAAGCGAAAAGAAAGAAAAGAAAAGGACATGCAACAATGAGAAAACTGAAATTATTATGTTTATGCGGTCTGACTGCAGCTGTTCTGATGACCGGATGCGCAGGCAGCACAGACACCACAAATGTAAACCTTGGTTCTGCAACTGTTTCTGAGTACAGAGGAGTAAAGATCAATGTAGCAGCTCCGGAAGTAACAGATGATGAAGTAGACCAGAAGATCCAGACCAATCTGAAGCAAAATCCAAATGAAGTAGAAGTGGACAGAGCTGCGCAGGACGGCGATATCGTCAACATCGACTACAAGGGAACAAAAGACGGAGAAGCTTTGACGGCGGTACCGCAGAAGGACAGGATCTGACTCTTGGTTCAGGATCTATGATCGACGGTTTTGAAGACGGTCTGGTCGGAGCAAAGAAGGGTGAGACAAAGACCTTGGATTTAACTTTCCCGGAAAATTACAGAGAAGAGTCTTTAGCAGGACAGGCAGTTGTATTTGAAGTAACTGTAAATGCTGTAAAAGAAAAGCAGGATGCAGTATTAGATGATGCATTTGTACAGAGAACTTCTGATTACCAGACTGTAGATGAGTATAAGGAAGGCATCCGTGCTGACCTGTTAGCCCAGAAGCAGAAGACAGCAGAGCAGGAAATGGAGCAGGATGTTCTTCAGGACATTATCGATAACTCCGATTTCAAGTTCTCCAGAAACGGTTTATCTGTGCGTTACAATCAGATGTTAAAGCAGTATACCAACCAGGCTAAGATGTACGGAATGACTCTTTCCCAGATGGCTCAGGCCAATGGTATGGATGAAGCCGGATTTAAGGAATACATCTACTCTTCTGTAAAGAAGCAGCTAAGAAAGAGATCGTTGTAAAAGACATTGCAGCAAAGAAGGTCTTGATAACCTGACAGATGAAGATAAAGAAGCATTTGCACAGGCAAATGGAACCAGCAAAGATACACTGGTAAGCCTTTATGGAGAAGATACTGTAAATGAGCAGGTCCTTCAGGATAAGGTATTAAGATTTTTAGCTTCCAATGCAGACAATGAAGCAGAAAATCCTGCAAAACTGTCTGAGCGTGAAGTAACTGTTACTGAAACTTCAGCAGACCAGGAGTCTTCCCAGAAGAAACAACAGAAGCTGAAACTACAGCAGAAGAAACAAAAGCAAACTAAAATATTATATTCAAAACAAATGGATAAGGAGGATATTATACATGCAACTCTTAAAAGATAGGATCCGTAAGGACGGCAAGATCAAAGCGGGAAATGTGCTGAAAGTAGACAGTTTTTAAATCACCAGATGGATATTAAACTGTTTGGTGAGATCGGAAAGGAATTCAAGCGCAGATTTGCGGATGTGGAAGTAAACAAGATCCTTACCATCGAGGCTTCCGGAATCGGAATTGCATGTATTGTAGCCCAGTATTTTGATGTTCCTGTTGTATTCGCTAAGAAGACACAGACCAAGAACATTGCTGGTGAAGTCTATACTTCTAAAGTAGAGTCCTTTACCCACGGCAGAGTATATGACATTATCGTATCCAAGGAATTCCTTGGAAAGGGCGACAAAGTGCTTCTTATCGATGATTTCCTGGCAAACGGAAAGGCGTTAGAAGGTCTGGCAGCTTTAGTAAGAGATTCCGGTGCTGAATTAGTAGGTGCTGGTATCGTTATTGAAAAAGGCTTCCAGGTAGGCGGAGATCTGATCCGTTCCGAAGGAATCCGTCTGGAGTCACTGGCTATTGTTGACAGTATGGATGAGGAGACAGGAACCATTGTTTTCAGAGATGATGAATAATAACAGAACAAAAGCTTTATTTTTGATATTGACGGAACCCTCCTGTCTGAAAAGACGCGGAGGGTTCCTGACAGTGCGAAAGGAGGCACATCTGAAACAGGCATCCGAGAGATCCGTTCCCAGGTAGATGCAGATGGATTTCTCTGCGGCTGCGGTACTTATGTGAGAGTAAAAGATGAGGTCTTATATCACCATGTGATCCCACATGAAAGAGGACTGCAGATCAAAAAGACATTGATGACTGCGGTCTGGACGGTGTACTGGAAGGTCTGGGCGGCTGCTATATGCATGAAGCACCATCCTGTCTGCCGCAGGTAGAGCGTGTAAAACAGTTTGTTAAGCTCTCCGGCTGTCCAATGCCATGCTACTGGGAAGATGACAGTTTTGATTTTGACAAGTTTTACATTGGTTCTGATGAAAAGCCGCTGCAAAGAGCTGTTTGGAAGAATGCCGGATATTGAGGTCATTGACAGGAAAAGGGCTTTATGAGTGTATCCCAAGAGGTCATTCCAAGGCAACTGCCATTGATCTTGTGTTAAAACACTATGGCATTTCAAAGAGGATGCTTATGTATTTGGTGACAGCAGCAATGATCTGTCCATGTTCCAGTATGCAGTCAACTGTATCGCCATGGGAGATCACAGTCCGGTGTTGGAACCATATATATCTTTTGTAACAAAACAGTAGAGGATGACGGGATCGCCTATGCTATGAAAGAGCTGGGGATCATATAAATTATGAAACGAAAACCTGGATCGTCAGTGCCCTGATGTATGCCCTTGTATTTCTGGTATGCTTCGGGGTATTGCACGTTTTAAGAAAATAACAACTGCCGGAGACAGTACGGAGTACACCTCTAAGGCTGCGGCAGAGACCAATATTAATTGACGGGTCTGCAGATGATACAGACCGTGAAAATGGAAAAATGGACGGGGCTGAAGGATCAGATCTGTCAGAAGATACAGATGAATTATGGAATGAGACGGAGAAAATACCCATATCCGACGGGAAACAGGCTATAAAGGCTGGAGTAAGACATTGCCTCAGGTTTGGCCGGAGGTCCCGGAAGAAGAGCATTATACGCCTCCAAGGATCATCCAGGCAACGGATGTTCATTATCAGAGCGCAGATTCAGAGGATGACGGAGCAGCTTTTCAGCTTTTGTAGAGCGCTGCGACGGAAAAGTGGTAAAATATCTTCCCCAGCTGTTAGATGCTTTTATGGATCAGGTGATCGCTGAAAAACCAACAGCACTGGTACTCAGTGGTGATATTACCATGAACGGGGAGAAGATCAATCATAAGGAACTGGCTGAGAAGCTTCACAAAGTTCAGGATGCAGGTATTCCGGTACTGATCATCCCTGGAAACCATGATATCAATAATCCCAATGCGGCTGTTTATTTTGGAGATGAGAAAACATCCACAGACAGCGTTACCCCGGAAGAATTTTATGATATTTACCATATGTACGGTTACGATCAGGCCATCAGCCGGGACAGTGCTTCTTTAAGCTATGTTTACCAGCTAGATGAAAGAAACCGTCTTTTAATGTTAGACTCCTGCCAGTATGAGCCTAAGAACCTGGTAGAAGGCCGGATCAAGGCAGAGACCTTGGTGTGGATGGATGAGCAGTTAAAAAAGGCCCAGGAAGACGGGATGCAGATATTGCCTATTGCCCATCACAACCTGCTGGCCCAGAGCCGTATGTATACAACCCAGTGTGCCATGGACAATAATGGGAGGTCATTGATCTTCTTCAGAAATATAAGATCCCCTGTTTTTAAGCGGTCATCTTCATGTTCAGAGGATCCGCAAGCACAAGGCAGAACCGGGAGTAGCAGATGATGCCTATGGCATCCAGGAGATCATTACAGATGCTATGAGTATCCCGCCCTGCCAGTATGGCGTTTTACAGTGGAAAGAGGACGGAAGCATGGAATATTCTACGGAGTCTGTGGATGTATCAGTCTGGGCAAAACGTACAGAACAGGAAAATACAGATCTGCTGGATTTTGTGGGCTGGTCGGAACATTACATTCAGAAGCTGATCGCAGACCAGATCGGCGGAGTAGTCCACAATGTAGGAAGTGATGTGAAACGCTCCATGGCAGTGACCTACGCAGATGTATATATTGATTACTACGCAGGCCGCAACATTGATGCCAAAGGAGTGAGAACTTCGCAAGGTTATACCTGGTGGGAACGTAACCTGCCGGACAGCTATCTGTTAAAAGAATTAAATTCCATGATCAATGACTCTGACAGGGATAATAATTACCTGCTGCTTCCGGAAGATACCATCCTGGAAGAACGGTATGCATGGAAGAAGGCTACGGCTTCTGAGGCAAGCCCGTCAGAGGCAGGTCGCCAGTGATGCGATCTGTTGGAACAGATCAGTCCGCAGTGACATCCGAATAAAAATCCGCAAGCATAAGATCAACCATACGCCCATAGCTTAAGACACCATCTGTCTGGCTGTGGGCTTTTAAATATGTATCATTTACCTTGGTGGACACCTCTGCCGTCTTTCCTCAAAACGATCCCAGAAAACATTATTTTCTTCCAGGTCATTTCTGGCTTTTTCATCTAATTTCTTATATAGTTCTATAAAACCGTCATAATCCGCTTTTGCCAGAGCATTTCCCGCGTAAACCCAGCCAGTGAGATAACCGCTGTAGCGAAATGACCTGCTTTCTGAACCGGTGCAGGCCAGGTAACCGATAAAATTGGCCTCATCTTCCCGCATATATCCCTTTAAATGAGACAGTTCATGACAGATGGTATGGGGAATGTTGTAGGCAGGTATCTCACTGTTGTAGTTGGCTTCTACTGTAAAAGGAGAATAGACGCCGGTCAGCTGTTGGACAGATAAAAGCCTTGGATGGATCAGAGGCTTTGGATATGGGTACCAGCTTTTAAACTGGGGATACTCATTTGCCAGTCCTTTCATGGCGTTCTGCCCTTCTTTCCCCATTTCCGAAGATAGGAAAAATTCTGAAAATAAGAGAAATTCCCGGCATCTGAAGGAGATGGGTCTGTTTCTGTTGGTATATTTTCATTTACCTTATTTACAAGATTACTGCAAAGAGCATAGAGTTCATCGGTAGAATGGGTCCGGATCACAAAACCAGCTTCATAAGAAAAAGAATTCCGGTAATAATTAATGCCGCAGTTGATGGTAAATAAGAAAAACAGGAGAGAAGCTGTAAAGAATGCACCATTTAACAGATATAATGGCGTTTTAAACCATTTGACCACAGAAAAATACAAAGGAGCAGAAGCAGATACAGCCCTACTTCTGATACAGAAAAGGGAAAGATCCCGAAAATACGCGCAAATATCCCTTCAGGACAGGATATATAGTTACAGAATAAGCCTGGGCAAAGGTTACCTTCCTGGCGCAAAGGCTTAACAAAACAGAAAGGATGCTCATGATCACACCGCAGCAAATATTTTTCAAGTTCACGACCTCCTTCAGATCATTGCGGATACCCTCATTATAAATGCTTTTGCCTTGACTGAAAAGGTGGTTTCATCTATACTGAAATGAGCTAAGAAGAGAAAAAGTTATATAAATATAAAAGGGGAAACAGATATGGGATATCAGGACGATTATGTAATGCGTACCATCAGTGACTTAGTCCGCGCCATTGCAAGACTGGCACTTGGAAAAACGAGATCAATTATGCCCTTCCGGATACAGAGGATAAATACAGCGATACAGACCGTATTTATCGGAAACTGCGTGATCTGGTAGATGCAGGTGAGATCAACGAAGCAGAGAACCAGCTTTACGAAAATCTGGATGAAAACGACACAGAACATCTGGAAATGGCACTGACTTTCTATATGTATTTAAACCAGTTAGATGATGATACACTTTTCATGGCAAACTATTCCAGAGAAGAGATCGTAGAAGGGATCAACAGTGTCAGCGCAAGCTTTGGCATTACCGGATTTGAAAATTTTGTAGATACCACCATGGTTTAGCCAGATGACGGTGCGGATCATAAAGTTCCGCGCACTTACAGGCGGGACCATCAAGAAACACAGGGGCTGCTGCAGGATGCCTTAAAATTTTGCAGCAGCCCCTTGTGGCGGATATAAGAAAACGGACATGTCACCTGAGGGTGATATCGCCATGAATAAAAGAGGACATCCATGGAAATAAAAGAAGAATGTCTGGCCTATCTGGGGCAGTATTATAAAGAGCTGTTTTGGAACAGCCAATAAACGATACCGCTCCATGACAGGCGCGGACTTAAACACCGCTTAAATCGTTTAAGCCAGGAGACTTTAAACGGGGTGGAAAAGCCAAATGAATTAAACGATATCCATGCCATGTTTGCAAAAGTGTGCCTATCTCATGCACAAGGAAGAACGTTTAAAACCGGGCCCGGCCCTGGACCAGTTAAAAGAAAACTGGAAAAAATGGAAGATTTCTGCGGGATGCTGGCAGCAAAAGATATGGAATACCTGCCGGAGCTGACAGAAGAAGAGCTGGAGCATGTATTAAAAATGCAGGGCATCCGCCGCTACCTTCTTACCAACTCCTTAGAGCGGGCTTATCAGCTGTTTTATCTTCCAAAGACTATTAAAAGGGAATACGGGAGTCTGTAAAACGCCGCCCGGAGGATGAATATCCGGAGACCAGGGCCATGAAGCGCCGCTTTATCCTTCATATCGGACCAACAAACAGCGGAAAGACCCACGATGCATTAGAAAGGTTAAAACAGCTTCCCACGGCGCCTATTTTGGTCCCTTAAGACTTCTGGCACTGGAAGTTTATGACCGGCTAAACGGTGAAAACATTCCCTGTTCCATGATAACCGGGAAGAAACACTGGAAGTGGCCGGTGCCTGCTGTCAGGCATGTACTGTGGAAATGTTAAATGAACACGAATATTTCGACGTAGCTGTAGTGGACGAGTGCCAGATGGTAGCGGATCCCTACAGAGGCCACAACTGGACCAGGGCAGTCTTGGGACTTCGTGCAGAGGAGATCCATCTGTGTATGGCTCCGGAGGCGGAAGATATTATCGTGCAGATGATCAAACGGTGTGGGGATACCTTTAAGATCGTCCGTCATAAGCGAAATACAAGGCTTACCTTAGAAGAAAAGCCGTATTCCCTGAAAAAGATTTGAAAAAAGGCGATGCTCTTATCGTATTTTCAAAGAAATCAGTACTGGCGCTGGCGGCCCACCTGGAAAACCAGGGAGTCCATTGTAGCGTTATCTATGGAAGTCTGCCTCCTGCCACCAGAAGAGCAGGTGCGCCGCTTCCTGGAAAAAGAGACAGAAGTGGTAGTCAGTACCGATGCCATTGGAATGGGCTTAAACCTGCCCATCCGCCGTATTGTTTTCATTGAGACCCGGAAATTTGACGGAGTAGGCCGCAGAAGCCTTCTGCCAGAGGAGATCAAGCAGATCGCAGGTCGGGCCGGGCGTTTTGGTCTCTATGACGAAGGTTTTGTGGCCGTGCTGGACGATCTGGAATTAATAAAAGACGGACTGGAACGGCGTCCGATCCCCATTATGAAAGCCTACATCGGCTTCCCGGAACAGCTGTTAAAGCTGCTTCGGCTGAGATCGACACACTGGTAAAAATATGGGCCAGTATGGAAACACCTTCTATTTATGAAAAATGGAAGTAGACGAACTGCTTGCGCTGTATGTAAGCTTTGAGCATGTACAGCGGGATCATATGGACGAATTTTCCAAAGAAGAGATCTATAAGCTGATCACCTGCTCTGTGGACATTGACAATAAGCTGGTCATGGATCTGTGGAAAGATTACTGCCGGGACTACCGGGATGTGGAAGAACTGCAGTTTCCATACAGTCCGGGACCGGATCTGTATGATCTGGAAAGCTATTATAAAATGCTGGATCTGTATTTCCAGTTTTCCAGAAAAGTGGGACTGCCTGTTCAGGAAGAAAATCTGGTGGAAGAGCGCAGGAACACAGAAGAAGAGATCAGCCGTATTTTAAAGACAGAATGTGCCAGCTACACCCGAAAATGCACAATCTGTGGAAGAGAACTTTCCTGGGATTATCCGTTTTCCATCTGCGAACGCTGCTTTGAACGTGGAAAAGAGTACATCCCAGAAGAAGATAATATTAATGTACTCCTGGATTTTTCCGGGGCAAATAACACATCAAAGGAGAAGAGAATGGAAAAGAGAATTATTCAGGTAGAAGAAAAGTTCCTGTAAAATTGCTGATACCCTTAAGTATCCAGCACATGTTTGCCATGTTCGGCGCGTCCGTTCTGGTGCCTTTCCTTTTGGCATCAGCCCTGCGATCGTACTGTTCATGAATGGTATCGGAACCCTTTTATTTATCGCGATCACAAAGGGAAAAGCACCGGCTTACTTAGGTTCCAGTTTTGCTTTCCTGGCACCTGCATCTATTGTGATCCAGAATTTTGGCTATGAATACGCTTTAGGCGGTTTCGTGGCAGTTGGTTTCTGCGGCTGTATTTTAGCACTTATTATCTATAAGTTTGGTACAGACTGGATCAACATCGTACTTCCGCCTGCAGCCATGGGCCCGGTAGTAGCTCTGATCGGTCTGGAATTATCCGCCAATGCAGCTTCCAACGCAGGTCTGCTGGATGAGAACATTGATCCAAGAAAGATCATTGTATTTATGGTAACTTTAGGCGTAGCTGTATTCGGTTCCATCCTGTTCCGCAAATTCCTGGCAGTTATCCCAATCTTGATCGCAGTTCTGGCAGGCTATGCAGCAGCCATCATCTGCGGAATTGTTGATTTTGAGGAAGTAGCCGCAGCTAAGATCATCGCTATGCCTCATTTTTCCTCACCGAAATTTGATGCTCAGGCGATCATGATCATCCTTCCTGTTATCCTGGTCATCATTTCCGAGCATATCGGACATCAGGTAGTTACCAGTAAGATCGTAGGAAGAGATCTGTTAAAAGATCCGGGACTTCACAGATCCTTATTTGCAGATAACTTCTCTACCATGCTTTCCGGTATGATCGGCTCCGTACCGACTACTACTTATGGCGAGAATATCGGTGTAATGGCAGTAACCGGTGTATACAGTGTCCGTGTGATTGCAGGCGCAGCCATTCTTTCTATCATATGTTCCTTCGTAGGAGCTGTCCGCCCTCATCAGCACCATCCGGGTCCTGTGATCGGCGGTATCTCCTTCCTGCTCTACGGCATGATCGGAACCTCCGGCCTGCGCATCCTGGTAGACTCCAAAGTAGACTACTCCAAAACCGCAACCAGATGCTCACCAGCGTTATCTTCGTAACTGGTCTTTCCGGCGCAGCACTGCGTATTGGTAATATCGAACTTACCGGAATGGTACTTGCCTGCGTAGTAGGTATGGCAATGAGCCTTGTATTCTATGTATTAGACAGATTGAAACTGACCAATGATCAGGCGGAGTAAAATGTTTTGGCCTTGCGGCATTGCTATCTGACAACATTACGAACCGGATAAAAATAGGCGATTGTGGTTTCACAGTCGTCTATTTTCATAGCATCCGCCGTACAAGTATTTCTTTTGTATATTCCTCCCGTATAGCCACCACCCGCCTGCGTATTCTGTATATACACAGCTGCCGGGCCGGATTTTTAACAGACAGGTCAGGACCTCTCCGTACAGAAATCCGCTTCGGCCAAGCATTTCTCTTACATCTGCCTCTGAGATGATCCATACTACCTCAGCCATTTCACCTTCGACCAGGCCGGATAAAGGTTCTACCACAGTTTCACGTCCAATATTCCCACTCTTTTAAATATATGCGTGTTATGGTTGGCTATATGATGCTGGATTACAATTCACAATGTGTTCTTGTATCATTATCATACAGTAATCCAACTTCCACTTTTCATCCATATCCATAGAATTTTCCGTCACAATACAATCATATGCTAAAATATGTACCCCGGCTGCAGCTGCCGCAGGGCATCCCGAAAGCCTTATGTGTCTCATCATTAGGATAAAATTTCCGGATCCCTTTCATCTGGATCACAAGGAGAAGAAAGGTCTCAAAGCCATCCTTTTTGCCTGTATCAGCCCGTTTAAATGTTTCACGCCCGGATCGTAGGTGCATCCGGAAAGAATACATTTCCTCTTTTCCAGAGTTACTCCCTTTACTTCCATAAAAGCAGGAACTGTTTTACCAGTTACCTCATCCTTTAATTCAAAAGCCAGGTCAAACCGGGACTCACCATGAGTGACTTCCCTTCGTATATTCGTTGGAATTCCAACATTTTCTAAAGAAAGCCCTTTGCCTCCTTCTCACGTATCCACTCTAAAGCAGCCTGATTAGGCGCCTGGGAGTCCATATTGATCAGCAGATTCCCTTTATAAACAGCAATCAGGTCATATTCCGTTTTCCGCTTCATTTCCTTTGCCTTGGGATGAAATTCCAGAACCACGGTACATCCAGGTACTAAAAGCTCCTGGCAGCGGCCGGTATTTTTACATGGCAGGTCTTAACATCCCCTTTACCTCCACATAGGCGATAAAGCGGTTAGGACGTTTTAAAAGGTTCCGGTTACTATATTATCGTATGTCATATCTATACCTCGCAAGCATTTGCATTTATGGTGCTGTCATCATTCATTTGCCATGGAGTATAACACAAAGAAACAAAAAAAGCTTTTGCAAAAAGGCATTCCTCATTTTACAAAAGCTTTTATAAATTGTATCATTATTGCAGCTTTGGTGTGCCATATCTTTCAGACCAGATCTTTAAACTTCCTTTTACCAGTTCTGCGATCATATCGGCAGTTCCTTCGATCCCCAATAAAGAAGAATCGATCATAAGGTGTTTATGCAGGGGATCATAAGGTGTATATCCCGCATACTTTTGTGATAAGCCAGCCGGGCTTTATCTACTTTCATGATCATCCGTTTGGCTTCATCTTCACTCATTTCCAGACTGTGGATACAGTTTTCCAGCCTTGCTTTATAAGGCGCGTAGATAAAATGTTCACTACATTTTCCTCATTCTGAAGGAGAAAATCAGAGCAGCGGCCAACAATGATACAACTGGACTTTCTTGCCAGATCCAGGATAATATCCTTCTGGACATCAAAGATCATATCCTGTATGTATTCCTTGTCTGTACCAAGGGAAACATGTGGGAAAAGAAATGATTGTGGGAGCTTTCTTCCGCATCACTGATCTGGGATACCGGGAGGTTTAACTGTTTTGCCACTTCATCTACAATATCCCTGTCATAATATTCAATTCCCAGTTTCTGGGAAAGGGCATGGGCGATGGGACGGCCCAGACTTCCAAATTCCCTTGTAATGGTAATGGTGTATTTACTCATAGCATCTGGCCTCCTTAAGCCGTAACGATGGTTTTCTGGTAACTGCGTACAATACAGCTAAGTGCAAAGCAGATCACAAAGTAGCAGAGAGCTTCAAAACCGATCAGCATGATCATTCCATGTACGTCATAGATACTGCCCATAACAACCGCACAGTTGCGCATGAACTCTGCCACATCTACCATTTTCAGGAAAGAAGTATCTTTGATCACTGTGATCACCTGGCTTAAAAGAGCCGGGATGATCTTGCGGTAAGTCTGAGGCAGAATGATATACCACAATGTCTGGATAAAGCTAAAGCCCTGTGACTGGGCTGCTTCAAACTGACCTTTGGAAATGGAGTTTAAACCGCCGCGGACAATTTCAGCCATAACAGCAGAAGTAAATAAGGAGATGGCAAAACAGAAACAGCGATCTTATTTCCCTTTACTGTAAAATAGATCCATAAGATCCACAGCAGGTTTGGGGTGCATCGGAAAAATTCCGTATATACGGCTACCAGGCTGGCAGCCCATTTAAAACGGCCGGAAGCATAGGTGCGGATCAAAGCCAGGATCGTTCCGAAAACATACTGATCAGTATGGCTAATACAGCAATGACAATGGTCATTCCCAGTCCCTTTAACATAAAACCTGTATTGGCAGGTGTAAAAATCTGGTGAAATAATGTCAGCATGTGCCTTCCTCCTCAAACAGTATTTTTTAGGCGCCATACGCATGGAACGGATCTCCAGATATCTGGCAAGTCGTGCCAGCGGAAAACAGATGATAAAATATAAAAGCGCGCTGGTAAAATAAGCCTGTGCGAAGAAGTTTCGTTCAGAACCCCATGAATCGGTAAAATACATCAGATCCATACCTGCCACCATAGCAAGAATAGAGGTGTTTTTCACCAGGTTTAACGCCTGGTTGGCCAGAGGCGGCATGATGATCCGGATCGTCTGGGGAGTATGATATAATACATGGTTTCCAGATAAGAGAAGCCCTGGGAGGCAGCCGCTTCTGACTGCCCCTGGGAATGGCTTCAATACCGGTACGTATTACTTCTGATATGTAAGCTCCGTGATAAACGCCTACGCCGATCACGCCAAGAACGAATTTTGGAATACGGAAACCGGAGTTGGAAAAAGTAAAGGTAATACAGAGTAGTAAAATAGTACCTGAAGAGCCAGAGGCGTATTCTGGATAAATTCAACATAGATACGTGACAGGATCTTTGCAGGCTTAAATTTCATTGTGGAAAAGGTTCCAAAGATCACCCCAGAATAAGAGCGGTCAGAAGACCTGCTGCGGAAATCTTCAGGGTCATTATAAAACCGGGTACATAATAGTCTGGAACGGCTTTCCACAAAGCGGCCCAGCGTTTTCCATCAAAAGACCTTTTATCATATCTGTCATCCTCTGCTTTTCTGACTTATATTTAATGTACCGGAGTACATTTTATGCAAAGCGCATTTTACTGCAGTCCCCACTGATCCTGAAGGGCTTTCATAGATCCATCAGAAAGCATGGAGGTTACTTTCTTATCAACCAGGTCTGCAAGTCCTGTATTTTCCTTTGCGGAAGCAACGCCATATTCCTGCTCACAGAAACGGTCTGGAAGAATGTGGTTAGAATCATTTACATAACCGGAAAGGATCGCACGGTCTACAGAGAAGCAGTCGATCTGCTTGGTTGCAAGAGTCTGTGCTAAAGCAGGATAGCCGTCAAATTCCTGGAATTCCGGCTTTACATCCAGTTTCTGTTCTTCTACATAAGAGGTAAAGCCATCTTTTGTGGTAGAAGACTGTGCAACACCGATGATCTTTCCATTCAGGTCTTCAATGGACTCAATGCCGGAATCATTATTAACCAGAAGTCCTACAGCATCTGTATAGTAAGGTGTGGAGAAGTTGTAGGTCTCTTTTCTTTCCTCTGTAATCGTAAAGGTTGCGATAACCAGGTCAATCTCACCGTTTTCCAGAAGAGGTCCTCTGGTCTTTGCTGTAACACCCTGGAATTCTACCAGTTTCTTTTCCTTTGCTTCATCAGCGGAGCAGCCAAAGATCTCACCGGCGATTTCATATGCCAGATCATCTTCAAAACCTTCATATTCACCGGTTGCAGTATTCTGGAGAGAAAATTAGGAACATCGGATTTGCAGCCTACCTTTAATACGCCGCGGTCGATGATCTTTTGTACATCAGCATCAGAAGAACCTGCTGCTTCGGATGCGGCTTCGAGGCAGCTGCAGAAGTATCTGCGTTTGTTTCTGTCGGTGCAGCAGTAGTTGCTGTAGAACCGGATCCGCATGCAGTTAAAGAAGCTGCCATTACAGTTGCCATTGCCATAGATAATACTCTTTTTTCATAATCAGTGTCCTCCTCTTATCTACAATAAATTACTACTATATTTAATCCTTCTCAGAGAGAAGAAATAAACAGTTAATATAATAACAAATAACTAATGTAGTATCTTACTTAAAATGCTTTTGTACGGTCATGCTCCGGTGCTGTAAAGAAATGCTCCGGAGTTCCCTCTTCTATAATATAGCCGCCGTCCATAAATATTACCCGGTCAGCCACCTGCCTTGCAAAGCCCATTTCATGGGTCACACAGATCATGGTGATATTTTCGTGTGCAAGCTCGATCATAACATTTAAAACTTCCTGGACCATTTCCGGGTCCAGTGCTGAGGTAGGTTCATCAAAAAGGATCAGAGGCTGGTTGGTACACAAGGCTCTTGCAATGGCCACACGCTGCTGCTGTCCGCCGGAAAGCTGGGCAGGATAATTTCCGGCTTTTTTTTAAACCAACTCTGTCCAGACATTTTAAAGCAGTTTCACGGGCTTTGTCCTTAGGCACATGCTGAAGTTTTACAGGAGCCAGTGTCAGGTTTTCCAGAACGGTCAGGTGTGGATACAGGTTGAACTGCTGGAATACCATGGAAGAATATTTTTGCCATTTCCAGGCGGTTCTTTTGTTACAGGCGTTCCTGCAATGGAAATAGTGCCGGATGTAGGCTCTTCCAGGTGATTGATGCAGCGGATAAAGGTGGACTTACCGGAACCGGAGGGCCCGATGATGACCAGCTTTTCTCCTTCAGCTACCGTCAGGTTAATATCCTTTAAAACCTCCAGATCACCGAAATTCTTTTAAGATGTTCTACTTTTACCATATCAGCCATATTTCTCACCGTCTGCCATCCTGTGTGCCGGAACGTGCAGCCTTTCTTAAAAATAAAATCTTGAAAATAAAAGCCAGGAATAAGAAAAAGGCCACAGCGCAGAGAGAGCAATTGTCTTTCAGCACCGTCGCCTTTTTCTTAAGTGTCAGTTCAAATTTTATGTTTTGCATTATAAGCAGGTAAAAATCAAATGTCAAGTACAAAAATTTTTTATATTGCGGCACGCATTGAAATATGTTACACTTTTTCCAAACTAAATACCAGAATAAATAATAACTGTGCAATGTTTATTTTGTTATTAAAAATTTATCAAAGTAAAGTAAGAGAGGGAGAAAGATCATGGCATTATCCTACGAAAGTACCAGAGGCGGACAGAAAGGCGTTACAGCATCACAGGCCATTTTAAAGGGTCTGGCAGAAGACGGCGGTCTTTTCATGCCTACAGAGATCCCAAAGCTGGACAAGACCTTAGAGCAGCTTGCGGGAATGACCTATCAGGAAACAGCCTATGAAGTGATGAAGCTTTTTCTGACAGACTATACAGAGGAAGAATTAAAGTCCTGTATCGCAAATGCATACGATGACAAGTTTGACACAGAGGAGATCGCACCTTTAGCAAAAGCAGACGGCGCTTATTTCCTGGAGCTTTATCATGGAAGCACCATTGCTTTCAAGGACATGGCTCTTTCCATCCTTCCTCATCTTATGACTACAGCTGCAAAGAAGAACCATGCAGACAAGGAGATCGTGATCTTAACTGCTACCTCCGGCGATACCGGAAAAGCAGCTATGGCAGGTTTTGCTGATGTTCCTGGAACACGCATTATCGTATTTTATCCAAAGGGCGGTGTCAGCAAGGTCCAGGAGCTGCAGATGCGCACCCAGAAAGGTGACAATACCAGCGTAGTTGCTATCCACGGAAACTTTGATGATGCGCAGACCGGCGTAAAGAAGCTGTTCGGTAACAAAGAACTTGAAAAGGAAATGGCAGAGGCTGGCTTCCAGTTCTCTTCCGCAAACTCTATTAACATCGGACGTCTGGTTCCACAGGTAGTTTATTATGTATACGCATACGCAAAACTTCTGGAAAATGAGCAGATCGAAAATGGCGAGGAGATCAACGTTGTAGTTCCAACCGGAAACTTTGGAAACATCCTTGCAGCCTACTTTGCAAAGCATATGGGTGTGCCGATCAAGACCCTGATCTGCGCTTCCAATGACAACAAAGTCCTTTATGACTTCTTTACAACAGGAACCTATGACAGAAAGAGAATTTATCTTAACTAATTCCCCTTCCATGGATATTCTGATCTCCAGCAACTTAGAGCGACTGATCTATTTAAGCACAGGCTGCGATGCAGCAGCAGATGCAGCTCTTATGAAAGATCTTTCTGAAAAGGGAAGCTATACAGTAACTGAGAGCATGCGCCAGTTCATGTCCGATTTCAGAGGCGGTTTTGCTACAGAGGCACAGAATGAGGCAACTATCAGCAAGATCTTTGAAGATACAGGATACCTGATCGATACCCATACAGGTGTTGCTGCTACTGTTTACAATGCATATAAGGCAGAAACAGGGGATCAGACCAAGACTGTGATCGCATCTACCGCAAGCCCATACAAGTTCTCCCACAGCGTTTTAGAGGCCATTAAAGGTAAGTCTGCAGTAGAAGGAAAGGATGAATTCGCAGTAGTAGATGAGCTGTCTGAAGTATCCGGCACACCGGTTCCAAAGGCAGTAGAAGAACTGCGTAGCGCAGTGATCCGCCACAATACAGAATGCGATGTGGATAAAATGGGTGAAACTGTAAAGAATATCCTTGGAATCGCTTAAAACAGCTTCCATTTTAGGACAAGATAGAGTATAATGAATTAGTACGTTAAGAATATAACAAAGTTATATATTTAACAAAGACAGGTGTCCGGAAAATCCGGGACACAGTGCAAAAATTGCAGTATGTTCAAGGAGGAATAAAATGTTAGTATCAGCAAAAGAAATGCTTGAAAAAGCCAGAGCAGGCAAATACGCAGTAGGACAGTTTAATATCAACAACCTTGAGTGGACCAAATCCATCCTTTTAACAGCACAGGAATTAAATTCCCCTGTTATCCTGGGTGTATCTGAGGGCGCAGGAAAATACATGACCGGTTTCAAGACCGTAGCAGCTATGGTATCCGCTATGATCGATGAACTGAATATCACCATTCCTGTTGCACTGCATCTGGATCATGGTACTTATGAGGGCTGCTATAAGTGTATCAAAGCAGGATTTTCCTCCATTATGTTTGACGGTTCCCATTATCCGATCGAAGAAAACATCGAAAAGACCAAGGAACTGGTAAAGATCGCACATGCTATGGGTCTGTCCTTAGAGGCTGAGGTTGGCTCCATTGGCGGCGAAGAAGACGGCGTAGTAGGTATGGGTGAGTGCGCAGATCCTAAGGAGTGCAAGGCAATCGCAGACCTGGGTATCGATTTCCTGGCAGCAGGTATCGGCAACATTCATGGAAAATATCCGGCTAACTGGCAGGGATTAAACTTTGAAGTTCTGGAAAATGTTAAGAAAGAAGTTGGCGATATGCCATTAGTTCTTCACGGCGGTACCGGAATCCCGGCTGACATGATCAAAAAAGCTATCAGCCTTGGCGTTGCTAAGATCAATGTAAATACTGAGTGCCAGCTGTCCTTTGCAGCAGCAACCAGAGAGTACATCGAAGCAGGAAAAGACTTACAGGGCAAGGGCTTTGACCCAAGAAAACTGTTAGCACCAGGCGCAGAAGCTATCAAGGCTACTGTAAAAAAAAATGGAACTGTTTGGCTCCGTTGGCAAAGCCTGAAAATAAAGCAGGTATCACAAAATAAGTTAGTACAATACAAAATCTTTTTTAAAACCACTTGCAATTTTAAAAGAAATGGTTTATTTTAAGAAAGAACGAAGGCGTTCTCTATATCAGGAGAGCGCCTTTTTACTACCTGATGCTTTAAACTTAAAAATTAGGTTTTCAGGTAAAGATAGTAAGGGATGTACTGCAAATAGCTGAAGAAAAGCATCTCGAATGAGGATTTATGGAAATCATAAAAAATGATGCAAGAGAGGATGGAGAATCTATGAGCGAAGTAGTAAGTGTTTCAGAGATGTTTGGCAAGGACGTATTTAATGACGCAGTCATGAAAGACCGCCTGCCAAAGAGTGTGTACAAAAACTGAAAAGACCATCGAAGATGGAGCTGAGTTGGATCCAAGTATTGCAGACGTTGTGGCACATGCCATGAAGGATTGGGCCATTGAACATGGTGCAACCCATTTTACCCACTGGTTCCAGCCATTGACCGGAGTAACTGCTGAGAAACATGACTCCTTTATTTCAGCACCGGTAGACGGAAAAGTGATCATGGAATTCTCCGGAAAGGAACTGATCAAGGGCGAGCCTGATGCATCTTCCTTCCCATCCGGTGGTTTAAGAGCAACTTTCGAGGCAAGAGGTTATACAGTATGGGATTGTACTTCCCCAGCCTTCTTAAAGAAGATGCTATCGGTGTTACCCTTTGCATTCCTACTTCTTTCTGCTCCTATAAGGGCGAGGCACTGGATAAGAAGACACCACTTCTTCGTTCTATGCAGGCAGTAAACGAGCAGGCACTGCGTATCCTTCGTCTTTTCGGAAATACCACTGCAAAGCGCGTAGTTCCTTCTGTAGGACCTGAGCAGGAGTATTTCATTGTAGACCGCGCAAAATATTTACAGCGTAAAGACCTGATCTACACCGGCCGTACTCTTTTCGGGGCAATGCCTCAAAGGGACAGGAAATGGATGACCATTACTTCGGTGTTATCCGTGAGCGTATCGGTTCCTACATGAACGACTTAAATAAGGAACTTTGGAAATTAGGTGTTCCTGCAAAACACAGCATAACGAAGTAGCTCCTGCACAGCATGAGCTGGCACCGATCTATGAAGGTGTAAATCAGTCTGTAGACCATAACCAGATCGTTATGGAGACCATGAAGAAAGTGGCAGAGCGCCACGGGTTGGCATGCCTTCTTCACGAGAAGCCATTTGCAGGTGTCAATGGTTCCGGTAAACATAACAACTGGTCCCTGACAGCAGATGACGGTACCAACCTGATGAACCCGGGAGATACACCTCATGAGAACATCCAGTTCCTGTTAGTTCTGGCATGCATCATCAAGGCAGTAGATATCCACGCAGACCTGTTAAAGAGAATCTGCTTCCAATGTAGGAAATGATCACAGACTGGGAGCAAACGAGGCACCGCCAGCAATCATCTCCATCTTCTTAGGCGAGCAGCTGGAAGATGTTATCGATCAGCTTTGTGATACTGGTGAGGCAACTCACTCCAAGCAGGGCGGAACCTTAAAACAGGTGTTGATATCCTTCCTGACTTTGATAAAGACGCAACCGACAGAAACAGAACCTCCCCATTTGCATTTACAGGAAACAAGTTCGAGTTCCGTATGGTAGGTTCTTCCGACTCTATTGCATCTGCAAATACAGTATTAAATACCATTATCGCTGAAGCCTTCAAGGAAGCAGCTGACAAGCTGAGAAGGCAGATAACTTTGATATGGCTGTACATGACATGATCAAAGGAAACCCTGGCAGCTCACAAGAGAGTTGTATTCAATGGAAATGGTTATTCCGATGAGTGGGTAGCAGAAGCTGAGAGAAGAGGACTTCCAAACATCAAGTCTATGGTAGATGCTATTCCGGCACTGATCACAGACAAGGCTGTAAAGCTGTTTGAAGAATTCGGCGTATTTACAAAGACCGAGCTGGAGTCCAGAGTAGAAGTTGAGTATGAAGGCTATGCAAAGGCTATCAACATCGAAGCAAAGACCATGATCGATATGGCTGGAAAGCAGATCATCCCGGCTGTTATCAAATACACAACTGCTCTTGCAGCTTCCATCTCCGCAGTAAAGAGTGCTTGCCCTGAAGCAGATGTAAGCACCAGACAGAGCTTCTGTTAGAAACCTCTGATCTTCTGGCAGAAACCAAACTGGCTCTTGCAAAACTGACCGAAATTACTGAAAAGAGCGCAGCAATGGATGGCGGCAAGGACCAGGCAGTTGCTTACCATGAGGAAGTCGTTCCTGCAATGGCAGCATTAAGAACCCCGGTAGACAAACTGGAAATGCTGGTAGACAAAGACTTATGGCCAATGCCGAGCTACGGCGATCTGATCTTTGAGGTTTAATAAATCTTATAAAATAGAAGGTTCCGCCTGCGTCAGCAGGCAGATAAGCGAGAGTGCGGTGAACCTGAGTATTGGACGCAATTACATAAATAAAATGCCCTTCTGGTGATATATAACGTATCCCGGAAGGGTGTTTTCGCGGTATGAGTGGCATTGTTTAACTTGCATTTTAAACCCAGTGTGCTATAATGTTCATATATTTTTGAAAAATAATAAAATGAACATAAATATAAACATAAGCATAAGCAGGAAAAGGAGTTAAAGATCATATGAACCGACAGGCGCTGGTATGCAGAAATATACTGGAAAAACCGGATATTACACAGCGGGAAATGGCGAAAACATGGACATATCCCTGGGTACAGTCAATGGGCTGGTGAAGGAATGTCTGGCAGAGGGATATATTGCAGAGGAAGAAAATGGGAAAGAAAAATATCTCATCCTTCTGGAAAAGGAAAAGAACTGTTAAAGCCTTATAAAGTAGATGGGGCGCTGATCATTGCAGCCGGTTTCGGTTCCCGTTTTGTGCCTCTTACCTTCGAGACTCCAAAGGGTCTTTTAGAGGTCTTTGAGAGCGCATGATCGAGCGTCAGATCAAACAGCTCCATGAAGTGGGGATCCATGACATTACCATTGCAGTAGGCTATTTAAAAGAAAAATTTGAATACCTGATCGATAAATACGATGTGAAATTATTATACAATCCGGAATACTCCTGCAAAACACGCTGGCTACTGTATACAGAGCCAGAAAGTTCTTAAAAGGCCGGAACGTATACATTCTTTCATCAGATAACTGGATGCGGGAAAATATGTACCATTCCTATGAGTGCGGTGCCTGGTACAGCGCAGCCCACGAAGAAGGAGAGACCAAGGAATGGTGCCTTACCTTTAATAAAAGGGCCGTATCAGCGATGTAAATGTAGGCGGAAAAGATGCGTGGTTTATGTACGGTCCCGTATATCTTTCCAGGGAGTTTTCCGCTAAATTCCTTCCTGTATTAGAGGCTTATTATCAGATCCCCGGAACAGAGCAGTTTTACTGGGAGCAGCCTTATGTGGACATGTTAAAGGGAGAGGCAAAACGCCGTCTGGAAAAAGAGGACAAGGAGCTGTTGAAACAGACAGAAGAAGCCTGCGGCATACCTGCGTCCAAATGGAACGAGATCGAGATGAATATCAACCGCCAGCCGGATAACCAGGTATACGAATTTGAAAATCTGGAAGAGCTGCGCCTCTTTGATACCCATTATCAGAACCACTCCGATAATGCGGCCATGGAGCTGGTAGCAGAGGTATTCCATGTGCCGGAGTTTCAGATCACAGACATCAAATGCTTAAAATCCGGCATGACCAATAAATCCTTCCTGTTCCGCACCGGAGATCATCACTGTATCTGCCGTATCCCCGGACCTGGCACAGAGCTTCTATTAACAGAGAGCAGGAAAGAAGTTTATGATGCCGTCCGTCCTCTGGGCATTACAGAACATGTGTTGTATCTGAACCCGAAGACCGGTTATAAGATCTCTGAATACTATGAAAATACCCACAATGCCAGCGCAGACAACTGGGACGATATGAAGACCTGTATGGATATGGTGCGAAAGCTTCATGAAGCAGGTTTAAAAGTAGGCCACAGCTTTAATATCAGGGAGCGGATCAGCTTTTACGAGAAACTTTGCCTGGAACATGGCGGCATTCCTTTGAAGACTACAGTCAGGTTCGTGAATGGGTAAATCAGTTGTTAGATGCCTTAGATAAAATGGATCTTCCACAATGTTTATGCCATATTGACGCAAATGTGGATAACTTTTAATTTTCCCGGATCACAGTGCAAAACTTCTTGACTGGGAGTACGCAGGCATGTGCGACCCGTTAATGGACGTATCCATGTGTGCGATTTATTCCTATTATGAGGAAGAGCAGACCGAAAAATTACTGGAACTGTATTTACAGCGCAGACCAGATGACAAAGAGCGGTTCATCACCTATGCAGACGCAGCCTTAGGGGCTTCCTCTGGTGCCTGTGGGCTGTATACAAGGCAAGTCTGGGAGATGAGTTTGGAGAGTACACCATTATTATGTACCGGTATGCGAAGCGGTACTATAAGAAGCTGATGAAGGAGTTACCACAGTTCTTTAGAAACGCCCCATGATATGGGAACATACACAAATGCATTTCAAAACAGGTTTCAGAAAATTGTAATAAAAATGTTAATCATGGAAAGTTCATTTGTGCTATACTTAATTAAAAGTGAAAAATAATTGTGCGATCAATGAAAAGAGACGATACAACAGAACAGGAGGAGAAAATGGGACGTAAAAATATTTCGCAGCCCTTGCAGCAGCTGGTATGATCGGCGCTATGGCGTTGGGATCTGCGTTTAATTCATACGCCGCAGATGGATGGACCAAGTCAAATGACCATTGGACCTACATCTACCAGGGCAAGACCTATACAGGTTGGCTGGAAACCAGTGATGGCAAATATTATATGGACCTTTCCGATGGACATATGACTACCGGATTTAAACAGATCGATGGAAAATGGTACTTCTTCCGTCCAAACGGTCTGATGGCTCAAAGCCGCTGGATCAATCCGGAATATGGCAAATGGTACTACTTCTTAGGTGACGGTACCATGGTTACCGGCTGGTTAAAGATCGGAAACGATTATTACTTTATGCGTGGTGACGGATCTATGGGAACCGGCTGGCGTCAGATGGACGGTGCCTGGTACTACTTCCAGAGCAGCGGCAAATGTGTAGTTAATTCCTGGGCACAGATCAAGGACAACTGGTATCTGTTTGGAACAGACGGAAAGATGATGACCGGCTGGGCAAAAGTTGACACCGACTACTATTATCTGAATACAGATGGGCGTATGCTTACAGGCTGGCTCACTGACAGCGAAGGCAATAAGTATTATATGAATCAGAGCAATGGCAAGATGAGTGTAGGCTGGAAGCAGATCGATAATGCCTGGTATTATTTCAATACCAATGGTCACATGATGACAGGCTGGATCCAGGTAGATAATAAGATCTACTACATGAATCCGACAAACGGCGGAAAGATGACAACAGGAACCTCCTGGATATCAACGGAACTACCTACAACTTTGATGGAAGTGGTGTATGCCAGAATGCAAGCGGCGTATCTGCTCAGACACCATCTAGCAGCAGTACTTCTGCTTCCGGTGGTGTAACCGGTGAAAATGGCGGACCTGGTGTATCAAGAAATTCCAGCTCCAACAATGGTCCTTCCGGTGGTAACACTTCAAATAATACATCAAACAGTCCTTCCAATACCACATCCAGTTCTGACACCTTAACGGCAGGACGCACAGACGGACCAGGCTGATAGAAAACTTTTAAATTGCAGACTACATAATGGGGATGTCAGGAAAAGACATCCCCTTTTCAGGAGAACAGGCATGAATAACGCAGATAAGATCATAAAACGATGCCGGGCGCTGGCACTGGCAGGTATGATTGGGATCACCAGTCTTGAAGTTCTCTTCCAGCCTTTGCTGCAGGTCCGGGGATGACTCATCCGGGTATCAGAGATTTCCACAGGAGGTCCTGGAGATCCGGGAAATACTAATTCTTCCAATTCTACAACAAACACAGGAAATTCAAATAATTCAAATAGTAACAATAATACTAATAACAGCAATAATACAAACAATACAAACAATTCCAATACATCATCCAACAATACTACCACAAATACCAATGCCTGGAAAAGGTAAACGGTACGTACCAGATGTCAGATGGAAGCGCGATCCAGAATGTGCTCCATCGTGGTATTGATGTTTCCAGATGGCAGGGAGAGATCAACTGGAGCCAGGTGGCAAAGGATGATATTTCATTTGTTATGCTGGGAACCCGTTCCAAGGGAGCAGTAGATCCCTATTTCCACAAGAATATCCAGAACGCAACTGCCAATGGTGTTAAAGTAGGCGTTTATATTTATTCTCTGGCAACTACCACAGACATGGCAGTCCAGGAGGCAGATTTTGTATTAAACCTGATCACCGACTATCCGATCTCCTATCCGGTAGCATTTGATATGGAAGACTCTACTCAGGAAATCTGTCAAAATCAGAGCTGGCGGCTATTGCAAACGCTTTCTGCAAGCGGATTTCTGCAGCGGTTATTACCCGATCATCTATGCAAATGAGAACTGGCTGAACAATAAACTGGATATGAGCCAGATGAATTATCCAGTATGGTGGCAAGATATTCTGCCCGATATACCTGGCAAAATCCGGTGATGTGGCAGGCTACAAGCAGCGGTTCTGTAAAAGGTATCAATGGCAACGTGGATATTGACTTCCAGTTTAAGGACTTTACCTCTGTGATCCCGGCAAACACCTGGCGCACCATTAACGGAAAGCGTTATTATTACGCAAATTACGAAAACAGAAAATGCATGGGCACAGGATGTAAATGACTGGTACTACATGGATAAAGACGGACTTGCATCTACCGCTGGATCACAGTAGCAGATGCCCGTTATTATCTGGATACTACTACCGGAAAAATGCAGACTGGCTGGCAGTCAGAAAACGGAAAATGGTACTACCTTGGAAGCAGCGGTGCTGTAAAGGAAGGCTGGATCAGTGATAATGGTACCTGGTACTATACTGGCAATGACGGTGCTATGCAGACAGGCTGGATCGAAGTTAGCGGCAAACGCTACTATCTGGAAAATTCTGGGAAAATGGTTACTGGCTGGACGAACCAGAACGGCAAATGGTATTACCTTGGCAGTTCCGGAGATCTGTTAAAAGGCTGGATCAATGATGGTGGCACCTGGTATTATTCCAACAACGAAGGTGTGATGCAGACTGGATGGCTGACAGATGCAGGTGGAAAATATTATCTGAGAGGCTCCGGTGCCATGGCAATTGGCTGGAGACAGTTAGATGGTGCATGGTATTACTTTAACAGTGATGGCAGGATGGCAACAGGAATGATCGAGGTAGGCGGGCTTCGTTATTATATGGATCCTTCCGACGGTCGTATGGTATCTGGCAGAGCAGTAGAAATAAATGGCGTCACCTATCAGGCAGCCGCAGATGGACATTTAAGCCAGCAGGGTCAGGAAACAACAGGGGACCAGAGCAGCCAGAATTCCGGAAATAATGCTTCAGGCAGCAATACAGGAAATAATAACACAGGAAACAACGTTCAGATCACTCCTGCAAACTCTACCACAGGTTCCTCTGACAACAGTACTTCCAACTCCTCTTCTGATGATCAGAAAGTAACAGGCGTAAATGGAGGCCCGGGAGTAAAGAAGGACTCTGCAAATAATGGAAACAATGATAAGGTAGTAACAGGTCAGGCACCAGGCTGATGAAATAACTATTTAAATCCGCTTTTGGCAGAATGGGAAATCTGCTTCAAAGGCGGATTTTTTTGCGTATTCCCGCATAAAATAAACAGATACCATTCATCAGGTGAACCGTGCATAACAGGTATATAAAATATTTCGTCTTTCTTCTGTTAACAGCAGATCTGGTCTTATCCGCTATTTTCCTGAAAAATGATCACAGGGATATAGAAAAAATATTTTCACTTCCTGCACTTTCAAAACTGCTCGGCCAGCCCGGGTATATAGCCCTTACTTTTGATGATGGTCCGGACCGGAAATGTACCCCGCTTCTTTTAGACGGACTGAAAGAACGGGGAGTCCATGCTACCTTTTTCTTATGGGAAGCAATATAGAAGGAAAAGAAGATATTGTAAAGCGTATGAGCGAAGAAGGACATCTTATTGGCAATCACAGTTATGAACATATCCAGCTGACAAAAGCGGGACCGGAGGCAGTCTGTGAAGCAGTAGAACATACCCAGGAACAGATCGAAGCCATTACCGGAAAGCGCCCGGAATATATACGTCCTCCTATGGTGACTGGAACGAAGAACTGGAAGAAGAGATTGAATGAGCCCGGTCCTCTGGTCTGTAGACTCTTTAGACTGGAAACTAAAAGATAAAGGAAAGATCGTCCGGCGGGTCTTGAAAGATGTAAAAGATGGGGATATTATATTAATGCATGATATATTTCCTTCCTCTGTAGAGGCAGCCCTGGAGCTGATCGATATACTGCAGAAGGAAGGTTATGTTTTGTAACGGCTGATGAATTGTTGATCGAATGAGATCAAAAGAAAAATGGAGAAATTAAATGGATCTATTTGATTATATGAGAGAAAATACAATGGAGAAGGAGTCTCCTCTGGCTTCCAGACTTCGTCCGCGCACACTGGATGAGGTAGTGGGGCAGCAGCATATCATTGAAAAGATAAGCTGCTCTACCGGGCGATCAAGGCGGATAAACTGGGATCTGTGATCTTCTATGGACCTCCGGGAACAGGAAAACCACCCTTGCCAAGGTGATCGCAAACACCACTCAGGCAGATTTTAAGCAGATCAATGCCACTGTGGCAGGTAAAAAGACATGGAAGAAGTGGTCACAGAAGCGAAAACAATATGGGAATGTATGGACGGCGGACCATTCTTTTGTAGATGAGATCCACCGTTTTAATAAGGGCCAGCAGGATTATCTTCTTCCTTTGTAGAAGACGGTACACTGACACTGATCGGTGCTACTACGGAAAATCCTTATTTTGAGGTAAACGGGGCGCTTCTTCCAGATCCCGTATTTTTGAGTTAAAGCCACTGGAGAAAGATGACATTAAACAGCTGATCTACCGGGCGGTAACCGACTCAGAACGTGGAATGGGAACTTACCGGGTAAAGATCGAGGAAGATGCCGCAGATTTTCTGGCAGATACAGCCAATGGGGACGCCAGAGCAGCCTTAAATGCAGTAGAACTGGGAGTTCTCACGACAGAACGCAGCGAAGACGGATTGATACATATTGACCTTGCTGCTGCCCAGGAATGTATCCAGAAACGGGCCGTGCGTTATGACAAAGATGGAGACAACCACTATGATACCATCTCTGCTTTTATTAAAAGTATGCGGGGATCTGACCCGGATGCGGCCGTGTATTATCTGGCACGTATGCTGTATGCAGGAGAAGATATTAAATTTATTGCCCGCCGTATTATGATCTGTGCTTCTGAAGACGTTGGAAATGCAGATCCACAGGCGTTAAATGTAGCAGTAAGCGCAGCTCTTGCAGCAGAGCGCATTGACTTCCGGAAGCTCAGATCATCCTTTCCCAGGCAGCTTCCTATGTGGCATGTGCCCTAAAAGCAATGCAGCCTATGTTGCCATACAGAATGCCATGGAAAATGTAAAGACCACCCGTACCATGCCGGTGCCGGTACATCTTCAGGACCGTCATTACAAAGGTGCAGCGAAATTAGGACATGGTGAAGGCTATAAATATGCCCATGATTACCCGAAACATTATGTTAAGCAGCAGTATCTTCCAGATGGAATGGAGGGTACAGTATTCTATGAACCATCAGATAATGGCTATGAAAAGCAGATAAAAGCCTATATGAAATGGTTGAAAGATTAACAATGGCAATGTATAATAAAAATGATAAAAATAATTTTACGTGGATCCCAAGGCAGAAATTCTCACTCTGCCTGTCGGATCTGTCTATAAAAGGAACTTCCCAAAATCTGGAAAAATCCGTATTTTACAAAGACAGGCAAACTGAATAATTCAGATAACAGATGCATAATAGATAGGAGAGTAGTATGCGCGAAAAATTAGAGACAAGGTCCCTTGCCGAACTGAAAGAGATGGCAAAAATGTGGGTCTGAAAGGGATCAGCGGCCTTCGTAAGGCAGAGCTTATTGACCTTTATGTGCCCAGGAAGAGAAAAGTCAGAAAACACAGCAGAAACAGTAACAGTGAAACCTCACAGCAGCCGTAAATGCTGAGAAAACAGTGCGGGAGAAACCAGTCCAGGAAACCCGCAGTCAGGAGACCCACCCACAGGAGAACCGGGTGCAGGAAAGTCGTGCAGGAAAATCGCAGCCAGGAAAACCGTGCAGGAGACCCGCCCACAGGAAAACAGATATCAGGAAAAGCGTTCCCAGGACAACCGGAATAATCAGAGAAATAACCGTACATACGAAAGATTTAACCAGACTCGTCCGCAGATCCGTACATATGGGAACAACAATTATAACAATAACAACAATAGTTACAGCACTCCGGCAGCTGCCCCTGTTCAGCAGGCGGCTCCCGTCAGCCAGACTTATTCTACCCAGAACCAGACTTATGTCCAGAATGTGGACAACCAGGAGCGTGTGGCAAGACCGGAATACAGAAATGACGCCATGGGACTTTCCACACAGGATATGGCAGAATTAGACAGCGGCATTGAGGCAAACGGTATCTTAGAGGTTATGCCGGACGGTTTCGGCTTTATCCGTTGTGAAAACTTCCTTCCAGGTGAAAATGATGTCTATGTTGCACCGTCCCAGATCCGCCGTTTCAACTTAAAGACCGGTGATATCATTGTGGGAAACAGAAGAGTAAAAGCAGCTACAGAAAAATTCGCTGCACTTCTCTATATTAAAACAGTGAACGGCTATCCATTAAGTGCTACTGAGACAAGACCAAACTTTGAGGATCTGACCCCGATCTTCCCAAATCAGCGTCTCCACATGGAAAATCCAAGAGAGAAAACTGTTGCCATGCGGGTATTAGACCTGCTGGCACCCATCGGTAAAGGACAGCGTGGTATGATCGTTTCCCCGCCAAAGCTGGTAAGACCACTCTCTTAAAACAGGTGGCAAAAGCCATTACCACCAATCATCCGGACATGCATCTGATGATCCTTTGATCGATGAGCGTCCTGAGGAAGTAACTGACATCAAAGCCATTGTAGGGCCAAATGTAGAAGTTATCTATTCCACCTTTGATGAGCTTCGGAGCGCCACAAACGTGTATCTGAAATGGTTATTGAACGTGCAAAACGTCTGGTAGAACATGGAAGAGATGTTATCATCCTTTAGACAGTATCACCCGTCTGGCAAGAGCTTACAATCTGACCGTTGCCCCAAGCGGCCGTACCCTTTCCGGTGGTCTTGATCCGGCAGCACTGCATATGCCAAAGCGTTTCTTCGGTGCTGCAAGAAATATGCGAAAAGGGCAGTCTGACCATTCTTGCAACAGCATTGGTAGATACAGGAAGCCGTATGGATGATGTGGTTTACGAGGAATTTAAGGGTACCGGCAACATGGAACTGGTGCTGGACCGTAAACTGTCTGAAAACGTATCTTCCCGGCTATTGACATTTTAAAATCCGGTACCAGAAGAGATGATCTGCTCCTTACAAAAGAAGAGGCAGAGGCAGTAGATATTATCCGCAAAGCCACCAATTCCTTAAAGCCGGATGAGGCAGTAGAGAAGATCTTAGATCTCTTTCAAAGACCAGAAATAACCGTGAATTTGTAGAGATGGTAAAGAAGATTCGCTTCTTCTAAGACTTCCTTCTGATATGATATAGTATAATTAAAAGCATGAATCAGGGGCTGTCAAAGACCTTTGACTCCAAAATTTAATTTAGGAGGAGTATGTTATAATGAAAGATTACATGAAGATATACCAGGAATGGTTATCAAATCCTTACTTTGATGAGGCTACAAAGGAAGAACTGCGCGCCATTGAGGGCAATGAAAACGAGATCAAAGAGCGTTTCTATATGGACCTTGAGTTCGGAACCGCTGGTTTAAGAGGTATCATCGGCGCAGGTATCAACCGTATGAATATTTACGTTGTAAGACGCTACCCAGGGACTTGCAAATTATATTATCAAGCAGGAGCAGCTAACAAGGGCGTAGCAATTGCATACGACTCCCGTCATATGTCCCGAATTTGCTATGGAAGCAGCTATGACTTTAGCAGCAAATGGCATCAAGGCATATAAGTTTGAGTCTCTTCGTCCAACACCAGAGCTGTCCTTTGCAGTACGTGAGTTGGGCTGCGTAGCAGGTATCAATATCACTGCAAGCCACAACCCGCCGGAATACAATGGTTACAAGGTATACTGGGAAGATGGCGCACAGTTTACACCTCCTCATGATAAAGGTGTTACAGAAGAAGTTCTGGCAATCGAAGATCTGTCTACAGTAAAGACTACAGATGAGGCTTCTGCAACAGCAGCAGGTCTGTATCAGGTAATTGGACAGGAGATTGATGATAAATACATCGCTCAGGTAAAGGCTCAGGTAGTAAACCAGAAGGCCATTGATGAGATGCAGGATCAGATCACTATCGTATACACACCTCTTCACGGAACAGGAAATATCCCTGCAAGAAGAGTTATGAAAGAGATCGGATTTACCCATGTATACGTAGTTCCGGAGCAGGAACTGCCAAATGGCGATTTCCCAACTGTAAGCTATCCAAACCCGGAAGCAAAGAAGCATTTGAACTGGGCTTAAAGCTGGCAAAGAGAAAGATGCAGACCTGGTACTGGCAACTGACCCGGATGCAGACCGTCTTGGTGTATATGTAAAGATACCAAGTCCGGCGAATATATTCCACTGACTGGAAATATGTCCGGATCCCTTCTGTGTGAGTACGTACTCAGCCAGAAGCAGGCAGCTGGAAAGATCCCGGCAGACGGACAGGTTGTTAAATCCATCGTTTCCACCAACCTGATCGATGCAGTAGCAAAATCATACGGCGCAGAACTGATCGAGGTTCTGACCGGATTTAAGTGGATCGGAAAGCAGATCTTAAAGAATGAGACTACCGGACATGGTACATACCTTTCGGAATGGAAGAGAGCTATGGATGCCTGATCGGAACCTATGCCCGTGATAAGGACGCTATTTCCGCAACAGCCGCTCTCGCGAGGCAGCTGCATACTACAAGCAGAAAGGCATGACCTTATGGGATGCAATGATCGCTATGTATGAGAAATACGGCTACTATAAAGATGCTGTAAAGGCAATCGGTTTATCCGGTATTGAAGGACTTGCAAAGATCCAGTCCATTATGGAGACACTGAGAAATAATACTCCAACCGAAGTTGGCGGCTACAAAGTAACCTCCGCAAGAGACTACAAGTTAGACACCATCAAAAATATGGCAACGGCGAAGTAAAGCCTACCGGACTTCCTTCTTCCAACGTTCTCTACTATGACCTGGAAGACGGCGCATGGATCTGCGTAAGACCATCCGGCACCGAACCAAAGATCAAATTCTACTTCGGCGTAAAGGGAACTTCCCTGAAAGACGCAGAAGAGAAAGAGAATGCACTTGGCGCAGCTGTAATGGCTATGGTTGATAAGATGATGTAATGAGTCCAAAAGAAATCTTCGAATGCGTCACAGGCGCATTCTCGATATGCATGGCAAAACAAGCGGCTGCGAAGCAGACATTTGTTTTTCTTGGACCATTAACGAATGAACCGTCTGCGTAAGCAGACAGTAGAGCGCGTCAGCGCGGGGTTCATGAGTGGATACCTGGCAAACGTAAACACCCCTGGGAAAGAAAATTTCATCTCCATCGGCGGGAAGATAATACCCAGCATATATCCCCGCATCAGCGGGGACATAAACGCTTACTATTTATTTCTCTTCTCAGTCGCTTCCCTCAATTCCTTCAAAGCCGCTGCAAACTTCATAGAAGATGCAGATGGATTTCCACGTAAAATACTTCTGCGGTAGAAATTCATATGTTTCATCATATCCTGACGTTTCTTTGTTAATTCCGTCATACGGCTGTTCATTGCTGCGATACGTTCATTACGGCTGGCAGTCATAGCAGCTTTTACATTCTTGGCAGCTTCGATCTTTGCAGCCGCCTCTTCACGGTACTGAGCTGCTTTCTCATCTGCATGTTCCTTTAACTGAGCCGCTTTTAATGCAGTCTCAAGCCGCAGTTTTGCCGCCCGCTCCGTTGTCTCATATTTTAACTGGGCTGCACGTTCTGCAGTTTCATTTCGCAGCAGTGCAGCTTTTCCCGCTGCTTCCACACGCAAAGTTTCCAGCTTCACAGCCGTATCTTCCTTTGCTTCTTCCAGTTTCTGTTCTGTTTCTGCCTTCAATAATGCCAGCTGAACCTGAACATCGTCCAGTTCTGCCTTCATCTTTGTCATGGCATCAAGCACCTTGGCAAGATCCAGAGCAGTACGTACAGACTCTGCTGTATCAATAATGAAAACAACAGTGATTACGGATAAACAGGGAATACCGATCATAGTTGGAACATGAAGCACCCACCGTTCAATAGGCTTGTGGATCACCTCTGTGAGGAAGATCGTCAAAAAGCCCCATGCAACAGAAGAAGTCAGGCAGATATATCCGTTTAAATTAAAACGCTGGTTGCTGTAATCCCAGTATTTCATTTTAAACAGCCGCTCCATTCCCCAACCCGTCACATATTCCAGGATCGTAGCACCGATTACACCGGAGATGTAAACCATGACCAGACTGCTCTTAAATGGAAGAGATACCCATAACATCATCACAGCTCCCGTACCATAAAGAGGCAGCATGGGAAGTCGCAGAAAGCCGCGGTTTACAAAACGGTGCTGTTTCAAAGATACATAGGTAGACTCAAAGATCCATCCGAAAAAACAATATATATAGAAGAAACTCAGCCATTGATACCAGGTGTATTCGTACATAGGTTGTCCATCCTTTGTTTTAATGATATGATACCAGGGTCAAAAGGCCGGAAATCCGACGCAAGCTTGCTTGCAGGAAAATTTTTGAACTTGGGACCCGCCAAAAACATGAGTAAGGAGCCATTTTTTGAAGAAAAATGAGCGGATTACGAATCAACATCATGATATGAGTATACCATATTTCTTTTACCTGTACTACCACTTCACTACCCGGTCGATCAATTTTTGCTGCTCTTCTGAAGACCGGGTCAGATAGATCCGCGTAGTCTCAATACTTTCATGTCCCATCAGATCTGCCAGCAGGGAAATATCATTAAACTTCTCCAGAAAATTCTTTGCAAACCGGTGCCTGAAAGAGTGAGGATAAACCTGTTCAGAAGGGATCTTATACCGTTTTGCCAGTACCTTTAACTGGGAACGGATACCTCTGGCAGTGATCACCTGTCCATTTCTCCCTGTAAAAATATAACCGGAAACGATGTCACGCCTTTTCAGCCATATTTCCGCTTCCTCACAAAGAGCAGCAGGAAAATAAATACGCCTCATTTTACCGCCTTTTGAGTACAGATCCATCATCCCCAGTTTTACATGCTCCGCCTTTATTTTCAAAAGTTCGCTGACCCGCATTCCCGTTGCTCCTAAAAAACGTACTACAAAATACCAGAACCAGTTTTCATCCTTCTTCAGCTTCTTTTTTAGTATCTCATAGTTTCTTTTAGATATTACATTGTCAATAAAAGTCTTCTGCTGGTATTTTACGGCAGGAAGTTTAAAGGATGAAATTTCCATATATTGTAAATATTGGTTCATGCCATGGATATGTACATTTACAGTAGCAGGACGGTAATGTTCTAAAAGCCATGCTTTATGAGCCTGAAGGTTTTCAGGGTCAATGGTATCAGAATGGGAGAAAAAGTGGCGGACAGCCAGAAGATAAATACGGATCGTATTATCAGAAGCTCCTTTGCGGAGCAGGAAATCCTTAAAAGGGGTCAGTTCCAGGTCGTTGGATAGTGTATTTTCAGATCCGTTTTCTTTAAACCTGGTATTATCTGAGGGAAAAATAAATGTAGTTTCCATACAATACACCCCCTGCAGCTACCAGTTTACAACCTGATTAACAATACGGTACTGTTCCCGGCTGCTGCGCCGCAGGTAGATCCGGGTGGTTTCAATGCTGTCATGTCCTAAAAGATCCGATAACAGGGCAATATCCGGACACACTTCAATAAAATTCTTTGCAAACCGGTGCCTGAAAGAATGAGGATACATAACATCCGGGTCAATGTCGTACCTTGCTGCAAAAACCTTTAACTGGAAACGGATCCCGGAAGCAGATAAGGGAGTTCCAAACCGGTTTAAAAATAAGATCCCATCCGGACGCTGGGAAAACCCGGGCCATTCCTCAAATGCCTTTCGCAAAACAGCCGGAATGTAAACCCTGCGCAGCTTATTCCCTTTAGAATAAATATCCCGGTATCCCTTTTTTACATCTTCAACATCAAACAATACCAATTCGCTGATACGCACCCCGGTAGCAGCCATAAGCCGTATAAGAAAATAATAATTATATTCCCCATCTTCCCATAAGCGCTGCTTTAAAAACTCATAATCTGCCTGACTGATGATCTGTTCCAAAAATCCTTTCTGCTGCACATGTACCATAGAGACCGGACACAGGGAGCTTTCCCTGTAACGTACAAAACAGTTCATGGCACGAAGCCGCAGATTGACGGTCTGTGGTTTATAACGTTCAATGAGAAATACTTTATAAAGCTGCAGATTTTTATCCGTCAGCTGGGAATACAGCCCGTAAAACTGCTTCAAAGCATAACAATAAGCGGTGATCGTCCGTTCCGACATATTTCGTTCCAATAAATATTTACGAAATTGTGTTTGTGCCCGTTTCCCTGAAATTCCCGCACTATTACCTGTAGTTGTCATCTGTTCTTTCATTAAAATATCCTCCTTAAGTGAAATAATGTCCTCTCGGAGTCTTTCCTGCACCTGCCTTTGTGGCCGGTTTTCCGCCAGTCGCACCCGGATTTCATCACCGTACGCACCGCGTACGCCTCAGAAATGTGGGCATAACTGACAAAAAATCTTCTCACAAAACCAGGCACAGAAAGATTCCGGGAGAACATAAATATATTCATGCAGAAAACCTACATTACAATCTTAGTACATCGTTTTCAAAATAACTATACCACTCACTTGTCTGCGGATCTGCTCACACAGGTCTAAAAGCCTCAGTGTATCTCGCTGTTCTTCAGTAGATTTTGTCAGGTGGATCCGCGAGGTTTCAATGCTTTCATGTCTAATTAGATTAGTAGACAGTTGGGAAAATTGAGGATTTTCTTGACATAATTCTCCCCTCACTATATAATGATAATATCAGACAGACAACAGTGTGTGTTTGTCCAGACGTTGAAGGATAGCAGCGTACCGGAAAGCCTTGCTATACGGAGTCTTTAAAAGGGGTTGTGCAGTGAAACCTCAAACCGGAGTAGGTCAATGAACCGAATGAAAATGCTCAAAACCGTCTTGTTTATACAGGGCGGTTTTCTTTTATACATAAGGAGGGGGATGAAAAATGGATCATTTATTAGAATGTGCGGAAGCTTTTGAACAGTTATTGGATGTTCAGTACCATATTGTTTTAGGACGTAAAAATCGATTAACAGAATTAACCCTCCGCTTTGATCCAACAGAGTTTCATCATTTAGTTGGACTACATAAATTGCGAGATCTCCGTCTGGCAAGAGGGAATCGTGAGAAGATATTTTATCAAATACTTTCAAAAACGATTTGCATGGAAGATATCAAAAAGAGCCGTTATTTTCCGGAAATACAAGATCGTATGTTCTTCTTTGATAAAATAGAGTATCTTTTAGACAGCAATAAAACAGTTTTTCTGCAGGTCCTTTTTCCAAAAAGGAGAGAAGGATTACACAAAAGGACAAGCAGTTTATACATTACTAAAAAAAGAAATAACAATAGTTAGTACTGGAAAAACAGTAGTACAGTATGATCGGCTAATGTTAAGATGTTGGGGTCAAAAGGTATTTTGACCCCTCTGATACCGAATTGCTACGTGCTTTGCACTCTCGCAATTCTAAAAACATTCGTAATCCGCTCATTTTTCTTCAAAAAATGGCTCCTTACTCATGTTTTGGGCGGGTCCCAAGTTCAAAAATCCTCCTGCAAGCAAGCTTGCATCGGATTTATGACCTTTTGACCCTGGTATCATGTTAAGAAAAACATAAAAAAATCCCCGCTCTGCTTACACAGAACGGGTCATCGCATTTTTAGAGGGGTATGAAATTATTTAGGGGGGCCGGACGGATTCCTCCGTCCGGTATGAGTATGAAAAAGCTTTGTGATTTCAAGTAACCACTTGAAACAAAGGCCTTGTCCACCTCTCGGTGAACGATATTATAATACGGAATAAATGTGTCCAAAAAATGTACATAATATAAAAAAAGAATAAAGAATATAAATAAGTGAAAAAAACCTTTGAAAACTTTTCAAGATTGTATATAATAGAAGAAACTTCAGTCTGCTCTGAGGCGTACTTGTCATGCTTAAAGCGCAGGCCCTTTTTTGAGTTATACAAGAAACTACTATTGTAAGAAACTTTTTGTGACCCCACATTTTAGGAGGAAATATTTATATGTTTTCAATGATGTCCAATGACATTGGAATTGACTTAGGAACTGCCAGTATCCTTGTGTATATCAAGGGAAAAGGCGTTGTATTAAAAGAACCGTCCGTAGTTGCCATTGACCGTGATACCAATAAGATCATGGCGATCGGTGAAGAGGCACGCCTGATGATCGGACGTACTCCAGGTAATATCGTAGCAGTCCGTCCTCTTCGTCAGGGCGTTATCTCCGACTATACCATTACCGAAAAAATGATGAAATACTTTATCAACAAGGCAGTAGGCAAGAGAACACTGCGTAAGCCACGTATCAGTGTATGTATCCCAAGTGGCGCTACAGAAGTAGAGAAGAAAGCAGTAGAAGATGCAACTTACCAGGCTGGTGCCCGTGAAGTTGCTATTATCGAAGAGCCAGTAGCAGCAGCCATCGGCGCAGGTATTGATATCGGTAAAGCATGCGGAAACATGATCGTAGATATCGGTGGTGGTACTGCAGATATCGCAGTTATCTCCTTAGGCGGACCTGTAGTCAGCACTTCCATCAAGATCGCAGGTGATGACTTCGACGAAGCTTTAGTCCGTTATATGAGAAAGAAACACAATCTTCTCATCGGTGAACGTACTGCAGAGGAGATCAAGATCAATATCGGTGCTGCATACCGCAGACCGGAAGTACAGACTATGGAAGTAAGAGGACGTAACCTGGTAACCGGTCTTCCAAAGACTATTGTAGTTACTTCTGATGAAACTCTGGAAGCATTAAGAGAACCGGCTCTCCAGATCGTAGATGCTGTACACAATGTTCTGGAGAGAACACCACCAGAACTGGCAGCCGATATTTTTGACCGTGGTATCGTAATGACCGGCGGTGGCTCCCTTCTCAGTGGTCTGGATGCCCTGATCGAGGAAAAGACAGGTATTACCACTGTGATCGCTGAAGATCCACTGACAGCCGTAGCGATCGGTACCGGTAAATTCATTGAATTCGCACACGGTATGACCTCCGCCCTGGAAGCATCCATGGGAATTGGCGGCGGAAGAAATGATAAAGAGGATTATTAATTTTTTTGACTGGCCGGGCTGCCGCAGCAATGCGGCGGCCTTTTTGACTATATAAAAGCAGCAACTGTTCTTATACACAGATACAGAGGAAAGAAAAATGGCAACCATAACAGGATTTATTGAAAAAATAAAATTCAGAAACGAGGAAAATGGCTATACTGTGCTGTCAGTTACCGACCAGAGCGATGGCGATGAAGTTATCATGGTAGGTACGCTTTCTTATGCTGCTGAAGGAGACATGATCCAGGCATCTGGACGCATGATCGAGCATCCGGTATATGGAGAACAGCTTCAGATCGAAAGTTACGAAATGAAAACGCCCCAGGATGCAGAGTCTATGGAGCGCTATTTAGGTTCCGGTGCCATCAAAGGTATTGGCGCAGCACTGGCAGCCCGTATCGTCCGTCATTTCAAAGCCGACACTTTCCGGGTCATGGAAGAAGAACCGGAGCGCCTTTCCGAAGTAAAAGGTATCAGTGAAAAATGGCAATGGCCATTGCTGAACAGGTAGAAGAGAAAAAGGCATGCGGGAAGCTATGATGTTTCTGCAAAACTATGGCATTACTTTAAACCTTGCGGCTAAGATCTACCAGGAATATGGCCCGAAGCTGTACAGTATCATCAAAGAAAATCCTATAAGCTGGCAGATGATATTGCAGGTGTGGATTTAAAATGGCAGACGAGATCGCTGAAAAGTAGGCATCTTCACAGACTCCGACTACCGTATCAGGGCAGGTCTCCTTTACATTCTTCTCCAGGCATCAGCCAACGGCCATACCTATCTTCCTCAGAAAGAATTATTTTCCCAGGCGGCAGAGTTGTTAAAAGTAGAACCGACTGCTATGGAAAAGCATCTGATGGATATGCAAATCGACCGCAAAGTAGTGGTAAAACAGTCCCAGGCAGCGAACCGCCGGAATATCTGGTCTATTCTTCCCACTACTATTATCTGGAACTGAACACGGCCCGTATGCTCCATGACTTAAACATCCGTGGCGATATACCGGAAACAGAGATCCGTGCCAATCTGGCGAAAGTCCAGAAAAAGAAGAAATCCATTTAGATGAATTGCAGGAAAAGCAGTTTTGAGGCAGTAAACAGCGGACTTTTAGTGATCACCGGCGGTCCCGGTACAGGAAAGACTACCACTATCAATGCTATTATCCAGTATTTTGAAAATGAGGGAATGGAGATCCTACTGGCAAACGCGCAAAGCGAATGACTGAGACTACCGGTTATGAGGCCCGTACCATTCACCGCATGCTGGAACTGGTGCCATCCGGTATCCCGGACTCTGGTTCTATGTCTGGGAATAATGCCCTTCCGGTAAAATGGCTCTTTCAGTTCCGGTGGCATGCATTTTGACCGAAATGAAGAAAATCCGCTGGATGCCGATGTTATTATCATCGATGAAATGTCCATGGTAGATATCAGTCTGATGCATTCCCTGTTACGCGCAGTAAACGTAGGAACACGTCTGATACTGGTAGGCGATGTGGACCAGCTTCAAGTGTAGGACCTGGAAATGTGCTTCGCGACATTATCGAGTCCGGCTGTTTTAATGTAGTAAAACTGACTCACATTTTCCGTCAGGCGGCCCAAAGCGATATTATTGTAAATGCCCACAAGATCAACGAAGGGAACGGGTAGATCTGACAAAGCGCAGTAAAGACTTTCTCTTTATCCGCAGGAAAATCCTGATGCAGTGATCAGCGCAGCCATTACACTGATCCAGCAGAAACTTCCCGGTTATGTCCACGCCCAACCCGGTGATATCCAGGTAATGACGCCTATGCGAAAAGGTGCTCTGGGAGTAGAACGTCTAAACCAGATTCTGCAAAATTACTTAAACCCACCGGATCCGTCTAAAAAGAGAAAGAGTCCGGCGGTATCATCTACCGCACCGGGGATAAAGTGATGCAGATCAAAATAATTACCAGATGGAATGGGAGATTCGCAGCAAATACGGCATTCCACAGATAAAGGTGCCGGTGTATTTAATGGTGATATGGGGATTATCCGGGAGATCAATGAATATGCGGAAAATCTTACCGTGGAATTTGATGAAGGGAAAATGGTAGAATACAGTTTTAAACAGTTAGAAGAACTGGAACTTGCCTATGCCATTACCATCCACAAGTCCCAGGAAGTGAATATCCGGCGGTGATCATCCCTATGTATTCCGGCCCACGTATGCTGATGACCAGAAATCTGATCTATACAGCGGTGACAAGAGCCCGCTCCTGTGTCTGCCTGGTCGGGGCCGGATGCATTTTATACTATGGCAGATAACTCCATGGAGCAGAAACGCTATTGCGGCCTGAAAACCCGCATAGAAGAAATATACGCCTGACAGGCATCTGTTTACGAATAAAATATAATATTCTAAAATTTCTAATAAATCTAACTCTGTCTATAAGGAGAACGTATGAACTATATAATAGAAACGATCCTGGATCTGCTGTTCCCGCGCAGGTGCCCGGTTTGCGGTCAGATCATTATGCCAAAAGAAATCTGATCTGCCCTGGGTGTATCAGAAAATTGTCCTGGGTCCGTGGACCGGTGTGTAAATGCTGTGGCAAGGAGATCATAAGCGAGACCGCAGAATACTGTTCTGACTGCGCAATTCATCCAAGATCTTTTCCAATGGGATGGCGCTGCTTAACTATAATGAAATTTCAGCACCGTCCCTGGCAAAGATCAAGTATCACAACCATCGGGAATATCTGGATTTTATGCAGAGGCTGCATATAGAAAGTATGCTGCCAGGATCGCCCGCTTATCACCGGATCTTATCATTCCGGTGCTTAACACAAAAGCCGCATGAAAAAAAGGCTTTAATCAGGCAGAAGAATTTGGAAAACGTCTGTCCCATTATCTGGAAATTCCAATGAATTCCAGTTTGCTGATCCGGTCAAAAAGACGGTACCCCAGAAAGATTTAGGACCTGCCCTGCGCCTTAAAAATCTGGAACAGGCATTTAGCTGCAGAAAACTGCCGTACAGAATGAAAAAGTTCTCCTTATTGATGATATTTACACAACTGGAAGTACTGCAGAAGCCTGCTCAAGGGCTTTGAAAAGCCGGAGCAGAGCAGGTTTTCTTCTTGTGATCGCCACCAGCTCAATCGATGACAAAATCTTGTATAAAATGATAAAAATCATTAAAACTATAGAAAAGACCTTTTATACCTCTTGACGTCAGGAATATTTTTATGTTATAGTATACGGGCGAATGGAAGATAGGTCTTTTTTATGCTTAAAATTAAGACCGAGAAGCAAATTGAATTACGATAATTTAATGGAGGTGGAAGTCGTGCGCACAAAAATCACACTGGCATGTACAGAATGCAAGCAGCGTAACTACAACATGACTAAGGATAAGAAAACTCATCCTGACCGCATGGAGACTAAGAAGTACTGCAGATTCTGCAAGAGACATACGTTACACAAGGAAACAAAGTAATCCTGATCAGTAAAGGACGTGAAGTTATGGAAGAAAATACAGTGAATACTGTAGAAACCACGGAAAAAGCGGCCAAGACTGACCAGAAGACGGCTAAGAAGGAGAAAAGCCTAGCTTTTCAAAGGCCTGAAGACAGAGTACAAGAAGATCGTCTTTGCTGATAAGGAAACTGTAGCAAAACAGACTGTTGCAGTTGTAGCCATGTCCGTTTTCATCGGCGCTCTGATCGGTGTACTGGATATGATTATGAAATTCGGTTTAAGCTTTATTCTTTAATTTCAAAGGCGAGGGTGATTGTATGTCAGAAGCACATTGGTATGTAGTCCATACCTACTCAGGTTATGAAAACAAAGTCAAGGTCGACATTGAGAAGACAATTGAAAACAGAAACCTTCAGGATCAGATCCTTGAGGTATCCGTGCCCATGCTTCCTGTTGTAGAACTGAAGAATGGCGTGGAGAAAAAAGCCGACAAGAAAATGTTTCCGGGTTATGTGCTGATCAACATGGTCATGAACGATGACACATGGTACGTAGTACGCAACACCCGAGGCGTTACAGGCTTTGTTGGTCCGGGCTCTAAACCAGTTCCTCTGACAGAAGAAGAAATGGCAAGCCTCGGATTTATGAAGGAAGACGTCTTAGTCGACTTTACATTGGGAGATATGGTAACAGTTATCTCCGGTGCATGGAAAGATACAGTTGGTGCTATTAAGGCGATCAACGAAAGTAAACAGACCATCACTATCAATGTAGAAATGTTCGGTCGTGAAACACCGGTCGAACTGGGATTTGCAGAAGTAAAGAAAATGTAAAATGGATCAGCTTTTGCGCAGCAGAAGCTGGTGGGAGGACATTCCCGACAATACCACATAATTTTAGGAGGTGCCTAAGATGGCAAAGAAAGTAACAGGATATATCAAATTACAGATTCCAGCAGGCAAGGCTACACCAGCACCACCAGTTGGACCAGCTCTTGGTCAGCACGGTGTAAACATCGTACAGTTTACCAAAGAGTTCAACGCTAGAACAGCAGACCAGGGAGATATGATCATCCCTGTAGTTATTACCGTATATGCGGACAGAAGCTTCAGCTTCATCACCAAGACCCCGCCAGCAGCAGTTCTGATCAAGAAGGCTTGCGGTTTAAAGAGCGGTTCAGGTGTTCCTAACAAGACTAAGGTAGCTGTATTAAAGAAGGCTGACCTGCAGAAGATCGCAGAGACCAAGATGCCAGACTTAAACGCTGCTAGCCTTGAGGCTGCTATGAGCATGGTAGCTGGTACTGCAAGAAGTATGGGCGTTACCATCGAAGAGTAATTAATACCGTATATATGAACGTGGGGGAGATTCCCCGTCAATACCACTAGGAGGTTATTTTATAATGAAAACAGGAAAAAGATATGCAGAGGCTATGAAGAACGTAGACCGTGCTGCACTTTACGACGTAGCAGATGCAATCTCTATCGTTAAGAAGAACGCTTCTGCAAAATTTGACGAGACTGTAGAACTTCATATCAGAACAGGATGTGACGGACGTCACGCTGATCAGCAGATCCGTGGTGCAGTTGTTCTTCCACACGGAACAGGTAAGACTGTTCGTATCTTAGTATTCGCTAAGGGTGCAAAGGCAGACGAGGCACAGGCAGCTGGCGCAGATTTCGTAGGCGCTGAGGAACTGATCCCAAGAATCCAGAACGAAGGATGGCTGGATTTCGACGTTGTTGTTGCTACTCCTGACATGATGGGCGTTGTTGGTCGTCTGGGTCGTGTACTTGGACCTAAGGGCTTAATGCCAAACCCGAAGGCTGGTACCGTAACAATGGACGTTACAAAAGCTATCAACGATATCAAAGCTGGTAAGATTGAGTACAGACTGGACAAGACAAACATTATCCACGTGCCAGTAGGAAAAGCTTCCTTCACAGAGGAGCAGTTAGCGGACAACTTCCAGACGCTTATGGACGCTATCTTAAAGGCTAAGCCAAGCACCGTTAAGGGCGCATACTTCAAGAGCGTAGCTCTTACATCCACCATGGGCCCAGGCGTTAAGCTGAACGTAGCTAAGCTTGCAAACTAATCAGGTGTCCTGAATAGAAAATGAGGCTGCAGAGAATTTTGGTTCTCTGTGGCCTTTTTTCGTGTTCTCCCGTCCATGACGGAGATGAAAAAGTTAAAAAATACAATTTGTTGCAAAATCTCTTGACATTCATGCACAGATATGTTATTTTATTATGCGTGTTGAATGCCCTGAGACAGCAGGTACCGTAAGGTGTAAGCTTAAAACGCCTGCCGAGGAACATACAAAGCTCTAATGAGATTTTGCATACCTCTGTCATTGCGGCAGGGAGGTTTTATAAGATCGTTTCCTTGCTATGACGGTTTTCAATACGAAATAATATAAGGAGGTAAACCATTCATGGCAAAAGTTGAATTAAAGCAGCCAGTAGTAGACGAGATCAAGGCAATGCTGGACGGCGCTGTAGGTGCAGTTGTTGTTGATTACCGTGGTCTGACTGTAGAGCAGGATACAAAACTGCGTAAACAGTTAAGAGAAGCTGGAGTTTCTTATAAGGTATATAAGAACACTCTGATCAAGCGTGCAGCAGAAGGAACCGAGTTCGCAGCTCTGGATCCACATCTGGAAGGACCTACAGCATTAGCTGTATCTAAGGATGATGCTACAGCACCAGCTAGAATTCTGGCTGAATTCGCTAAGACCGCTCCTAAGCTGGAACTGAAGGCTTCTGTAGTTGAAGGAACCTACTATGATCAGGCTGGAACCCAGGTTATCGCAACCATTCCATCCAGAGAAGTTCTTCTTGAAAGCTGCTTGGAAGCATCCAGTCCCCAATCACCAACCTGGCTCGCGTACTCAATCAGATCGCAGAGAAAATGGTGGTGCAGCAGAGGCTTAATCTGCAAAATGAATTTGTGGCTCTTTATCCGCATAGTCCGGAAAAAGCAGCCTGAAACACAGATCCTATCGAAAAATAAATTTTAAACAGGAGGAAATTAAAATGGCAAAGTTAACAACCGCTGAGTTTATCGAAGCTATCAAGGAATTATCCGTATTAGAACTGAACGATTTAGTAAAGGCATGTGAGGAAGAGTTTGGCGTATCTGCAGCAGCAGGCGTTGTAGTTGCAGCAGCAGCTGGCGCAGCAGCAGCTGAAGAGAAGACCGAATTCGACGTTGAGCTGACCGAAGTTGGACCAAACAAGGTTAAGGTTATCAAGGTTGTTCGTGAAGCTACCGGTTTAGGCCTGAAGGAAGCTAAGGACGTAGTTGATGGCGCACCAAAGGTATTAAAGCAGGGCGCATCCAAGGAAGAAGCAAACGATATCAAGGCAAAGTTAGAGGCAGAAGGAGCAAAGGTTACCCTGAAGTAATCAAAGCTTACTGTACAGACTTATATTTAGATATGAGCGCAGAACCCACAGTACTGTGAAAACAGACTGTGGGTTCTTTTTTTTACACAGTTATTTCAAAATAGCTGTTTGTGATGTCATTTACCTTATATTCTTTTATATTTGTAAGTACTTCCAAAAGTACAATAATATGGTTGCATATTTCGAAAAATAGTATATATTAGTTGAGGCTCGATGAGCTGATAAGTAAAAAGATAAATATAAAAGTGTACAACATACTATTGGAAAAGACCCCAGGCCAAGGAGCAAACGACTAATCATAAGGCAGCTCCTCTACCTGGGGTCTTTTAGGGGAAGAGAGTATTTTATATACGGAAAAACATCCGGCGCTGTTGCGCATCGGGTGTTTTTCTTGTTATGCGTATTTATAATAGGAAGAAACAGGTTCGGATCCAGGATGAAGCCTTTAAGGATAAAACACGTTACATGTACAGATATAAATACAAAACAGCATAAAACTGTACTTTGTAATAATTACGTAAGAAAAATCACAGGTAAAAGTTATGGCTTTTTTCGGAAATTATAATATACTATGAACTGTGATGGAGAGGTTATTCATCCGGGACAAATTATCAATATTCTCCAGAAAAGGAGAAAATGCAAAAATGCAAAAACTATTGATAATTTTCCTTATCAGAAGTATAATCTACTCGTAATGCAATAAGGAATTTCAAAAAGTATTTCAAAAATCAAAGGAGAGTGCATTCATTATGAAGAAGCAGACAAAATTAGTTGCTGTATTATCAACAGCAGCACTGCTTTGCTATCGGTGCATCTATGACATCTTTCGCAGCTACAGGCTGGGCAGAAGAAGATGGAACATGGGTATACTATGATAGAAACGGTGACAAAGTAACAGATAAGTGGGCTAAGTCCGGTAACAACTGGTATTACTTAGACAGCAACGGTGAGATGGCTGTAGATCAGCTGATCGAAGACGGTGACAACTACTACTATGTTGACGTAAACGGCGTTATGGCAGCTAACCAGTGGGTAGCTATTGATAACGAAGATGCTGGCGATGATGATGAGCCAGAGCATTACTGGTACTACTTCCAGGCTAACGGCAAGGCTTTAAAGCAGGGTGACTCTGATACCGTTTCCTTAAAGACTGTAAATGGTAAGAAGTACGCATTCGATGATGAAGGCAAGATGCTGTACGGTTGGGTTTCTTCCGATAACGCTGAGCGTATCGACAATACCGATGATGACGCATTCAAAGATGGCGTTTACTACTTCGGTGGTGAAGATGACGGTGCTATGACTACTGGTTGGTTACTGATCGACGTTTCTTACGACGAAGCAACTAATGATGATTACAAGTACACCGCTCCAACATTCAATGATGATGATGATCAGACTCGTTGGTTCTACTTCAAGTCCAACGGTAAGAAGCTCTATGCTGATAACGGTGAGAGAACCAAAGATAAAACTATCAACGGTAAGAAGTACGCATTCGATGAGTACGGTGCAATGGTAGCTGAGTGGTCTCTGGATGAAGACGATGAGAAGAAGGCTTCTGATACTGAAGCCCAGGAAGCAGCTTCTACTGCAAGCACCTCCGAAGCTTGGGAAGGCAACGGCAAGTATGCTAAGTATACTCAGGCATGGAAGTACTACAACAGCGTAGAAGACGGTTCCCGTGTAAGCAAGGGCTGGTTCAAGGTTGTTCCTGCTGAAATGCTGAACAAAGAGAAATATGATGATGACGAAGAGTCCTGGTACTATGCAGATGGTTCCGGTAACCTGTACGCAGGTGAATTCAAGACCATCAAAGGCAAGAAGTACGCATTCCGTAACGATGGCCGTATGTTAACCGGTCTTAAGTTCATCAAAGAAGGCGATGAAGACTTCGCTGACGTTAAGGCTGATGATGATGATAGCAGACCATTCGATAACGAAGACGATTTCTTTGACAACGCAATTGAATTCTATGAGCCAAACGGTTACAAGTGCTACTACTTCGGTGGCGACGATGACGGTGCTATGAGAACCGGAAAGACCACTATCAACTATGATGGTGAGAATACAAGCTTCTACTTCGAGAAGTCTGGCGGTAAGAAGGGTGCTGGTGTAACTGGTGAGAAAGATGACAAGCTGTATCAGTCCGGTATGCTGTTAAAGGCTGACTCCGATGACAAGTACATCGTTGTTGATAAGGCTACCAAGACTGTTAATGGCAAGACCGTTGTTACCTACGACAAATTAGATGATGCTAAGGACTTCATGGATCAGGATGACGTAGTTGCAACCAATCTGCTGGAAAACACTACTGCTGATACCCGTGTAAACATCGGAAACAACAGCAACAAGAAAGCTGAAGATCTGACTGAAGCTTATAAGATCAGCTTTACTCAGTCTGATGAAGATGTTAAGCATGAATACGTTCTTGTAAATACTTCTGGTAAGGTAATTGACAGCAAGGGCAAGAACAAAGATGGTAACGATTACTACTATGTAACCGATAGCAAGGGCGTTATCACCAATGTATATGTAGAGAACTAATTATCAAATACATAGTCTCTAGTATAACTAAAAATTAAGGAAGCGTTATAGCTGATGTAATTATATATTAGCTATAACGCTTTTCTTTATAATCAAAACTGCCAAGGAGGTAATCCCATGTTAAAAAAACATTTATTAACTGTAGGACTTGCTGTATTGCTGGCAACGACCAGCTCTGTACCTATTTTTGCAGAAACAACATCCACCACTTCCACAACAACCACAATGGAAAACTGCGGTGCTTATTTATTTGAGTGGCGTCCTATTGATTGTGGAAACGGTAATTATTTTGCTATTCTTGTAGGTGGAAATACACTTCAGGAAAGCAACGTGATTTTAAACCGTGGATATGATTATGCCTATACTTTTGATCCTATGACTTATCAACGTCCCTGGGGAACGGTTCCAGATCTGGTAAACGTGGATGGGAAATGGGGTATCCCTGAAAACTGGTCTTCTATGCCTCAGGATAGTCAGCCAGTAATGCAGATTGTTTTGAAAACAAACTATAAAACATTAAGTACTGATAAGCGTTATGTTAATGTAGTTCATCTTCCTTCCAACATAGACTCATCTACTCTTCCATCTGAAGTACGTAAATATCTGATTAATGTAGACGGTTCCGATGCAGGCGCCTACACCGACACTATAACTCCTGGTTGGCAGGACCTGGAAGATGGCACCGTTAAATATATGAAACCTGACGGCACTTATGTATCAAATGGCTGGCTGCAGTTAGATGATAAGAAGTACTATATGGATGAAAATGGTGTAAAATTAACCGACACAATTACTCCGGATGGGTATTATGTAAATATAAATGGTGAAAAAACTTCTTATATGCCTGGTTGGTTTAAAGACGGTGACAATTGGCGATACATTCTAAAAAATGGATACTATGCTCAAAACGGCTGGCTTCAAGATCCTGCGACACAGAAATACTACTATTTTAATATGGCTGCTATTATGGAAGCAGATACTACTACCCCAGATGGTTATTATGTAGGAGCTGATGGTGCCTGGGACGGAAATGCATCCACAAAAAATACTACTGAAGAAAAAAATCTTGGACCTGGCGTAGACAAGGGCTGGGAGCCAGTAGATACCGGCTGGAAGTTCAAACAGGAAGATGGAACCTACCTTACCAATTCCTGGAGACAGGACAGCAACGGTAAGTGGTATTACCTGAATGAAGATGGCTGGATGCTAAAAAATGCTAACACACCAGACGGTTACCATGTAGATGCTAATGGTGTATGGGATGGTGACGCTGCAACTGAAAGTGAAAGCGAAGAAGCAGCTGAATAATTGATTTGAAATATTTGATGTTTTATATTTACTGCAGGATCATAATTATTTTGGTCCTGCAGTTTTCGCATATTCGGACTATAATATATAGGTGCTTATTTCTTGTTCGTCCTTAAAATTCATGTTATTATTAAATGGTAGCAGGCTTATATAACAATATTAGAAGGGAACTGCATCGATGAAGAATTTGAATATTCCTGTTGGCGTTTCAGATTTTGAAAAGATCCGAAAAAATGAATATTACTATATTGATAAATCTGGTTTGATTGAAGATCTTTTAAAAAGAACAGCAGAAGTAACATTAATTACTCGTCCACGTCGTTTTGGTAAAACCTTAGGCATGAGTATGCTGGCGAACTTCTTTGATATCAGAAAAAACAGTAAAGAAATATTTGAGGGATTGGAGATCTGTGATCATCAAACTCTTTGCAGCGAATGGATGAATCAGTATCCAACAATTTTTGTTTCATTTCGACAGGTAGATGGACTGAACTTTAATGGAGCCTATGACATGCTTACAATGGTCATTTCAGAATTGTACAAAGAACATCTATATCTGCTAGACAGTGATAAAATAAGCGAATACGATAAAGAGCTTGCCAGGCAATTAATACAGGGTGTTGCTTCTGCAAAGGATATAAAAAGCAGCTTATTATTTTTAACAAGATTAATGCAGCAATATTATGGAAAGAAGGCAGTTCTTCTTATAGATGAATACGATGTTCCTGTAGCTAAAGCAAGCAGTCATGGCTATTACAAAGAAATGCTTGATGTTATGAAAGGTTTAATGCTGGCATTAAAGGACAATACATCTCTTTGCTTTGCAGTGATCACAGGATGTTTAAAAATTGCAAAGGAAAGCATTTTTACAGGAACGAACAACTTTGTTTCTGATACGATTACAGATTCGCGGTTAAATGAATACTTTGGCTTTGTACAAAGTGAGATTGATCAGATGCTTAAAGATGCAGACGCAATGGAGTATGCTCTAAATATAAAAAAATGGTACGATGGCTATCATTTTGGAGATTATGATATTTATTGCCCATGGGATGTAATGAACTATCTTTTTGAACTTCAGCACAATCCAAAAACAAAACCTGTCAGTTATTGGAAAAATACCAGTGACAATGCAATTATCAGGTCGTTTATTGACTATGCAGGCAGTACCATTACACAGAAATTGGAAGTGCTGATGGCAGGTGGATATATTATCCAACGCATAGATGAAAATTTAACGTACGACTATTTACATTCTTCTGAAGACAATCTTTGGAGCATGTTGTATTTAACTGGATATTTAACTAAATTACGTGAAAATGATTATGAGGGTGAATTGCTCGAAGGAACAATGGCACTAATCATCCCCAACGCTGAAATAAAAGAAATTTTTGAAACGACCGTTATTAAATGGTTTGATGACAGTGCAAAAAAATGGAATAGAAATGCTTTGTTTGATGCGGTTTGGAATGGTGACAGTGAGCGCATCACAAAAGAAATGAATTCTCTTTTGCGGCGTACAATCAGTTACCATGATTATAAAGAGGATTTTTACCATGCTTTTCTTGCAGGTATCTTTACAGGCGCCGGATATATGGTGGACTCTAATAAAGAACATGGCGAAGGGCGGAGTGATGTGGTCGTTTACGATTTTATCAATGCACGTGTAGCTATTTTTGAAGCAAAATATACGAAAGTTCTGGATAATTTGGAAAATGAATGTGATATTGCATTACAACAGATCAATGATCGAATGTATGCTAAGGAATACGAAGATGATTATGATGAGATTTTATGCTATGGGATTTCATTTTTCAAAAAGCGATGTATGGTAAGAAAGAAATAAAATAATTGCTCCTTTTAATACTTTTCCGTATTGCGAGGTGGAAGGGGATACCATTGATTTATACTATTTGAAATGTTATACTTTATGCAAAATTACGCATTAAATTAAGAAAAAGTGAGGGCTATCCTTTATGAAAGAAACAAACACAACTGCCTGGTTTCAGTCACTTGAAAAGGCTTTAGGAAAACTGGCAGCAATTGCAGCAGTGGTTATTTTGTTGATTTTTCCATTGTATGTAAGAGATTTTTATTTTGATATATTAAATGCAAAATATCAATTTTATTATATTACAATGTTAGCAGTACTCATTATAGCATTCATTATATTTGTTTTTCATGTTATTCAGGATTTCAGATATGAGGATGGGAAAAATGTAAAGGTAATGTTTCGCAGCTTTTCTATTAAAAAAATGCCTTTATCTCATAGCTTTGCCAGTATATTTCTGATCGTATGCATTATATCTACATTGCAGTCACAGTATTTATACGAATCATTTTGGGGAAATGAGGGAAGATACACGGGACTGTTTTTATTGGCTATTTACGTGATCACTTTTCTTTTTATCAGTAGATTTTTGAAATTAAAGAAAAGATATTTGAATTTGTTTTTGGTTGCAGGAATGTTGGCGTGTATATTCGGAATTACCGACTATTTTAAATTAAATCTCTTTCATTTCAAGGATGAATTAGTAGCTGCTGATTGGCCTGTTTATACATCTACATTTGGGAATATTAATACGTATAATGCATATGTAGCCTTAGTGATTGGCTGTTGCGGGGCATTATTTATTGATGCAGAAACGAAGAAAGAAAAAATATGGTATTTTATCTGCTATCTGATCGCGTCTTATTCATTGATCACAGGTGGAAGTGATAATGCATATCTGGCATTGCTTGCACTGTTTGGTTTCCTGCCTTTCTGGGCATTTAGAACCTGGAAAGGTGTAGAAAAATATTTTGTTATGTTATCTTCATTTGCAACTATAACCTACATAGCCGGACTGATCCATAATCATATGGGAAACAGAGTTGAGATACTGGAAGGTGTTTTCAGTGTTGTGATCCGTTCTCGTCTGCTGGTGTTTGCAGTTGCGGGATTATGGTTGTTAACAGTTATTTTGTATGTAATAGAGGCAGCTGCAAAGGAAAGAATATATAAGTTAGGAAAACTTCCAGTGTATATCTGGACTGTATTGGCTGCAGTTATTATATTGGCAGTCGGATATGTACTTTATGATGCCAATGCAGGCGGACATGCAGATAAGTATGGAAGCGTCCAGAGATATGTTCATTTTGATGATGACTGGGGAACACAAAGAGGTATGGTCTGGAGACTGGCTCTGGATGATTATAAAAATGAATTTACATGGAATGAAAAGGTTTTTGGTTATGGACCGGAAACGTTTGGTATTATGACGCATCAGTGGAATAATGATGAAACCATTGCGAAAACCACTGTAATTTACGATAATGCACATAATGAATATCTTCAGTATTTTGTAACTATTGGACCGATTGGAGTGCTTTCTTATGTGGGAATATTAATTTGCGCCTGCATAGAAATGAACAGAAGAAAAGAAAAATCTCCTTATGTGTTAGGCTGTTTCTTTGCAGTGTTATGCTATGCTGTACAGGCAACTGTTAACTTATGCGTGCCGATTGTTGCGCCGATCATGTGGATGTTGATGAGCGTTGGAACAGCTCAGAGCGAGGACGAGGAATGACACAGGCTGCTTTCTTATTATTTGTATTTTTAAAACAGTTTTATATAAAAAGTTCGGGCAGTATTGGAATTGCGGATCTGTGTATAGCTTTTTGCGTGATATTTCTTGTTTTAGATATAGTACGCGGAAAGAGAAAAATGCCTTCGGTGACAGACTTGAAAAGAGAAAAATTCTTAATTGCATTTCTGATCTGCGTAGTAATTATAAATCTGTTTTTTACTATTAAGGATCATTGTCGGGATTATGAACGATATACCTTATACTGGATTTTTAATGGGGCGGCCATATGGTGTTTCTTAGAATTGGCAGATAAAGACTTTTTAAAAAAGTTGAATGGGGTATGTAAGATCAATATTCTAACGCAGGCAGTTATATGGGTGCTTGGTTATGGAAGAGTATTTACAGAATATTGGGGACCAACCCGGTATATGGGTACCTTTAATGATCCTAATCAGTATGCATTTTATCTGTTTTGTATGATTTTATTAATCAGCTTGTATGCATGCAATTATGGGGACCGTACGGCCCCCATCTATTATTGTCTGGGTGTGTTTTTTATGAGTATATCCAAATCCACGGGCATTTTTTTAGGTTTGATGTTGTATACAGTAGGAATGGCGATATGGTTTTATGTAAGATATAGGAGTAAATGGAACATTCCCAGAAAAACAGAAATGACGTTGGGCGTGGTACTTATACTGGCAGCTATCGCAATAGTGATAAAAATTTTCCCGGGTCCGGATTTTAATCTTAAGAATACGGATTATACTATGCTTACCAGAATACAGGAAAAGATATGGAAAGTACTATATGGAGGCAATTCTACCATGCTTTCCGACCGGGGAATGGACCGGGTGGCATTGTATCCTAGATATTTATTGTTAGGAGCAGGAGAAGGTAATTTTAATCGTTTCCTGAAAGCCGCTCAACAAAATGAGATCCATTGCAGTTTTCTCAATATATGGTTTAGTTATGGTGTGATTCCAACTGTATTACTTTTAAAGTGGCTTTGGGAAAAAATGAGAAAAATTTCTGCTGTAGAATGGATAATTGCCGGTTCTTTAATAGTAGAAAGCTTTTTGCTGGTAAATTATCGTCAGCCATTCTTCTGGATGATCCTTTTATATGGCTATATACGGCAGAAGAATCAAGAAAAAACTGCTTCAACGTTGTCTTTTCAGCAGTCAGATGATATACTGTAAAATGGTTTATCAGGCGGAATATAAGATTACAAGCGAAATATAGATAGGAAATAAAGACTTATGAGGATAGATGAAAAATACAAACGACTGATCAAATGCTTCTTTTCAGTGGTTATGATCCTGCTTCTTACAGTAACATATCATCAGTTTTGGGTTCGTTATTATAATAAGATCATTTTGTATCCGTTTTACCGCAGAGGTATGTGGATGATGGCGGGAATTTACGCTGCTATGCTGATCTTCTTTATGAATGCGTATGGAGGTTTTAAAATCGGATATCTGAGAAAAGGAAATCTGATTTATTCCCAGGCATTGTCTTTGATATTTACGAATATTTTTACATACTTTCAGCTGTCTGTTCTGGATAAGAAATTATTCGAACCAAAGATGGTTTTAGTTATGACAGTAGCGGACGTGTTGATCGTATGGTGCTGGACGATGTTGTTTCAGCTTTTGTATGCAAATGCCTTTCCGCCAAGGAGAATGCTGCTGATTTCAGGAGAACGGTCTGATTATCATTTAATAGAAAAGATCAATGCCAGAGATGATAAATATATGATCTGTGAAACGATCAATTATCATATGGGTAAAGAGGCACTGATTGAGAAAATCCATCAGTATGATGCGATTATTGTTGGTGATATTCCTTCTCATGAAAGAAATGTAATAATCAAGTATTGTTTTGATCATTCGATTAGGACATACAGTGTTCCCAAAATATCTGATATTCTGCTTCGCAGTTCGGATGAACTGAATTTGTTTGATACACCATTATTATTGTCAAGAAATATGGGATTAAGCATTGAGCAGCAGTTTGTGAAACGTGTGATCGATATCATCGGATCTATGATAGGAATTATTATTACAATTCCGTTTTTTATTGTCATCGGACTGAGTATTAAGCTGACAGACCATGGACCAATTTTTTATACCCAGACACGTTTAACCAAAGATGGAAGACCCTTTAAAATTTATAAGTTCCGTACAATGATACAGAATGCAGAAAAAGACGGAATTCCACGATTGGCAGCAGAAGGTGATCCGCGTATTCTTCCTGTAGGACGTTTACTTCGCGCAACCCGTCTGGATGAACTGCCACAGGTACTTAACATCTTAAAAGGTGATATGTCTATTGTAGGTCCTCGTCCGGAGCGTCCGGAACTGGTAGAAGAATTTACTAATGAAATCCCAGAATTCCCGGACAGAATGAAAGTAAAAGCGGGTCTGACAGGTTATGCCCAGGTGTATGGAAAATATAATACTACACCGTATGATAAGCTGAAATTTGATCTTATGTATATTCGTAAGTATTCAGTTCTTTTAGATCTGAAACTTATTATTATGACACCGAAGATCCTGTTTTTGAAAGAAAGTACAGAAGGAGTGGAGAAATGAGAAAAGCTCTCCTGGTAACTCATGTAAGTGGGTTTGTGCCTCAATTTGAAATGAATAATGTACATATCCTTCAGAATATGGGATATGAGGTGCATTATGCCAGTAATTTCCATAATCCTTCTTATGGTGATGATAATAGTCGCCTGGAAGGAACAGGAATCATCTGTCATCAGATAGACTTTGAGAGAAGTCCTTTTAAACGGAAGAATATAACTGCGTATAGGCAGTTGAAAGAATTAATGGAAGAACATGAATTTGACCTGGTGCACTGCCACACCCCTATGGGTGGGGCATTAGCCCGTCTGGCAGCACATAATACCCATACAGGTCCGGTGATCTACACTGCTCATGGCTTCCATTTTTTTAAAGGAGCGCCACTTATAAATTGGATGATTTATTATCCGGTGGAATGTTACTTGTCTAGGTATACAGATGTTTTGATCTGTATTAATGTGGAAGATTATAAACGTGCGAAAAAGCATTTTTATGCCAAAAATGTAGTTCGGATCCCTGGAGTAGGACTGGATATTGAACGAATTGAAAGTACAATCGTAAATACCAATCAGAAAAAGGAACAGTTAGGAATTCAAAATGATGAATATGTATTGCTTTCAGTAGGAGAAATGACAGCGAACAAAAATCATGAATTGGTTTTAAGAGCATTAAAAAAATTGAATAATAAAAAAATCAAATATTTATTGTGCGGTCATGGAGAGGAGGAAAAAAAGCTTAAAAATTTAGTAACAGACTTACAGTTGAATGATCAAGTGCTTTTTTTAGGTTATAGAAAAGATGTTTTTGAAATTTATAGGATAGCAGATATATTTGTATTTCCATCAATAAGAGAAGGAATGCCAGTTGCTCTAATGGAGGCAATGGCAAGCAATTTACCGGTTATATGTTCTAATATTCGTGGAAACAGAGAACTTATAAAAAATGATTTTGGTGGCAGATTAATAGAAGGGCATAATATCGATGATTATGCGAGGGCAATAGCTGATTTGGCTGGTGATAGAGAGAAATGCTTACGTTTTGGCCAATATAATGCGTTAACAATTAGAAATTATGATAAAAGTAAGTCTCTAGAAATTATGAAACAGGTTTATAGAGAACTTTGTAAGTAAAAGTTTTTATTTAAGCAGGTATTTGGGAGATAGTTATGGTTAATCTTAAAGATAAAGTAAAAAAATTGACAGTGATTTATATTTGTTTTTTTGCAATATGTGCGTTATTTTATTTTGTAGCAGGAGATCAGATTCAGACGAAAAGAAGTGTTTCACCTCAGATCGTACCAGATGGAATTGTAGGAGAGTTGATAGATGGAGTTACGATCGACCAGGAATTTTTATGTAATCAGAAAAAGTTAGAAGCAATTTCACTGATGTTTACAAATTACATGAGAGAAAATACAGGAACAGTTAAGCTTGTATTAAAAGACAAGAATACCAATACAATTTTAGCTGAAACCAGTTTAGATGTCGCTGCTGTTACGCCGGATATGCAATATAATTGGAATATGGATCCTGTGGTAGATGATGTGGAAAACAAAGAGTTAATTTTGTCTATAATGTCAGATTCAAAATCAGGAGGGGGAATATCTGTATATTGTAATTCAACGTTGAATACAGGAGACAAAGCTTTATATAGAAATGGAGAAGCTATATCAGGGTGTCTTGCATTTCAAACCACACTTATATCAAGGTATTTTTTGGGCCAATATTTTTGGGTTATAATGGCTTCTTTTGCAATACTGTTTGGATGCTATTATGTTTATTCTTGTGTTGCAGCTACCAAAGGCAAATTTACTATTGGTATGGTGATGCATGGAGTATGGTGTAGATATGGTTTTTTGATCAAACAGCTTGTTTCTCGTGACTTTAAAACAAAATATAAAAGATCTGTATTGGGTTATCTGTGGAGTTTTTTAAATCCGTTGATGACTATGATGGTACAGTATATTGTGTTCTCTCAGTTGTTTCGGTCCAATATTGAAAATTTCCCAGTATATTTATTATCGGGCATCGTATTATTCAGCTTCTTTACAGAAAGCGTAGGCCAGGGATTAACGGCAATTTTGGCGAATGCATCATTGATCACGAAAGTATATGTGCCTAAATATATTTATCCTGTAACTAAGGTTGTATCAAGCTCCATTAATCTGTTTATTTCGCTGATCCCGTTGATGATAGTAGTATTATTGACTGGTCAGCGCATTACAAAAGCAATATTATTAATACCATTTCCGTTGATATGCCTGTTGATATTCTGTATAGGAATGACATTTATGTTATGTACATCAGAAGTATTTTTCAGGGATACTCAATATTTATGGGGGGTTGCAACATTAGCATGGACATATGCAACACCATTATTTTATCCAGAAAATATTATCCCAGATCGATTTAAGTTTATTCAGACTTATAATCCTATGTATCACTATATAAAATTTATAAGGATTATTTTGATAGATGGGGTATCACCTACACCAGAAGAATATTTATATTGTTTATTATTTTCATTTGGAACTTTAATTGTTGGTGCCTGGATATTTAAGAAATTCCAGAATCGTTTCGTATTGTATATATAAAATATAGAAGGGTTAAGACATATGACAATGATAGATGTGAGCCATGTGACAATGCAGTTTAACATGGCAAATGACAAGATCATTAGTTTGAAAGAAACTGTAGTTGCTTTATTAAGAGGAAAATTAAAATACAAGAAATTTACGGCATTGGATGATGTGAGTTTTTCTGTAGAACCGGGGGAAGTTGTAGGTATTATTGGAAAGAACGGTGCAGGAAAAAGTACATTATTAAAAATCATTGCCGGAGTATTACAGCCAACAAAAGGTAGTGTTTCAGCAAATGGAAAAATAGTCCCTATGTTGGAACTGGGATCTGGCTTTGACATGGAATTAAATGGTGTGGAAAATATTTATTTAAATGGGGCAATTTTAGGTTATACCAAAGAATTTCTGGATAGCAAATTTAAAGAAATCGTAGAATTTTCAGAGTTAGGTGATTTTATTAATATGCCTATACGTAACTATTCTTCAGGTATGATGGCAAGACTTGCATTTTCAATTGCAACAGTGGTAAAACCGGAAATCCTTATTGTAGATGAGATATTATCAGTAGGAGATGCGGGATTTCAGGCGAAAAGTCTGAAACGAATGATGGAATTAATGAGTGGTGGAACTACGGTGTTATTTGTTTCACATACATTAAAACAAATTGAAGAATTGTGTAATCGTGTAGTATGGCTTGAAGATCACAAAGTAAAAAAAGTTGGTGATGTAAAAGAAATATGTGAAGAATACAGAAGGATGTGGGAGTCATGAGCCAGGTAACAAGATGTTACAGAGGAATAAAAAGACGTTTAAAAAGAATTTTGACACCTAAAATTGATATTTATAAAGAATATAAAAGTGCTGTAAAAACTGGGAAGGCAGATAATTTAAAAGTAACAGCAGTAATCCCAAACTATAATTATGAAAGATTTTTAAATGAGCGGATCGATTCAATTTTGTTTCAGACGTATCCTGTAAATGAATTGATCATCTTAGATGACTGCTCTACTGATAAAAGTGTTGAATTGATTGAAAGCAGGATCCGTAATAATAAAACGGATATTCCAATCCGATTAATAAAGAATGGACATAATTCGGGAAGTGTTTTTGCACAATGGCAGAAAGCCTTTCAGGCTGCAACCGGGGATTATGTGTGGATTGCGGAAGCAGATGATAGCTGCAGTCCTTATTTTCTTGAGAATATTATGCCTGCATTTAAAGATAATACAATGGTGATCTCTTACTGTGAGTCATTGACTATAGATGAAAAAAATCGACTGTTGATGCAAGATTTGAGGGAATGGATTGATATATATGGTACAGGTAAGTGGGATACAGATTATGTCAATGATGGAATGAAAGAAGTTTCAGAGACAATGTGTATCAATAACACGATTGCCAATGCTTCAAGTGCGGTATTTAGAAAAGGCGATTATTACAATATAATGGAAGAAGCGAAACGCTATCGTCTGGCAGGTGATTGGTATACTTATATGGGTATATTGAGACTGGGAAAGATTTCTTATTGTAAACAATCGCTGAATTATCACCGGATGCAGGAAAAAAGCGTAACATTGACTACAAATGCACATAAAGAATTTGATGAGATTGTTTCATTGCAAAATTTTGCAATGAATTATTTTGATGTAAAAGAAGAGACAAAGGAATTAATTTATGAGAGACGCGCGAAAAAACGTAGACAGCTTGGTTTGCAGGGATATCATGCTGTCGATTATTGTTCCCGTATATAACACAGAAAAATATTTAGCAAAATGTTTAGATTCTATTATACAAGCATTAGAGAAGGTAGAGATCAAAACAGAAGTATTAGTTATTAATGATGGTTCTACAGATAATTCTAAAATTGTTATAGAAAAATATAAAAATGAACATCCTCAATTAATTGCAGCATATGATAAGCCAAATGGGGGATTGTCGGATGTGAAAAATTTTGGATTGGACCATGCAAAAGGAGAGTTTATTTCATTTATAGATTCTGATGATTTTGTAGATCCGGAAATGTTTTATGACATGATGAATGGCATAATGAATTCATCTGCCGATGCAGCTGTATGTGATATAAAATTAGTGTATGATGATAAAACAGAAAGAGTCTGGCCTTGTACTAATTCTGCAAAGACAGATGCTTTTGAGGCAGTGATCGATATGCCTATGATGGCCAGTTCATGTAATAAAATTATTAGAAAGTCCTTATTTGATGGGATTTATTTTCCAAAAGGAATAAATAATGAAGATATTGCGGTGACACCCATTGTATTGGGGCGAACATCGAAAATTGTTATCATAAATAAACCGTATTATAATTATTATCAGCGCTCTGGTTCTATACAGAACGGAGAATTTAACGAAAGAAGATTTGCAATATTACAGACAGCTAGGTTATGCATTGATAATGCAGCAGTATTAGGAAAAGAAAAACAAAATATAATTAAAAACTCTTTATATGCTCATCAAATTCTGGCATTGGCATTGTACCCTGTTCGAGAACAAAAATTTGGAAAAAGATTAAAGCTATTAAAAGAGTACATGAGGCGTATACATAATACATTTCCGGATTTTTGGAGAAATATGGCGGTATTATCTTATGGGATGTATGATGGTAGAAATGAAAAAATATTTAAACAATTATCGATAAAACTGTTGAGTCATAAATGCTATTTTGGGGTTAGTTGTTTCTGGTCTATAGTAAATATGATCTTAAAAGTTTGATCACTGAATGTTGGAAGGATAAGTTTATGGAGCATTTAGTAAGTATAGTAGTGCCAGTATATAATGCAGAGAGATATCTTTGTACGAGCATTCATGCGTTGCAAAAGCAGGACTATTCTAATATTGAAATTATTTTAGTAGACGATGGCTCAAAAGATGCGTCTCCGTCTATTTGCGATTCGTTTGAAAAGGAAGATAAGCGAATTAGGGCTATACATAAGACAAATGGAGGAGTTAGTTCTGCGAGAAATGCAGGTATAGAAGCAGCAACTGGAAAATATATAATGTTTGTGGACAGCGATGATCTATGTGAAAGCAATATAGTTAGTCGTATGGTATTTTTGGCAGAACACTGGAATGTTAATTTTGTTATATGTGGATTTAGAACAGTAAATGATATAAAAAGTGCTTTAAATCCAATAAGACATGAGAATACATCAGAATTAGTGTATGCATTGTCAAAAAGTGAATTAATGAATTCTTTAGGATACATGATAATGAGAAGGCCTACTATGTTTGCGCCTTGGAATAAGTTATTTGACCTGGAGATCATACGTAAAAATAATATAAAATTTATACCTACAGTAAGCTATGGAGAAGATTTTTTATTTAATTTAGAGTATCTGAAATATTGCAATGGTGCTATAGAAACAAATGAAAAATTGTATAATTATATTTTACAAAATCCAGATTCGTTAGAAGCAAAATATAAGTCAGATTTATTTGAAAATCAGACAATGTTATATAAAGCTGCAAAACAGGTTATGATAGATAATTCTGTATATGAGGGAGATAATATATACAATTTAGACTGTTATTATGTACATAGGTTATTATATTGCATAGAACAACAGGATAATCTTCAAAATTATAGAACGAATACAGAACGCCAGGAATATGTTGCATCTTTTTGTAAAACAGAAGATGCGATCAATGCAGTCTATAATGCAAACTTAACAGGGGAACCTGCGCAAAGGATTTTTACCGATCTGATTAAAACAAGAAAATTTACAGAAGTATACGATGCAGTTATAAATTGCAAAAAGGGTATTGATGATGAAACTTATAAATTGAGATATGTCAGATATAAGATTCAAGATGACGGCCCTAATATAGTTGGAAGTAGACAAAAAATAAAATGGGTGTTTTATTCATTTAAATCAATTAAGAAGTATGGCTTAGTAATTACATTGAAAAGAATTTCAGGAAAAATAAACAGAAAGTTTGGAAGATAAAATGGCAGTTATAAGTGTGATTGTACCAGTCTATAAAGTAGAAAAATTCCTGGATCGCTGCATTAATTCTATTATACAGCAAACATTTACCAATTTGGAAATTATTTTGGTAGATGATGGTTCTCCAGATAGATCAGGTGAAATTTGCGATGAATGGAAAATGAAGGACAAAAGAATTCGCGTGATACACAAAGAAAATGGTGGTTTATCTGATGCGCGTAATAAAGGGTTGGATGTTGCAACTGGTGATTATGTAGCTTTTATAGATAGTGATGATTGGATTGATCCAGATATGTTTCAGCTCTTATATGATGCAACACAGAAATACCAAGCAGATATTGCAGAATGTAGCTGGCGGTGTATTTATAGTGATCGAATCGAGGAAGAAACAGATAATACAGGAGAGTATATTGTTGGGGACAATGTATTTGCACTGCATGGAGAAATTCAATGGAAATATTTTAAACCAATCGCATGCAACAAAATTTATGATAAAAAGATATTTGAAAATATAAGATTTCCTGTAGGTAAGCTTCATGAAGATGAGTTTACTACACATTTGGCATTTTATAATGCTCGCAAGTTAGTATATATTGATGTTTCAAAGTACAATTATGATCGGACAAGAGAGGAAAGTATTACGGCATCTTTTAGGGAAAAAAATCTGGATGTAATAGATGCGTTACAAAGTCGTCTGGATTTTTTCTATGAAAAAGGGATTGTAGAATTGCAGACAGAAATGGAAAATATGTATTTCTGCGTGTTACTGGATCGGTTGTATAAATGTTATTTATATGGAATAAAGACAGATCGTGTAAGAAAAATAATCTATGATACAAATGAAAAGTATTTTTTGAATATGGAATTGCCCTTAAATCCAAATTATAAGTATGAATTATCTATGTTAAAAATATCATATAATGTATTTATATTATGCAGGAAATATAAATGGTTTAATAAGCTGGTCCGTAAGATGCGTTTTATTATGTATGGTAATGTATGTAACTAAATGATGATTTTAGGTAGAGGATGATTATAGAAATGCTTAAAAATATTTGGCCTATAAATAAATTATATAATTTATCAGATCGTGTATATCAATTAAAAAGTCAATATTTAGAATTATGCGAAGCAAATGAAAAGCTGCAAAAAGAAAATGAGAGTTTAAACAAAAAACTTCAGGTATTAGAAGAAAAGAATAATAAACTTGAAGAAAAAAATAATGAATTTAGTTTAGAGTTTGCCAGTTATAAAAAAGAAGCCAGTGATTATGACTGGTTTTCAAAATTTGGTTATGACCGGATGATATCAGATCTGCAGATGAGTTGTGTAGAAAATATATTGCCCGGAAACAGAGAACGCTTGGCAGCATTAAAAGATACCCATAAAGGAGAAAGTTGTTTTATTATCGGAAATGGTCCCTCATTAAAAGCTGAAGACCTGGAATTATTGAAAAACAATAATATTTTCTGCTTTGCTTCTAAACGTATTAATTTGATCTATGATAAGACTTCATGGAGACCGGATATCTGGGCTGCATCCGATCTGGATTATGTAGAAACCTATCTGGACGAAATTAAGGAAATGAAGGGTTATACAAAATTATTATGTGCACAGGTAATTACAAGACAAATGGGGATTGTGGATGATGCGGTTTATTATCCATTTGTCCAAATGGAAAGAAGACCACCGTGGTTTAATGCGGATATTATGCTTGGGGTACATTTCTGGGGAACGATCACATGCAAACTGATCAACTTTGCTGTATACATGGGATTTAAGAATATTTATCTTCTTGGAGTTGATAATAACTGGCCGGTGAGAAAAAATGAAGATGGAAAATATATGTATGATGTTAATGTAAAAAGCCATTTTGATGATTCTTATTTTGCAGGAGGATACTCAGAAAAGTTAGAAAAAAATATTAATGATATGATTAAATCAATAGAGTATATGGATGCTTCATATAAGAGTGTTAAATGGAACTGTGAACAGTTGGGAGTTAAAATATTTAATTCGACCCGTGGAGGAAAATTAGAAGAATTTCCAAGAATAAAAATAGAGGATGCAATAAATAAAATACAGTGCTAGATGACTCCAACTCGTAAGAGTTGGAGAACTTTATATTTTAGAATTAATTTTGATAACAGAAAGATTGATATTGAAACATAAGGGAATAATAAATGATATACAGTAAGGATTATCAATATATATCAAAACGGACAAGACAAATTTGGGCTAATGTATGGATGCTATTAACACCGGTAATATTATTTTTGATGATGGAACATATCAATAATCCATATGGTAATCTTAATATTGGGTTAAAATATTGGATTATTAATGTGGCTATTTTAGAGATAATATTCATATTTTTCTATTATATTTGTTTTCCGTATAGAATAACCGTTATTATATTTTATGGCATTGGTGTAGTATTTAGTATTGCAAATTACTGTGTAGGTATTTTTAGAAATGGAAATGCAATAATGCCGTCTGACATACCAGCATTAAAAACGGCTATGAATGTGTCATCAAATTATAAAATAGAACTTCCAATTAATAGTTTTAAGTGGATCAGTCTGGCAATCATATGTTGTGTTGTCACAGTATGTGTTTGCAGAATGATAGAAAACAGGATGAAAATAAAGACCAGGATCTGTTTGGGAGGTTTAATTCTTGTATTGACTTTAAGCGGTTATATGGGAATTGATTTTAAGAATGGTTATTATAAAATAAACTTGGATTATTAGGAGATAAGTAATTCTTATTATAAATATGGAATACCTGTAACTTTTTTGACTTTATGCCAAAACACAAAAGTGAAAAAACCGGAAAATTATAAAAAAGAAAGTGTTATAGAGGTATATAATACATATGATGATAACAATAACCGGGAACAGAATATAACAGATGATAAAAGGCCTACAGTAATTGCAATTATGAACGAATCCTGGAGTGATTTAAATATTATTCATGATTTTGAAAGCAATCCTGATTATATGCCGTTCTGGCATAGTTTTGATACACCTGTTATGAAGGGCGATCTACTTGTTTCGGTTCATGGATCGAGAACCTGTAACACAGAGTTTGAATTTTTAACAGGGGCAAGTATGAGAAATTTACCTAGATGGAGTTATCCGTATCAGCAGTATTCCTTGAAAACTTTGCCCAGTTTAGCACGGGAATTTAAAAATAATGGTTATGATACAGTAGCGATCCATCCGGGAAAACCAGAGAACTGGAATAGAAAAAATGCATTGTTGAATTTAGGATTTGACCGTTTTATTGATAAAAATGATTTTATTGATCCAGAGTATATAGGTTATTTTATTAGTGACAAATCTTGTTACGATAAGATTATAGAAGAATTTAAAAATAAAGAAAAGGAAAAGTTTATCTTTGCAGTAACGATACAAAATCATGGTGGTTATAACTCATCAAGATTTAATAATGATGAAATGGTACAATTAGGATCAGAATTAAATACATATACAGACGCTAGGGAATATTTAACATTAATTCAAAAGGCAGATCAAGCATTGGAAAGTTTGTTTACATATTTTGAAAAAATAGACGAGCCAGTAATAATATGTATTTTTGGAGATCATCAACCATATTTAGATGAGGAGTTTTATGAAAAGCTATATGGTCATTCTCTGAAAGAGTTATCTTCAGAAGAGGAGGAAAAACGCTATATGACTCCATATTTAATTTGGTCAAATTATGATACTGGAATACAGAAAGAAAGGAAAAATACAAGTGCGAATTTTTTAGGCACATTATTACTTAATGCTTCGGGCATATTAGAAAATCCGTTTTATGAATATATTTATTCTATGCAGCAGGAAATAACAGAAATGAATAGAGATTATTATAGAACGAAAGATGGCGTTCTTCATAAATCAGACGAAGATGATGAATGGTTAAAAGAATACCAAGATATGCAATATTATGAAATGTTTGATAAATAATTAATGGGACAAGCAAAAAAATATATAGATGGGAGATTGATCTTATGGAAAAATATAATAAAGATATTACCGCAGTAATACCCGTTAGAGAAGGAAGTACACGATTAAAAAATAAAAATGTAGCACCATTTGCCGGGACTAATTTATTAATAAATAAAATTAACCAGTTAAAAGAGGTTAAGGAAATTTCAAGAATCGTAGTTTCGTCAGATTCTGATATGATGTTAGCGATGGCGAAAGAGCGAGGCGTTATGACTCATAAAAGATCTCCAGAGTATTGCGATGAAAAAACGAAAAGCTTTGGGGAAGTCGTTCGTCATGTAGCAGAAAATGTTGAGGGAACTCATATATTATGGGCAACATGTACTGCACCATTAGTATTTCCAAAAGTATATAGAAGCGCAATCAATGAATATTTTCCTGCACTTGAAGCGGGATATGATTCTTTAGTTTCCTTTGAGGTAATAAAACGATATTTATGGGATGAGAATGGTCCTGTGAATTATGAACTAGGAATTAAGCATGTTCCATCCCAGCAATTACCTAATTTGTATATTGTAACAGATGGAATCTTGCTAGCTCCACGTGAAAAAATGATTGAGTGGTCATATTTTCATGGTAGAAATCCGTATAGATTTATATTAGATAAAAGAACGGCAGTGGATATAGATGATGGATTAGATTTAGCATGTGCAAGGGCATGGCTGGATATGGATGAATCTGTTTCACAAATAGATCCATATTGTATAGATGCTATAAAGTAAAGATAGTTGGTTTCTGGAGATGATAGGCCGAGTCGGTAATACCGAAAAAGAGGTATAGCAAGATGTTGCTTTTTCTGGAGCTAACAAATAAGGGGGAGGCGATTACCATAAGCACATCAATCAAATTACCTGTCGGAATTGAAAATTTTGAAGAGATTCGTACAGGTGGTTACTATTATGTGGATAAAACAAAGCTGATAAAACAGCTATTTGCCAGCGGTGGTAAAGTAAATCTTTTCACGCGTCCTCGCCGATTTGGTAAAACCCTTAATATGAGTATGCTTAAATGCTTCCTGGAAATAGGAGCGAAGCCTTCTTTATTTGATGGATTGTATATTTCTGAGAATAAGCAGCTGTGTAGTTCATTTATGGGTAAATATCCCGTTGTTTTCATCACTTTGAAAAACGTTGATGGACTGAGTTTTGAGGAAGCGAAATATCGCTTTGTTGATGTGATTGGAAGTGAGGCAAGCCGCTTTAGCTTTCTTTTGGATAGTGATCGTATTTCTTCCAATGAAAAAGAAATGTATAAGGCGATTATTTCCATGAGTGAAGGCTCATTTAAAATGAACACGCAGGTCCTTTTAAGATCATTAAAGACTTTATCTGAGTTATTGTATAAGCATTATGATAAAAAGACAATCATTTTGATTGATGAATATGATGTGCCTTTAGATAAAGCTTTTCAGTACGGATATTATAAAGAGATGGTGACTTTTATACGTGGACTGTTGGGGGATGTGCTGAAAACAAATGATGCTTTGGAATTTGCTGTCTTAACGGGGTGCCTTCGTGTTTCAAAAGAAAGTATTTTTACAGGATTGAATAACTTTAAGATTTTGTCTATTACAGATACCAGATTTGATGAACAATTTGGATTTACAGATAGAGAGGTAAAGGATCTTCTTTCTTATTACAATGTAGAAGATAAGTTTAAAGAAACGAAAGAATGGTATGATGGTTATCGTTTCGGAAATGTGGATATATATTGTCCATGGGATGTGATCAACTATGTTGACAGGATCAAGGATGACCCTGGTGCCCGTCCGGAAGCTTTTTGGATCAATACCAGTGGCAATTTTCAAATACGGAGGAGCTGCAATTCTTCTGGAAAGCGGTTGAAGAAGGAAATACGGAAGGAATAGAAAAATATCTTAACAGGGTATTAAGTAACTCCGTCAGTGTATTTGATACCAAAGCCAGAAATGAGGAGAAAGAAAGTTCGTATCATAATCTGCTGGTTGGAATACTTACCGGAAATGCGGATTGGTTGATAAAATCAAATATTGAAGCAGGTGAGGGATTTGCTGATATTGTTGCAGAAACAGATGATCCGGATTCAGGCATTATTGTGGAACTGAAATACACAAAAGAATTTGAGAGAATGGAACAGGCATGTCAGAAAGCGATTGCTCAGATCAAAAATCAAAGATATTATGAGTATTTACTGAATGATGACAGACGAAATATTTTATTTTATGGAATAACATTTTGCAAAAAGAGATGTAAGGTTATTGTTGAAAGAATAAACATGTAACTGTGAAATCTTCTTGAGATCCATGAAAATACTCTATAAAATCACAGAAAAGAAGTTGCCGGCAGAGAAATCCTTTCTTATAATGAAATATATAAAATGAAAGTATTACGAGGTATATAATATGGCAGAACCGCGTTACGGTGAAGAACGTAAACAAATGGGAAGTATAGTAGGGGACCGGCCTAAGATATCTGTTATTATGGGTGTTTATAATGGTGCGGACAGAGTGGACGAGGCAATAGCGTCTATTCGTGTGCAGACTTTTACTGACTGGGAGTTTATTATATGTGATGATGCGTCTACAGATAATACCTGGGAGAAGCTGGTTGAGTGGAGCAAGATCGATTCCAGGATCGTTCCAATCCGTAATGAGAAGAATATGAAACTGGCAGCTACTTTGAATAAATGTCTGGAGCATGCTTCTGGAAGTTATATAGCTCGTATGGATGATGATGATTACAGTTATCCGTGGCGTCTGATGGCACAGAATGATTTTCTGGATGTGAATACTTATTATGCCTTTGTATCAGGCCAGGTAAATGGACTTACGAAAGAGTTTGGGATTATTGAAGATTACTGGCACAGAAAAGAATTTCCTGAAAAGAAAGATTTTTTAAAGGGCTCTCAGTTTATACATCCGGCAACGATGTTTAGGAAAGGTCCGCTTATGAAAGCCGGCGGATACAGGATCGCTCCGGAAACCCGCAGAATGGAAGATTATGACCTTTTTATGCGTCTTTATGCAATGGGATATATTGGCTGTAATCTTCAAAGACCTATGCTGCGTTATACGGTGGATTTTGATAAGACAACCTATGCGCATCGTATTGATGAGGTGAAAGTCCGCTATCAGGGATTTAAAGCATTGGGACTCCTTCCATGGGGATTTATATATGTGATCCGTCCGCTGATCGTTGGTTTGATCCCACATGATACTTTAATGGAAATAAAACTGGAAGATAATGGCGTAGACCTGAGAAAGTATAGACGGAGACATAGACGCAGAAGGAAATGATATGGTTGGAATTGTCATTTTAAATTATAACAGCTGGGCGGATACGGTTGCGTGTGTAGACAGTATACATGAAGCAGAAAAGAAATTGGAGTTTCGTATTTATCTGGTAGATAACTGTTCACCGGTGCGTCCTGAACCTGGTGTGTTGGAAAGCCTGGATAAAAGGGGAGTTATTTTTATCCAGAATGAACGGAATGCAGGTTATTCGGCTGGAAATAACATTGGGATAAAAAGGGCACTTGAGGATGGCTGTGAAGAAGTACTGATCAGCAATTCTGATGTGCGCTATGAAACAGGAAGTATATCAGAACTGCAAACGTATTTACAGGATCACCCAGATGTGGGAATTGTAGGACCGAAGATTTTTCTGCGTGATGGAAGTATACAGAAAGAATGTATGATGAGAAAAACGGGAATCAGAGAAAAATATTTGCTCAGAACCCGTTTTTATCTGTTTTTCCCCAGGTTAAATAATAGTTATTGGGGAAGAGAGCATGATTATGAGTCGGAAGTTTTTCAGGTATATGCAGTTATGGGGTGCTGCTTTATGTTTAGCAGGAAATGTGCACTGGATGTGACTCCGTTAGATGAAACACCATTTTTATATGAGGAAGAACTGATACTTGGAATTTCCATGGAGAAAAAAGGCTGGAAAACGGTGTATGATCCCAACAGTGTGATCCATCACCTTCACGGAAACAGTACAGAGAAGGTAAAAGCATTTGCTTATACCTGCAATATTTGCAGTGAGATCTATTTTTGCAGACAGTATCTAAACATGAAAAAATGGCAGATACTGCCACTGTACTGGTACCGGTCAGTACTTTATGGGCTGAAAATGCTTAGATACCAGGATTTCAGAAAGTATGTTGGGGAATATGTGAAACGTACAGGACTGGAATTGAAAAAGATATTGTGATCCAAGAAAATTAGGAAAAGTAGCCACTAAGGAACATATATTCCTTGGCGGCTGCTTTTTCAAAAGTATAAGATATTGACCGGATCAGATACCAGATCCACCTGGATTTTACAAAATAACAACAGGTCAATAAACCAGATACCTTGCCCGGTTTGGCGTTGCGGTGGTTTCATTTTCATCCCATACACCATCTTCGCTGATCCAGTAGTACAGGTTTTCTCCAAGTGCTTTGACGTAGCAGTTGGTTACCATGTAGCCGTTTCCGTCAAAGTAATACCATTTTTCTTTGATCTCCCGCCAGCTGCAGGCAGGGTAGGACTCATCTTTGTATACAAAACGCCATTTATTTCCAGTTTTTTTCCAGTTTCCATTGTCGCTGTACCATGCGTCCTCTACAGAAAGGATGTAAGGCTCAGAACCGGCAGACCAGCTGCTGTTCTGGCTGCCGTAGGTGCTTACGGCGCGGACCGTAAAGACATAGGAGCCGGCATTGTTGATATAGTCGGAAAAATCATAGGAGGTTCCTTTGGAGGTGACAGTTACAAGGGTTTTTCCGTCTTTTTTCAGGCAGACTTCATAGCCGTCACATCCTTCGATATTGTCCCATACGGCATTTTTTCCGCTCCAGGACAGATCTGTGATCTTAGGGAGCTGGCCGCCGATGCGGGATAAATAAACCTGAAGGATCAGTGTGCTTCCGTCGCTGTCAATCTCTGAGCTTTTATACTGGACATTGCAGCCGGACAGAGAGAAGGTACGTCGGTTTGGAGTGGAGAAACGATAACCTTCAGCAGCGGAAAGTTCAATTTCAGCGCAGGGCCATTCCCCATAATCCCAGGTGTCATCGTCTTTCAGATATTCACTGCCTTCTACAATAAAAGACTGGCTGGTAGTGGTGGCAGTAAGCGTTCCAACAGCCTCCCCACCTTTTGGTGCCCCATCCCAGGAAAATGAGAGAGGTACAGAGGAAATGGTTTCTTCTCCATAGGCGGAAAATGATAGTCCTGCACACAGGCAGGCTGCGGCGACAAGAATACGAAAATGTTTTTTCTGCATAAAAAGATCCCCTTTCCGATACGTGATATAACTGATCTGTGTAATTGTTATACCTATATTGTACCTTATTTGAAAGGGGATGTCTAAAAAAATATTTACAGTTTTATGAAAGCTTTTTTAAGATGCGTATTTTTAGAAAAATACGTGCTATACTATCAGTCGAATAAAGACTGGATCAGCATTTTGATCATGGAATCGCAGGTGCGGATGTGAAGTTCGTTTGCTCCTACACAGCGAAGGGTGGTTGCCATTAAAGTATCTTTTAATTCCGGTTCGCAGATGCTGATCATGTTTGCACAGGATTCCACGATGGAATTTAAGCGGCTGGCTTTTTCGATGACTTTTGTGATCTGGTCCTGAGTCAGGTAGAATACGAAGTCAGTCATAGCATCGTCTGGTTTCTGTGAGCAGGTTACACTTGAAAAAGAATAGGTTTCTTTTAAATCGTTAAGCAATTCGTTGATACTCATTTTTTACTCCTCTTTTGTAAATGTGGCTTTATGTACTATGATATGCCACCAGAGGAGACATTTCAAGTGAAAATTTGTTTCAGGAAGTGATATTTATGATTTTGAAAATAAAAAAAAGAAAAAAAGAGGCAGTCAGGGGAGGCGTTGTATTTCTCATGGCTGCCTGTATTTGCCTGGGACAGGCGGCGCCTGTTTTGGCTTTGGATGCAGCATGGAGCCAAAAAGTAGAGATCACTGCCCACAGAGGTGACTCTATAAAAGCACTGGAAAATACGATCCCTGCTTTTGAAAAGGCCATAGAAAGCGGAGCAGACTGGATCGAACTGGATGTAAAGGAGACCAGGGATAATGTTCCGGTGGTATTTCATGACAGCAGTTTAAAGCGTCTCATGGGACAGGATGGAACAATCCGGGAAATGACTCTGGAAGAGATCAAAAAACTTCATCCTGCCGCCAGTATGGGACCAGGATATAATAATGTAAAGATCCCGACTCTGGAGGAAACGCTGGATACCTGCAAAGGCAGGATAAAACTGAATATTGAAATAAAAGAGGACGGAACGGAAAGCAGTGATTTTACAGAACGTGTCATACAGCTGATCCGGGATAAGGGAATGACAGACCAGTGTATGATCACATCGTTCTGCTATACTGTTTTGGAAAAGGTAAAAGCCGTAGAACCATCCCTCAAGACTGGATATATCCGGTCAAAGGATATAGAAGATTTCAGCCAATATCCGGCTGCAGATCAGTATATGCTCAGTATTGAGCTGATCCGGAAAGACCGGGTGGATCAGATCCACAGCCTGGGAAAGAAGGTCACAGCCTGGACGGTCAATGATCTGTACTCCCTGCGCAAGTGTGAAAGCGCTCAGGTAGATGATATGATCACAGATGATCCGGGAGGCTTATTAAAGTTAGATGATCAGTGATCATCGGTATAAAAATCGTTTTCATGTATTTTTCCTAATGGTCTGTATGGGTGGATTTGTCATCCTGCAGACTGTTTATGATCTGGGCGGCACTTTGGTCGGTATAGCCCTTCTGTTCACGGATCATCTCCCAGATGGTGTCGTGCATCCATTTCACAGTGTCGCTTAAGATCTTGTTTTCTGTGTCCAGACGCATGATCTCGATATTCATTTCTGCAATAATCTCACGGCTGTTAAAACGCTTGTGAGGAGCATTGATCCGTTTTAAGAAAGAAGGGTTGTCCTTCATGATCTCCTGAGCCAGGTAGTCATCCCGCTCACGACATCCCATATCCATAAATTCTTTGTAATACATACGCGCCATATGCATTACATCCGGATGGCAGCATCTGGGACACTGTGGATGGCGCGAAGTCTGATAGTAAGCATAGTATCCGCATTTCGGACAGTAAAAAACGGCGAGTTCTCTCATCACAAATCCCCTTTATGTAGAATGATTGATGAAAATACTTTACATTATAAATAACGCGAAAATCTCCAAAATATACCGCCTGTTTTAAAAAATCAGAAATTCGGCAAAATGCACAAAAAGGGCGCTCCTTTTGTGAACGGATGGGGAAGGAGCGCCGTTTTGGGGATGATCTTACTGGATGATGCCTTCTGTGTTTACAGTCCAGATCATATCGTTTTCGTCTTTAAAATCTTTGTATCCGCTGCCAAGTTCTGGTCTGGAAGCAGACTTGGAGGTGGAACCTGCCTTCTGTACAGCACCGTTTACATTTACCAGATAGCGTGTATCATCTAAGGAAACAGGGGCAAAACGTAAATCTTTGTCTGCTTCCTGGCGAAGGCCATTTACATACAGGGTGTTATCTTTGATACCATGGTAGCCCTGTCCTTTTACTGCCTTCTGCGTGGAAGAGCCAGTTCTGGGTCTCCCCAAGGTCCTCATCATAAATGGTCTGTTTCCCGGTTTTCATAATACCTTCTTCGTCAAAGTAGTAATTGGCAGCTGTACCGTCAGAGAGCCTGATGGACTGCTTGCCGTCTGCATTTCACCTGCTGTGTTGAAGGCATATTTTTGGAGTCAATGGTGAAGATCTCCAGGTCCTCTTTTCCGTAGTAAGGAGCACCGTTCTTGAAGTAGAAACGGAAATATTCACCGTCTTCGCTGATATTTTCCACGCCTTCAATGGTACGCCAGCCGGAAGCACGTTTTCCGTCTTCATCATAGTATTTATAGCCGGAGATCGCCGGAAGGGATACAGAGTTATCTTCCTGATCTGCGGCAGTTGCCTGGGAAGCAGTTGCAGTTTCTGCAGAGTCTTCTGCCTGAGTATTGTCGGATGCAGCAGTGTTCTCAGTGGTTACAGGAAGCTTGTACCAGCCAGTCTGCATTTTTCCTTCCTCAAAGGTATAGTAGGAACCGTCGATCTTTTTGTCGATCTCATTTTCGATCCGGCGTCCGTTGGAGTCAAAATAATACCAGGCATTCAAATCTTCCGGATCATCTGTTTCTTCTTCTAAAGGACCCAGCCGGTCTTTCTGCTTCCGTCTTCGCCAAGATAATAGTTATAGCCGTCTACCTGGATGGAGCCGATCTCCATGATGCTGTCTTCGTTGAAGTAGTACCAGTTTCCGTCAATGGAAGCCCAGGTGGAAGTTAAGGCTTTGCCATCTTTTCCATAATAGTAATGAAGGAATTCAGGAGCGTCATCTTCGGACCAGTAATCTTCGTTGTCCATAGTGACCCACTGGTAGGTGACACGTTTTCCTTCTTCGTTTACATAGTATTCGTCGATCTGTTCGGAATAAGCGCGAACGCCGTCAGCGTTTAAGTAATACCAGTCATTTCCGGATTTCTTCCATGTATCTGTAAGGGATCTCCGTAGGAGTCGTAGTAATACCAGTTTCCGTTTTCTTCCGTCCATCCGGCTGCTTTTGCATATGCCGGAAAAGCCATGGATGCAGTAAATACTGCAGTGGATAATACAGCCAGGAATGTTGTCTGTTTTCTCATAATATAAATTCTCTCCTTTGATGTTTTGAAAATGTGTTTTGTTAGTGGCCGTTGATCCGTTGTTTGCATTACGCAGGTCATTATAACCAGGATAAAGCCGCCTTTCCAGTGAAGGTTACTGGTAAGTCTGGGCATGGTTTCCACACCTGGAAATGGGCGTATCCAGGAGCCTTAAGGAAAATGACAGTAGGTTTTAAGCATTTTGTGGTATGCTTGTTTTCAGATAGATTGATGCGTAAACGACTTAAAGGAGAAAACGTATTATGAGGATGAAAGTTTCAAACTATATTTCTGAGATGTTAGTAAAAGCTGGGATCCACCAGGCATTTATGGTTACAGGCGGCGGTGCCATGCATTTGGATGATGCATTGGGACACCAGGAAGGCCTTCACTGTATCTATGATCACCATGAGCAGGCCTGCGCCATTGCAGCAGAGGCATATGCCAGGATCCATAATGAGATGGCAGCTCTGCGTGACCACAGGTCCTGGAGGAACCAATGCCATTACCGGTGTTTTAGGTGCATGGCTGGACTCCATTCAATGCTGGTACTTTCCGGACAGGTGCGTTATGATACCACAGCAAGGTGGTCCGGTACAGGGATCCGTGCTATGGGTGATCAGGAATTTGATATTTGTAAGGCCATTGACTGTATGACCAAGTATTCAGAAATGGTCATTGATCCTTTACGTATCCGCTATTGCCTGGAAAAAGCATTATATCTGGCAAAGTCCGGCCGCCGTGGTCCAAGCTGGCTGGATATTCCTTTAAATGTCCAGGGTGCGTATGTGGAGACCGATGAGCTGATCGGATTTGACCCGGTAGATTATGAAAACGGAGGAAATGGCTGGGCAGAGAAGAAATGTACCGGCTATCCCGGAAGATGAGGCCGGAGAAGGTGAAAAACGCCAGGTTCTTCCAAAGAAGGTAACAGAAGAGATTGCAAAAGCGATCATTGAGAAGATCCGTCAGGCAAAACGCCCGGTGATCAATGCAGGAAATGGCATCCGTCTGGCAGGTGCCCATGAGACTTTCTTAAAAGTGGCAGAAAAACTGGGTATTCCGGTTGTTACAGGCTGGGACAGTGAGGACTGTATCTGGGATGAACATCCGTTATATGTAGGCCGCGGTGGAAATATGGGTGACCGTCCGGGAAATTTTGCTATCCAGAACAGTGACCTGGTGCTTTCCATTGGAAGCCGTTTAAGTATCCGTCAGGTAGGATATAACTATAAAACCTGGGCCAGAGCCGCTTATGTGATCGTAAATGATATTGATGAAGAGGAATTAAAGAAGCCATCGGTTCATGTAGATATGCCGGTCCATGCAGATGCAGCAGATCTGCTGTCAGTATTGGATCAGTGTCTGGATCAGGTATTAGAGGCAGAAAAAGATACACTTCCGGACAGTTTAAGTGAACCTGGAAAGAAACAGGTATTTACTTACGGCGAAGGTCTTAAAGGGATGACATGGAATGAGACCTGCGCTATGTGGAAGAAAAAATATCCGGTGGTACAGAAAAAACACTGGGAGCAGGGCGAAGACAAGGCAGCTAATGTATATGCAGCTGTTCAGGCCATCAGCAGCCGCTTAAAAGAAGGACAGATCACAGTAGTTGGAAATGGCTCTGCCTGCGTAGTAGGCGGACATGCCCAGATCATTAAAAAGGGACAGAGATTTATCTCCAACTCAGCAGTGGCTTCCATGGGATATGACCTTCCGGCAGCCATCGGTATCTGGGCTGCTTCCAGAAAGGACGGCGCGTACAGCATGGGCGCTGCCCGTGAAGGGGAAGATGTGATCCTGATTACGGGAGATGGAAGTATCCAGATGAATCTTCAGGAGCTGCAGACCATCATCCATCACAAAATGGGTATTAAGATCTTTATTATTAACAATGGCGGTTATCATTCCATCCGTCAGACCCAGAAGAATTTCTTTGGGGAGCCATTAGTAGGTGTTGGTTATGACAGTGGTGACTTAAGCTTCCCGGACATGGAAAAATTGTCTGCTGCTTATGGTTATCCTTACGTAAGAGCAGAACATAACGGACAGCTGGCAGAGGCAGTAGAAAAGACCCTTGCCATGGAAGGACCGGTGATCTGTGAGATCATTGTATCTACAGACCAGAACTTTGAACCGAAGTCTTCCGCAAAACGGTTGCCGGATGGAACTTTGGTTTCTCCGCCATTGGAAGATATGGCACCATTCCTTCCAGATGAGGAAATGGACGAGAACATGATCATTCCAAGGATCAAAGGATAAATATTCCGTCTGTTGGCGGTATCATCATAAAGATAGAAAGGATCAGTAATCCTATGACCGTGATCGTTACAGGAGCTACCAGTTTTATTGGAAGAGCGGTTGTAAAGGCACTTTTAGAAGAAGGATGCAGGGTGGTGGCAGTATCACGCCCTGCATCAGCCGGGGCAGGAAAGCTGCAGGAACTTTTTGAGGACCTGAAAAAGCAGGCCGGGGCAGAAAAAAAGGTTTTCGGCAGCCTGGAACTTTGTTTTTGTGAACTGGGAGAAATTGAAAAACTGGAAAAAATTTACAAAAAAGAAGAGTTGCAGGCAAAGGCATGGCTTCATTTAGGCTGGGACGGCGCTGGAAGTGACAAGCGCAAAGATGTAAAGCTTCAGGAAAAGAACATTGGTTATGCCCTGCAGGCTCTTCACACAGCAGCGGCTCTTGGATGCAAACGCTTTTTGTTTTCCGGTTCCCAGGCAGAATACGGGATCTGTAATGAATGGATGAAAGAAGAACAGGAGTGCCATCCTGTATCCGAGTATGGAAAGGACAAAGTCCTGGTATATCAGCAGGCAACCAAAGCGGCAAAAGAACTTGGGGTAGACTACATCCATACCCGTATTTTCAGCGTGTATGGTCCAGGGGATCATCCATGGTCTTTGATCGAGACCTGTATCCGGACTTTCTTAGCTAACGGGCATATGGAAATGGGTCCCTGTACCCAGCAGTGGAACTTTCTGTATGTGCAGGAAGCGGCACAGATCCTGGTAAAACTTCTTCTTGGCAAAGTTCCTGCAGGCGTGTATAATGTGGCAGGAGAAGATACAAGACCGTTAAAAAGCTATATTGAAGAGGTTTATGAGCTTTGCGGCAGAAAAGGAAGCTATGAATTTGGATACCGGCCGCCGAATGCGGAAGGCTGTGTTTCCTTGATGCCGGATCTTACAAAATTAAAAAAAGCCATTGATTTTCACCAGCAGGTTTCTTTTAAAGAGGGAATCTTAGAGACCATAAAAGAGGCTAAAAAGGAGAACATATAAAATGAAACGATGTATTGCCTGCGGGGCTCCTCTCTGGGAGACACCCCTTCTTACATTAGATAATATGCCGGCGTCTGCGCAGCACATGCCAGATGCAGAACATGTAGGAGCTGATAAGGGACTGACTTTGGATCTTTGCCAGTGCAGCGGCTGCGGTCTGGTGCAGTTTGACTGTGAACCTGTGGATTATTACCGGGATGTGATCCGTGCCGGTGGATATTCTACGACTATGGCAGAACTTCGCAGAAAGCAGTACAAACATCTCATCGAAACCTATCATCTGGAAGGAAAGCGTTTTATTGAAGTTGGCTGTGGCCAGGGCGAGTTTTTACAGGTTTTAAAGGAATTTCCGGTAGAGGTTCATGGAATAGAACATGATCCGGCTCTGGTAGAACTTGCAAAAAGCAAGGGCATTGATGTAGTACAGGGCTTTACAGAGACAGAAGATACGGTGTTCCCAGGTGGACTTTACGATGTATTTTTATCCTTTAATTTCCTGGAACATCAGCCGGATCCGGTGACTATGCTGCGTGCTATCTGGAATAATCTGGAAGATGATGCCATGGGACTTATTACAGTGCCAAGTTTTGAGTACATTATGGAGCACAGCAGTTATTATGAACTGATCCGTGACCATATTGCGTATTATACCTTTGATACACTGACTTCCCTGATGGAGAGAAGCGGATTTGATGTAGTAGAAGCTTCTATGATCAACCGGGATACTCTTTCCCTGATCGTGCGCAAACGTCCACAGGTGGAAACAGAAAACCTGCTGGAGTGCTACGTAAACCTGCGGGAAGAGATGAATACGTATATGAAGTATCTGAGGGCATGGCATAAGACTGTGTGCATATGGGGAGCCAGCCATCAGGGCTTTACACTGGCAGCAACTACCTGTCTGGGAGAAAATGCAGAATATATCATCGATTCGGCGCCGTTTAAACATGGAAAATATGCACCTGCTTCCCACCTTCCCATCGTACCGCCGGAGTATTTTGAAGCCCATCCTGTAGATGCCATTGTGATCACAGCTCCCGGCTATACAGATGAGATCGCAGGGATCATAAGAAAGCGTTTTGGGGATCAGGTAGAGATCCGTGCCATGCGCTCCAATCACCTGGAAATGGTCTAGGAGGAAATCAGATGAGGATCGTTATAACAGGAGCTACCGGATTTATTGGAAGTAATCTGGCAAAACTGTTTTTAAAGAAAGGTGCGGAGGTTTTTGTGCTGGTGCGCCCGGAGTCCACGCACCTGGATGTACTTCCGAAAGATGAAAAACTTCATGTGGTTTCCTGCGGTTTAAGCAATGTAATGGACTGCGTTTCTTATATTAAAGAAGCGGACGCCTTTTTCCACCTGGCATGGGGCGGTGTGAACCGTCAGGAGATCGACTCACCTGAGGTTCAGGCGAAAAATGTAGCTGGCTCCCTGGATTGTATCCGGGCGGCAAAAGCATTAAACTGCCGTATGTTTATGGATGCAGGTTCCAGAGTGGAGTATGGTCTTACAGATGGCTTTATGCAGGAAGATATAGAATGTCATCCGGTGAACCAGTATGGAAAGGCAAAATGGGAATTTTACCAGAAGGCAGTGCCTTTATGTGAAGAACTGGGACTCCATTATGTGCATCTGCGCTTTTTCAGTGTATATGGAACAGGAGACCATCCCTGGTCTATCATTTCCACTCTTGTGCGGGAACTTCCAGCAGGAAACAAGGTTTCTTTAAGCGCATGCAGACATCAGTGGAACTTTATGTATATTGATGATGCTGTGGAGGCAGTGTATGAGTTGTATGAACAACTGCCCCAGTCTGCTGATGCAGGGGTTAAGAAAAATGGTCTTGTAAGCACCATTGTAAACATTGCCAGCAAAGATACGAGAGTGTTAAAGGACTTTGTAGAGGAGATCCATTCCATTGCAGGTGGTGCCGGTGAATTGGAGTACGGGACTTTTGTCCAGGCAAAAGAAGGTGCCCTTTCTATTAAGCCGGATATTTCACGTCTTACACTGCTTACCAGTGGCTGGCAGGAAAGATTTACCTTCCGTCAGGGCATTGAAATTATGATGAAAAAAGAGAAAGAGAACAAAAACCTATGAAAAAGATCAGTGTATTGATTCCCTGTTATAACGAGGTGGAAAATGCAGGCCCCATCAGCAAGGCAGTAACCGATATTTTAGAGAAGGAACTGCCTCAGTATGATTATGAACTTGTATTTATTGATAATGACTCCACAGACGGAACACGGGATGTGATCCGTGGACTGTGTAAGGAAAATCCAAGGATCAAGGCTATTTTTAATGCAAGAAATTTCGGTCAGTTTAACTCTCCGTATTATGGCATGCTCCAGGTAACAGGAGACTGCGTTATTGAGATGGTAGCAGATTTCCAGGATCCGGTTGAGATGATCCCCAAGTATGTCCATGAATGGGAAAAGGGCTATAAGATCGTTATCGGCATTAAGACCAGTAGCAAGGAAAATAAGTTTATGTACTGGCTGCGCACCTGCTACTACAAGACCATTAAGAAAATGTCTGATGTAGAACAGATCGAACATTTTACAGGTTCCGGTCTGTATGACAGGGAATTTATTGAGATCCTGCGCAAGTTAGATGATCCCACACCGTTTTTGCGGGGTATCGTAGCGGAACTTGGCTATAAGCGCAAAGAGATCCCTTATGAGCAGCCAAAGCGCCGTGCAGGAAAGACACACAACAATTTCTACCGTCTGTATGACGCTGCCATGTTAAGCGTTACTTCTTATACAAAAGAGGGACTGCGCCTGGCAACGATCTTCGGCGGTGTCTGTGCAGCAGGAAGTATGATCATTGCCCTGATCTATCTGGTGATGAAGCTGATCTGGTGGGATCGTTTTCCTGCAGGTATGGCGCCTATGCTCATTGGAATGTTGTTTTTAGGCTCTGTACAGTTATTCTTTATCGGCTTTCTGGGAGAGTACATTATGAGTATCAATCAGCGCGTGATGAAGCGTCCTCTTGTGATCGAAGAAGAACGGCTGAACTTTGACCAGAAAGATGAAAATGTAAAGGACGGTAAGGCAAATGAAGTATAAAGTGGATGTGGTCCGTATCCGTGAAAATTCCATTACACTGAACGGATGGGCTCTGGGAAAGACCCCGGAGAGCAAGGTCACTTTCCGGGTAGAAGATGAACATCACCAGCCGGTGAAGTGCAAAATGGTTTCTACCAGAAGAGATGATGTAAGCCAGATCTATTTTAAGAAAGTGATCGATAAGGAATTTGGCTTTGATATCCAGTTTCCATATGAGAGAGGAAAAAGTTACTGGCTGCTGATCCGCTGTGATGGCAGACAGGCAAAGATCAAATATAATGAAGAACTGATCACCAAGAGAGCCAGTGTTGCCCACAAGCGCATGGAAAAGATCAAAGATCTGATGAACATGGAAACGGTCCATGTAGCTCTTGATTTCTGGAAGGAAAATGGTCTCCGTGCCCTTATTAAAAAATCCTGCCATAAGATCCAGGGACTGGATAATGATTACGATTATGGTGAGTGGTATGAGCTGACCAAGCCGACAGAGGAAGAACTGAAGGCCCAGAGGGAAACACATTTTGAAAAGAACCTTTATTTTCCGTAGTCATACCGGTATACAAAACACCGGAGCGCTATCTGAAAGAGATGTTAGACTCCATTCTGGACCAGACTTATGGAAACTGGGAAGTATGTATTGCCGATGGAAGCCCCAGAGGCCAGGATGTGGAAAAGGTATTAAAGAAATATGCACAGAAAGACTCCCGGATCCGTTATGAGATCTTGGGGAAACAGGGGCATTTCGGAAATACCAATGCAGCTCTTGCTATGGCAAAGGGGAATATGTGATCCTGGCAGACCATGATGATACCATTCCGCCTCAGGCATTTTATGAGGTGGCAAAGGCTATCAATAAGCATCCGGACTGTGATGTGCTGTATTCAGATGAAGACAAGCTGGATATGGATGGAAAGGCTTTATTTGATCCTCATTTTAAGCCGGATTTTAACCCGGACCTGCTTACCAGTGTGAATTATATCTGCCATTTGTTCGTGGTGAAAAAGAGTTATTAGATCAGGTAGGCGGCTTCCGCCAGGAATTTGACGGAGCCCAGGATTATGACTTTATCTTCCGCTGCACTGAGCAGGCAAAGAGATCGTCCATATCCCACAGGTACTTTATCACTGGCGCTGCCATCAGGACTCTACTGCCAGCAATCCGGAAAGCAAGATGTATGCTTTTGAGGCTGGTTCCAGAGCGATCATGGCCCATTATGAGCGTATGGGCATCCCGGCAGAACGTGTGGAAAAGGGCGTAGATTACGGTATTTACCATACTACCTTTAAGATCAAAGGAGAGCCCCTGATCTCCATTATTATTCCAAATAAGGATCACAGCAAGGATCTGGATGTGTGTGTCCGGTCTATTTTAGAGAAGTCTACTTACCGGAACCTGGAATTTATCATTGTGGAAAATAACAGTACAGAGCCGGAGACCTTTGCTTATTATAAAAGATGGAAGAAAAACATCCGTCCTTCCATGTAGTTACCTGGAAAGAAGGCTTTAATTATTCTGCCATCAACAATTTTGGCGCATCCTTTGCAAAGGAGAGTACCTGCTGCTTCTTAATAATGATACGGAACTGTTAGAGCCTGACAGCATTCGTGAAATGCTTGGGTTCTGCCAGAGAGAAGAGGTTGGTATTGCGGGAGCAAGGCTTCTGTATGCAGATGATACCATTCAGCATGCAGGTGTTGTTATTGGTTTCGGCGGTATTGCTGGACATACCTTTATCGGTCTTCACAAAGCGGAAAACAGTTATTTCCACCGTGCAATGTGTGCCCAGGATTACAGTGCTGTTACAGCTGCCTGCCTTATGACAAAGAAGTCTGTGTTTGAGGCTGTGGGAGGTTTAAGTACGGAACTGGCAGTTGCCTTTAATGATATTGATTACTGCATGAAAGTCCGCGCTCTGGGAAAACTGGTAGTATATGCCCCTTATGCAACTCTTTACCATTATGAGTCCAAATCCAGGGGACTGGAAGATACGCCTGAGAAGGTGGCGCGGTTTAACAGGAAGTAGCTATTTTCATTAAGAAATGGCCGGACATCATTAAAATGGTGATCCTTACTACAACCCGAACCTGACGTTAAGAAAGTCCAATTTTGCCCTGCGTGATCTGTTAAAAGAAAAGATCGGTGAACCTTACGACCTGTCAGTTTATGATAAGTTTGCACCTGAGGAGAAAAAGAGTGATGAGTAATAAGGCGAAAGTAACGGTGGTCATTCCCAATTATAATGGTCTTAAGTTTATGGATCCCTGTTTTAAGGCTCTGGATCTGCAGCTTTGCCGTGATTTTGACATCCTGGTAGTGGATAATGGTTCTACAGACGGAAGCGTAGAATGGCTGAAGGAACATGAGATACCAAGCATCTTCCTTGAGAAGAATACCGGTTTTCAGGGGCTGTAAATGTGGGGATCAAAGCCTCAAAGACCCCTTATGTGATCCTTTTAAACAATGATACAGAACCGGACTGCCACTATATTGGAGAGATGATCAAGGCCATTGAACGTTCACCGGAGATCTTTTCTGTAAGCAGCAAGATGATCCAGCTGTATGACCACAGCAAAATGGATGATGCAGGAGATATGTATACACTGTTAGGCTGGGCATTCCAACGGGGCGTTGGACGTCCGGCTACAGGATACAACCGCAGCTGCCCTGTTTTTCTGCCTGTGCAGGTGCTGCCATCTATCGCAGGGAAGTGTTTGAGACCATCGGTTATTTTGACGAGATGCATTTTGCTTATCTGGAAGATATTGATGTGGGTTACAGGGCGAAGATTTATGGTTATAAAATGTTTACTGCCCAAGCGCCATGGTATACCACGTGGGAAGTGGTACCAGTGGATCCCGTTACAATTCATTTAAGGTCCGTCTGGCAGCAAGAAACAATATTTATCTGAACTATAAAAATATGCCATGGCCCCAGTTGCTTTTAAATGCTCTTCCGCTGGGACTGGGGATCCTGGTAAAATATGGATTTTTAAGAAGATCGGGTTTGGAAAAGATTATCTGGACGGTCTGAAAGAGGTGAAGACAGCAAAGCTGTGTAAAAAGTAAAATATAACAGAGACCACCTGAAACATTATGCTGCCATTGAGTGGGAATTATGCACCGGAACTCTCCTCTATATCCGGGAATTTCTGGCCCGTCAGGCGGCAAAACGGTGAAGTTTATTATATTTTAAGAGAAAAGTTATGGAATAATGGGATTGTATCATGTATAATGTTTTGAATGAAGAAGCCGTTTTCTCCGGCGGGGAAAATGAGTGAACAGCTTAACAAAAGGTGATATACAATGATAAAGATAACCAGAAAAGCCTGAACCATGTTCAGGTTCTTCTGGATGCAGTGGTAACAGCAGTAGCCTATATACTGGCGTGGTTTATTATCGTCAGCGGAAAGGTAGTGCCTTTAAGAGGAGCAACTCTGGAGCCGGGACCTTATTTTCTGGCACTTATATTTATTGTTCCTGTTTATCTGATCTTAAATGGCTGTTTTCATCTGTATGTACCAAAGCGCATCCAGGGAAGAAGGGTTGAATTTGCCAATATCTGTAAGGCAAATGTGATCGGCCTGATGCTTTTACGCTGATCCTTTCGGCGGAAGAAGCTTTATTGTACATCTGGGTATTTCTCCACCAGAATGCTCCTGGTGTTTTGTTTTAAATATACTTCTTCTGGCAGGAGAACGACTGGCGATCCGCCTGTTCTTACGTTCTCTTCGTACCAATGGTTACAACCAGAAGCATGTGCTCTTAATCGGTTACAGCCGTGCGGCAGAAGGTTTTATTGACCGTGTGACTTTAAATCCGGAATGGGGCTATCATATCCAGGGTATCCTGGATGACCATAAAAGCAGGTTATGTTTACAAGAAAGTCCAGGTTTTAGGACCGATCTCCCATTTGGAGACCTTTCTTGCAGCGAATACCTTAGACGAGATCGTTATTACTTTAAGTATCGGTGAATATGCAAATCTGGAACAGATCGTTGCGGCCTGTGAAAAGTCAGGTGTGCATACCAAATTTATTCCGGATTACAATAACATTATCCCTACGATCCCTTATATGGAAGATCTTCAGGGACTTCCGGTGATCCATATCCGCCATGTACCTCTTACCAGCGTATTTAATGCAACTATAAAGCGTATGGTAGATATCTGTGGCGCACTGTTTGGAATCATCCTGTTTCGCTCTTATGCTGCTGACAGCAGCATTGATCAAACTTACTTCCAGGTCCGATCATTTACAGCCAGGAGAGGATTGGACTGCACAACCGTCCTTTTAAAATGTTTAAATTCCGTTCCATGGAAGTACAGGATCCAAATAAAGAAAAGAACCAGTGGACAACCCTCATGATCCCCGTGTTACTCCGGTAGGCCGTTTTATACGAAAGACCAGTATTGATGAGATGCCTCAGTTTTTAACATTCTCATTGGAGATATGAGCCTGGTTGGTCCAAGGCCGGAGCGGCCTCTTTGTAGAAAAGTTTAAAGAAGAGATCCCACGTTATATGATCAAGCACCAGGTAAGACCAGGTCTTACAGGCTGGGCGCAGGTCAATGGTTACAGAGGAGATACTTCTATTACAAAGAGGATCGAGCATGACCTGTATTACATTGAAAACTGGAGCCTTGGATTTGATTTTAAGATCATGTTCCTGACGATATTCAAAGGCTTTATTAATAAAACGCATACTAGAATGACAGCGGTCTGACTGCTGTTATCACTACAATGAGGAAACGTACATGAATCACGACTTTGATAATGAATTTGAAACGGATGACGAGTTAAAAGAGGGCGCAGCCGCAGAAAAGACGGAAGGAAATACGCTTCTTCCGGACTTACCGGCAGAACAGGCAGTACAGGAAGAGGCAGCCGGACCGCAAGGACGGCAGCCAGGTCCGGAAAAGCCGCTTAAGGACCATTATCATTTTATTGTGGCAGAGATCATTGCACTGGCACTGATCGGCGCAGGCTGGTATGGAAAGCGTATGATGTCCCTGATGCAGACGGATACAGAGTTTAATAAGTCTGATATGACAAATCCTTATATCTCTGTGGAAAAGAGCAGGCTATGAAGGGATACTGGACCGTAGCTCTTTTGGTGTGGACAGCCGTGACAGTTCTGTGGGCAAAGGAAATATGTCCGATGTTATCATCATCTGCAATATCAATCAGGAAACAGGGGAGATCAAACTGGTCAGCCTTTTCCGTGATACGTATCTGAATGTAGATGATAAAATGGTTACAACAAGATCAACCAGGCTTACTTCAGAGGCGGCCCGAAACAGGCAGTAGAAGCCTTAAACAGAAACCTGGATCTGGAGATCAATGATTATGCTACATTTAACTGGAAAGCAGTAGCAGATGCCATTAATATCCTGGGCGGTGTAGATGTGGAACTGAGCAAGGCGGAGTTTTATTATATCAATGCCTATATTACAGAAACAGTAGAGTCTACAGGTGTTGGCTCTTATCAGTTAAAGAGCGCAGGCCCGAACCATTTAGACGGTATCCAGGCAGTTGCCTATGCACGCTTAAGAAAGATGGATACAGACTTTGCAAGAACAGAACGTCAGAGAAAGATCATCCAGTTAAGCTTTGATAAATTAAGACAGGCAAACTTTTCTGTTGTTAATAATGTAATGGAAGTGGTATTCCCACAGATCTTAAGCAGTATCACATTAGATGATGTGATCCCGGCTGCAAAGAACCTGACCCGTTATCATATCGGTGATACCGCCGGCTTCCCTGAGGCAAGAAGTGATGCCAATATGGGTAAAAGGGTGACTGTGTCATTCCGCAGACCTTAGAGAGCAATGTGGTTTCTCTTCACAAGTTCCTGTTTGGTGACGAAAATTACACCCCAAGTGATATGGTAAAGAAGATCAGCGCAAAGATTGCTTCTGATACAGGTCTGTATAAAGAAGGAAAGCCGGAGGTGATGTTGGTACAGATGGCGGTTATATTCCTAAGACTACAGAGGCAAAGAAAGAAGACAAGACAACAGCGGACGGCTCAGAAAGCAGTTCTTCTTCTGAAAAGAACAATGAAAGTACTTCTTCCACAAAAGAGAGTATTATTGACGGTGAAACTGATTTTGAGTATGAAACAGATGAAGATGGAAATGTGATCGATCCTCCGGAAGATTATATACCACCAACCAGTAAACATTCTTCTGAAACGACCCAGAGTTCTCATACAGGTGAAAGCAGTCAGGCCCATCCGGGAGAGACTACAAAGGCAGCCCATCCGGGAGACTCCACAGAAAGCTTAAAGCCTACGGTTCCAAGCGGTACGCTGTCACCTTCCCGTACCACAGAAGCGGCAACTACAGAGGCTGCTACAAAACCATATGGACCGGGAAGCAGTGAAACAACAGCAGCTTCATCCTTCAATCCTGGAAACAGCATCAAAGAAGAGAATGTAGGCGGTCCGGGAGAGATGATCTCAGGCAGCTTAATAAGCATTAAAAGATAACACCAAAGTTTAAGAAAGAGATTTCGTGAAAGCAGGGAGAATTCCTCTTTGCGGGATCTCTTTGGAAGGAGAACAGATCATATATGAGGAAAAACAATTTGTTGAAAAGACAGCCTGGATCGTTCTTTCCGCAGTCCTTTTGGAACCGTGGCAGGAACGGTTATGACCGGGATCCAGATTGCGTCTTCCGGAATGGTTTCCCAGTTTTTGCGATCGTTGCGTCAGATGAGGATACAGTAAAGGCGGAGGAGAAGCACTGCCGCCTCCAGAACCATTTCCGGGAGAAAAGATACCGGAAACATTTCCACAGGCAGCAGACATTCCGGCACCGTCAACGGATGTTTCAGAGATCGTAGAAGAGGCAATGCCAACGGTTGTGGCAGTTGCCAGCACAGCCGTTTACCAGACTCCGGATTACGGATACAGCTGGTTTTCGGAGGCGGAAGCCAGTCTTATGAGGTGCCAAGCAGTGGTTCCGGGATCATCATTGGTAAAATGATACGGAACTGCTGATCGTGACCAATAATCATGTAGTGAAGGACACAGTATCATTAAAGATCACATTTGTAGATGATACAGCTGTGGATGCTGCGGTAAAGGGACAGATGCAGATACAGATCTGGCAGTTATTTCCATCCCGATAGATCAGATCCCACAGGAAACCCAGGATAAGATAGCCGTTGCAAGGCTTGGGGACTCAGACAGCTTAAAAGTAGGACAGGGCGTGATCGCCATTGAAATGCTCTTGGGTATGGCAGTCCGTTACAGTGGGATATGTAAGCGCCTTAAACCGGGAAGTACAGACTTCCGACGGAAATACAAGAGTCCTGCTTCAGACAGATGCAGCCATCAATCCGGGAAACAGTGGTGGCGCCCTTTTGAACATGAAAGGGAAGTGATCGGCATCAATGCGGCTAAATATTCCTCCACAGAAGTAGAAGGGATTGGCTATGCCATTCCTGTTTCAGGAGTCCAGGAGATTTTAGATGAACTGATGAACCGTAAGACCCGTTCTGAAGTAGAGGAAAGCAGACGGGGATATCTGGGGATTCAGGGAACTACAGTAGATGAAGAAACAGCGGCAACCTTTGATATGCCGAAGGGCGTTTATGTATACAAGATACTGGAAGACGGGGCTGCGGCTGGCTCTGAACTTCGTGAGAAGATATTATCACCAAGCTGGATGGCATGACTGTAAAGAGTATGCAGGAACTGCAGAAATTCCTGAAAGGCTATGAAATGGGAGAGACCATTGAACTGCTGGTGCAGCGCCAGGAAGAAGCCGGTATAAGGAACAGCAGATCCAGATTACGCTGGCAGGACTGCCGGAAGGTGAAGGACAACAGGAGAAACAGGATAACAGGGAGCAGCCCGGGAAACAGCACCTTCCAGAAGAGAAGACAGTAATCCCTGGAGTTTTCCGGGAAATGGCTTCCCATGGGGAAGAATGTGGTAAGGAGAAAAGACAGTGGACGATAAGAATATGGAAAACGAGATGACAAATGGATCCCAGGATGATAATAAAATAACGATAATTATGAGAAGATCTGCTATATGTGCCGCAGACCGGAGAGCAAGGCAGGACCAATGATCTCAATGCCGGGAGGCATGTGTCTGTGCCATGACTGTATGCAGAAGGCTTTTGATACAGTGACTAAGGGAGGCATGGATTTTAAAAATGCCCAATATGCCTTATATGAACATGAATTTCAGTGACTTAAGCCAGATGCCGCCAGTGAATGAGATCCCTCAGAGCCAGAAACTGAAAAAAAAAAGAACCGGAAAAGCAGCTGACTATGAAAGATATTCCGGCGCCTCACGTTATAAAAGGCAAGCTGGATGAATATGTGATCGGCCAGGACAAGGCAAAGAAGGTCATGGCAGTAGCTGTTTATAATCATTATAAGCGCGCCTTTTAGGTGGTTCCGACCCAGACGGTGTTGTGATCGAAAAATCCAACATTTTAATGATCGGCCCTACAGGAAGCGGCAAGACCTATCTGGTAAAGACGCTGGCAAAGCTTCTTGATGTGCCGTTAGCTATTGCAGATGCCACATCCCTGACTGAAGCCGGTTATATTGGCGATGATATTGAAAGCGTTGTTTCCAAGCTGTTAGCAGCTGCAGGAAATGATGTAAAACGGGCAGAAAAAGGCATTATCTTTATTGATGAGATCGATAAGATCGCAAAGAAAAACAGACCAATACAAGGGATGTAAGCGGCGAGTCCGTTCAGCAGGAACTTTTAAAGCTGTTAGAAGGCAGTACCGTAGAAGTTCCGGTGGGATCCAATCAGAAAAATGCAATGACTCCTATGGCTACTGTAAATACAGATAATATCCTGTTTATCTGTGGAGGTGCTTTCCCGGATCTGGAAAATATCATCAAGGAGCGCCTTACAAAGAAATCCTCCATGGATTTGGAGCTGCCTTAAAAGACAGCTATGACAATGATCCGGATCTTTTAAGCCATGTGACCAATGAAGATCTGAGGGCATTTGGAATGATCCCGGAATTTTAGGACGTCTGCCTGTAAATGTTACCTTAAAGGGACTGGATAAGGATATGATGATCCGGATCTTAAAGGAACCGAAAATGCCATCCTGCGTCAGTATGAAAAACTTCTGGCACTGGATGAGGTAAAACTTGTATTTGAAGAAGACGCACTTTCCTGGATCGCAGAGGAAGCCTTAAAGCGTGGAACAGGCGCAAGAGCCCTCAGAGCCATTCTGGAAGAGTTTATGCTTGATATCATGTATGAGATACCAAAGACCCGAATATCGGGTCTGTGGTGGTCACAAGGCCTTATCTGGAGAAAAGGGAGGTCCCCTGATCCAGGTAAGAGAAGGATAAAATGAATTGGGTATGGAATTCGATCACTCCCGCAGCCGTAAAATGTCTGCAGCAGATCCAGGGTTCCATACCCAAATTCTTTATTAGGATAGGTAAGGGACGGATTTCTGGCTGCGCCCCGGATCAGATAACTTTTAATAGAAGCCTCGCTCATAGTAGGGTAGTTTCCCATAACGATCCCCAGCTTAAAAGATTGGCAACTGCTCCTGCAGTGATGGCGGCTGCAGCGCTGGTACCGGTGCGGCGGGAGAAGGCAGGAGCAGTACCGGCTGCTACACTGGATGAAAGCCCAGGGCGAAAAGCAGCTGAGATCCGCACCGATGGCCCCAGGATCTCCACTCCCGGAGCAGCCAGATCCGGCTTTACATAATCTCTGCTGGTGTAGCCACGGCTGGAATGGATGTAGATACTGTTGTTTCTGTGATTGTAGGCCCCTGTTGTAATAGGCAGGCGGAATTGCCGGGAACCGTGATCGTGTTTGAAGGATCCGGTTTTAAAATACAGTTTCATCGGAGATAAAACCCTGAACCGGCAGCCACATGTGGTATTCTCCGTAAGAAACTGTGTATTGTATACACGAATGGTCCAGATCCCGGGGAAGGACGCTCAAAGCGCATGGATACAAGCTGGCTTCCGCTTCCTGCCTCGATCAGCTGATAACTTACCGTGATGACCGTAGACTCTAAAAGAAAAGGGATACGGGTCTCATTATTGGATAAAATGGGGATACGGCTGATCCGTTCTCCGCCGGGAGATACAAAGCCTACTGTATACAGATCGGCAGCAGAAGACCACAGTTCCAGGATAAAGCCACGTTTCCCTTCTTCTTCTCCTACCCGAAGTTCCACATCTTCAAAAGAAGTGTCAGCGGAAAACCTTCCTGCGTAATGGTGGGCGAGTCCTGTTTCATTTCCTGCTGCGATTACAGTGGCGATCCCGAAAAAGCCGCCATAATTCTGCGTTACCTGGCTTAAGGGGGAGGTACCGGTATGGCTGCCGTAATTGGTTCCAAGTCCTAAAAGGGTGACTAAGGGGCGTCTGAACCGGTCAGCGATGACCCGCAGGTATTTAATTCCCATCATAATGTCATTTTCCTGGAAAGCAGGGGTATCTTCGGAAATCAGATAATAGTCCCGCAGATATTTCTTTGCAGGCTTTAATTTTACAATGGCAAGATCTGCCATGGGAGCAGCGCCTGTGAAGTTCTGGAGAGGGAAAGCAGTTCCGGCTGCAAGACCTGCCAGGAAAGTGCCGTGGCCATCTGTATCTTTGGAAGGTACCAGGGAAAAAGGATCCTCTAAGGTTAAAGCTTCGTTGATCTCTTCATGAGTGAATTCCGTTCCATAGGAGGCACCGCCCATGGGATAATATTCCGGTACACCGGGCGGTAAAACAGAAGGATCCTCAGGAAGGGTCTGATCCCACAGACCAAGGATCCGGGTCGTTCCGTCACTTTTACGAAAAACAGGACTTGTATAGTCGATCCCTGTATCTACAATACCGATGATCACCCCGCTTCCCATATTGCTCAGTGCAGGTGTCTGAAGGGCGGAAACGATCCCGGCAGCTTCCATGGCGGAGTCGTCCAACAGGGTAAAAAGAGAGGGAATGCTGTAGTAGGGCTGACGTTCCAGAGAAAGGGGAAGGGCGTTTTCAAGCTCTGTATAAAAAACAGCATAATCATTGCTTACATAATCCACACAGGGAAACTGCTCCGGGTCCCGGAGATTATTCTGCAGGGATCCAAAACGGTAAATGAAATCAGCGACATCCTGGGAAGCAGGATTTAAGATACATTCAGCCATAAAAACCACCGGTAAAATGCTTGTTATCAGTATATGGGAAAATCACCGGAAGTTACCTGCATATCTGGACGGAAACGGGATAATATTGTAAAATGGACTCATGAAAAAAGTACGAACCTGTTCCATGTACCAGAAAGGATGGATGTATAATATGATCTTACCGTGGCTTACTGGCGGCATTGCTGCCCTGGATCTGTTTATAAAAGACGAAATAGAGCGGGAAGGGGAAGAAGAATTTCCAAGGGACCTTCCCGGCACAAAGGGGCTGATACGCCTTCATAAAAGTTATAATTCCGGATTTCCTTTTGGCTTTTTAAAAGAACGCCCGGAACTGGTAAAAGGGATCCCCCTGGCAGTTACATCTGCTGCAGCAGGCGCATTAGGCGCGTTTATGACAAAAAAGGGCTGCCTGGCCCAGAAGATCGGCCTTTCCATGGTCCTTGGAGGTGCTATCAGCAATCTTTATGACCGTCTGGTAAAAGGCTATGTAGTGGATTATTTCTCCATTGAATTTAAAAGGCTGAAAAAGGTGATCTTTAATCTGGGAGATATTTTTGTATTTTTAGGCAGCCTGGTATTTCTGATCGGGGAACTGTTGGAGGATATAGACCTTAAAAACTGAGCATTCCCCCAAGGGTTCCGCCAAAGGCACACACGCCTAATACCATGAGAGATCTGGCAGCCTGGATAGAGGCCCGGGGATCCATAGCCCAGGAAGCAGCAAAAAGGATGAGAAAATAAAACATTCCTGACAGCAGTCCCCAGAAAAAACGCCGGTTTCTGACTTTTCTTCCTGTGAAAAATCCACCTGCGAAACAGGCTGCAAAATACACAGCAAAGATCAGCAGGTTTACCAGACTTTCTCCCAGGCGCAGTTTGTAAAGGGCAAAAGCCAGTGCCCCTAAAAAGAGGGCAGAAAGGGCATAGGAGATAAAAAGAGAGCGCAGCAGCGGTTTTATCACTTTAGTTTCCATAGACATCTCCCTAAAATATGTTTACAGTCAAGTATATTCACCATTGCAAGCCAACATAACCTATGTTATAATTTTATGGAGTTTATTCATATGTGCCTTTTGAGGCATATAAAAAAAGGAGGTACTGTACAATGAAGCATGTAAAGACTTTAAATGCCAATACCTTAAAGGATACCATGAAGAAGGGCGGATGTGGCGAGTGCCAGACTTCCTGCCAGTCTGCATGTAAGACTTCCTGTACCGTTGGTAACCAGAGCTGCGAAAACTCTGCCCGCTAATGGTATAGGTCGGTAACGGATTAAGTGTGCAAAGCCCCTATGGTCACAGAGATTATAGGGGCTTTCCCATGTGATTTGGATTGGCCTGAAAGGCCTATTACGTTTAGAAAGAGAGATTTTAATTTTGATTCATCAGTATATTAATAATGGTTATCATATTGTTCTGGATGTGAACAGCGGTTCCGTCCATGTAGTAGATCCGGTGGTTTATGACGCCATCGCAGCAGTTTCAGAACAGGTTCCGGAAATGGACAAGCCTGAGAAGCTTTCTGAAGAAGTAACTGCAAATGTTCATAAAAAATTAGACGAGACCTATGGAAGTGAAATGGTCTGTGAAGCACTGGAAGATATTCAGGAGCTGATCGATACAGAACAGCTTCTTACCCGTGACATTTATCGTGACTTTGTTTTAGATTTTAAGAAGCGCAAGACCGTTGTAAAAGCGCTCTGTCTGCATATTGCACACGACTGCAACCTTGCCTGTCGTTACTGCTTTGCGGAAGAAGGAGAGTATCATGGCCGCCGTGCTTTAATGAGCTATGAAGTTGGTAAGAAAGCACTGGATTTCCTGGTAGCTAATTCCGGAAACAGAGAGCATCTGGAAGTGGATTTCTTCGGCGGAGAGCCTCTTTTAAACTGGAAGGTAGTAAAACAGCTGGTTGAATACGGCCGCTCCTTAGAAGAGGCAAACCACAAGAAGTTTCGTTTTACATTAACCACCAACGGCGTTCTCTTAAACGATGAGATCATGGAATTCTGCAACCGTGAGATGAGCAATGTAGTATTAAGCCTGGATGGCCGCCGTGAGATCAATGACAAGATGCGTCCGTTCAGAAACGGCAGCGGCAGCTATGATATGATCGTTCCGAAGTTCCAGAAGTTTGCTGAGAGCAGAGGACAGAAGAATTACTATGTAAGAGGTACTTTCACAAGAAATAACCTGGATTTTGCAGATGATGTGATCCATTATGCAGATCTTGGCTTCCAGCAGATGTCCATGGAGCCGGTAGTAGCTGATCCTGCAGAGGATTATGCCATCCGTGAAGAGGACATTCCTCAGATCTTAAAAGAATATGACAAACTGGCATTAGAATACATCAAGCGCAAAAAAGAGGGCAGAGGTTTTAACTTCTTCCACTTTATGCTGGATTTAACAGCAGGTCCATGTGTTGCAAAACGTCTGGCTGGCTGCGGTTCCGGTACTGAGTATCTGGCAGTTACCCCATGGGGCGATCTGTATCCATGCCACCAGTTTGTAGGCAATGAAAAATTCCTTCTTGGAAATGTAGACACAGGTATTGTAAATACAGAGACCCGTGATGAGTTTAAGCTTTGCAATGTATATGCAAAAGAGACATGCAAGGACTGCTTTGCAAGATTTTACTGCAGCGGTGGATGTAGTGCAAATGCCTATAATTTCAGTGGTTCTATTAACGGCGCATATGAGATCGGCTGCGAGATGCAGAAAAAGAGGATCGAATGTGCCATCATGATCAAGGCTGCTTTGGCAGACGAAGAGGCATAATATATGAAATATCAGGTAATAACCAAAGATGGACGGGCGAAACGTGCCCAGATGGAAACTGTACATGGAACCATCCAGACACCGGTTTTCATGAATGTAGGAACTGTAGGCGCTATTAAAGGCGCTGTATCTACCGATGACCTGCGCCAGATCGGTACTCAGGTAGAACTTTCCAATACCTACCACCTTCATGTGCGTACCGGCGACAAGCTGATCAAGGAGTATGGCGGACTGCATCAGTTTATGAACTGGGATAAGCCGATCCTTACAGACTCCGGCGGTTTCCAGGTATTTTCCCTTACAGATCTGCGCAAGATCAAGGAAGAAGGCGTATACTTCCGCTCCCACATTGACGGACATAAGATCTTCATGGGACCGGAAGAAAGTATGCAGATCCAGTCAAATCTTGGTTCCACCATTGCCATGGCTTTTGACGAGTGCCCGCCAAGCCATGCAGATTATGATTATATCCGCAATTCCGTAGACCGCACTACACGCTGGTTAAAGCGCTGTAAGACAGAAATGGATCGTTTGAATTCCCTTCCGGACACCATTAACAAAGAACAGCTGTTGTTTGGCATCAACCAGGGCGGTGTTGTAGATGAGATCCGTATCCAGCATGCAGAAACCATTAAAGAGCTGGACCTGGACGGCTATGCTATCGGTGGTCTGGCTGTAGGTGAGACACATGAGGAAATGTATCACATCCTGGATGTGACGGTACCTCATCTGCCGGAAGATAAGCCTGTATATCTTATGGGGGTAGGAACACCTGCCAATATCTTAGAGGCAGTAGAGCGTGGGGTAGATTTCTTTGACTGTGTTTACCCATCCAGAAACGGCCGTCATGGTCATGTATACACCAACCATGGCAAATTAAATCTGTTTAACCAGAAATATGAACTGGACCACAGCCCGATTGAAGAAGGCTGCCAGTGTCCGGCCTGCCGTTCCTACAGCAGAGCCTATATCCGTCATCTGTTAAAGGCAAAAGAAATGCTGGGAATGCGGTTATGTACCTTGCATAATTTGTATTTTTATAATAAAATGATGGAGGAGATCCGCGACGCCATCGAAGAACACCGTTTCGCAGAATACAAGGCAGCTAAACTTGCCGGTATGGAAGGCAAATAGCAGGTAGAAGCGGGTAAACAAAAAACTATAACTGCTGCGGCGAGGCGGCAGCAGATGTGAAGGAGGAAAAACCATGCAGGGAATGGGCTTTATAGTTATCTATATCGTATTTTTTGCAGCTCTGATCTATTTTACTTCAATCCGTCCACAGAAGAAGGAAAGACAGAAACAGCAGGAGATGTTAAGCAGCGTTGCTGTAGGAGATACCATTCTTACTACCAGCGGTTTTTACGGTGTGATCATTGATATGACCGATGATACCGTGATCGTTGAGTTCGGCAGCAACAAAAACTGCCGTATCCCAATGCAGAAAGCTGCGATCGTTCAGGTAGAGAAGCCAGAGACAAAATAAGACTGGTTTTTTACAAAGAAAATGAACATTAAAAATGTCGGAGGTTTGGAGCTTGGCAGCCGGTCTGCACAGGTGAGAACGTCCGGCATTTTTGCATAATAAGAAAGGCGGGGTTATTTTGATCAGGAATATTGTATTTGATATGGGAAAAGTTCTAATGGATTATTCTGGTATGTCGGTATGCCGTCATTTTACAGACAATGAGGTACTGGCAAAGAGAGTCTGCACGGCTGTGTTTGATTCACCGGAATGGGTTCTTTTGGATATGGGAGTGATCACGGAGGAAGATGGTATTAAGAAGATGATCAGCCGTCTGGATACAGAAGAAGAAAAAGAACTGGCTGTGAAGTCTTTCGACCATTGGCATGAGTATAATCTGGTCCAGAAGCCGGAGATGGGAGATCTGGTCCGGGATCTGAAAGCAAAAGGCTACGGCATCTATTTATGCTCCAATGCATCTGTACGTATGCTTACCTGCTACAAAGAGGTGCTGCCGGCAGTAGAATGCTTTGACGGGATCCTGTTTTCCGCAGAAGTTCTGTGCATGAAACCACAGAAAGAAATGTATGGTCATTTCTTTGAACGGTTCGGTCTGAAACCGGAAGAGTGCTATTTTATTGATGACCTGCCAAATAATATTGCAGGAGCGAAAGCCTGCGGTATGGACGGTTATTGCTTTGCAGACGGGGATGTGGAAAAGTTAAAACGCACACTTTACGAATCTGTCCTTTCGTAATTCATAGTAAGAGTGGATTGCTACGCACGTGCTCATTTCGCCTCAGCCCGTCCAATGACTGTGTATCCATGCAAGTAAGCTTGCCTGTATCCCCAGTCGCTGTACGGGACTCTTACTGCAATCTTAAGACTTTCTTAATAATCTATTCAAAGAACATTCAAACATTTCCGGCGATTGCATGATATACTTTAGTTACATAAGAAATGCACGAAAGTTTAAGAACTATCCTTCAACCCTTTTTGAAAATCCGAAATCCTTAGAAGAAAGCTCCATACTGACAGGTACGGAGCTTTTTTCTGCGCATACAGTATAAGAAAAGGGATTTTTTAATTGTGAATCGGGCAAGAATGGAAATTCACTGTGATGAGGCGGCTTTAAAGGGAATTACCGGAAAGGGCGTCGGTGTTGCAGTTTTAGATACAGGCATCTACCTTCATGAAGACCTGAAAGGAAAGATACAGGGATTTAAGGACTTTGTCCATGGAAAAAAGCTTCCTTATGATGATAATGGTCATGGAACCCATATTGCAGCTATGATCGCAGGCAGCGGTCTTGCCTCAGGCGGCCTTTTAAAGGGGATCGCACCGGGAAGCAGTATTACAGCGATCAAGGTTTTAGATCACAGAGGAAATGGATATGCGGCAGATGTTTTAATGGGACTTAGGTGGATCCGGGAACACAGGAAAGAATATGGCATACGGATCATAAATATTTCTGTAGGATCCCTTACCAGACGGGAAATGACGGAAAATTCCGCCTTGGTAAAAGGGGTAAATGCTGCCTGGGATGACGGCTTGGTAGTGGTGGTGGCTGCAGGAAATCATGGTCCTGCTCCGGGAACTGTGACTACGCCGGGGATCAGCCGGAAAGTGATCACAGTAGGCTGTTCTGATGATGACCGGGAGGTAGAGGTGATGGGAAGCAGAATGGTGGATTATTCCGGCAGAGGTCCTACCAATGCCTGTGTGTGCAAGCCAGATCTGGTAGCACCGGGCTGCGGGATCATCAGCTGCTGTAATGAACCGGGCCGGTATTTTATAAAATCAGGTACAAGCATGTCTACGCCTCTTGTATCTGGTGCTATTGCCCTGCTTTTGGAAAAATATCCGTCTATGAGTAATAAAGACGTTAAACTGCGGATCAGGGAGCGGGCAGTCGATCTGGGACTTCCCCATAACCAGCAGGGCTGGGGAAAACTGGACGTAAAAAGACTGCTGGCAGATGAAATATGATCTTATCATCTGTCAGCAGCCTGCAAAGAATATCGTATTTTATTTCTCCCAACGTCCGGAAGCGCCACACGGAAGCACCAGACCGTTCTGGGAAACAGGAAGACCTACTTCCTCCGCTTTTACAGTTCCGCCGAATTTTGGTACGATCTCAACGCCCATCATATAGGAAAGAACAGATGGCGCAAGACCGGTGGTATAAGAGTTGATCAAGAAGAACAGCGGATCATCAGAAAGCAGCTGTACACACAGCTTTACTAATGGGTGAATGGCATCTTCGATCTTCCAGATCTCGCCCTTTGGTCCGCGGCCATAAGATGGAGGATCCATGATAATGGCATCGTAGTGATTTCCACGGCGGATCTCGCGCTCTACGAATTTCACACAGTCATCTACGATCCAGCGGATCGGAGCATCAGACAGGCCGGAAGAATGGGCATTTTCCTTTGCCCAGGTAACCATACCCTTAGAAGCATCTACGTGGGTCACGCTGGCTCCTGCTTCGGCAGCTGCCAGTGTAGCACCTCCGGTATAGGCAAACAGGTTTAATACCTTTACAGGGCGTCCTGCTTTGCGAATCTTATCACCAAACCAGTCCCAGTTTGCAGCCTGTTCCGGGAAAAGACCGGTATGCTTAAAACTGAAAGGCTTTAAATTAAAGGTAAGTTCTTTATAATTGATCGTCCACTGCTCCGGCAGATCAAAAAATTCCCACTCACCGCCGCCTTTGCTGCTGCGATGATAATGTCCGTTCATCTTCTTCCAGCCTTTGTGTTTCTTTGGGGTATCCCAGATCACCTGAGGATCCGGACGCACCAGAAGATAATCTCCCCAGCGCTCTAATTTTTCACCTTTGGAACAGTCAATTACTTCATAATCTTTCCAACCGTCGGCAAGCCACATAAATTTGATAACCTCGTTTCTTCTATTATAATATATATGATATCCTGTATTCCGCCCAGGGCGGATGTTATAGTACGGTTTTGTATCATAGGACTCCAATTGAGTATAGTCTATTTTAATAGGGTCCGTCAAGAGATTTGAGTACCAGTGACATATTCTTGTAATAGAATTGAAAGATTAATCTGGTTGAACTATAAGAAAACTCTTGGTACAATAGTTATAAAGCGCAAACTGTATATTTACAGCAGTTTCAGGGTGAAAGCAGAAGAAGAGAGGAACAGGGCATATGAGGAAAAAAATGAAAGCAGCCTGGTTTCTGGCAGCGTTACTATCAGCAGGGCTGGCAGCGTTCCCGGCTATGGCAGCACAGGGATGGGCACAGGAAAACAGCAGCTGGGTCTACTATGACAGCAATGGAAATAAAGTATATAATGAATGGAAAAAGGGAGCTGACGGCCAGTGGAGATATCTGAACGGAGAAGGATATATGGCTGTAAATGCATGGGCAGATTCTGATTATTATGTAGACAGCAATGGCATTATGGTTACGGACAAATGGTTAAAGACTACTTCTGACGGCGGAGAAGAAGAGTGGTACTATTTTGGAAGCAGCGGAAAGACCATAGATGACACCTGGAAGAAGATCAATGATAAGTGGTATCATTTTGACGGAAACGGCCGTATGGAAACAGGCTGGATCTTAGACGATATGTATTATACCGGAGATGACGGTGTGATGCGTACCGGCTGGCAAAAACTGTATCCGCCGGATAATTACGAGGAAGACTCCAACAAAGTGATCCCGGGAGCTGAGGGCGGTACATTAGATTACGGCGAAGATGGCCAGTATTGGTACTATTTTGGAACAAACGGCAAGAAATATGTTCCAAGTGACGGCAACGACAACGGAGATTATGGCACCAGAAAGATCGATGGCATTTACTATTGCTTTGATGATGACGGCATTTTACAGATGGGCTGGAAGAATGTAAGAGGAAGTTCTGACTCGATCAAAGACTATATGTACTTTGGCTCTGACGGAAAGGCAAAGATCGGTTGGTATTCCATAGAACCGCCGGAAGACTTAGAAGGTTATGATGGAGATGTAGAATGGTTCTACTTTGCAAATAATGGAAAGCCAAAAGCTGCAGACTCAGATCACCTTACCACACAGGATCTGACCAAGATCAGTGGAAAGACCTACTTATTTAATAAGCGTGGCAATCCGGTCTATGGACTTAAGAAGGTCTATATCGGATCCGGTGACAGCAACTGGACCGCGTTCTATTTTGGAACCAAGACACAGAGCTGTGTACAGCGTGGAAAGATGAAAGTGGAAGAAGATGACGGAAACAAGACAGATTTCTACTTCAGTGAAAACGGCCGCGGCTATACCGGTGTAAAAGATAATTACCTCTATTATAAAGGAAAGCTTCAGAAAGCTACAGATGGTCAGAAGTATGTATGCTATAAGATCGACAGCAGCAACTATGTAGTAAATTCTTCCGGAAAGGTTATGAAAAACTCTACTGTAAAGACCAGTGACGGAGTGAAGTTTAAAACAAGCTCCAGCGGCTCTTTAAGTACAGCAGATGATGATAACGATGTAAGCTCTTATTTCACAGAGCCGGAAGAACCAAACTGTACAGAGGACTGATAAAATGATATCTGTTTCTTCTATATTAAATAGGATCAGATCAGGATGTGCTGATGCAGGGATTAACAGTACCGGTATTAATGTATTACTGATGTATTAATTGTAGAAAGAACAGGGCAGAATAAAGGGAAACAGGTGGTAAAAAGCCTGTTTCCTTTTTTAATAAAACCCCTTATAAAAATTATTTAGAAAAATACAAAAAAATGCTTGCATTTCCCTGGAATATATGTTATCTTAGAACAGCTGTGACATGATAGCAAAGAAACGTGAGGTTGCTGCCTTACAAAAGGCAGGTTTTCCGTGGAGCGAATGTCAAGTTAGGAAACTGGCGACAAGTCACTGTACCAATTAAAGAAACTGCAATTTAGGGCAGAATCAGTGTGGAGTTCTGTGAGGACACACACGGAAACGTGTACAGTCACCGCTTGTCGTACTTGGTTTATAAAGTGCGAAAAGGAGGCGACTTTTTTTATGGCAAGTCAAGTAATGAGAATCACATTGAAGGCGTATGATCATCAGTTAGTAGATCAGTCCGCTGGAAAGATCATCGAGACAGTAAAAAAGACAGGATCTCAGGTGAGCGGACCAGTGCCGTTACCAACTAAGAAAGAGGTTGTAACAATTCTGAGAGCTGTACACAAGTACAAAGATTCCAGAGAGCAGTTCGAGCAGAGAACTCATAAGAGACTGATCGATATCACTGCACCAAGCCAGAAGACAGTAGATGCACTGTCCAGACTGGAAATGCCAGCTGGTGTATTCATCGACATCAAGATGAAGACCAAATAATCCCAGTAAGCATTAATGATTATGTTTATATCCTGAAGGGTTTAGATATAGAAGCAACACTACATTCCTGTAGGAATCAACATACCGGAAACGGTTCATAGTGTTCCACCTATATTAGACTGTTCTAGGATGAATGCGAAAGCATTCCGCTGTAGATCATGAAACAGGAGGTAAGACAATGAAGAAAGCGATTTTAGCAACAAAAGTCGGAATGACCCAGATCTTCAATGAGAATGGTGCGTTAGTTCCGGTAACCGTACTTCAGGCAGGACCTTGTGTAGTAACTCAGGTTAAGACCGAAGAGAACGACGGTTACAAAGCAGTACAGGTTGGTTTCGTTGATAAGAGAGAAAAACTTGTTAACAAACCACAGAAAGGCCACTTTGATAAGGCTGGCGTATCTTACAAGAGATATGTGAGAGAATTCAGATTTGAGAATGCGGAAGAGTATTCTGTAAAGGATGAGATCAAGGCTGAGATCTTCGCAGCAGGCGATAAGATCGATGCAACCGCTATTTCCAAAGGTAAAGGCTTCCAGGGCGCAATCAAGAGACACGGACAGCACAGAGGACCTATGGCTCATGGTTCCAAGTTCCATCGCCATCAGGGTTCCAACGGTTCCGCAACTACCCCAGGCCGCGTATTCAAGGGCAAGGGAATGCCAGGACAGATGGGTAACAAGCAGATCACTGTTCAGAATCTTGAAGTAGTTAAGGTTGATGCCGAGAACAACCTGATTCTGGTTAAGGGTGCAGTTCCAGGACCTAAGAAATGCCTGGTTACTGTAAAGGAAACCGTTAAGGTTGAGAAGTAAGCTTTTATAGGAAAGGAGGAATACACAGATGGCAAACGTATCTGTTTACAATATGGAAGGTAATGAAGTTGGCACATTAGAACTGAACGATGCCGTGTTCGGTGTAGAAGTAAACGAGCACCTGGTACATCTTGCAGTTGTTGCACAGCTTGCTAATAAGCGTCAGGGAACACAGAAAGCTAAAACACGTTCTGAGGTTTCTGGCGGTGGCAGAAAGCCATGGAGACAGAAGGGAACCGGTCATGCAAGACAGGGTTCAACAAGAGCTCCACAGTGGAAAGGCGGCGGTGTTGTATTTGCACCAACTCCTAGAGACTACACAATCAGACTGAACAAGAAGGAAAAGAGAGCAGCTCTTAAGTCCGCTCTGACAAGCCGTGTTCAGGAGAACAAGTTCATCGTTGTTGAAGAACTTAAGTTTAACGAGATCAAGACAAAGAACTTTAAGAATGTTCTGAACAATCTGAAGGTTAACAAAGCTCTGGTTGTTTTAAGCGAGAGCGATGAGAACGCAGTATTATCCGCAAGAAACATTGCTGATGTTAAGACTGCTCAGGTTGGAACCATCAATGTATACGACATTCTGAAGTACAACACAGTTGTTGCTAGTAAGGCAGCTGTTGCATCCATCGAGGAGGTATACGCATAATGGCAGATATCAAATACTATGACGTCATCTTAAAACCAGTTATCACTGAGAAGAGCATGAACGCTATGGGTGATAAGAAGTATACTTTCATGGTACATGTAGACGCTAACAAGTCTATGATCAAAGAAGCAGTTGAGAAGATGTTCCCAGGAACCAAGGTTGCTTCCGTAAACACCATGAACTGCGATGGCAAGACAAAGAGAAGAGGAATGACTTTCGGAAAGACCGCTGCTTCCAAGAAGGCTATTGTTAAGCTGACCGAGGATAGCAAGGAGATCGAAATCTTCCAGGGCTTATAATTTAAGACCCATCACCCCGCCGGGTATGTGCCCGGCCGGAGAACTTATACGGCTCTTATGACAGCCGTGAAAAGAAAAGAAAAGGAGTAAATGTCATGGGAATTAAGAAGTATAATGCTTATACACCTTCCAGAAGACATATGACCGGTTCTGATTTCAAGGAAATCACCAAGACAACTCCAGAGAAGTCTCTGGTAGTATCTCTGGCTAAGAACGCTGGTCGTAACAATCAGGGTAAGATCACTGTTCGTCACAGAGGCGGCGGCAGCAGAAGAAAATATAGAATTATCGATTTCAAGAGAAACAGCAAGGATGGTATCCCGGCAACCGTTATCGGTATCGAGTACGATCCAAACAGAAGTGCAAACATCGCACTGATCTGCTATGCAGATGGTACCAAGTCTTATATCTTAGCTCCTCAGGGCTTAACTGATGGAATGAAGGTTATGAGCGGTGACACTGCAGAAGCAAAAGTTGGTAACTGCATGCCACTGTATCATGTTCCAGTAGGTACTCAGGTACACAACATTGAGCTGTATCCTGGCAAGGGTGGTCAGCTGGTTCGTTCCGCTGGTAACTCTGCTCAGCTTATGGCTAAGGAAGGCAAGTATGCAACCTTACGTTTACCTTCAGGTGAAATGAGAATGGTTCCGATCATCTGCCGCGCAACAATCGGTGTTGTTGGCAATGGCGAACACTCCCTGATCAACATTGGTAAAGCTGGTAGAAACCGTCACATGGGCATCAGACCTACAGTTCGCGGTTCCGTTATGAACCCGAATGATCATCCACACGGTGGTGGTGAAGGAAAGACCGGTATCGGCCGTCCAGGTCCATGCACACCTTGGGGCAAGCCTGCTCTGGGTCTGAAGACCAGAAAGAAAAACAAGCAGTCTAATAAGTTGATCGTAAGAAGACGTGATGGCAAAACCATCAAATAATTAAGGAGGTTAAGAACACATGGCTCGTTCACTGAAAAAAGGACCATTTGCAGATGCACATCTGTTAAAGAAAGTAGACGCTATGAATGCAGCAGGACAGAAGCAGGTAATCAAGACCTGGTCCCGTCGTTCAACAATCTTCCCTCAGATGGTTGGTCACACAATCGCTGTACATGACGGAAGAAAACACGTTCCGGTATACGTTACTGAGGATATGGTAGGACACAAACTGGGTGAGTTCGTAGCAACCAGAACCTACAGAGGCCACGGTAAAGACGAGAAGAAGTCCGCTGTTAGAAAGTAATCCACAGGTAAATTGAAAGGAGGTTTTACAAATGGCAAGAGGACATAGATCCCAAATTAAGAGAGAAAGAAATGCCCAGAAGGACACCAGACCAAGCGCAACACTGTCTTACGCTAGAGTGTCTGTCCAGAAGGCTTGCTTTGTATTAGATGCCATCAGAGGCAAAGATGTACAGACAGCACTTGGTATTGTAACTTACAATCCTAGATATGCTTCCAGCTTAGTAAAGAAGTTACTGGAATCAGCAGCAGCAAACGCTGAGAACAATAACAACATGGACCCTGCAAAACTGTACGTAGAAGAGTGCTACGCAAACCAGGGACCGATCATGAAGAGGGTTAGACCGAGAGCTCAGGGCCGTGCTTACAGAATCGAGAAGAGAATGAGCCACATCACTGTAGTTCTGAATGAGAAATAAATAGGAGGCAAATATGGGACAGAAAGTTAATCCACACGGCCTGAGAGTCGGTGTTATTAAAGACTGGGATTCCAGATGGTATGCAGAAGCTGATTTTGCAGACAACCTGGTTGAAGACTATAATATTAGAAAGTTCCTTAAGAACAAATTAAAGAGCTCCAGCGTTTCCAAGATCGAGATCGAGCGCGCATCTGACAGAGTGAAAGTTATCATCTACACTGCTAAGCCAGGCGTTGTTATCGGTAAGGGCGGCGCAGAGATCGAAAAGCTGAAAGCAGAAGTTCAGAAGATGACTGCTAAGAAGCTGTTCGTAGACATCAAAGAAATCAAGAGACCAGACAGAGATGCTCAGCTGGTTGCTGAATCTATCGCACAGCAGCTTGAGAACCGTGTATCCTTCCGTCGTGCTATGAAGTCTACCATGGGCAGAACCATGAAGGCTGGCGTTAAGGGTATCAAGACTGCAGTTGCAGGTCGTTTAGGCGGTGCTGATATGGCTCGTACAGAGTTCTACAGCGAGGGAACTATTCCGCTTCAGACATTAAGAGCAGATATTGACTATGGTTTCGCAGAAGCAGATACAACTTACGGCAAGATTGGCGTTAAGGTTTGGATCTACAAAGGCGAAGTTCTTCCGACTAAAGGAAATAAGGAAGGGAGCGATAAATAATGTTAATGCCAAAAAGAGTAAAGCGTCGTAAACAGTTCCGTGGATCTATGGCCGGCAAGGCATTAAGAGGCAATACGATCTCTAACGGTGAGTACGGTTTAGTCGCTACTGAACCATGTTGGATCAAATCAAACCAGATCGAGGCAGCCCGTGTTGCTATGACACGTTACATCAAACGTGGTGGTAAAGTCTGGATCAAGATTTTCCCGGATAAACCTGTAACAGCAAAGCCAGCAGAAACCCGTATGGGTTCCGGTAAGGGCGCTCTGGAGTACTGGGTAGCAGTTGTAAAGCCAGGCCGCGTATTATTCGAGATCGCTGGTGTACCAGAGGAAACAGCTAGAGAAGCACTTCGTCTTGCTATGCACAAACTACCATGCAAGTGCAAAATTGTTTCTAAAGCAGATTTAGAAGGCGGTGATAACAGTGAAAACTAATAAATTTGTAGAAGAGTTAAAGAATAAGTCAGCAAATGAGCTGAATGAAGAGTTAGTAGCTGCGAAGAAGGAACTGTTTAATTTAAGATTCCAGAATGCAACCAATCAGTTAGACAACACATCCCGGATCAAAGAAGTTCGCAAGAACATCGCTCGTATCCAGACTGTTATCACTGAGAAGGCTAATGCTTAATGAAAGGAGAACTTACCGTGGAAAGAAATTTAAGAAAAACCCGTATCGGTAAAGTGGTAAGCAACAAGATGGATAAGACCATCGTTGTAGCAATCGAGGACCACGTAAAGCACCCAATGATCGGTAAGATCGTTAAGAAAACCGTTAAGCTGAAAGCTCATGATGAGAACAATGAGTGCGGCATCGGTGATACTGTAAAAGTAATGGAAACAAGACCACTGTCCAAGGATAAGAGATGGAGACTTGTTGAGATTATCGAGAAAGCAAGATAATTAGGGAAGGAGTTAACAGGTATGGTTCAGCAGGAAACAAGACTTAAGGTTGCCGACAATACCGGTGCAAAAGAACTTCTCTGCATCCGTGTATTAGGTGGTTCAACCAGAAGATATGCAAATATCGGCGATGTCATCGTTGCTTCTGTTAAAGATGCAACACCAGGCGGTGTTGTAAAGAAGGGCGATGTTGTAAAGGCTGTAGTAGTTCGTACCGTTAGAGGCGCTCGCCGTAAAGACGGTTCTTACATCAAGTTCGATGAGAACGCAGCAGTTATTATTAAGGATGACAAGACTCCAAGAGGAACTCGTATCTTTGGGCCTGTAGCTAGAGAATTAAGAGACAAGCAGTTCATGAAGATTGTCTCCTTAGCTCCAGAAGTATTATAAGGAGGGTGTCCACTGTGCAGAAAATCAAGAAAGACGATTTAGTAGTAGTAATCGCAGGAAAAGATAAAGACAAACAGGGAAAGGTACTCTCTGTTGACGTAAAGAAGAACAAAGTTCTGGTTCAGGGCTGCAACATGGTTACAAAGCACACCAAGCAGTCTCCAGCTAACCCACAGGGCGGCATCGTGAATCAGGAGGCTCCAATTGATATCTCCAATGTAATGCTGGTAGTAGACGGCAAGGCAACCAGAGTTGGCTTTGAAGTAAGAGACGGAAAGAAAGTCCGCGTTGCTAAGAAGACCGGTAAGGTTGTTGAATAATTCAGGAGAGGAGGAAAAAAACGTTGGCTAGATTAAAAGAACAGTATCAGAACGAATTCGTAGACGCTCTGATTAAGAAATTTGGATATAAGAACGTTATGCAGGTGCCGAAGCTTGATAAGATCGTTATCAACATGGGCGTAGGCGAAGCTAAGGAAAATGCCAAGGTTCTGGATTCCGCAGTTAGAGATCTGGAGATCATCTCCGGTCAGAAGGCTGTAACAACCAAGGCTAAAAAGTCTGTTGCAAACTTCAAGATTCGTGAAGGCATGGCAATCGGCTGCAAGGTTACCCTTCGTGGTGAGAGAATGTACGAATTCCTTGATCGTCTGATCAACCTGGCACTGCCACGTGTACGTGACTTTAGAGGTGTTAACCCTAACGCATTTGATGGCAGAGGAAACTATGCTCTTGGTATCAAAGAGCAGCTGATTTTCCCTGAAATTGAGTACGATAAAGTTGACAAGGTAAGAGGTATGGATATCATCTTCGTTACCACCGCTAATACTGACGAAGAAGCTCGTGAACTTTTGACATTATTCAATATGCCTTTTGCAAAATAGTTAGGAGGAAACATTCATGGCTAAGACTTCAATGAAGATCAAACAGCAGCGTCCTGCTAAATTCTCTACCAGAGAGTACAATCGCTGCAGAATCTGTGGCCGTCCACATGCTTACCTGAGAAAATATGGTATCTGCCGTATTTGTTTCCGTGAGTTAGCATACAAGGGTCAGATTCCTGGCGTTAAGAAAGCAAGCTGGTAAGCTCGTTAGAGCAAGGTTGTCAGAAAAGGAGGCATTTTCAAAATGACAATGAGCGATCCAATTGCAGATATGCTTACAAGAATCCGTAATGCAAACACTGCAAAGCATGATACAGTAGATGTACCTTCTTCCAAGATGAAATTAGCTATCGCTGACATCCTGGTAAATGAAGGATATATTGCAAAGTACGATCTGGTAGAGGACGGCGCTTTCCAGAACATCCACATTACCTTAAAGTACGGCAAAGATAAGAACGAAAAGATTATTTCCGGTATCAAGAGAATTTCCAAACCTGGTCTGCGTGTATACGCTGACAAGGAGAACCTGCCGAAGGTTCTTGGCGGTCTCGGTACTGCAATCCTCTCCACCAATCAGGGCGTGATCACCGATAAGGAAGCACGTAAGCTTGGTGTAGGCGGCGAAGTTCTGGCTTTCGTTTGGTAGGCTTTGAATACTTGGCGAGGTCTTTTCGAGCCTAGTATGAAAGCCCGTCCTGAGACTTAGCGAGGTTTTTTCGAGCTTAGTCGAATGGACGATAGTAACTTCGATTGCACTAAGTTCGTGAGAGACCTCACTAAGTGCAACGAAGTACGCTAAGTGCGTCGAAATGTAACTGAAAACAGAGAGGACGCATATGTCCTCTCCGAGAATTTAAGTAGGAGGTAAAAAGGCATGTCACGTATCGGTAGAATGCCAGTTGCGATTCCAGCAGGTGTAACTGTTACAATCGCAGAAGGAAATAAGGTGACTGTAAAAGGTCCAAAGGGAACATTAGAGAGAGAGCTCCCGGTTGAGCTGACCATCGAAGAGAAGGACGGTCACGTTATCGTAAGCAGACCAAACGATTTAAAGAAAATGAAATCTTTACATGGTCTGACCAGAACCCTGATCAACAACATGATCCATGGTGTTACTGAGGGTTATGAGAAAGTTCTTGAAGTAAACGGTGTTGGTTACAGAGCTGCTAAGCAGGGAAAGAAACTGACTTTAAACCTTGGATATTCTCATCCAGTAGAGATGGAAGATCCAGAAGGCATCGAAACTGTTTGCGACGGACAGAACAAGATCATCGTTAAAGGTATCAGTAAAGAAAAAGTTGGCCAGTACGCTGCTGAGATCAGAGACAAGAGAAGACCTGAGCCTTACAAGGGTAAAGGTATTAAGTATGCTGATGAAGTTATCAGACGTAAAGTTGGTAAGACTGGTAAGAAATAATTAAGGAGAGTGTAAAAATGGTTAACAAACAGTCAAGAAGCGAAATTCGCGTAAAGAAGCACAACAGAATGCGTAACCGTTTTGCTGGCACAGCAGAGAGACCGCGTCTGGCAGTGTTTAGAAGTAATAATCATATGTATGCTCAAATTATCGACGATACGGTTGGTAACACACTGGTTGCTGCTTCCACAGTTGAGAAAGAGATCAAGGCTGAACTGGAGAAGACAAATGACAAGGCAGCTGCAGCATACGTTGGTACAGTAATTGCAAAGAGAGCCCTTGAAAAAGGTATCAAGGAAGTTGTTTTCGATAGAGGCGGATTTATTTATCAGGGTAAAATTCAGGCATTAGCAGATGCAGCTCGTGAAGCTGGTCTGGATTTCTAATAGAGAGGAGAACAAACATGAAGCGTACAATTATTGATGCCAGTCAGTTGGAGCTGAATGATAGAGTAGTGGCAATCAAGAGAGTATCCAAGACTGTTAAAGGTGGACGTACCATGAGATTTTCCGCTCTGGTAGTAGTTGGTGACGGAAACGGCCATGTGGGCGTAGGCTTAGGCAAGGCCGGAGAAGTTCCGGAAGCAATCCGCAAAGGTAAAGAGGCTGCTGTAAAGAGCCTTGTAGAGATCCCGATCGATGAGAACAAGAGTATTCCTCATGACTTTATCGGAAAATTCGGCAGTGCAAGCGTTCTGTTAAAGAGAGCTCCAGAAGGTACCGGTATCATCGCTGGTGGCCCTGCTCGTGCCGTTGTTGAGTTAGCTGGAATTAAGAACATCCGTACAAAGTCCTTAGGTTCCAATAACAAGACCAATGTAGTTCTTGCAACTGTTGCAGGTTTAACTGCATTAAAGACACCAGAAGAGTTCGCAAGACTTCGCGGTAAATCTGTTGAAGAAATCGTAGGCTAATAGGAGGAAATAGACATGGCAGAGAAGTTAAGAATCACATTAGTCAAGTCCCCTATCGGTGCTATTCCAAAGCAGAGAGCAACTGTTGAGGCACTTGGACTTGGAAAAATGCACAAAACAGTTGAAATGCCAGATAATGGCGCTGTTAGAGGCATGATTCAGAGAGTAAGACATTTAGTTAAGGTTGAAGAAATCTAATTCAGATAAAGTAAGGAGGTGCAGTCATGGAGTTATCTAATTTACAGCCTGCTGCAGGTTCAAAGCATAGCGATAATTTTAGAAGAGGCCGCGGCCATGGTTCAGGCAATGGTAAGACCGCTGGTAAGGGCCATAAGGGTCAGAAAGCTCGTTCTGGAGCACCAAGACCAGGCTTTGAAGGTGGACAGATGCCATTATACAGACGTCTGCCAAAGCGTGGATTCACCAATATGAATTCTAAGCACATTGTTGGCATTAACGTAAGCGCACTGGAAAGATTCGACAACGATACAGTTGTTACTGTAGAGACTCTGCTTGAGTCCGGTATCGTTAAGAACCCAAGAGATGGTGTTAAGATTCTTGGAAACGGAGAATTAACCAAAAAGCTGACTGTTAAGGTAAATGCATTCAGTGAAAGTGCAAAATCTAAGATTGAGGCTTTAGGTGGAACCTGCGAGGTGATCTAATGTTCAAAACGATTAGAAACGCTTTTAAGGTAAAAGAGCTTCGTGGGAAGATCCTTTATACCTTTATGATGCTGGTAGTCATTCGATTTGGCTGCCAGCTGCCTATTCCGGGAATTGAGACATCATTCTTTGCGAATTGGTTTGCGAAACAGACAACCGATGTGTTCGGTTTCTTTAATGCGATGACCGGTGGATCATTTTCATCCATGTCTATCTTCGCATTAAGCATCACACCGTACATCACTTCTTCCATTATCATCCAGCTGCTGACAATTGCTATTCCTAAACTGGAAGAGATGCAGAAGGATGGAGAAGAAGGCAGAAAGAAAATTCAGGAATACACCCGATATACCACTGTAGGACTTGCGCTGCTGGAATCAAGTGCCATGGCAATTGGTTTTGGACGTCAGGGACTTCTTCTGGATTACAATGCATGGAACGTGATCGTAGCGATCATCACTATGACAACAGGAAGTGCACTGTTAATGTGGATCGGTGAGCAGATCACTGACAAGGGTGTAGGAAATGGTATTTCCATCGTGCTTCTGTTTAACATCCTGTCAAGTGTTCCCGATGATATGAGAAGCCTTTACTATCGTTTTATATTTGGTCAGTCCTTCGCAACAATGGCTGTAGCAGTATTACTGATCGCAGTAGTTCTCTTAGCTATGGTAGTCTTTGTAGTCGTTTTAAACGATGCAGAGAGAAGGATTCCAGTTCAGTATTCCAAAAAGATGGTAGGACGCAAGATGGTTGGTGGTCAGGCTACCAACATTCCGTTAAAGGTCAACACCGCAGGTGTTATGCCGGTTATCTTCGCATCTTCCATTATGTCTTTCCCTGTTGTAATTGCTCAGTTCTTTACTGTTGATTACAGCTCTATCGGTGGAAAGATCTTAACAATGCTGAATTCCGGCTCATGGTGCAAACCATCCCAGCCAATCTATTCTATCGGTTTGATAATTTATATCGTACTGTTGTTCGTGTTTGCATACTTCTATACATCGATTACCTTTAATCCGTTGGAAGTTGCTAACAATATGAAGAAGCAGGGAGGCTTCATTCCCGGCATTCGTCCCGGCAAGCCCACCAGCGATTATTTAAATAAGATTTTGAATTATATTGTTTTCATTGGTGCAGTTGGCCTTACAGTAGTAGCGATCGTCCCGATCCTTGCATCCGGACTTTTAGATGTGAGCCGTATCTCATTTTCAGGTACCTCACTGATCATTATTGTAGGCGTAGTACTGGAGACAATTAAAGCAGTAGAATCTCAGATGCTTGTGCGTTATTATAAGGGATTTTTGAACGATTAACACAACAGTTGGATCAGTCAATCTGCCTTTGTGGTATTCCACAAGGGCGGATTTATTGCGTTATAGGACTTTTTTGAGAGGAGAAAAACTTTTCATGAAGATCATCATGTTAGGAGCTCCGGGCGCAGGAAAAGGCACCCAGGCAAAGAAAATTGCAGCTAAGTACAGTATTCCACACGTTTCCACAGGAGACATTTTCAGAGCGAATATTAAAAACGGAACAGAACTGGGCATGAAGGCTAAGTCTTTCATGGACGCAGGCGGTCTTGTACCGGATGAGATCACGATTGGAATGCTGTTAGACCGTATCCATGAAGCAGACTGCGTAAACGGATATGTACTGGATGGTTTCCCAAGAACGATCCCTCAGGCAGAAAGTCTTACAAAAGCGTTAAGCGAAAGAGGCGAAGCAGTTGATTATGCAGTAAACGTAGATGTACCAGATGAGAACATCATCAACCGTATGTCCGGACGTCGTGCATGCTTAAACTGTGGCGCTACCTATCATATTGTTTACAATCCTTCCAAGAAAGAAGGAATCTGTGATACCTGCGGACAGCAGCTGGTATTAAGAGACGATGACAAGCCTGAAACTGTAAAGAAGAGACTGTCTGTATATCATGATCAGACACAGCCTCTGATCGACTATTATAAGAATGAAGGCATTCTGGCAGAAGTAGACGGAACAAAAGACATGGAAGAAGTATTCCAGGATATTGTTAATATTTTAGGAGCATAAAAAATGGTAACGATCAAATCAGAACGGGAAATTGAATTAATGCGGGAAGCCGGAAAGATCCTGGCAAAAGTTCATGAGGAACTGGGCAAGGTAGTAAGACCGGGAATTTCCACCAAGGAAATCGACCGCATCTGTGAAGAGATGATCCGCAGCTATGGCTGCATCCCATCTTTCCTCGGTTATGAAGGATATCCTGCTTCTGTATGTATCTCTATTAATGATGAAGTCGTTCACGGCATTCCAAATAAGCACCGTTACTTAAATGAAGGTGACATTGTAAGCCTTGACACCGGAGTCATCTGGAAGGGATATCAGTCAGACGCAGCAAGAACTCACATGATCGGAGAGGTAACTCCTCAGGCCAGAAAGCTGGTTGAAGTAACTCAGCAGAGCTTCTTTGAAGGAATAAAGTTTGCAAAAGCTGGCAATCATCTCTATGATATCTCAGCAGCAATCCAGAAATATGCAGAAAGCTTCGGTTTCGGAGTTGTAAGAGATCTGGTTGGACATGGTATTGGAACCGATATGCATGAAGAACCGGAGATCCCCAACTTCGCACAGAAGAGAAAAGGCATCAAGCTGGCAGCCGGTATGACACTGGCAATTGAACCAATGATCACTGCAGGCCGTTACGATGTAGCCTGGATGGACGACGGCTGGACCGTTGTAACAGAAGATGGTTCACTTGCTTCCCATTATGAAAACACCATCCTGATCACGGATGGAGAACCTGAGATCTTATCTTTGTAACACCCCATAAGCATTAGGAGGGAAAGAATATGTCCAAAGCAGACGTAATTGAAATTGAAGGAACCGTAGTAGAGAAGCTGCCAAACGCAATGTTCCAGGTTGAACTGGAAAATGGCCATCAGGTTCTGGCACATATCAGCGGAAAACTCCGTATGAATTACATTCGCATTCTTCCAGGCGATAAAGTAACTTTGGAAATGTCTCCATACGACCTTTCCAAGGGCAGAATCATCTGGAGAGATAAATAAAAATAATTTAAAAATAGATCAAAAAAAGACTTGCATTACCAAAAAATATTTGATATAATGCTTTAGCAACTTTGTTGGTCTATAGAAAGGAGAATTACTGTGAAGGTTAGATCATCCGTTAAGCCGATCTGCGAAAAGTGCAAGATCATTAAAAGAAAAGGCAGTATCAGAGTAATTTGCGAAAATCCAAAGCATAAACAGAGACAAGGTTAATTATTTTTAGGAGGTGTACTACACACATGGCTCGTATTTCAGGTGTTGACTTACCAAGAGAAAAAGCGTGTTGAGATCGGTCTTACTTACATCTACGGAATTGGTAGAGCAAGCTCCAACCGCATCTTAGCAGAAGCTGGCGTAAACCCAGACACTCGCGTTAAGGATTTAACCGATGATGAGGTTAAAAAGCTGGCTAGCATCATCGCTGACACTCAGACTGTAGAAGGTGATCTTCGTAGAGAGATCGCAATGAACATCAAGAGACTTCAGGAAATTGGATGCTACAGAGGAATCCGTCATAGAAAGAGCCTGCCGGTTCGCGGACAGAAGACAAAGACCAACGCAAGAACCTGCAAGGGTCCAAGAAAAACGGTAGCAAATAAGAAGAAGTAATTTAGTAACATGGTAACCGAATTCGATTTGTATGTTTTAAAAACAGGAGAGCGAATTCAAGTAAATGAGAAAGTAGGTTAGTTTAAAATGGCTAAAAAAGTGTCCACTACAGCAAAAAAAGTGACAAAAAAGCGTGTAAAGAAAAACGTTGAACGCGGACAGGCACATATCCAGTCATCTTTTAATAACACAATCGTTACATTAACTGATGCGCAGGGTAACGCTTTATCATGGGCAAGTGCCGGTGGTCTGGGATTTAGAGGTTCAAGGAAATCTACTCCTTATGCAGCTCAGATGGCAGCAGAAACTGCTACAAAGGCAGCTCTTGTACATGGCTTAAAGTCAGTAGACGTTATGGTTAAAGGACCTGGTTCAGGTCGTGAAGCAGCAATCCGTGCCCTTCAGGCATGCGGTCTGGAAGTAACAAGCATTAAGGACGTAACTCCGGTTCCACACAACGGATGCCGTCCACCAAAGCGTAGAAGAGTCTGATTGATTTAATTAGGAGGTAATTAAAGTGGCAGTAGATAGAGTTCCTGTTCTTAAAAGATGCAGATCCCTCGGTATGGATCCAATCTATTTAGGAATTGATAAAAAATCTAACAGAGAATCTAAAAGAGCAAACAAGAAGTTAAGTGAATATGGCATGCAGTTAAGAGAAAAGCAGAAAGCTAAATTCATTTACGGCGTATTAGAGAAACCTTTCCGTAACTACTACGCAAAGGCTTCCAAGATGAACGGTATGGTTGGTACCAACCTGATGATCCTTCTTGAGTGCCGTCTGGACAACGTTCTGTTCCGTATGGGATTTGGACGTACACGTAAAGAAACCAGACAGATCGTTGATCACAAGCACGTTCTGGTTAATGGCAAGCAGGTAAACATCCCATCTTACCAGGTTAAGGCTGGCGATGTAATCGAGATCAAAGAGAAGTTCAAATCTGCTCAGAGATACAAAGACATTCTGGAAGTAACCGCTGGTCGTATGGTTCCTGCATGGCTGGAGTCTGATCAGGAAAATCTGCGCGGTACCGTTAAGGAACTGCCAACCAGAGATGAAATTGATGTTCCAGTAAATGAGATGCTTATCGTCGAGTTGTACTCCAAATAATCCATCAATATATGAAAGATTGAAAAGTATGCCTGTCTTATTTTGGACAGGTATACTTTGCTGGATTTAACCCTCGATATTTGATAGAAACCCAAAAAGGAGGGGCTATTAGTGTTCGATTTTGAAAAACCAAACATTGAAATCGCAGAGATTTCAGAAGACAAGAGATACGGCAAGTTTGTAGTTGAACCACTTGAAAGAGGTTACGGTACTACACTGGGCAATTCCCTGAGAAGAATTATGCTTTCTTCTTTACCCGGAGCCGCAGTGAGTCAGGTAAAAATCGATGGCGTTTTGCATGAGTTCAGTTCTATTCCAGGTGTTAAGGAAGATGTAACTGAGATCATTATGAACATCAAAAGCTTAGCGATCAAGAACAACAGCGATACCGATGAACCGAAGGTTGCATACATTGAGTTTGAAGGCGAAGGCGTGATTACAGCTGCTGATATTCAGGCAGATGCTGATATCGAGATCATGAATCCGGATCAGGTAATCGCAACTTTAAGCGGCGGCGCTGACAGCAAGTTCTATATGGAACTGACTATCACCAAGGGCCGTGGATATGTAAGCGCTGACAAGAACAAGAATGCAGATCTTCCAATTGGTGTGATCGCAGTTGATTCTATCTATACTCCAGTTGAGCGTGTTAATATGGCTGTTGCCAACACCCGTGTTGGACAGCAGACAGACTATGACAAGCTGACTCTGGAAATTTATACTAACGGCACCCTGGCTCCTGATGAAGCAGTCAGCCTTGCTGCAAAGGTATTAAGCGAGCATCTGAATCTTTTCATTGACCTTTCTGAAAATGCCAAGACCGCTGAGATCATGGTAGAGAAAGAAGACAATGAGAAAGAAAAAGTACTTGAGATGAACATCGACGAACTGGAACTTTCTGTTCGTTCTTACAATTGTCTGAAGAGAGCCGGAATCAATACGGTAGAAGAACTGTGCAACAGAACTTCTGAGGATATGATGAAGGTTCGTAACCTTGGCCGTAAGTCCTTAGAGGAAGTACTTGCCAAGTTAAAAGAATTAGGCTTACAGCTGAATCCTAGTGACGAAGCATAAGTTATGATTGAAAGCTGTGGGAAGTCCCCACATAACCTTAGCCAGTAAGTCCAATGAAGCATGGCGCGGGTTGCCACTATAAAAAATAAACAGGTGGGTAAGATGCGCCTCTACCAGTAAGTCCGATGATGCATGGAAAGGTGTTCCACCGATCAGGAGGAAAGAATAATGGCAGGATATAGAAAATTAGGAAGAACATCCAATCAGAGAAAGGCTATGATCAGAAGCCAGGTAACTGCACTGTTATATCATGGTCACATCAAAACAACTGAAACCAGAGCAAAAGAGATCCGCAAAGTTGCTGAGGGTCTGATCGCACTGGCTGTTAAGGAAAAAGATAACTTCGAGACTGTAAAGGTTACTGCTAAGGTTGCTCGTAAAGATGCAAACGGCAAGCGCGTTAAAGAAGTAGTAGACGGCAAGAAAGTAACTGTTTACGATGAAGTTGAGAAGGAAATCAAGAAGGACAGCGCTTCCAGACTTCACGCTAGAAGACAGATGTTAAAGGTTCTTTACGGTGTAACTGAGGTTCCTACCCAGGCAGCTGGAAAGAAGAACGGCACCAAGTCTGTTGATCTGGTAGCTAAGTTATTTGATGAAGTTGCTCCTAAGTACGTTAGCCGCAATGGTGGTTACACCAGAATCGTTAAGATCGGCCAGCGTAAGGGCGATGCAGCTATGGAAGTTCTGCTTGAGTTAGTTTAATCATTAACTTATATTGATCTGAATATAGTTATGCAGGCGACTGCAGGTACTGTCAAAGGTATCTGCAGTCTTTTTTTTGCGGATTTTGTGAGCGATGCTGTATTCCGTCAGAGGTTTGAAAGAATATCGTAAGTTGATAAAACCCATATCCTGCTTTATAATGAAAGTACAAAATGGAGGAGGGTATGGCTTATGTTGAATTTAAAAAGAATGGTATGTATGCTGCTGACAGCAGGGATGTTTACTACCGCACTTCCTGTTCAGGCACTGGCAGCATCTGACTATCAGTATATTACGAATATTTCCCTGAAAGTAGAAGTTGACCTGGATGCAGGAGATGAGGTCAACAGCGGTGACAGTGTAGGAACATCCAAAGATGATTCCGGAACAAAGGTTTATACTACATCAGACAAATACAGTGTAGAGTCTGCTGAATGGACCAATAATAAAGATGTGTCTATCGGAGATACTCCAAAGATCACTGTATGGCTGGAACCAGACTCTTCATCCAGCTCAAAGTATGAATACAGATTTCGCAGTAGCTATGGCTCAAGCAAGGTAAGCATCAGCGGCGGTGAATTTGTATCCTGCAGTAAGAGCGGCAGCAGTTTAAAAGTGGTTCTTCGTGTCAATGGGGTAAAGGGCACTTATGAAGCACCAAAGGAAGCTGAATGGGGAAGCGGAAAAGGAAAAGCAACCTGGAAAGCACCAGATGATAAGACCGGTTATTATGATGTGATCTTATATAAGGGTTCCACAGTTATGAAGAAACTGGAAGATTACAATGGTACTTCTTACAATTTCTATCCTTATATGACAAAAGAAGGAGATTATACCTTTAAAGTACGTACTGTTCCTCATACAGATGAGCAGAAGCGCTATGGTAAGAAGAGTGAATGGACCGAGTCAGACAGCAAGTATATTGATGAAGATGATGTATCAGATGGCTCTGGACAGGACAACAGTTCCAATGGAAGTAACAGCGGTGGTATCACCCCTGGAGGCGGTACTACGGATGCTGGCTGGAAACAGGATAACAACGACTGGTATTTTAAATACCCGGATGGCAATTATGTAAAGAATAACTGGCTGCAGTGGAATAATAAATGGTATCTCTTTGATAACAGCGGAAAGATGCTGAAAGGCTGGCAGCAGAAAGATAATCACTGGTATTATTTTGACACCACTAATGGCGGTATGAGAACTGGCTGGGTAAAAGAAGGTGACAAGTGGTACTACTTAAATCCAAACCAGGGTGGTCCGGAAGGTGCCATGATCTCCAACTGCTGGCTGACCATCAGCGGAAAGACTTATTTCATCAACCAGTCCGGTGTGATGATGGAAGGCTGGTATCAGATTTCCGGTAAATGGTATTACTTCTATCCGGGAGATGGCTCCAAGGCTGTAAGTACTTCTATTGGAGGCTTTCAGGTAGATGCAGATGGTGTATGGAACCATTAAAATATAAAAAATAAATCATACGTATATACGAAAAAGCTGCCTGAAAAGGTGGCTTTTTCTTGACTTATACTATGATATCATCTACAATTGTGACAGCTGTGGGAGTGCCAAAGGCACGTAGCAGCTGACTTTTTTATCAACAACATCACTTTGAAAGGAACGTCATGGGAATTATAAAAACAGCCAGACTGATCTACGAATATATCAGAAGAGATGAAGAAGAGAAAATAGAAGAAGTAAAGCGTGCCATAGACGGTGTTGACCTGGATATAGAAAAGGGAAGTTTTGTGGCAGTTTTAGGACATAATGGTTCCGGAAAATCTACTTTTGCAAAGCACATCAATGGTCTTCTCCTTCCAACAGAAGGTACTGTATGGGTGGGTGAGATGGATACCAAAGATGAAGAACACATCTGGGATGTGCGCAAAACAGCAGGAATGGTGTTCCAGAACCCGGATAACCAGATCATTGGAAATATTGTAGAAGAAGATGTAGGTTTCGGACCGGAAAATATTGGTGTGGAAACAAAAGAGATCTGGAAGCGGGTAGATGAAAGCCTGAAAGCAGTAGGGATGACGGCATACAGAAAACAGTCTCCCAACAAGCTGTCCGGCGGTCAGAAACAGAGAGTTGCCATTGCCGGTGTTATGGCCATGCGTCCTCAGTGTATTATTTTAGATGAACCTACTGCCATGTTGGACCCAAATGGACGAAAAGATGTAATACGCACGGTTCATGAACTGAATAAAAAAGAAGGAATTACAGTCCTTCTTATTACTCATTATATGGAAGAAGCCATTGATGCAGACCGTGTGATCGTTATGGACGACGGAAAAGTGATCATGGATGGAATACCAAAAGAAATCTTTTCCCGTGTGAAGGAATTAAAGGAACATGGACTGGATGTACCTCAGGCAACAGAACTGGCATTTGAGTTAAAAGAAGCAGGAATGCCTTTGACAGAGGGGATCTTAAGCAGACAGGAGCTGGTAGAACAGCTTACAGCGTTGCTTTCAGATGAAAAATAGGAGAATAACATGTCGATAAAAGCAGTTGATCTGAATTATGTATACGGAAATGGTACGGCCTTTGAGCAGCATGCCCTTTTTGATGTGAATTTCGAGATCCAGGACGGGGAGTTTGTAGGCATTATCGGACATACCGGTTCCGGAAAATCCACATTGATCCAGCATTTAAACGGACTGATCAAGGCCAGCTCCGGCGCTTTGTATTATAATGGAGAAAATATTTACGAAGATAAATATGATATGAAAAAGCTTCGTTCCAAGGTAGGACTGGTATTTCAGTACCCGGAACACCAGCTTTTTGAGATCGATGTACTGACAGATGTATGTTTCGGACCGAAAAACCAGGGATTTTCTGAAGAAGAAGCAAAGGAAAAGGCGAAAAAAGCTTTAAGTCTGGTAGGCCTGGGTGAGTCTTATTACAGCCAGTCACCATTTGAACTGTCCGGTGGTCAGAAGCGAAGAGTTGCCATAGCAGGTGTGCTTGCAATGGAGCCGGAAGTCCTGATCTTAGATGAACCAACAGCAGGTCTTGACCCGCGAGGAAGGGATGAGATCTTAGACCAGATCTCAAAGCTGCATACAGAGCGGAAGATGACTATTATCCTGGTATCCCACAGTATGGAAGATGTTGCCAGATATGCAGGCAGACTGATCGTTATGAACCATGGACAGAAAGTGTTTGACGGAACTCCAAGAGAAGTATTCCGCCATTATAAAGAACTGGAAGCCATTGGTCTGGCAGCGCCTCAGGTAACTTATCTGGTCCATGATCTGAAAGAAAAAGGACTGGATATTGACAGTGATATTACTACAGTGGCAGAAGCAAAAGAGGCGATCCTGGCATTGTGGGATAAAAAGAGAAAGCGGCAGGTATAAAAATGCTGAGAGATATAACATTAGGACAATATTATCCGGTGGATTCCCTGATCCATCGTCTGGATCCAAGAACCAAACTTTTTGGGACAATGGTGTTTATCCTGTCCCTTTTTGTGGCAAATAATATATGGGGATATTTATTAGGGACCATAGCACTGGCTGCTGTGATCGTACTGACAAAAGTTCCGGTGCGTTTTATCTTAAAGGGATTAAAAGCCATTGTGATCTTATTACTGATCAGTGTCAGTTTTAATCTGTTCCTTACACCGGGACGCGAACTGGTACGTTTCTGGATCTTTAAGATCACCTGGGAAGGAATCCGCCTTGCATGTTTTATGGCAGTGCGCCTGATCTACCTGGTAGTAGGTTCTTCCCTTATGACATTGACTACCACTCCGAACCAGCTGACAGATGGTCTGGAAAAGGGATTGGGATTTTTAAAGCGGTTCCATGTACCGGTACATGAGATCTCTATGATGATGTCTATTGCACTGCGTTTTATTCCTATTTTAGTAGAGGAAACAGACAAGATCATGAAGGCCCAGATGGCAAGGGGCGCTGATTTTGAGTCTGGAAATCTGGTACAGAAAGCAAAAGCCATGATCCCGCTGTTAGTACCGTTATTTATCTCTGCTTTCCGCAGAGCAACGGACCTGGCAATGGCAATGGAGGCAAGATGTTACCGCGGCGGCGAAGGAAGGACCAAGATGAAACCGTTGCAGTACAGCCAGAAAGACCATGAGGCATATATGGTCTTTGCACTGTATTTTGTGCTGATCATTGCTTCCAGGGTTTATCTGTAAATGTATCCTGTATACAATAAAAGATAAGAAACAGTATAAGCAGTAAAATATATGGGACGCAGGAAAGTATAAGGAGAAAAGAAACATGAAAAAAAGGGTCCTTCTGAGAGTGGCCTATGACGGGACCAACTATCACGGCTGGCAGGTACAGCCGGGAGCAGTGACCATTGAACAGGTGTTAAATGAAAAACTGACAGAGCTTTTAGGGGAACCTATTGAAGTGATCGGAGCCAGCCGCACAGACTCCGGCGTTCATGCGATGGGAAATGTGGCAGTATTTGACACAGAACACCGTATGCCTGCGGACAAGATCTGTTTCGCTTTAAACCAGCGGCTCCCGGAAGACATCCGCATTCAGTCATCTATGGAAGTGGAACCGGACTGGCACCCAAGAAAGCATCACTGTATCAAGACATATGAATACAAAATATTAAACCGCAAGATGGAAGTACCGTCCCTGCGTCTGTACACCCATTTCTGCCATTTTGACTTAGACCTGGATCAGATGCGCCAGGCTGCCAAAATGCTGACAGGAGAACATGATTATAAAAGTTTCTGCAATGTTCGTACCCAGGTATTAGATACTGTGCGTACTGTATACAGTATTGATATAGAAAAAGACAGTAATGATGTGATCACCATACGGGTACGGGGAAACGGCTTCCTTTATAATATGGTCCGCATCCTTGCAGGAACCCTTATGGCAGTGGGAATGGGCCAGAGAAAACCGGAGGAAATGCCGGATATCCTTGCAGCCTGTGACCGGGCGGCGGCAGGTCCAACAGCGCCTGCAAAAGGTCTGATGTTAGTGGGAATGGAATATCAGGATTAAAAATGGAAAAATCCTTGAAAATATAAGGATTTAGCCAAGAAAATGGCTTGACATGGCAAAACAGATATTATATAATAAGAAACTGTGACGTTGAGAGTAAATGCTCATCCAAAGCCCCGGAGCGGAGCATTTCATTGATAAATACTTCCCAATATTTATCACATATAGCGATCATCTGAAAAGATGTAATTTAGGTTGAAATTAACAGGAGGTTAACCAATGAAGAGTTTTATGGCTAGTCCAGCGACAATTGAGAGAAAATGGTACGTAGTTGATGCTACAGGATATACATTAGGACGTTTATCATCTGAGGTAGCTAAAGTTTTAAGAGGAAAGAATAAGCCAATCTTTACCCCACACATTGACTGTGGTGATTATGTAATCGTAGTTAATGCTGATAAGGTAAAAGTTACCGGCAAGAAGTTAGATCAGAAAGTATATTACAACCACTCTGATTACGTAGGTGGCATGAGAGAAACCACTCTGCGTGAAATGATGGCTAAGAAGCCTGAGAAGGTTGTTGAGTTAGCAGTTAAGGGTATGCTTCCAAAGGGACCTCTGGGAAGAAGCATGATCACAAAGCTTCATGTATATGCAGGCCCGAACCACGAGCAGGCAGCACAGAAACCAGAAGTTTTAACATTTTAATGAGGATCGGAGGAAGAAAGTATCATGGCTAGCGCAAAATTTTACGGAACAGGCAGAAGAAAAAAATCTATCGCCAGAGTATATTTAGTACCAGGTACAGGTAATATCACCATCAACAAGAGAGACATCGATGAATATCTTGGTCTTGAAACTTTAAAGCTGATCGTTCGTCAGCCATTAGTTGCAACTGAGACAGTTGACAAGTTCGATGTATTAGTAAACGTTCGCGGCGGCGGCACAACAGGACAGGCTGGTGCAATCCGTCACGGTATCTCCAGAGCACTTCTTCAGGCAGACGCTGATTACAGACCAGTTCTGAAGAAAGCTGGATTCTTAACAAGAGACCCAAGAATGAAAGAAAGAAAGAAGTACGGTCTGAAGGCTGCACGTCGTGCACCTCAGTTCAGCAAGCGATAATCGACTGCTCAGACTATATCAAAATGGTTCAAAAACCCCGGAAAATCAAGGTTTTCCGGGGTTTTCTTGTACCCAGACTTATCTGTATAGTTTGACCTCATTTGACCTAACGAGAGCCGTTTTCACTGGAGTTTTAGTGGTCCGTAAGTGGTTAACCTATCGTACAGCTTGGAAAGGAATATGAGATCTTGGGCTGATGAAAGAGCGCCTGAGTAACCGCAAAATTGCGGAAAGACTGTTCCTGTCCGAAGGCAGTATTAAGCAATATATCAATCAGATTTATTCTAAACTTAACATAGATGGGATACCCGGGCGAAGCGGCAGCAGATTTTATCCATGCTGAATGCCAACCCCTAACCTTTGGTTAATGGTTATCTTTTTTAATCCACTGTACAATATTTGTACGGTGGATTTTTTACTTTATAGGAAAGACCGCCTCCGGCGCTCTTTTGAATTAAAAATGCCCGCCGGTAGGCGGGCAACACAAATAGACGATCTAGGGATTAAAAAAGATAAAAACCTTCCTCACTAAATTCTTCATCAAGATCGTCATCATTTAGAAAATAATCCATATCCAGCAGGTCTTCCTCGCTCATATGGCGAATGTCCGTGGAAGTAAGTCCTTCTGGAGGATTATCCATGTATTTTTTACGCAGCGCCTCAACATCTGTTTTCATTGCAATGCCCTCCTATGAGGGAATTATACCATAAAAACAGAGAAAGTTATGCAGAAGAACGCTTTCCGCGAGATCGGGACATAGATCTCTCATATAATTCTTCGAGGGAAAGACGCTGATGGTTAAAATAAAGTTCCAAAAACTCCATTTTATGCCTGCAGATGGGACATTCCAGCGGATCATAACCAAAAGAAGAAAGAATAGCATTCCGCCAATGGTTAAAGTTGCGTAGAATGGGACGTTTCTGTTTGGAAATGACTTTATGGAGCTGCTGGTCTGTTTTGCGGTGGCGTGCATACAAGCCGCCATAGCGGATCATTTTAAAATGTTTCTCAGGGATATGCCGGATCAGACGTTTGATGAAGTCCATAACCGGGATCGTTTCCTGTATATATTTATCATCTTCGTGTCGATTGTAATGAAAAGTGACCATAGAACCATCATATTTGTCGATCCTGGAAGTGGCGATCACAGGACGCCCCAGATAGCGTCCGATATATTTGATGGCAGTCTCAGGATCACAAGAGGAAGGCTTGGCATAAACGTAAAATCCCTTCTTATGAGAAGAATAACAGAGGGATTTGATCTGTTTGAAAGGATCGCCCAGCCGTTGGTGCATCTCATTAAGGAGAGCGGTACGGAAAGCAGAACGTAAAAAAGAGTAATTGAAGTGATGGACATTTCGCCAAAGGCCGTCATCACTGAGACCGCCTTCAGAAATAAGGCAGTGGATATGAGGATTCCATTTCAGATCCCGTCCGAAGGTATGTAAGACCATGATAAAACCAGGCGTAAAATTTTTTGATTTGTTAAGTTCAAAAAACATGCGGGAAATGACACTGGCAACGGAATGGAACAGGCAATCCAAAAGGGAGCGTTCTTTTAGGAAAAAATCCCTGAGATTTTCATCAATGGTAAAGACGCAATGGCGATGCTTAACGTTGATGAGTTTGAAAGTCATAGAAGTGGTGCGTTCCATGCTGTATTTGTTTCCACAAGAAGGGCAAAACCGACTGTGACAGTGGAAAGGGACATATTTAAAGTTGCCACAATGGGGGCAATGATACATGGCACCGCCAAAGGAAGGATCCCCACAATGGATCATCTTTTCGATATTTTCCATTTCGGTGTCTCTGGGATGGAGAGTATATTTTATTTCTTCATAATGGTCTGTAAAATTTTCTGCAAGATATTCATAAGACTATTATGAGATAGATTTTAGAAAAAAGAAACCCCTAACCCCTCAAGATTGAGGGGCAGGGGAGTTGAATAGGCGAAGCCTATTTTTTATTGACTTAGGAGGAGTGAGAAAATGAAGGATTGGAAAAAATGTACGGCTTTTCTGCTGGCGCTGGTCATATGCCTTGGCCTTGCTGCCTGCGGAGTGGGAAGTAGTGAAGGTGAAAGAGAAGATTACTATACCCCCGGTGTGATTGAGGACACCGACTATGACTTCACAGATGATAATCCGGCAGAGCAACTGGGTTATGACTCTATTGAGGATATGCGCACACAGGAACATGAAATCATCTCTTCCGATGATAACGACAATACAGTCGCCGAGGGATATTGGTATCCTGACGGGGATAGGAGCAGCTCCCTCTATTTTATGGTCCAGAGAGATACCATTTACTGGTATGAATTTAACCCAGGGCAGGGGGATGTTCAAGTGGGAGAACCAGATGGCATTGTACTCAAGTTAGGAAATAAGCGCCGTCTTCAGAGCGGGCAGACATTTCAGTATACAACTTCCAGAGGATTGGATATGAGCTACAGCAAAATTTGTTTCGAGGGAGACACAACAGAATATTTTTGGAAGGAGCGCTGAAAGGCATTCCTGTGGTTAAAGAAGAAAGCTATATGGAACAAAGATATATTTCAAAAGTAAAGCCACTAAGCCAGTATATTTTACAAGTTGACTTTGTCTCCGACAGTCGTTTGCTCCTGGATATGAAGCTCCTGTGTCTTTGTCCCTGAAGGCACTGTTCCCGGCTGGGCAGTTGATACGGAAACCGGTAATGGTGAGTTTTCAAACATCGCTGGTATCTGGTATCTGGATGGAGATGCGGATGCAATTACAAAGGTGTTGATCCAAAGACGGTGCAGTATCCGGCAGGCCACGAGAACATCAAAACCCTTGGATATCCAGTATTTTCAAGGGTTTTCTTATGTTTATGGTTCATAAAGAATTGATGTGAAATTTGGTCAAATAAAATGTACCCTATAGATTAGACAGTTTGAGTTTTTAAAAAACCCTTACCATTGGACAGTAGGTTTTAATGAAAAACCCTTAAATCTAGACAATGAGTTTACAGGGAACCCTTAAATTCGGACATGGTTTTGATGAACCCCTTTATTTTGGACAAAATCGCTTTTTGACTCCGATTCAGATTGATATTACAATAAAAATGAATTGGAGGAAATTATGGCAAACAGAAAGTTTACAGAACAGGAAATGCTCACATTGAGAAATAGCAAATATGTGTTGGATGTATCACCGAGCATTGTACATTTCTCGGCAGAATTTAAAAAACTATTTTGGGAGGAACTGTCAAAAGGCAGGCTTCCACGTGAGATTGTTTCGACTCTTGGAATAGATCCAAATATCCTGGGGGATTCCAGAATAAATGGTCTGAAAACCATGATTGGAAATGAAGTAAAAAAATGGTTTTCGAGATCTTAACACCTATGCACAGGGCTGCAACGGATATCTGTCGGCTGAAAATCGGATAAAATATTTAGAAATGCAACTGGCATATAAAGATCAGGAGATTGAGTTTCTAAAAAAAATTGTATCTTTAAATCCGGAGGCTCCGGAATAATGAAAATACCAGCCCATGCAAAGTATCAGATTATTTATGATACTTTGCAAAAAAACGATAATCTATTGAATGTAGCTGCCATGTGCGAAATTGCAGGAGTATCCCGTTCGGGCTATTACCATTATCTCTCAACAGAAGACCAGCGAATGGAAAGGGAGGAACGGGACAGACAGGATTTTCTTTTGATTCTGAAAGCATACCAGTATCGAGGATATCATAAAGGTGCCCGTAGCATATATATGAGGTTGTTACACATGGAACCGCCTATAGTGATGAATATCAAAAAAATCCGTCGGCTGATGAGGAAATATAACTTACAGTGTCCTATCCGCAAAGCAAATCCCTATCGGAGAATGGCAAAAGCAATGGCAACTGCATATACCGCACCCAATATAGTAAACCGTGAATTCAAGGAACATGGACCAAGAAAAATTCTGTTAACAGATATCACGTATATAATAAATGGAAAAGCACCCCGGTGCTATATGTCAACAATTATAGATGCCTGTACCAAGGAACTGCTGTCATGGATTCTCAGCGAATCATTAGAAATTGATTTTGTATTAGAAACAGTAAAACAGTTAATAGAAAAACATGGAACTGATTTAAGCGCAGAAACATTAATACATAGCGATCAGGGTTCCCACTATACCAGCATTAAATTTATCCAATTGTTAAAGGATAATGAACTGAGACAGTCTATGTCACGTAGAGCAAACTGTTGGGACAATGCTCCCCAGGAATCATTCTTTGGTCATATGAAAGACGAACTGGATCTGTCAGAGTGCTACAGCTATGAGGAGATATTAAACGCAGTTAGGGATTGGACAGAATACTATAATACAGAACGTTATCAATGGGACTTAGCAAGGTTGTCACCTGTTGAATATTATCAATATCTGACAACAGGAATTTACCCACTGATAATTCCTAAAGCAAAAGGTGAAAACCATCAGTCAGAGGCATCTCTTTGATGCCTCTACACAACAAACAAATATAAAATAGAAATCTGAAAAGGAAAAGTCATAGTGTCCTTGACAAAGGGTACACTTTAAAATTCTTCTTAATGTTATCAAAAATTGATTGAATGCCTGGGGATAAACGGGAATACAGGATTGAAAATATATTTTTTTCATTAGTTCTTGACAAGTAACCATTCGGTAACTATAATGGAGTTACCGAATGGTTACTTTGATAAAGGAGATAGTTATGGCAGAGAGTACAAAGGAACGGATTTTGAGGATAGCACTGGAGCTGTTTGCGCAGAACGGCTATCTTGGGACGTCTATGAATGATATTGCAGGACAGTTAGGATTTACGAAAGCCGCCTTATATAAGCACTATGCCAGCAAACAAGAAATCTTAGATAAGATCGTGGAGCGGATGAACAAGATGGACTATGAGCGCGCGGAAGTCTATGAAATGCCGGAAACGGAACCAGACGGCTTTGCGGAAGCATATCTGCATACACCAATTCAGAAAATCCGCACATACAGTCTTGCCCAGTTTGACCATTGGACAAAGGAACCGTTTTCTTCCAATTTCCGTAAAATGCTGACGCTGGAGCAATACCGTGATCCCAAGCTTGCACAGCTCCATCATGACTATCTGGCGGGTGGTCCACTGGAGTACATGGCGGCCATCTTCCGCAAGCTGGCAGATTCTGATGAGGACGCTATGCAGTTGGCGTTGGAATTCTATGGCCCAATGTATCTTTTATACAGTGTCTACGACGGTGCCGAAAAAAAAGAATCTGCTTCTTCTTTGCTGGCGACACATATTGATCACTTTATTGCCAAGGTTGAGTCTGATTACAGAAAGAAGGGGAGAACAACATGAAAGATGTGGGAGAAGAAAAACGCTGGGTCTTATGCCCGTGGTGTGGTGCCAAGACGCGCTTGCAGATACTGCGGGAGACGGAATTAGTAACTTTTCCTCTGTTTTGTCCAAAATGCAGGCATGAGAGTATTATCAATGCAAAAAATTTTATCATCGAAACCAAACAGCCAGACGCTAAGACGCAGTGCTGATCGCAAAAACGATCATGCGCTGCGTCCTATTTTTTGAAAGGAGCAACTATTATGGATGCAATTATTTACACCACTAACACCGGAAGTACCGGGCAGTATGCAAAGCTACTGGCCCAGGAAACCGGACTTCCGGCATATTCCCTTGTAGAAGCGAAAAAACGGGTCTTTGCTGGTGCGGAGGTTGTCTATCTTGGCTGGATCATGGCCGGTTCGGTCAAGGGTTGTGTCAGTGCTGCGAAGCGCTATCAGGTGTGCGCTGTCTGCGGCGTCGGCATGGGACAAACCGGAACACAGACAGACAGCGTGCGGAAAAAATCAGCGATTCCAGCCAACATTCCGCTGTTCACCCTGCAAGGAAACTTCAATGTTAAAAAGCTACACGGTATTTATCGATTCATGATGGAGATCATGGTTAAAACAGTGGGCAAAGGTCTGGCCGCAAAGAAAGACTGCACGCCGGAGGAGGACGATATGCTGGATATGATGCTCCACGGTGGCGAGCGGGTCAAGGCAGAAAATCTAAGCACCATTCTCGATTGGTACAGAGCGCAGCAATAAATGTTCTCTCGGAGTCTTTTTTACACCTGCTTTTGTGGATGGTTTTCCGCTGTCTTAGAAAGGGGAATGAGATAAAATGAAAAATTTAATTATATATGTTCACGGAAAGGGCGGTTCGGCTGGGGAAGCTGAGCACTACAAAATGTTCTTTCCTAATAGTGAAGTGATCGGGTTTGATTACCGTTCGCAAACGCTTTGGGAAGCCAAGAAAGAGTTTTTTGCATTTTTTACCACACAGAGAAGTAGGTTTGAGCACATTACCTTGGTTGCAAACAGCATCGGGGCTTTCTTTGGGATATCCTCGCTGGATGAAACGCTGGTTGACCGGGCTTATTTGATCTCGCCAATCGTGGATATGGAAAAACTGATCTGTAATATGATGCAATGGTCGGGGGTGACCGAACAGGAACTTGCCTTAACATCCATTGAAACGGTATCTGCATTTGCCAAGCAGCACCATGCTGACCTGACCGTCATGCCCGGTGGCGAGCACTGGTTCCATACTGAGGAACAGATGCAGTTCCTTGATCATTGGATCAGAGAATGTAATGCGAAAAATGTCTGCTGCTAATTATACAAAATCATTGATAAAAGAGAAGGAGAATAATTATGTCAGAAAAGAATATTATCATTCGTCTGGAAACAAAAGACGATTACAGAGCCGTCGAAAACCTGACCCGCGAGTCATTCTGGAATGTTTATCAGCCTGGCTGTATGGAGCACTATGTGCTGCATTGTTATAGGGATGACCCGGCATTTGTGCCGGAGCTGGATTTTGTAATGGAACTGGGGGGTGAGATGATCGGGCAGATCATCTATGTACGGTCGGAGATCGACTGTGACGATGGACGAAAGGTGCCGATCATGACCTTCGGCCCCATCGGCATTGCACCCGCATACAAGCGGCAGGGCTACGGAAAGCAGCTTCTCGACTATTCCATGGAAAAAGCTAAGGAAATGGGTGCAGGGGCACTTGCCATTACCGGCAATATTGACTTTTACGGCAAGTCTGGCTTTGTTCCGGCCAAAACCAAGGGCGTGCGCTATGCCGACGACCCGGATGCGGACTATTTTCTCATCAGAGAACTGAAACCCGGATTTCTGGACGGCGTCTCCGGCACTTACAAAGACCCTGAGGGGTATTTTGTCTGTGAGAAAGACCCTGAGGGGTTTGAACGGTTTGAAGCCACCTTCCCGGTAAAAGAAAAGCAGAAGCTGCCGGGACAGCTGTTTTGAAAATCCCGGTGGCGGTCTTACAGGAAAGCTGTTTCCGACTGGCAATAAACAGGATATTTTAGATGTGCCTGGATATGGAAAACTGCCTGTAACTCTTATTGACTGTGCCAATCCGGTAGTCATTTTTAAAGCAGAGGATTCAGGATTAAATGGAACAGAAACCTGTATAGGCGCCTGTTCCGTTTTTATTATGTTGCAGAAATACCTTTTGCTGTGCTGGGAGGGGGTGAGAGAATGTTTTAGATCCACCCCCCATCAAGCCCAATGATCTGTCCTGTAAGATAGGATTCTTTATAACCAAGATGATAAGCCAGATCAGCTACTTCTTCTGCTTTACCAAGGCGTCCTGCCGGTATCTCATCTACCAGTGCGATCAGTTCGTCTTCTTCCATCCACTGGTTCATTTCTGTGTCAATGGCACCGCAGGCAATAGCATTGACCTGGATGTTGCTTGGGCCCAGTTCTTTGGCAAGAGCACGGGTCAGAGCGTTGATTCCGCCTTTGGTTGCAGAGTAAGCTGCTTCACAGGAAGCTCCTGCAACACCCCATACAGAGGAAATATTGATGATCTTTCCCTGTTTTTGGTGTACCATATAAGGGATCGCCAATTTGCAGCAGTTAAAAACAGAAGTTAAATTCATATGGAGAATTTTATCCCAGTCTTCACTGCTCATATCCTGAAGCAGTCCGATGTAGGAAACACCGGCATTATTTACCAGTACATCTATACCTCCAAACTGTTTCTTTATCTTTGCGAACAGTTCTTTGCAGCAATCCATATCTCCCATATCTCCCATATAGGCAAGACAAGGTACCTGATAATTCTCAATTTCTTTTTTTGTCTGCATCAGGCGGTCTTCATTGCGGATGCAGCTGATGACTACATTATAGCCTTTCCGGGCAAATTTAATGGCAATGGCTTTTCCGATACCACGGGAAGCGCCGGTCACAAGTACAGTTTTTCTTGACATAAGCTCACGTTCCTTTCTGCATGTGTACAGTACTGTTTCTGTTCGCGTGTTCCACGATCAGTGACGCAGTATTTGCTCTTTCTATTTTAGCACAGAATGGAGAGGTTGGCATATATCTGGTTGATCTGTAAAGATAATTGTAAGAATTTGAAGTGCAACAATAGTAAAATCTATGCTATAATAATTACGAATTGGTTACAATATATTAAGAGATAATGAAAAAGAACGAACAGGAAACGATAAAATGACATCACATATCTATGATCTGATCATAATCGGTTCAGGACCGGCGGGGCTTGCAGCAGCTGTGTATGCCCAGAGAGCCTGCCTGGACACTCTGATAATCGAACGATCTACGGTAAGCGGCGGACAGATATTAAATACCTATGAAGTGGATAATTATCCCGGATATCCTGGGATCAGCGGTTACGAACTGGGAATGAAGCTGCGGGAACATGCAGATCATCTGGGTGCGCAATTTAAAGAAGATACAGTTTTAAAAATAGAAGATAAAGGCCTGGAAAACTTAAAACAGGTCATTGGAATGAATGAAAACTATGAGGCAAGGACACTGATCCTTGCAACAGGAGCCGTTCATAAAAAGTTAGGCATTCCTGGTGAAAAAGAACTGACAGGAGCCGGTGTTTCTTACTGTGCTACCTGTGATGGTGCATTTTTCAGGAACAGGACCGTTGCAGTGATCGGCGGCGGTGATGTAGCAGTGGAAGATGCCATTTTCCTTTCACGTATGTGCAGTAAAGTCTATCTGATCCACAGACGGGGAAAACTCCGTGCAGCAAAAAGCCTTCAAAATCAGCTTTTCTCAAAAGGGAATGTGGAAATACTCTGGAATACAGAGGCAGAGGCTATAAAAGGCGATGGAGCAGTAGAAAGTTTATTGCTCCAGGATCATGTTACAGGTGAAAAGAAAGAAATTTCTCTTCAGGGCGTATTTATTGCTGTAGGAATACAGCCGGAAACAGCTGCTTTTGAAGGCGTTGTGGATATGGAACAGGGTTATATCAAAGCAGGAGAAGAGGGAATTACTTCTGTACCTGGTATTTATGCAGCAGGCGATGTGAGAACAAAAAAATTGCGGCAGATCGTTACAGCAGCGGCAGACGGTGCCAATGCAGTGACCAGCGCAGAGCAGTATCTGTCAGACTTAAAGAGAGGATAAGAGTACCGATGAACACATGGAAAAAATTACTGATCATCAGCGGAATGTGCAGCCTTGCAGGTGTGACACCGGCTTTTGCGTCCACAAATCTGGAAACCGGTTCCTCTCTTGCGGGAATTTCCGTAGCGTTAAATAATTATTATGCCGGAAATGCACAGCCGGAAAAGAAGCTGGCGTCATCTTACAATCAGTTGGAGGCAACAGAAACGAAAAAAAGCAGTGAAACAAAGACTGCAACAGAGACAAAGGCCGTAGCAACTGCAAAGGCAGAAACAAAAGCCCAGACCTCATCCGGAGCAAAAACAGAGACAAAAGCAGCGGCTTCTACAGAAGTAAAGGCAGCAGCTGTTTCACAGACAAAGGCAGCTTCTTCTGCCTATGATAATATTGCAGTATCTAAAGTAAGCGGATCTGTAAATATCCGTACAGAGGCAAATACCTCCAGTTCCATAACAGGAAAGATCTACAATGACTGTGCAGCAACGATCTTAGATACAGTAGACGGCGAAGGCGGAAAATGGTACAAGATCCAGTCCGGCTCTGTAACCGGCTATATTAAATCCGAATATTTTGTTACAGGCCAGAAAGCAGAAACAAAGGCAAAAGAAGTAGGAAAGACCTATGGAACAGTGGTAGATACCACCAGCCTTCGTTTAAGAGAAAGCCCGGATCTGACCAGCAAGACACTGACACTTTTATCAGAAGGCGCCCAGTATTCTGTTGTGGGACAGGAAGGTGATTTCTTAAAAGTAGCTGTGGATACAGACCTGGAAGGTTATGTATTTAAAGACTACATGAAAACCAGTGTAGAATTTAACAAAGCTGTTTCTGTAGAGGAAGAAAAAGCCAAAGAAGAAGACGAAGCCAAGCGTAAAGAAGAAGCTGACAAGGCAATGAAAGAGTTAGAAGCTGCAAAGAAAGCGGAGAGCAAGGCAGCAGAAACCAAAGCAGAGACGAAAGCGGAAACCAAGGCTGAGACAACGGCTGCAAAGAAAGAAACAACAGCTGCTCCAAAGGAAGAGACCAAGAAGGAAAAGACAAAAGAAACAGAGGCAGCTATAAAAGTGATTGCAGCCAATCCGGAAAAGGCAGAGGATGTGACAGTAGCTGCTCCAACTGTTAAACAGGAGACAAAAGCAGAAACGAAAGCTGAGACAAAGGCGGAAACAGTAGCAGAAACAAAGACAGAAACCAAGTCAGAGGGACCTGGGGCAAAGAAAGAGACAAGCTCTTCCAAGAAGACAGAAAGTTCTGCTGTAGAGACAGCTTCCAGAACCGCACTGATCGCCTATGCACAGCAGTTCTTAGGAAATCCTTATGTATACGGCGGCACCAGCCTGACAAAGGGCGCTGACTGCTCCGGCTTTGTTATGAGTGTATTCTCTCATTTCGGTATCAGTACAGGACGCAGTTCCAGAGACCAGGCAGCAAGAGGAAAGGCAATCCCGGTCAGTGAAGTAAAACCAGGAGACCTTTTATTCTATGCCAGCGGCAGCTATATCAACCATGTAGGTATTTATGTAGGAAATGGAAAGATCATCCACTCCAGTACACCTGCTACCGGTATCTGCTATGCACCGTCTAATTACAGAACACCTTGCAAGGCAGTTACATTTTTTGACTGATCCTGTTGAAACGTAAAAGTACATAATCAAAATTAAATATGCATCATAATGCACATAAAAATGGGGGAGCCGGTTTTGGCTCCCCTGTTTGTTTTTATGAAGTTTTAAAAGTTTTTAGAATTCAGGTTCGATCAGTCCATAAGTACCATTTTTACGCTTGTACACTACATTTACCTGCTCAGTTTCGGAGTTCAGGAATACGAAGAAATTATGTCCTAACATTTCCATCTGAAGGCAAGCTTCCTCAGGATTTACTGGCTTCATAGCGAATTTCTTGGTTTTTACGATCTGAATATCATCTTCGTAAGCGGTATCTTCTTCATCCTCAATAAATGCCTGGGAGAATGCGATAGCTGCCTGCTTCTTGTCGATGAGTTTCTTTTTATATCTGCGGATCTGGCGTTCAATGATCTCTTCTACCAGATCAATGGATACATACATATCGGTGCTGCTTTCTTCAGCACGGATGGTGTTGCCTTTAACTGGAATGGTCACCTCGATTTTCTGTTGGTCTTTCTGAGCGCTGAGCGCTACGATCACTTCGGTGTCAGGAGTGAAAAAATGTTCCAGCTTTCCGATCTTCTTTTCAACGGCTGCTTTCAAACCTGGAGTTACCTCAATATTTCGTCCTGTTATGGTATAACGCATAATCATCAACTCCTTTTTCTGAGATATGCACATTATATCATGTTTATTATAAAATTACAACATAAAATCTCAAATTGACTAATAATTTATCTTAATTTTTTATAAAAAAAGTATATGTAGGGTGCAAATGGCTATTGAATTATTAATAGTGTACATGAAAAAATGTCAATAGTAACTGTGCATATTTTGACGGAAAACAGCAGATTTATGAGATATATACAAAAAAGAAAGGACAGGAAAATGTAAAAGGGGTGTAAAAAAGAACAGGGTAAAATATGTGGATAATGTGGATAAGTCGGTGTATAACTAGAAAATGCAGAAAAACCGATAAAAATCGATGTGGATAACTTTGGGGGAAAACTTTGTGGATAAGTGTGGACAATGTGGATGTGCACAAAATCGAACATACTTTTTGTGCAAGATGTCTGGTTTACCATAATATGGGGGGAAATGTAAACTTTTTATGAAGTCGTTGAATAAATCCCGCTCAAGTGTTACAATGTATTAGATTGTATCATAAGCGTACTGGCTGCATTTGCGGCACAGATGCAGGTTGAAAAGAATTTTCATTTATATAAGGAAGAAGTTAGGAGAACTTACCATGAACGTAATTGAGAAACTGTTCGGGACTCACAGTGAAAGGGAATTGAAGATGATCCGCCCGATTTTGGCGAAGATCGAAAACCTGCGCCCCGAAATGATTGCCAAGTCAGATGAAGAGCTGCGCGATCAGACCCGTATCCTGAAAGCAAAGCTGGCTGACGGAGCAACTCTGGATGATATTCTGCCAGAGGCATTTGCTACTGTCCGTGAGGCGGCAAGAAGAACACTGAATATGGAGCATTTCCCGGTACAGCTGATCGGTGGTATCGTACTCCATCAGGGCCGTATCGCAGAGATGCGTACAGGTGAAGGTAAAACCCTGGTATCTACCTGTCCGGCTTACCTGAATGCATTAAAGGGAAAAGGCGTACAGATCGTTACTGTCAACGATTACCTGGCAAAACGAGATGCTGAGTGGATGGGACAGGTACATCGTTTCCTGGGTCTGACTGTAGGTGTTGTATTAAACGACATGAACAGTGCTCAGAGAAAAGAAGCATATGCCTGCGACATTACCTATGTAACAAACAATGAACTTGGTTTCGACTACCTGCGTGATAACATGTCCATTTACAAAGAACAGCTGGTTCTGCGTGATCTGGATTACTGTATCATCGATGAGGTTGACTCTGTTCTTATTGATGAGGCAAGAACACCTCTGATCATTTCCGGACAGAGCGGCAAGTCTACCAAGCTGTATGAAGTATGTGACGTTTTAGCACGTCAGTTAGAGCGTGGTACTGTTTCCAAGGAATTCTCCAAGATCGATGCCATCATGGGTGAAGAGATCGAAGAGACCGGTGACTTCGTAGTAGACGAAAAGATAAAGTAGTCAACCTGACTGAACAGGGCGTCAAGAAGGTAGAGGAATACTTCCACATTGATAACCTGGCTGATCCGGAAAATCTGGAGATCCAGCACAATATCATCCTGGCACTTCGTGCCAACAACCTGATGTTCCGCGATAAGGACTATGTAGTAAAGATGACGAAGTCCTGATCGTTGATGAATTTACAGGACGTATCATGCCGGGACGTCGTTACTCTGATGGTCTGCATCAGGCAATCGAAGCAAAGAGCATGTAAATGTACGTCGTGAAAGCCGTACACTGGCTACCATTACTTTCCAGAACTTCTTCAATAAGTTCGCAAAGAAGGCAGGTATGACCGGTACCGCTCTTACAGAAGAGAAGGAATTCCGTAACATCTATGGAATGGACGTTATCGTGATCCCAACCAACCGTCCTGTTATCCGTAAGGACTTAGATGACGCTGTTTATAAGACCAAGAAAGAAAAATAATGCAGTTGTTGAAGAAGTTGTAAAGGCACATGAGAAGGGACAGCCGGTTCTGGTTGGTACCATCACCATTGAGACTTCCGAACTTCTCAGCAAGATGCTGACCAAGAAGGGCATTCCTCATAAAGTCCTGAATGCAAAGTTCCATGAATTAGAGGCTGAGATCGTTGCAGATGCCGGTATCCATGGTTCCGTTACCATCGCTACCAACATGGCAGGCCGTGGTACCGATATTAAGCTGGATCAGGAGTCAAAGGATTTAGGCGGCTTAAAGATCATTGGTACAGAGCGTCATGAGTCCCGTCGTATTGACAACCAGCTGCGTGGACGTTCCGGACGTCAGGGAGACCCAGGTGAGTCCAGATTTTACCTGTCCCTGGAAGATGACCTGTTAAGACTGTTCGGTTCTGAGCGTCTGATGCATATGTTTGAGGCAATGGGCGTACCGGAAGGTGAGCAGATCGAGCATAAGATGCTTTCCAATGCTATTGAGAAGGCTCAGATGAAGATCGAGGGCAATAACTACGGTATCCGTGAGCAGCTGCTTAAATTTGACGAAGTAAACAATGAGCAGCGTGAAGTTATCTACAAAGAGCGCCGCAAGGTTCTGGATGGGGATAACATGCGTGATCTGGTTCTGAAGATGATCACTGACATTGTAGAGAATGCAGTAGATATGTCTGTTTCTGATGAAGATACAGCAGAGAAATGGGATCTCACTGAGTTAAACAATCTCCTTCTGCCGATCATTCCATTAAAGTCTGTTGTACTGACAGATGAGCAGAAGAAGTCTATGAAGAAGAACGAATTAAAGCACACCTTAAAGGAAGCTGCCATCAAGCTGTATGAGACAAAGGCTGAATTCCCTGAGCCAGAGCAGATCCGTGAGATCGAGCGTGTGGTTCTTCTGAAGGTTATTGACAACAAGTGGATGTCACATCTGGATGATATGGATGCTCTCCGTGAAGGAATTGGCTTACAGGCATATGGCCAGAGAGATCCGGTTGTTGAGTACAAGATGCAGGGCTATGAGCTGTACGAGGCTATGATGGCTGCGATCCAGGAAGAAACTGTACGTATCCTGTTCCACATCCGTGTAGAGCAGAAGATCGAGAGAGAGTCTGCTGCCAAGGTTACAGGTACCAATAAGGATGCAACTCCGATCGCTCAAAGAAACGTGATGAGCAGAAGATCTATCCAAACGATCCATGCCCATGTGGTTCCGGAAAGAAATATAAACAGTGCTGCGGACGTATTAAATAAGTCCTATATGAACGAATTGAAAAATCTTCCTGCGTGGCAGTAAACCATGCAGGGGTTTTTGCAAAATAATTAAAATTTATAATAAGAAAGCGGGTGAAGCTGTGGTTGAGTTAGACAATTTTAAATATACGTTATCAACGTATGACAAACCATTAGTGGAAGTGAGGGATTCACTTTGACCTGGATAATAAGGTCAGACGAATCGACGAATTAGATAAATCCATGGAAGAGCCGGGATTTTGGGATAATCCGGAGCGCTCTACCAAACTGGTGCGGGAAGCAAAACACTTAAAAGACGAAGTTGATACTTTCCGTGAACTGGAGCAGGAATATGAAGACATCCAGACCATGATCCAGATGGGTTATGAGGAAAATGATGCTTCTCTGATCCCTGAGATCCAGGAAATGTTAGATCATTTTTCAGAGACCCTGGAAAAGATGCGTATGAAGCTTCTGCTTTCCGGCGAATACGATGGCTATGATGCCATTTTACGTCTGAATGCAGGTGCAGGCGGAACAGAGTCCTGTGACTGGTGCAGCATGCTGTACCGTATGTACTGCCGTTGGGCTGAGAAAAGGGCTTTAAGGTAGAAGTCCTTGACTATCTGGACGGTGATGAAGCAGGTATCAAATCTGTTACCATTCAGATCAGCGGGGAAAATGCCTATGGCTATCTCCGTTCCGAGCACGGTGTACACCGTCTGGTACGCATTTCCCCGTTTAATGCAGCAGGCAAGAGACAGACTTCTTTCGTGTCCTGTGATGTGATGCCGGATATTAAAGAAGACATTGATATTGAGATCAATCCGGACGATATCCGTATTGATACCTACCGTTCCAGTGGTGCCGGTGGACAGCATATCAATAAGACCTCTTCTGCGATCCGTATTACCCATTATCCTACAGGTATCGTTGTTACCTGCCAGAATGAGCGTTCCCAGTTCCAGAATAAGGACAAGGCAATGCAGATGTTAAAGGCAAAGCTGTATATGCTCCGCCAGGAGGAACAGGCAGCAAAGGCAGCCGGTATCCGTGGTGACGTAAAGGACAATGGCTGGGAAGCCAGATCCGCTCTTATGTCCTTCAGCCTTATACTATGGTAAAAGACCATCGTACAGGAAGAAAGCGGAAATGTAGATGCTGTTTTAGATGGCTCTATTGACAACTTTATCAGTGCTTATCTGCGCTGGATGAGTCTTGGCTGTCCGAATAAAATGCCATGTCAGACGATCAATAAGCATACGCATAATAAATTTACAAAGACTGCTGTAAGACGAAAAGCTATTTTACAGCAGTCTTTTTGTGTTATAGATGGATCTGAAATATTGTATACTTTGTTCTTAATTTAACATAAGAAAGTGGTTGCAATTCCCATAAAAGTATGTTAATATCTTCCTCATGAATACAGATGTGTTCGCGATACGGACATGGACAGGAAGGAAGAAAAGGGTTCATGGAGGACAAAAGTAAGTATTTTGTTGTAAAACAAAAGGCAGTGCCGGAAGTACTTTTAAAAGTCGTAGAGGCAAAGAAACTTCTGGAAACAGTAAGAGCCATTACTGTGCAGGAAGCTGCAGACCGGGTAGGGATCAGCCGCAGTTCTTTTATAAATATAAGGACGATATTTTTCCTTTCTATGATAACACAAAGGGAAAACGATTACACTGGTAGTTCAGATGGATGACAGACAGGGACTTTTAAGTGACCTGCTCCATGTGGTTGCAGTGTACCGGGCAAATATCCTTACCATCCATCAGAGTATTCCGGTCAACGGAGTTGCTACTTTGACACTGAGTGTGGAAGTAAGGGAAGATACGGGAAATGTTTCCAGTATGATCGATGAACTGGAAGTATTAGACGGTATCCATTATGTAAAGATACTGGCCAGAGAATAAAACAAAGATCGGGCCGGTAAAATATCAGGTAGCATACAGGGAGCGAGAGATTATGATCAAGACAGCAGTTATGGGATACGGTACCATTGGATCTGGTGTTGCAGAGATCCTGGACCAGAATAAGGCAGAAGTTGCAAAAGTGCAGGACAGGAAGTTGAATTAAAATATGTTCTGGATCTGAGAGATTTTCCGGACAGCCCGGTAGCAGATAAGATCATTCATGATTTTAAGATCATTGAAGAAGATCCGGAAGTACAGGTAGTAGTGGAGACTATGGGCGGATTAAATCCGGCATACCCATTTGTAAAGGCCTGCCTGTTGGCTGGAAAACATGTAGTTACTTCCAATAAGGCTTTAGTAGCTGCTTATGGAACAGAGCTGCTTGCGATTGCAAAAGAAAACAGGTAAACTTCTTCTTCGAGGCAAGTGTAGGCGGCGGAATTCCCATCATCCGTCCATTATACCGCTGCCTGATGGGCGAGCGCATTGAAGAGATCACAGGTATCTTAAACGGAACCACCAACTATATCCTGACTAAGATGGATAAAGAGGGCGAAACTTTTGAAAATGCCTTAAAAGAGGCTCAGAACCTGGGATATGCAGAGCGCAATCCGGAAGCAGACGTAGAAGGCCATGATACCTGCCGTAAGATCGCGATCTTAACTTCCATGGCAACGGAAAGACTGTTAATTACGAAGATATTTATACAGAAGGTATTACCAAAATTACAGATATCGACTTTAAGTATGCAGAGAAAATGGGAACCTCCATTAAGCTGTTTGGAACCAGCCGCATCAAGGATGGCAAGGTAAGCGCTTATGTAGCTCCTGTTATGATCAGTAAGAACAATCCGTTATACTCTGTAAATGATGTATTTAACGGCATCGTTGTAAAGGGAAATATGCTGGGAACTTCTATGTTTTACGGAAGCGGCGCAGGAAAACTGCCAACAGCCAGTGCGGTAGTTGCAGATATTATCGAAGCAGTACAGAATATAGACAAAATGTTCCACTTGGCTGGACCGATGAAAACAGGAGATCCTTCCTATGGATCAGACCAAGTTCCGCTACTTTATCCGTGTTGCAGGCTCTTACAGAAACAAAGAGCAGGAGTTAAATGAGTATTTCGGCAAGGCCGAGGTGGTCGAACTCTACGGAATGGACGAATTTGCGATTCTTACAAAAGAAATGACAGAGGGAGAATTAAAGGCAGCTGCAAGCGCCTTTGATACAAAAGCCCAGTCACGTTCTGAATATGGTATCAAGCAGATGATCCGTGCGGTGCTGTAATTCATACTTGAATAAATAAACAGGTAATAATAAAAGCCATTCTCTTAATATAAAACGAGAGAATGGCTTTTGCGTGTTCAATATTAATTTTATGAAACAAACTAGTTTGCTCGGTGCCTGCATCTGCATCTGAAGCTGTTGCTGCATCTGGTAGATCAACTGGTTGATCTGCGGTCCCTTTACCGGGTCACGGAGCAGATCATAATAATTGATCAGGCTGTAAAAGAAGAACATGGTAAGAGCGATCGCGATCACACTGAAGATAAAACCAGCCAGTGCCTTACCTGGATATTTCTTTCCCGGACGGATGTCCGCGTTTTGCCATAATGGCAAGCACGATACCGATTACTCCGCAGATCAGTCCCATAGGAGTGTTCTTTCCGCTTACAAGGAAAATGGCAGATAAAAAGGCTGCAGATAATACCTGCAATACCGCTGATCAGGGAGCAGGCTGCCAGCTGTTCCGCTGAGCTGGATGTTTTCTTGGTTTTGGAAGTATTATTCATAAGTTAAAGTAGGATCCTTTCTATTTCGCTTATTATAGCATGAAAAACAATCACTGTCCAGACAAGGGCAAGTCTTGCATAAGGTCCGCGGATGAATTATAATAAAACCTCAGAACGACAAAAAATATGTGAGGACTATCAATGGATATTATTAAAGCACTGGCAGAAGAACTGAATATTGGACGCCACCAGGCAGAGGCAGCTGTAAAGCTCATTGACGAAGGCAATACCATTCCGTTCATTGCCAGATACCGTAAAGAAGCAACCGATTCATTAAATGATGAAGTTTTAAGAAATTTAGATGAACGTTTAAAATATTTAAGAAACCTGGAAGACAGGAAAGAGCAGGTCATCAGTGCTATTTCTGACCAGGGAAAAATGACAGCAGAACTGGAAAAACAGATCCGTGAAGCGGCAACTTTAGTGGCAGTAGAAGACTTATATCGTCCATACAAGCCAAAACGCCGTACCAGGGCTATGATCGCCCGTGAAAAGGGCTTAGAGCCTTTGGCAAATGTGATCCTTTTACAGAATTTAAAAGAACCTGTGGAAAAGCGGCAGAGGCCTATATTTCTGTTGAAAAGGCGTAGAAAGTGTTCAGGATGCCATTAACGGTGCCATGGACATTCTTGCAGAAGGCATTTCTGACGATGCAAAATACCGCACCTATATCAGAAACATTACCATGAACAAGGGACTTCTCCAGTCAACTGCAAAGGATGGGGAAAAGCAGTCTGTTTATGAGACATACTATAATTACGAAGAACCGGTGAAAAAGCAGCCGGACACCGCATCCTTGCATTAAACAGAGGAGAGATGAGAAGATCCTTACTGTAAAGGTGGCAGCGCCAACAGAGCAGATCTTAGGATACCTGGAAAAACAGGTGATCACAAAGGAAAATCCATATACCACACCTGTATTAAAGGCAGTGATCCAGGACAGCTACAGCCGTCTTATTGCTCCTTCTGTAGATCGTGAGATCCGCAGTGAACTGACTGATAAGGCACAGGAAGGTGCTATCCGTGTATTTGGAAAGAACTTAGAGCAGCTTCTTATGCAGCCTCCAATTGCTGGTAAAGTAGTATTAGGCTGGGACCCGGCATTCCGTACCGGCTGTAAGCTGGCTGTAGTGGACAGTACCGGCAAAGTATTAGATACTGTAGTTATTTTCCCAACTGCCCCACAGAACAAGGTGGCAGAGTCCAAGAAAATATTAAAAGACCTGATCCATAAATATGGCATTTCCTGATCTCTGTGGGAAACGGAACTGCTTCCAGAGAGTCTGAACAGATCATCGTAGAGCTGTTAAAGGAATTAAAAGAGCAGGTACAGTATGTGATCGTAAATGAGGCTCGGTGCTTCTGTTTATTCTGCAAGCAAGCTGGCAACAGAAGAATTCGAAGTTCGATGTAGGACAGAGAAGCGCAGTTTCTATTGCAAGAAGACTTCAGGACCCACTGGCTGAACTGGTAAAGATCGATCAAAATCCATTGGTGTAGGCCAGTATCAGCATGATATGAACCAGAAGAACCTGGGAGAAGCATTGGGCGGCGTTGTAGAAGACTGTGTAAATAAAGTAGGCGTTGATTTAAATACAGCATCTGCTTCCCTGTTAGAATATGTTTCCGGTATCAACAAGACTCTTGCAAAGAACATTGTGGCATACAGAGGAAAATGGTGCTTTTAAGAACCGTAAGCAGCTGTTAAAGGTAGCAAAACTGGGTCCAAAGGCATTTGAACAGTGTGCCGGATTTATGAGGATCACAGGAGGCGATAACCCATTAGACGGTACCAGCGTTCATCCGAAAGCTATGAGGCAGCAGGAAAGCTGTTGGAGAAATTGGGATACACAGAAGATCAGCTGTCCCATGGCGGTTTAAATGGTATCAGCAAAAGATTGGTGATTATAAGAAAATGGCCCAGGAAATGGGCGTAGGTGAGATCACACTTCGTGATATTACCGCTGAACTGGAAAAACCGGCCAGAGACCCGCGAGATGAGATGCCGCGTCCTGTTTTAAGAAGTGACATTATGGAAATGAAAGACTTAAAGCCGGGAATGGTATTAAAGGGAACCGTGCGAAATGTCATTGACTTTGGTGCGTTTGTGGATATCGGCGTTCATCAGGACGGCCTGGTACACATTCCCAGATGACAGACCGTTATATTAAGCATCCATTAGAGGCAGTAAGCGTAGGCGACGTGGTAGATGTGAAGATCTTAAGCGTAGATATGGACAAGAAGAGGATCGCTCTTACAATGAAGGGAGTAAAGGATGGTAATTGATACTTGGGGTCCGGAGGAAACAAGGGCTTTGGAAAAATGGGACAGGAAGCAAGACCGGGACAGGTGATCTGCTTAAACGGTGACCTGGGAGTGGGAAAGACTATCTTCACCCAGGGATTTGCAGAGGGACTGGGGATCGATGAGCCGGTAAACAGCCCGACATTTACCATTGTCCAGCAGTATGATACAGGAAGACTGCCGCTTTATCATTTTGACGTATACCGTATCGGTGATATCAGCGAAATGGACGAGATCGGATACGAAGACTGTTTCTACGGAGACGGCGTTTCTCTCATCGAATGGTCCCAGCTGATTGAGGAGATCCTTCCGGAACATGTGACAGAGATCACCATTGAAAAGACCTGGAAAAAGGATTTGACTACAGAAAGATACGGGTGGAGGAAAAATAATGAAAGTTCTTGGTATTGAAAGTTCATCTTTAGTAGCCAGTGTGGCACTTGTAACAGATGACATTCTCACAGCAGAATATACAGTAAACTTTAAAGACCCATTCCCAGACACTCCTTCCCATGTTAGATGAGATCGTAAAATGCTGGGACTGGACCTGGAGACTATTGATGCCATTGCAGCAGCAGGGGCCGGGCTCCTTTACCGGTCTTCGTATTGGCGCAGCTACTGCAAAAGGACTGGGACTGGCATTAAAGAAGCCTCTGATCCATGTACCTACAGTAGATGCTATTGCTTACAATATGTGGGGCATCCGGTCTTATCTGCCCTATTATGGACGCAAAAGATGCCAGGTATATACAGGACTGTACCACATGGAAAATGGAATTGAGACGGTTATGGAGCAGTGCCCTATGGATATGGGAGAACTGATCGAACAGTTAAATAAACAGTCTGAGCGTGTGATCTTCTTGGGAGACGGCGTACCGGTATACAAGGCCATGATCGAAGAGAAATGACAGCTCCTTATGTATTTGCACCTGCCCAGATGAACAGACAGCGTGCATCCTGCGTGGCAGCTCTTGGTATGAAAGCTCTGACAGAAGGCTATACAGGAGCAAAAGTCCAGCCTGCAGACGAATTTGTACCGGATTACCTGCGTAAATCCAGGCAGAAAGAAAGACAGCGGGAGGCAGAGGCTTCACCAGACGGACAGGCAGGAAAACTTCCGGGAGATTATTGATCACTGTTTATTACAAGAATTGGGAGAAAGAGATAAATGTGTGTAAATGAGGCTGGATCGATCCGCCTGATGGAAGAAAAAGATGTAGAACAGGTGGAAGAGCTGGAAAAACAGTGCTTTTCTGTTCCTTGGTCTGAAAATATATTAAAAGACGGGCTCACCGGCAGGTTTGATACCTACCTGGTATGGGAAAAGACGGGATCGTAGCAGGCTACTGTGCTTTAAGAGTTCTTGCAGATGAGGGAGAGATCCAGCGTATTGCGGTCCTTCCTTCCTGGCGCCGTCATGGAATAGCCAAAAGCCTGATGGAAGCCATGATACAGGTATCTAAAGAAAAGGGGCTGTTCAGATGTCACTGGAAGTGCGGGAAAGCAATACAGGCGCCAGAAAACTGTATGAAAATTATGGTTTTATCCAGGAAGCAGTCCGCAAAATTACTATGAAAACCCGGTAGAAAATGCCTGCATCATGTGGAAACATGAGTTGTAAGAAACTACCAGTAAAAACAGGAATAAAATCCATATATAATGGAGAGGGACGGGAGACGTTCCTCTCTTTCGTTTATGGTAAAGTCACGTTTCGGTGACAGGTCCGCTTACGAAAAGAGGCAGAGAAAGGCGAGGATACAAATATGAGAAAAATAGGACCAGACGGGCAGTTGGAAAGGATGATATGCAATGCCTGCGGTAAGAAACTGGCGGTCAGACAGGGGATCGTGTTAGAAGGAGCTATAAGCATTGACCACACATGGGATTATTTCTCGGAAAAAGACGGGCAGGTGGATCATTTTGACCTGTGTGAAGAGTGCTATGATCAGCTGACAGCCACTTTTAAAATACCGGTAGAAACAGAAGAACAGACAGAGTATTTATAGCCATTCTACAAGGACAGGCTCAATTTTCCTCAGCACTTGATTATTAAGCTGCAAATGTGATATGATTTGGAAAGTTAAATGTATGATGTTCCTGCATAGAACATGCAACGGGAACATAATGAAAGAAAATGAGGAAAAATATGTTAGATATATGTTTACTTGGAACAGGCGGTATGATGCCTCTTCCTTAGGTGGCTTACATCCATGATGGCCAGGTGCGCAGGCAGCAATCTTCTCATTGACTGTGGAGAAGGCACCCAGATCGCGTTAAAAGAAAAGGATGGAGCCCGAAGCCGATTGATGTGATCTGCTTTACCCATTACCACGCAGACCATATCAGCGGCCTTCCAGGGCTTCTTCTGACTATGGAAATGCAGAGCGCACAGAACCGCTGACACTGATTGGACCAAAGGGATTAGAGCGTGTGGTAAATGCTTTATGCATGATCGCTCCGGAACTTCCATTTGACCTTAAATTTATTGAACTGACAGAACAGGAAGAAAGCACAGATCGGTCCTTACATGATCGATGCGTACCGTGTGAACCATAAGGTGATCTGCTATGGATATTCGATCCGTATTCCAAGAAAAGCCGGTTTGATGTAGACCGTGCAAGAGAGCAGATGATCCCTCAGAAATTCTGGAGCCGTCTCCAGAAAGGGGAGATCATCGAAGAAGATGGACGGACATTTACTCGGATATGGTACTGGGAGCAGACAGAAGAGGCTTAAAAGTTACTTACTGTACAGATACACGCCCAGTTCCGGTGATCGCACAGTATGCAAAAGACGCAGATCTTTTATCTGTGAAGGCATGTACGGTGAAAGGAAAAGGCAGCAAAAGCAAGGGAATATAAGCATATGACCTTTTATGAGGCTGCAAACCTGGCAAAAGAGGCTCAGCCTGCACAGATGTGGCTGACTCATTACAGCCCGTCTCTTACAAGACCGGAAGAATATATGGAGGAAGTAAAACAGATCTTTCCAAGGGCAAAGGCTGCCAGAGATGGCTGGACTGTGGAACTGGAGTTTGACGAGGAGTAACAGGTGCCCGGAGAGGACATATTCCAAGAGCACATATAAAGGATAAGGTGGAAATATGAATACAACTGCATCAGAAGATGTTTTAATACTGGCAATTGAAAGCTCCTGTGATGAAACAGCAGCTTCCGTTGTGAAAAATGGACGTACAGTACTGTCAAATGTGATCTCATCCCAGATCGCGACCCATACGGTATATGGA